>Ga0315297_10002387_pt1 | contig 11851 bp, 16 predicted proteins | sample YL17G15_0_MG_FD_203628 | JGI IMG/M metagenome (GOLD analysis project Ga0315297, IMG submission 203628) | Sediment microbial communities from Yellowstone Lake, YNP, Wyoming, USA - YL17G15_0 | ecosystem: Environmental > Aquatic > Freshwater > Lake > Sediment | place: USA: Wyoming | collected... | reverse complement strand
CACAGAATACGCAGAACGCGCAGGACTATAATCAAATGATTGGAGGCGCTGCAAGTGCTGGAATGGGTGCTTATCAGCAACAGCAACAGGACGATCGTTGGGACAAGTACAACAGATCACGTTGGGGAGAGGACTCATAATGACACTAAATTATAATCTCGAAGACGATGAGGACGTGATACCTCCCGAGGAAATTCCCTACGAGGAAGAGATGCCATCGCCAGCGATGCCTCCGCCGATGCCTCCAGCGAAGGGCGAGGCAATGCCCAATGTGCCTCGCGACCCTGACGATCCTAAAGAGAAGCTGAAGAATTATTTCAAGCGACAAGACGAGCTAGCGCAACAAAACTTGCGCGGCGGCCGTCATGATGCCGAAATGTATAGAAGAGGCAATTCAGATATAGGGCTCGGCCAGCTTTTAAACCAATCGGCGAATCAGTTTGGTTCGCTCGGTGGCAAGGCGACTTCCTCTGCGCCTTTGGATCAATTCTCGCAGGGGCTCAAGCAAAGCAATCTGCAGGAATTGCAGCTGGCAGGTAACGAGAGAAAAGCTGCAGGCGCGAATGAGGACCGCAAAGTCAAGATGATGGAATACATGCAGCGCCAGGGCTATCTGGACAAGAGTGCTGTCGATAAAAATAAACATGCTGCAGATACCCTTGCTCTTAGGGAGAGAGAACAAAAGTGGCGAGAGGATCATCCAAACGATAGTGGCAAATCAGACCGAAAAGCCACCACTGATCGTCGCGTCCTTGACCAAGAATTGAAGGATCTCGAAGGCAGATTAAATCCAAGCGGCGCTAGGGCTGGATCACTTGCCAAGCTGAATGACAAAGTAAATCAGGCAGAGGCAATTGAAGGATTAATCTTGGATGAGAATGGTCAGCTCAAAAAAGATATTGATAAGAGGCAGATTCAAGAGCTAGCAAAGGGCTTGGATAATTTGCTTAGCAGCGGCGTGTCCACTGTGAGCGGTGTGCATGAGCTTGTGCCTGTATCGGCGCAAGGCAATTTGCAATCACTGCAGGAATACATCAGCGGAATACCGACTGGCGGAGCGATGGATAACTTCGTTAAAAAACTTGCTGAAACTGTGCAGCGAGAAAAAAATATAAGGCACGACCAGCTAGTAAGAGCACAGGTGTCAGGTCTGGGTGTCGCTGCGAACCTGCGAAAAACGAATCCCGACGAGTATTGGGCGACTTTGGGCAATCACAAATTGTACAAAACTGACTTCGATGAAAATGGCGTTTATATTCCAAAGGCTGCGCCTTCACCCCCACCCCCGCCTCCGCCTGGAATGGTTCATATCATGGACCCAAAAGGCAAAATTAAGGTTATTCCATTCGATCAAAAAGAAGCTGCTGTCGCAGCTGGTGGAAAGGTCGTGCAGTGATGGCTAAACCATTCAACTTCGATGACTACCCTGATGCGCCGAGTAGCGGTACTGCACCTGCAGCCAAGGCATTTAATTTTGATGCCTACCCTGATGTGCATACCACGCCTCAGACCGGCATCAATTGGGACACGTTCGGCAAAAACGCCAAGGCTCTCGTGAGCGGGACCGGTATAGGCGAGGCGCTTCCTGTGATCGGCGATCCAATTCGCAGAGCAGGCACAGCTGTCGGCTCTGCAGTAGGCGCTGGCATCGAATCGCTAGGCTCGGATCAGTCTTACAGCGATCTGTACAAGCAGAGGCAGGATAGAGCAGAGGCTGAGCACCAAAAAGACTTGGCTATCGACAGGGCAGGCCCTGTCGGCTCTCTCGTCAAGACTGCAGGGGCAGGCTTAGCTATTCCGATGCCCAAGGCTGCAATGACAGAACGATATATCCCTGAAATGGCTTCTAAGGCAGGGCAATTCGGAAAGTGGCTCGCAGGCACAGGCGAACGTGCAGCGTATCAGGGAGGCATCTCAGGCGCTGACACGCTATCTCGCGGAGGCAGCACAGATGAGGCATTGGATTCGGCAAAATGGGTGGCCATGTTATCCGGCGGCTTTGACGCAGCGCCGAAAATTGCGGAAGGCGTAGGCAAAACTTATTCGAAAGTAGTCGCACAGATCCCAGGTAAAGACCTTGCCTACTACCGAGCCAACCGCCCTAATGTTCAGTCTATAGACCCGCAAGCCTCTTACGAGGAAATGTCTGCAGCTGGTCGAGAGATGAAAAAGAAAGGTGAGCTGGTCGGCGAGCAAGCAGGTCGAGGTGAAGCCGAAGCGATAAGGCAAGCCGAAGCCGAGACATCCCTCAAAAGGAATCAATACGCTGCCACAGCTGCTCGCGAAAGATCCGAAGGCATGGGGCAGGCCAGGGAATTGAAGGAAGGCGTTGCGAAGAGCGAAGCGCAGGATTTAGCAGAATCTGAAAACGTGAGAAGAACTTTAGGGGAAGGAATAGCGGGCCTACCTTTCAAAGCTAGAAAAGCTATTTCAGAATCGTCGCAGGAAGCGACTAGGCTAGCTGAAGAATCAGGAAAAGAAGTTAAAATTGCGCCCTATAAAGCCATAGCTACTCGGGAACTAAATAAACTTAAGGCATCCGCCGCTGATAAGGGTGGCGCACAAGCAAAGGCTGTTCAAGAGTGGCTCGACAGACTGAACGGGCTTGAAGTAAAAGTTCTTCCTGTCGCTAAGTTTAGATTATTGACGCAAGGCTTGGACGACATGATCGAGGGCTATTACGCTTTAGCGGAAAAAGGGCAAAGAATAGGGCCCGGTGGTCGAGCCTTGATGGGTGTCCGAAAAGCGCAGTCTGAGAAAATGAAGAAAATAATTCCTGGCTACCGTGACCAGATGGATAAAACGTCGGGATTAGTGCGCCCTTTAAAAGAATTTGAAAATCATTTTTCGACTGATCCCGATGCAATGTATCGCATTACTAACGACATCCATAGTCCAGGGCGCGAGAACAGGCTAGGCGCTTTGGAAGCCGCAGATACTGCTTTTGACGGTGGTTTGAAGCCTTCCCTGGACGAATTAAAGGCTATCAGAAGTAGGGACTATTCCCCACAGCTAGAGCAGGCGAAGAGCATCGAAGGCCGCGACTATGAGGGAAACTACGAACTGCCAAACTTATTTGTCGAAGCAGAAAAGGGAAGGAAAATAGGGGAAGCATCCGAGAAATTCCGTCCTGAATATGCTCGCGGTAAAGACATTGCCGATCTTAGCAAAGGTCTAGGCAAGGACGAGAATGCTCGGGCGTTTATGGAAAAATACGGGCGCAAGCCTGAGCAGTTTAACGATCGTAGAAAGCAAATGGAAGCTATTGCCTTGGAGGAAGGCAAACCGATAAATTACTACACTGAAAAAGCGCGCAATGCGTATGTAAAGCGCGCGATGACAGGAGGCCAGATCCAAGGTTCACGACTTACCAAACTTGGTGCGGAAGCAGGTGGTGCGCTTGCAGAGGCTTCGGGAATGCACAGTGGCAGCAAAATCATGGCATTCCTTGGCTCGTCTGCGGGCGCTATTTCTGACGTTGTCGGAAAAGATGTGGTCAGAAAATTGGTGGACGCAATCGACAGCCCACGCGGCCAAAGGTTCGCACAGATCTATCGCGAGGCAGCTAAGCGAGGCCCACAGGCTATCGCGATGACTCACGCAATGCTTATGAAAAAAGATCCTGAATACCAAGCCATGATGGACGAAAACTTTAAAAAAAAAATGAGTGAAGGCGGAGATCCTTCGGCACGATCTGAACCTGAGGCAGGACTGGAAAGCGAAGGATTTTTCGATGTAGTCAAGCCGTACAAGCAGGCACTGCTAAAGAAAAGCGGAATGCCTGAATGGGCGCAGGATACCGCTGATTTTATGCTGCCTGACGATTTAACCGGGCTCTATGATTTAGGGAAGCTAGGCAAAAAAGGTGGAACTGCGATAAGCAAGGTTTACGAGAATACAATAAAAAAGCCTGATTCTAAAAACATGATGAGGATGCCGAAAGGAAAACCTTTAACAAGCCGCAAAGTATTGCATAATGGAGAAAAATATACGCATAAAATTCATGAAAGCGGCGATGGTTTTGTGCATACGCTTAGCGATGCTAGCGGTGAAGTTGTTGCGTCGATTAAGGGAAATACTGCGACATATGGCGGGCAAAATGGCTTTGCTGTTAGTGTTTCAGGTTCGTCTACTAAAGGCAAAGGTGATGGGAAAAAACTATATGATCTTGTTTTAGATACTCATGGAAACATATTCAGCGATCAGTCGCTTAGCCCAGAAGGGAGCCATAAGGTTTACAGTAAGCACTTTGCTAAAAATTCGCCTGGAGTAAGCGCAGACATTGCCGATTGGGGAACGCCGGAACGGCACAAGGTTTATCTAGATGACAGAAAGGAATTCGAAAAAACTCTCGGTGCTAGGACTTTAAGCGGCAAAGCGAGGGAAAAAATAAATGAGAAAAATTACGACGATTTAGAAGACCATATTTTAAAAGAAGACGGTGACTATGGTGACAGTGACCTTAAAGTATCAAAATCACCTAAAGAACTAAAGGCACTACAGGAAGCACAAAACGCAGATAGAATTCGCAATTATAGGCGTAGAAGCCCAATCGTTTATTTAGACAATTTTGACGCTAAAGGCCGCTATAATGGTGATAATTATAGAACTGAGAGTTTCCATCACCTTATGGAAGAAACTGGAAAAGATACAGCTGTAAGGCAACGGTCTTTTAGCAATCGAGTCATCGATGCGCTTCATGGTGACGAAAAGGCTGAAGAAGAAATAGTGGCTATGTTGCAAGATAGGATGGTGGGTGGCACAAGCCGAAGTATAATATCAGCGGCACAAGGCCATGAAAATCTGCAAATCAGAGCAATGTTTCAAAAAGCAATTCAAAAGGACGCTGCAGAGGGCGACGCAATGTCTCAAGACGCAATGCGGCAATTTAAGTTATCTGGTATTTGGCTTTTAAAATAGGGAGTATCACATGAGAATTTTCGCAAGCTGGGTTCCCGCTGTGTCTGCAGTAACTGACTTCACGACTGCCCCATTGATCATTGGAGACAATGGCAACTTCGCTATGGGCGTTTTCATTACAGGCTCGAACGTGGTCGGGACACTGAGCCTGCAGGGAGCATTTGAAGAGACTTTTGCGCGTCCTTTTTTGATTCAAACTGCGACGGCTATCACTTCGTCGGCTGACACGCTTTTCAATCTGACGGACATCAATTATCCGTTTGTGCGATTGCTTTGGGTGTATACCAGCGGCACTGGAAACATCTCGGTCGATGCTTCCATCCGCCAGCAAATCTTGAATCGAGGTTAGCACCCGCGCCAGATCTGGAGCAGAGCTATAACGATGGATCGGAATAGATAGTCGTAGGTTCTAAGATGCACAGGCAAACTTCGATAAGGCATGACCAGAGGGTCTGCCTTGTCCTCTTCGGATAGGTCCTTCGCGTACCTCCAACCTTCGTGCAGTTTTGCTGACAGCACAAGGTCATGCAAGGCTGCACATTCCTCGTAGCCGTTCGGATTAGCTGCCTTTGAGACGAAGTAATTTACTTTACTTTCGACGTGTTTGATCATTTCTTCATTCAGATCGGAATAAGGAACCATCTTGGAGCTAGTGCCAAGCAGCGAAACATCAAGCTGCATGACAGCTGTGTAGGCAAGCCTGCCTATGTTTTTTGTGGAGACTTTGAAGTCTTGTTGGTTCTCGGCTGTCTGCGTCCAATCGTCAAACGTGACAGGCTCTGGTGCTTTCTCTGCCTCTTCGGTCGTGTCTGCAAAAAACTCTTTGACTTGGTCTGGCGTTACTTCGCTCATTAATTGCTCCGAGGTTTGTTTAGTTCTGCGATTAGTCTGTCGGTAATATTCACAGCAAGAGCTGCCAGGATTGAGGGGGTCGTCGATGCAAGGCCGATTTCAGCAAGTGAAGAGGCCACGCCTGTCATTACATGCGTTGCCATGTACTCTCTTTTCGTCAGCTTGGTTTCCTGGTCCTTGAGCTTGTTATTTAGTTCTTCAAATGGATTGCTCATTTTTTTCTCTCGTTAAAATGATTTCTGTAAATTCAGCCATCGCCAGAGCCAGAGCCATCGCCATCGCCATAGCCAGAGCCATAGCCAGAGCCAGAGCCATAGCCATAGCCATCGCCATCGCCATCGCCATCGCCAGAGCCATAGCCAGAGCCATCGCCATAGCCAGAGCCATCGCCATAGCCAGAGCCATAGCCAGAGCGAATATTGTTAATCATTCCATCGGCTCCGCATTAAATTGCTTTGTGCTTCATCTGTGCAGTGAATAATCTCGATAGCTTCTAGTAGCTCAATACGATCGACCGCTTCTGATATTCTAGAATATACCTCGTCAATTCCTCTAATACTGACTTCATGCAGCGTATTTGCGCCTTTCCATCTCCAAATTCTACGTGCATCTTTTAGGTGCACTTCTTTGCCTTGTTTAAATGTTAAAAAACCGCAATGAACCCCTGCAGAATAAGTGCGCACGATAACAAAATCGGTCATTTTACTCGTCTCCTTAAGTACTCAGCGATTAATAGTGCATCGACGATACCGTCTTGGGGCTTAATTTGCTTTTCAGTGAACGTGAATTTTTCGCACGGCCACAGATTTTTTGCAACACATAAACTGCGTTCTTTAGGCCCTGGTCCATCGGCCCCCTTGTGCATCTCTGCTTGCCAAGTGAGGGGTGGAATATAGTGTACGGGCATATGGAGCATAGTTATGACGCCCTGCAGCACACCGAAATTTCTGCCTTGCGTGAACGCCCCTTTCACGGACTGCCTGCCTGGAATAGTTTGAGCCTTTTCACAGGCTATAATCGCAGAAGGGTACACTGCTTTGGTTGAATGGAAAAACTTATAGAGGTCAATGATAGAAGGGGGCATAGGCACTGCGACTAGCAGCTGACCGCTTGTCGTATCGACTACGACAAGCGCGCCTTTCAGACCAGGATCAATACCTAAAATTATTTCATTTACAGCCATGTTTTTCCTCTAAGGGGCTAGGCTTATTCTTCTTTCATTACGTAGGGTCTTATGGCATAAGATACAGCTTATGGATGAAAAAGCAGTAAAAAACGTCAAAGTTAGAGTTTTACCATTCGTCTGGACGCAGGAAGCGCTCATTGATGAAGCTCGAAAATTTTCTACTATGCAAATGTGGCGAGAAAAATCGAAGAGAACATACCGTGCAGCTGTAAGGCATGGATGGGTTACTGTGTGTTCAAGTCACATGGTTCGATTGCAGCTAGATTTTCATCAAGATTGGAATTTCAGAAGGCTGTAGGCGGGGCTTATTTTGCGGCTCGGTCAAGGGGCATTTTAGATAAATGCTGTGCTCATATGCAGAAACCTAAACCAAAAACAAAAGCGGATTGGAATTCCCCGCTTTCAAAATGAAACTAGGATTTCAATACCTATCAGAATCTCGTTCACGGCCATTCTTTTTCTCTTCGGTGGTAGTATTCACCGAATCATCCTCAGAAACAGGCACAGCGTCAACAGAAACATCAGGAGGCATGACGCCTGACTCTGAGAGCATGGATAGCAGCGAGTCCATCGACTCACCAGGGGACTGCGTGAGCACTGCTTTAGATTCTACGTCCGCAAGCTCTTCTGCAGTAATAGTTCCGCCTCCGAATATGTGAGGGGCTGTCTCGCGAATGAGGAAGCTCGCGGCACGCTTTTTAAGCATGAGCACAGGCATAGTTTGGTACTTGCTGTTTTTTGTCCATTTTTCAGCTTGCGCCATTGCTATCGAAACCGATGTGCCGATTGCCTTCGTGCCGTCAGGTCGCGTGCCGACAGCCCTGACTTGATATGTGCCTGCCTTGATATCGCCTGCCTGTTCGTAGTCGATGACTGTGTAGATACCTAGTGCCAATACTCGTTTGATCTGGAATTCTGCGTACCATCCCCAACGTCCGTGCACAAAGTAGCCTCCCTGCAGGACTTCGATGAGGTCGCATTTCATCGTCTCGCACAGCTGCGACATGACGAAGATGGATCGGTAGTCGCCCTTGAAGGCATCGGGCACTAGTCCATTCTCTATCTCTGAGTAGAAAAATGCTTTGCGTAGGTGCTTTATCTCATGATCAGAGAGAGAAAAAATCTCTCCATGCAGTTTGATAGCCTCTGCCATCTCTTGCAGATAGGCTGTTTTTGCATTGGCTTTGACAGCTGGACTGCGTCCACTGCTTTTAATAATCTCGCTCATTTTAGTCACCTTTCAGAGTGTAAGGATAGTATCTGAATCGTAGGCAGGCCATAGGTCCGTGACGATTGCTTGTCCGTAAATCTCAATAGCTTTTTCGCATTTTTCCCAACCTTTCGCTATAAATTCCTCGCTCGCTTTGTAGATTAGAACGCCGAAAGGCGGATTCTTTTCGACGACGACAAAATAGAAATCGCGATGCCTTTGATCTTGTTTTAGAAGCATTGCTTTATACCAAGCTGCTTGAACGTCCAGACTGTACTTTCGCGCCTCCCAAACGAAGTCTTGTGCTGACTTATCTGTTGTCTTGAGGTCGAGGATTACTTGGTCGTTGTGCGCGTCCAGCATAGCTTTGCAGTCAATGAGTCCAAAGGATGACTCGATCTGATTATAGACTTCATGCTCCACACTGCATGAGTCAATAAGGCGCGTTATTTTCTTGTTATTGAGCAGCGCAGAGGTCCATAGCAATACTTCATGAAGCTCGTCACTAGTAAGGACTATCTTGTCTGGATTAGCTTCCAGAAAGGCAGTGCCAGCCTTGCTTGCAAGCGTTTTTGTCGCGTCGAATACAGCTATTAAATGAGCTAATTTAGGCTGCAAAATGAGTAGGTGAAACGCTCTGCCTTGCCTCATGGCAGCTGTATCTGCGCCTTTGTTATCAGTATAATACTTAAAATGCGCAGGTGACTGCAGGATGCGTTTAATGCCTGAATTCGATAGGGCGCGCCGAGCGAAATAGTCTTTAGACATAGCTGTAAAACCTCATGTTTGAAGCACGTTTATATACTGCGACAGAAAAAAAATATAGCTTAAAATGCTTCCTCGTTATATAAAGTCTCTCTCAGCATGTTTGAACATACTTAGTCATCTTATCGCCTGCATTACGCATCGTAATGCAGGTCATTTAAAGGATATATATGCCTCCTACTCCTACGCAGCTAGACTTGATTAACGACTTGGAAGCTGGACTAAAAGTTATGCGTCAAGACAACGAAAAGATCACGATCGGAGGATTGCTGAGTCACGCGAACGTGTCTGCAGCGACTCTATACAATGTAGCTAGTCGCCTAAGACTGTCAGGCCAAACGGAATACGTGGAGCGATTGCGCGAAGTGTTTCGGCACGCAAACAAAATGCCGATCTGCTTGAGTATCGACGCAGGCGACTCTGGAGTCTCGCTGCCTGTAGGGCCTCCTGAGCATCAAGACGTATATCCTGGAAACGTCATCCCGTTCAAGCGCCCTGAAATCGTGGATAGTCACGAGGCACTGTCTGAGATCCTGAATATCCTTAAGCCTTTTTCTAAAGCGGAGAGAGATCGAATCCTCTCGGCAACGTCCATGTTTTTTGGAATAGGTATGTAATGGCAAACACCCTCGCGTTTTATCCGATCGAATGTACAGTCTGCGGCAGAATTCTCGCCTTTACTCGGCGTCCCCTAGATATGAATATTTATTGTTTACCTTGCATGAGAAAGGAATCGACTTAATGGAAAGTACTCTAATCGCCCTAGTGCTCGGCATGTCCATCGCAGGCTCAGTGTCTGCGCTGTGGATCGACAGAAAAGATCGGATGCGTGTGGCCAACGATCTTGAGATCGAAGTGACAGTTTTGCGCGAGGCTATGAAGCGCATAAACGAAGCTCACAACGGACTCATGCTGCAAGGCTCCGAGAACCAATCGCAGATCGTTATGTTAATTGAACGCATGAGTATTTTAATGCAGGGAATCAACAATGGAAGATAAGCAGGTCAAACACATCTACCATCAAATTGACGCTAAGACTGTCGCCTATGCCCTGTCGTTTTTTCTCGCAGGCGCTGCAGGAATCAGCCTAAAGGACGTACCGAAGAACGTCATCGCGCAGGAATTCCTCGACTCGCTCATAAACAACAAGGTCGATGTGAAAGGCGAATTCGGCATAGCGAAACTAGCTGCCATGCTAAAAACGATGCTCATGAAGCTGTTCGTCGATGAGATGGGACTGAATGGCGACGATGCCCTACAGATCGTCATCCAAATCATGACGGTCGCAATCGAGCAGCTGACACGCTTCGTCAATGCTGGGAAGAACGAATGACCTACCACACAGATTCTCGCTCAGACAGCTGGACTGTGGATCAGACGGCAGCTTTTCTCGGCATCACGCCTGCGCTGGTGCTCCACGAGATTCGCAGAGGCAGGCTCAAGGCACGCTTTAGGGAGGGATCGGAGCGCGAGTACTTCATTCGCAAAATCAGCATGGAGTATTGGCAGGCTGCGCATGGGCATAAGCAATCAAACAGCAACGAAACTGCTTCCGTTATTGCATCGAAATGACTCATCGACCACCTGGTCTACAGATTAAGCACGCCAAAGCAATCAAGCAGCACTAAAGCTGTTCGATTGCTTGATTGAATTTTGTTGCGCGGGAATATTTAAGGAGGCATAATTACAGAACTAATCGACTAGCAGAAAAAAATTAAGGGTACAAAAGTATCGAGCTTTTAGTACCCAACGAACAAGGACTGTATGTATGCAAAGAACTAGCAATCCTGCAGCGAACAATCAAGTACAAAAAGCGCCACGACGCAGGTTAGAGCATCTTGCAGACTTGCAAGAAGGCGTCGATAAATTCGATATGGTGCCTCGCTGCCTTTCTCGCGCCTATTTTGATAAGAAAATTCCTGAACCAAAATACAGATTATTGCGCATGATGATGAGCCATGGAGAATATTTTCGCGTCAAACGAACATATCTAGAAGAGAGGATGTCCAAGGCTAGTTTAGCGAAGTACCTGCCACAGCTGATATCTGAGGGATATTTAGAGTGCGAGTCAATCGCATCAACACGTGGAGGGTATGAGAATACGTATCACGTGCGTTCTCTATACGATTGGCCACTGCACCGCCAATCTGTCGATGGTTCACCGATCGACGGTCGATTGGTGAACGATCATAAGGATACCAATCCTTCTTCTTCTTCAACCGACTCGAATTCCCAATCCGAAAGCAAAACAGAAAATCCCTGCCACAATGATGATGTGGATTTAATTCGTACTGCTATTACTCCGACGAGTGAGCCAAAAAAGAAATCCACATCATCACTGGGTAAGGGGGTTCCTTCTCCGATTAAGCAATCCGTGCTTTATGCGCAGTCCATGGAATTCCTCTACTCAAAGCGCAGAAATGGCTCATATGACTGGGATGTGGCAAATACTGCGGCTGAAGCATTTATTAGATCTCACGATATAAATGCTGCTGAGCTTCTCAGAAATTGGGCTACCAGCTCTCGTGGCTACCACGGGCTACTCAAAGTAAGGTCGGACATGTTCGAGTATCTATGGGGCGAATTTAGAAACAGAGAGGAATTGTAAAAATGGCGTACTCTTTTCGAAGCGTGCTCGGCGCTATAGCAAGTCAAAAATGCACGATCATTCATGAAGAAAATTCCGCTCGGAAATGGCTACGCCTAGAAAAAAACGGCTATCGTTTTGTGGTTCCAAAAGACAAAGTGGACAGATCGTTTTTTGCAGAAATTGCTGATATAACGGCATCTATCAGATTATTTGAAATGGGAAACGTGGTTTTTGCCTAACCAAAGGAATGAGAAATGACCAACCTACAAGCTTTGCAAAACCTAGAAATCGCCGCAGCTGCCTTTCTCGGCACGAGGGATCAGCATAC
>Ga0315297_10002382_pt1 | contig 11863 bp, 9 predicted proteins | sample YL17G15_0_MG_FD_203628 | JGI IMG/M metagenome (GOLD analysis project Ga0315297, IMG submission 203628) | Sediment microbial communities from Yellowstone Lake, YNP, Wyoming, USA - YL17G15_0 | ecosystem: Environmental > Aquatic > Freshwater > Lake > Sediment | place: USA: Wyoming | collected... | reverse complement strand
CCCGACGAGGTCTTATCGGCCTACCACGACGTCCTGGAGGTGTTTGAGGCCGTCCAGACAACGATGAAACCGGACACGCTCTGCCGAGAGCACCAGCGATGGACGTGCGAGCGCTTCGAGGCCAAGGGCCACCCAACCGTCAAGTCCGACCCCAAGACGCAGAAGGGCTACGTCCACACCCTGGGGCACGGCCTCGGCCTGGCGGTGCACGAGTCACCCTTCTTCGCCGACCTGGAGGCCAACCCGGACCGGCTTCTGCCCGGCGCGGTCTTCACCGTCGAGCCGGGTCTATACTATCCGGAACGGGGATTGGGCGTGCGAATCGAGGACACGATGTGGATGCGGCCCGACGGAACGGTGGAGACCCTGGCAGAGTTCCCGAAGGACCTGGTCCTGAAGGCGTGAGCGATCCGCAGATGGATGGCACGGCGCCAGGCGAACAGACTCGAGCTCGGCGGCGATGATGCAGTGACCCAAGAGACGCGCATTCTGGGCATCGAAACCTCGTGCGACGAGACGGCCGCGGCCGTGGTCGAGAGCGGGCGGAACATCCTCGCCAGCGTCGTGGCCTCGCAGGCCGCACAGCACGCCGGCTATGGCGGCGTCTACCCCGAGGTCGCCTCCCGGATGCACATCGAGGCGATCCATGGGGTGGTCTCCCAGGCGCTCTCGCAGAGCCACGTCGGCCTGGAGGCCATCGACGCCGTCGCCGTCACCCGTGGTCCGGGGTTGGCGGGATCGCTGGTGGTCGGGCTGAACATGGCCAAAGGGATGGCCCTGGCCTCGGGTCTCCCCCTCATCGGCGTCAACCATCTCGAGGCTCACCTGTACTCGATCTGGCTGGTCGAGGACGAGCCCGATCCCATCTTCCCGCTGCTGGCCCTGATCGTCTCCGGCGGTCACTCGGAACTGGTCCTGATGCGGGATCACCTGACCTACGAGCGGCTGGGAGGGACCCTCGACGACGCGGCAGGGGAAGCCTTCGACAAGGTCGCTCGCTTGCTCGGCCTCGCGTACCCCGGCGGCCCCTCCATCCAGGTGGCGGCCGAGGGAGGCGATCCGACCGCCTTCCGCTTCCCCCGGGCGTGGATGGAAGGAACCTGGGATTTCTCCTTCAGCGGCCTCAAGACGGCCGTGCTGCGGGAGGTCAGGAGCCGCCAGCCGGAGCTCCTGGCGGCTTCGTTTCAGGCTGCGGTCACCGATGTGCTCGTCGGCAAGACCCTGGCCGCCGCCGAGAAGTTCCAGGCTCGGCAGATCCTGGTGGCCGGTGGCGTCTCGGCCAACCGGGCCTTGCGCCAGACCTTCCAGAACCGCTCGAAGATCCCCGTCCGCGTCCCCCCGCTGGGGTTGTGCACCGACAACGCCGCCATGACCGCCGCCGTCGGCCACTGGCGCTTCCTGGCCGGCCAGCGCGACGCCCTCGATATCGACGTCCTGCCCACTTGGCCGTTGGTCAGATAGGAAACCCGGCAGTCCGTCCGACCTGGGTGAGCAGTCCGACGATCCAATCTGGGACTCCCTGGTCAGACGAGGCTGAACGTCGTGGGCGTCTTCAAGGAGCATCGCAGTGAACCCCTCAGGCGCGGTTCCCCCACACCCTCAGACCGTACGCTCTGCCACGTCACGCCTCCTGGAGGCCGTGGCTGTGCTGGCCCTGCTATGCCTCGGCCTAGGAGTACGCCTCATCGACCTGACAGATGCCCCTCTCGACTTCCATGGTTGGCGACAACTTCGGTCAGCCTGCATCGCGCGGAGCATCTACTACCAGCATCTGCCTTCGGCCGACCCTGGTATTCGGGATCGTGCCGTGGCTCTAGGCCGGATCCATGAGCAACTGGAACCCAACATCCTTGAGACACTGGTAGCCTACACATATTTGCTCGTCGGCGGCGAGCACCTGTGGATTGCCCGCCTCTATGCCATCCTCTTCTGGTTGCTGGGTGGGTGGTTTCTCTACCTTCTCGGACGCCGGATGGTTTCAGGCGCCGCCGCGCTTGTCGGCCTCGCCTACTACCTGTTCCTGCCTTTTGGCGTCATCGGCAGCCGAGCCTTCTTGCCCGAGCCGCTGATGATTTCATGGATCCTCATCGCCCTCTATTCTCTCTACGAGTGGTCAGTCCTTCGCTCGTGGAAGTGGGCCATCGTGGCAGGGATCGCCTCGGGTCTGGCAATCCTGGTCAAGGTCTTTGCTGTATACCTGGTCGCTTGCGGGGCAGGCGCCTTGGTTCTGGCTTGCTGGAGGCCCAGGCGGGCCTTCGCCGACCCGCAAGTGTGGCTTGTGTTCGGCTTGATGGCCATCATTCCGTCTTACTACTACATCTTCGGTGCGGGAGGCCATCGCGCCGCAGGATATCTGGCGGGGACCGTCTTCTCGGTCTGGCATCTTCTGCTGGAACCCAAGCAATACGCGCTCTGGCTGCACTTTGTCGACACTCTCCTCTTCGCGCCATTCGTTCTTGCTGGCACCGCAGCAGTCCTCATTCTCCCGGCTAGGCAAAGGGCCTTCTCCATTGGCCTCTGGATCGGCTACGCATTCCTGGGTCTGTCGCTTCCTCTTCTGATCAGGACTCACTCCTACTACGACCTGATTCTTGTGCCTGTCGTTGGGCTTTCGCTTGTTCCTCTTGCCGGTATCTTCCTTTCCCGCCTGTGCCAGCAATCGGGGCTGTGGCGCGTACTTTTCTGCGCGATCTTCCTCGTGGCGGTCGCTTTTCCGAGCGCAACTGTTTACCGGACGCTGATGGATCACGACTATCGCCTGGAGGCACCTACGTTCAGGAGAATTGGAGAAGTGCTTCCGGAGGGCAGGCTGATCGGCTTGACACACGACTACAACAATCGGCTGGCCTACTATGGGTGGAGGGCTATTGTTCAATGGCCCCACGCGACCGACATGGAGACCCTTCGTGCTCAGGGGGGCAGTGCAGATCCAAACGATCCACAGCTGCGAGAGGAGTTCGCGTCCCGCATTCAGGGTTACGACTTCTTTGTGGTCACACTCTGGGGAGAACTCGACGCCCAACCAGTGCTGAAGTCCATCCTGTACGACAGCTATCCGATCTATGTACAGGGAGATGAATACATCGTGTTCGACCTGCGAGGCCAGGCTGAACAGTAGCTACTTCCTCGTCGCCGCGTCACCGGTGCTCGCCAGGGGAGTTCGCGAAAGTACCGTCATCCGATAGGAGCCCTGGCGACGGTTGCATACATCATCCCCAGCGGGTCGTCCTACCGAGAAGCAGTTCGCGGTATGCACGAGAAAGTCGCCTACTAGCGGGATCCCGGTTGCCTCAGCACTGGGGTGGCAGAGACATGTCTCGCAGTTCCGCGTGAGAGAGGATCCGCCGCAGAGTAAGCCACCCTGGACCGTCTCCCTCAACCATCAGCCAGGTCCTCCCCATTCATCGCATGCGCAGGCTATCCGCCCGGGGTCGAGGCCCCACGTCCGGGACTGCCTGTGGCCGACCTGGCGGCTTCGTTTCAGGCTGCGGTCACCGATGTGCTCGTCGGCAAGACCCTGGCCGCCGCCGAGAAGTTCCAGGCTCGGCAGATCCTGGTGGCCGGGGGCGTCTCGGCCAACCGGGTGCTGCGCCAGACTTCCCAGAACCGCTCGAAGATTCCCGTCCGTGTCCCCCCGTTGGCGCTGTGTACCGACAACGCCGCCATGACCCCCGCCGTCGGCCACTGGCGCTTCCTGGCCGGCCAGCGCGACGCTATCGATATCGACGTCCTGCCGCCCTGGCCGCTAGTGAAGTGAATTCGATCAGGGAGGCGCCTAGTTGGCAACCACCTCCGCCCCGTCCGCGGCCCGGCAGACGAACACGCGAGGCTCCAGCCCCGTTACTCGCCGGTAGTCCGAGGCGACGGAATCGACGAACGCCTGGGAGGCCTCCGCCCGCACCAGCGCCACCGCGCAGCCCCCGAAGCCGGCTCCCGTCATCCGCGCACCCAGACAGCCCGCTTGCCGCAAAGCGCACTCCACCATCAGGTCCAACTCGCGGCTCGAGACCTCGAAGTCGTCGCGCAGACTGACGTGGCTGGCGCTCATCAGCCGACCCAAAGCCTCCGCGTCTCCCCGGCGCATGGCATCGGCCGCCTGCAAGGTACGAGCGTTTTCGGATACGACATGGCGGGCGCGGCGGAGGGTGGTCTCCTCAAGGCCAAGCCCCTTCGCCGCCAGTGATCTCGCCGTCACGTCGCGCAAGGCGGGCACACCCAAGAACCGGGCGGCCGCCTCGCACTGCTCCCGCCGCTCGTTGTAGGCCGAGTCCAAGAGCCCCCGGCGCGTGGCGGTGTCCATCACAACCACCGTCATGCCCGGCGGAAGAGGCACCGCTTGCGTCTCCAGCGACCGGCAGTCGATCAGCAGGGCGTTCCCCTCCCGCCCTGCGGCCGAGACCATCTGGTCCATGATGCCGCACCGCACCCCGACCCACTCGTTCTCTGCCCGTTGGGCAATCCGGGCCATGGCCGCCGGATCCAAGGGAAGATCCGAGACGGCGGCGAAAGCCCTTGCTGCCGCCAGCTCCAACGCGGCCGAGGAGGAGAGCCCGGCTCCGATCGGCACGTCGCCGGCCAATTCCCCCTCCCACCCTCTGGGCCGATACCCCGCCTCCTTGAGCGACCAGGCCACACCCTTCAGGTATTCCCCCCAGGCCGGCCCTCCTCGGCCAAACGCCTCCAAGGAGAACTCGATCGTCTCGTCAAAGTCGAGCGAACGCGCGATCACCCGCACACTGCCGCTCGGCCGCAGGGCAATCCACACTGCCCGGTCGATGGCCATGGGCAGGACGAAGCCGTCGTTGTAGTCTGTGTGCTCGCCGATCAGGTTCACCCGCCCCGGGGCGCGTACGACGATGGCCGGCGCCTCGCCGTATCGTCGCTCGAACTCCGCGGTCACCTGCTCCAGAAGGGTCATGGGGCGTCCGGCTTCGGACCTGGCGCGGGCGCCTCGGCTCCATAGTGGACCTCGGAGACGGCCCGGAGGCGCTCGGCGGCCGCTTCCGGCGTCAGATCCCGTTGGGGCTCCGCCAGCATCTCATACCCGACCATGAACTTCTTCACGCTGGCCGAGCGCAGCAGCGGCGGGTAGAAGTGGGCATGTAGCTGCCAGTGCGGGTATGGCCTCCCGTCGGTCGGCGCGCCGTGCCAGCCCATAGAGTAGGGAAACGAAGCCTCAAAGAGGTTGTCATACCGGGTCAGCAGCCGCTTGAGGATCGCAGCCAGCGTAAGCCGCTCGGCGTCCTCCAGATCGGGCAGACGCGGGACGGGCCGACGCGGAAGAAGCAGGATCTCGAACGGCCAGACGGCCCAGTAGGGGACGACCGCCAGCCAGCGCTCGTCCTCGACGACCGTCCGCTCCCCGCGGGCGGCTTCGGCAAGCGCATAGTCGACCAGCATCGAGGTCCCGTGAGCCTGGTGGTAGGCCTCCTGCCGAGTCTCCTCCTTGGCTGGCTCGTTCGGCAGGCTCCTCCCCGCCCAGATCTGGCCGTGGGGGTGGGCATTCGAGCACCCCATGATCTCGCCCTTGTTCTCGAAGACCTGAACCCAACGGTAGCGGCTGCCCAGCTCGGCCGTCTGCTCGGCCCAGACCTCGACCACACCTCGGATCTCCTCGACGCTCATTTCGGGCAATGTCAGGTCGTGGCGCGGGGAGAAGCAGACAACCCGGCAGGTTCCCGGTTCGGTATCTGCACGGAACAAAGGATGGGGAGCCAGCCGGGCTTCGGGCGTCTCCGGGAGCAGGGCGGCGAAGTCGTTGGTGAAGACGAAGGTGCTTTCGTAGGGCGGGTTGCGCTCGCCGCCCGCCCGCTGGTTCCCCGGGCAGAGGTAGCATCCAGGATCGTATCGTGGCCGTGTCTCAACGGCCGGCCTCTCGACCTGCCCCTGCCACGGCCTCTCGGCGCGGTGGGGCGAGACGAGTACCCACTCGCCTGTCAGTGGATTGAGTCGGCGATGTGGATGGACAGTGGAATCGAAGCTCATATTTTCCAGGCTCCCTGGCAGCTCACAGTCCGCGACAGGAGAGGAGACCTGTAGCCTCCTGTATGCGTGCCGCTGGGCCGGGGTCTTGTTCAGCGCTAGCTGCAAACCCCAGGTCAGTAAGCCGGCGTCGGCTCCCCTTCCTTGGCCTGCCAATAGGGCGCCCACGCGAGCGCCAACAGCTGGACCGCGATGCCGGTCTTCTTGGGGCGGATGCTGATTGGCTCCAGCGTCTCCGTCTGGGGATCGATCTTCGCCTCTAGGAGATCCATCTCCGACTTGAACTCGGCCTCCAGGTCGGCGAGCTGCAGCTGGATGGCGCCCACGGTCTCCTCGGCCCGTCCGACGTCCTGCTGTTCCTTCATCGACCGGCTGACGCCGCGCGCCGCGGTGGTTGCCCGGCCGAGCGTCCCGCTCACCGCCCGGCGGCCAACGAACGCGCCCAGCACGGTGGATCCAAAGGAGATAGCCGTCTGGACCTTCTGTGCCTTGGCCTGCTCGGCCTCCCGTTCTACGGCCTGCTCCGCCCGGCGCACCCGCTCCTTGAGCGTGGCGATCTTGGGAGCGTACTTGGCCCTGAGCTTCTCGGCGGCTGCATCCCGGCTTTCCCGCGCCGCCTGCTGCAGCCGGACGCGGAAGTCCCGCTCCGTCTCACCCGGATTCGAGAGCTCACCCAGGCTGGGGCTCTTGAACAGATCCAGCTTCTGGCTCCCGTACAGCCAGGTGACGAAGTCCTTGTCCCAGGCGGCGTAGCTCTTGGCTTTCGAAGCGGCCGCAGGCAGCTCGGCGAACCGCCCGCCTTCTTGGGGCGCCTTTTCCAGATCCGAGACCGAAACATCGGTCTCCTGAGCCACCTCCCAGTCCACCGGGATCGGCTGGTCCGTGACCGGCGTCAGGCAGACGGACTCCTGCGTGAAATCCACGCGGGCCCGGGCCTCGACGAAGTTGACCTTGGCCGCCCCCAGGACCATCGGCCGGTAGGTCAGGGTGCTTCCCGCGGGGGCGCTGCCTCGAACCGGGAGGAAGTACTGGGGGACATCCGACGGCAGAGCGGGCGCCCCCTCGACTGCCGCCACTGGAGCAGGGGCCATCCGGGGCGCGGCCGGTGCCGCCTCCTCCACCGAGGCAGGCTGACTCGCCTTGTAGGGATCCATCAGGGTCTTGATCTGGTTGCGCGTCATGGGACCACGCAGGTAGGACATCGCCCAGCGGGTCTGGAAGACCTCGGGGGCGTCATCGTGGGTGTTGTTCATCAAGAAGATGCGGGGCCCGAGGCCGGCCAGGATCTGCTCCATCCGCTGGCGATTGAAACCGGACCCGGCGGTGGCGGCCGCACCCTCGAGCCCTTCCAGCACCCGCGCCTTGTCCCGCTCGGTCTGCAGGCGGCCGAGGAACCAGGTGCCCGCGTTCGACAGGCCCTTGTAGTCAAGGTCAACCGGGTTCTGGGTGGCGAGCACGACGCCCAAACCAAAGGCCCGCGCCTGCTTGAGCAGTGTGAGCAAGGGCAGCTTCGACGGCGGATTGGCCACCGGCGGGAAGTAGCCGAATATCTCGTCCATGTACAGCAGGGCGCGCAGGCTGGTGGTGCCGGATTGCGATCGCATCCAGCCCAGCACCTGGGTCAACAGGAGCGAGACGAAGAACATCCGCTCGGCATCGCTCAGATGGGCAATCGAGAAGATGCACACGCGCGGCTTGCCGCTGGGCGTGTGAAGCATCTGCCCGATGTCCAACGCCTCCCCCTCCATCCAGGCAGCAAAGCCCGGGGCCGCCAGCAGGTTGTTGAGGGCCATCACAAGGCCGAAGCGGTCCTTCGAAGGATAGAAGGCCTCCACCTCCAGCACCCCGACTTTGGCCACCGGAGGCGTCTGGATGTGCTGGATCAACGAGCCGAGGTCGAGGTCAAGTCCCTGCCGCCAGGCCCATCCCAGGACCGTCGAGAGCAGGATGTGCTCGCGGCTCTGGATCGGGTCGGCCTCGATTCCCAGCAGGCCGAGCAGGCTAGTGACGGTGGTCGTGATGCGCTCCTGGAACAGCTCGCCATCCTCCACGAGCGCCCGATCCGGGGCGGCAAAGGACTTGAGGATCGAGACCGGCAGCCCGGCGCTGCTTCCCGGCGTGTAGATCACGAACTCCGCCGCATCACGCAGGCGCTGGATGCGGTCTCCGCTCTGGCCCCATTCCGCCAGCCCTTTCTTCCAGACGTCGGCCTGTTGCTTCGCATACTCCTCCGGCGCCAGGCCCTTCTTGCGCGCTTCCTCCTCGTTGATCCAGGGAAGGAAATCCTCCCCGCGGAGCTCAGGGAAGGTCAGCAGGAGATTGGGCAGATCGCCCTTGGGGTCGATGACGATGGCCGGGATGCCATCGATGGCCGCCTCCTCCAGAAGGGCCAGACAGAGGCCGGTCTTGCCGCTGCCCGTCATCCCGACGCAGACGGCGTGGGTAACCAGATCCTTGGAGTCATAGAGGATCAGTCCGTCCTCCAACTTCTGGTCCTTGAGGGAATACGGCCGTCCCAGATAGAACGTCCCCAGCTTCTCGTAGTCTTCCATGGACCACCTGTCTCCCCACGGGTGAAGTGAGAGGCAGCCAAGGGATCCTTGCTGCCCGTGATGCAGTCCCTACCCACCGGCCTGCTCGTAGATCCGCTCGAACTCTTGTAGGAACCGGCTGGCGATCTCGGCATCGTGCACGATCAGAACCGCCTCGTCATTGTACTCTTCCGCGCTGCGGGTGAGGTTATAGGAGCCCAGGACCACCGCCTGGTCATCGACGATGAACACCTTGTGGTGCATGAGACCCTCGTTGCCATCCAGCAGGACATCCAGCCCGGCCTGGCGCAGCCTGGCGAACTCCGCACCGGCTGCCGACACCTGGCCGGCATCCACCACCCCACGCACGGTCACGCCCGCCCGGGACCTCTCGAGCAGCACTTCGCCGATCGGATCCGAGGTGAACGAGAACGCGAGGAACTCAATGCTGTTTCGGGCACCGGACAACAGTTCGATGATTCGCCGCGCCACGCCGTCCTCCGGGGAGAACAGCACCTCGACCTCGACCCCCTCGACGGTCACGCGAGGATAGGGTGTGTCGGCCTGCGAGAGTGCCCCGAAGCGGTCCTCGACGAACATCTCCTCGAACTCACGGGTGAAGTCCTCGGCCACCGGGCCGGACCGAATCCGGATCAGGTTGTTGTTGTCGCGGTAGGCGCTGCCGGTCGTCAGATTCATCGAGCCCATCCACACCTCGAAACGATCAACGACAATGAACTTGTGGTGCATGAGCGGCTCTCGCCGATCGCCGACCACCGGGATCCCGGCATCGGCCAAACGCTGGACCTCGGGCTCGAGGAGGTTGTCGCTCTCGACGACCAGGCGCACGTCCAGGCCGCGCCCATGGGCGCGCAGCAGCGCATCCCGCATGCTCCACAGGTCCAGGTGATAGATGGCGACATCGACCGAGTAGCGGGCCGCGTCCACGGCCTCCGCCAGCGCCTGGTCCGGGCCGCCCCGCAGCGACTCGGCTGCTGGGTCGGAGGGATCCGTGAAGTACAGGCTGGACCAACCCGCTGCTTCCGGCGCTTCGATCCTAGGTGGCGTGTCTTGCCTGGACTGCTGTCCCTGGAACAGGAAGAAGCCGCCCGCCAACAGCAGCAGAAACCCCAACGCGCCGAGCGGAGCGGGAATCTGCTGGATCCGGATGCGGGGCATCAGGAGCCTCTCCAGGCGCTGAAGAACGCGCAAGTGCTGGAGGATCTGCGGTTGTAGGGGACCACCCTGCATTTGTCCATGGCGGGTCAAGGCATCGGAAAGTTGGGCATGCTCGCGCCTGCCGGTGCCGCCGGAGCGAGGCGCCTCGCTAGCCTGCCAGCGCCAAGCGCAGCGTCCCCGACTCGTTCGTGAACGGCATTGCCCACAGAACCGGGGGCTCGAGATCAAGGTCAAACGCAACCGACCTGAGCTGGTCGCGCCGCTCGGCCTCGACGGTCAGCACGACGAATTCGGCCAGGGCCCTGGCCGCCTGGGGATCCACGGTCACCCCCTCCAACAAGCCCGCTGGTCCTTCCACCAACCGCGGCGGCTGGCGAAGGAATCCCATGCCCCAGGCACCGGCCTCCTCAAGCGAGCATTCGAATGCCGGCAAGATGAACATCTGCGGCGCGCCCCAGATCTCATCTGGACCTCGGTCGTGGCCGTAGGTCTCGCGGGCCTGGAAGGTCACCCGGGCGGCTGCCACCCAGAACGGCCGCCAGACCAGGCCCTCTTGTTGGGCAGCCGCCGCATACTTCACCTCAAGGGCACGGAGGCCGCTTTCCCCGTCGAGCAGCAACCCCTGGCCGCAGTTGGCACAGACCCAGGCCACCTCGTCCGGGCCGGCCCGGACGGGTGTGCTGCAGCGCACGCACTGGAGAGGCACGAGCTCTACACCCTGGCTCATAGCTCGAATCTCACCCCCAGCTGGTCGAGCACGTCGGTCACCGAAGCCGCCCGCCGCGCCATGCCGGGCGTCGACCGGGCACGGTGCTCAACCTGCTCGCCATAGCGGAACGCCCGGTAGGCGGCCAGCATCAGGCCGGCGCCGATGGCCAACGGCGCGAGGATGAAGAGAAGCGAACTGTCGGAATCCGAATGGGACAGCAGGCTGGCGGCAAGGGCAGTGCCATCGACGAACATCAACGCGCCCGCGGCCATGCCCGCCACCAAAGCTCCGGCCCGATACCAGGTGTTTCCCGGCGCCTTACCGTACAGAACCTCGCCGGCGTTCCCATCCACCACGACCTGGAACGCCCTTCCGCGGTAGGAGTAGCGTGTGATCCAGAGCGGGAAGTACACCAGCCCGACCTGGCGCCCGAGCAGACGGGTGAAGACCGAACCGATCCGGTCCAGCCCGGCGGTCGCCTGGACTGCATTCTCGAACATCGCCTGCGCCTGCCTCTCACCCTCCTCCGGCGAGCCCACCGGCTCGAAGACCATCCCATCGGCGTGCAGCCCTGCCGCCGAGAAGGCCTCCAGCGGCCGGCCCTCCATCTTCACTGCCTCGACCCCAAACTCGGCCACGTCACATGCGGCCGCGTTCCAGTTCATCGGCCGCATCACCTTGACCTCGCGCGGCTCGTGCCGCCGGTGCTCCCCGCTCCCCACCCGCTTCTCGCCGAAGACCCATCCCGCCACCTTGGCCCAGACCGACCAGAACGGAAGGTAGGCAACGAAAAGCTCGGTGACCCGCGCCTGGCGCCTCAGGTCGGGTGCCCGATTGAAACCCTTCATGAAACTGCGCACCGCTGCCAGGGCCTGGTCCCGGTCGATCTTGCGCGGGACTTGGTAGCGAAGCGCTCCGCGCTCACCCCGCACCAGGGAGCGCTGATCACAGTATGGGCAGATGACGATCCGGCTTCCTTCGGGGATCTCCACCCTGCCCTGGCAGTTGGGGCAAGCCAATCCGGTGATCTTCTCAGCCATTCCGCTCCACCCGCCACCCAGCGTAGGGGCGCACGGCCGTGCGCCCCTACGGGGTCCTCATACCTTCGCCGCAACCCAGGCGGCAAACGCAAACAGGATGGGCGCCGCGACCAGGCCCAGTCCGGCGCAGACAAGCATGCCCACGCCGAGTCCACCGGCGTCCCCAGACAGAACCCCCAACAACGGAACCAGGGCCAGGCAGAGAAAGGTCAGGGCTGCCGCCGCGCCCGCCAGGATGTAGGGGGCCTCGGCCTTGGCCGGGTAGATGTTGGCAAACACGCTCCCCGTCGCCCCCTCGACCACGGCGGTGTAGGTCCGTCCGCTGTAGCTGTACTTGAAGGTGAAGAGCGGCAGATGCACCAGGGCCATCTCGGCAATCTGGTCCCTCTGCACGCCGCGCTCCGCCAGCCAGCCGATGACGG
>Ga0315297_10002381_pt1 | contig 11864 bp, 12 predicted proteins | sample YL17G15_0_MG_FD_203628 | JGI IMG/M metagenome (GOLD analysis project Ga0315297, IMG submission 203628) | Sediment microbial communities from Yellowstone Lake, YNP, Wyoming, USA - YL17G15_0 | ecosystem: Environmental > Aquatic > Freshwater > Lake > Sediment | place: USA: Wyoming | collected... | reverse complement strand
TCTCCCATAAATTTTTTCTCACAGTCAATCGTCACTTCTTCATAAGGTTCACTCATTATGTTGTTTATTTTTTTGTAGATAACTTGCGGCTTTGAAACCTGAAGCTCAAACCCTTCCCTGCGCATCGTCTCTATTAAAATAGAAAGATGAAGTTCTCCTCGTCCGGCAACAACAAAATTTGCCCCGTCTTGACTTTCTTCAATCTTTAACCCTAAGTTTGTTTCTTTTTCTTTAAGTAGTCTCTCTCTAATTTGGCGGGATGTTCCCAGTTTTCCTTCCTTTCCAGCAAAAGGAGAAGTATTAGGACCTATGGTAATTTTAATTGTTGGCTCCTCAACTTTAATGGTTGGTAGACTGGCCGGTGAAGACGGATCAGTGACTGTCTGGCCGATAGTCAATTCCGGAATTCCGGCAATGGCAACGACATCTCCTGACGTAACTTTATCAACTTCTTTTTTTTCCAGCCCTTCATAGGTGTAAAGTTTTTGCGCCCGGTAGCTGCCAAGAATTTTATTGTCTTCGATCAAAACAATCGGTTGATTTTTTTTCAACGAACCTTGAGAAATTTTCCCGATGCATAATTTACCAACATAGTTGTCATAGTCTAAGGTCGAAATAAGCATCTGGAAAGGTTTTTCCTCCTGAACGGCAACATTTGGAATTTCTTTCATAATGGTTTCAAAAAGCGGTGTTAAATCACCCAGAACATCCGGTGAATAATGTTTCGGAAGTTCTGAAAAAACTTTTCCATCGCGACCGACTGCATAAAGAGTGATAAAATGAAGGTGTTTTTCCTCCTCGGCTAACTCCAAAAATAAACTTTCGACATCGTTTAATACCTCTTTCGGTCTGGCGTCTTTTTTGTCAATTTTATTGATAATGAGAATTATTTTAAGATGGGCCTGTAAGGCTTTTTTCAAAACAAACTTAGTCTGAGGCAAAGGCCCTTCAGCAGCATCAACCAATAAAATCGCTCCGCTTGCCATATTAATAGTCCGCTCAACCTCACCTCCAAAGTCGGCGTGTCCAGGAGTATCAATAATATTTATTTTTGTGTCTTTGTAAAAGATAGATGTATTTTTAGCAAGAATAGTAATACCTTTTTCTTTTTCTAAATCATTGGAATCCATGATTAAGGTTTCGTTCATTTCTTTTTGATTGTCACGAAAGGTATGAGTCTGCTTTAACATGGCATCAACCAAGGTGGTTTTACCGTGGTCAACATGGGCGATAATAGCAATATTTCTGATTTCCATATATACAAAAATAACACGCAAATAATGCGTGTTATTTACTTAAATATTATACTCTTTTTTTAGGAAAAACGTTAGATATTGGTCCCTGTTGGTTTCGGTGCTTTGGTTGGAGTCGGGGAAAAGACTCTTACTTCGTCAACTTCGCTGATTTTATTCAAAGTTTTATCCCAGACGCCTTTGATCCTCACCCTGTCACCAAGCTTAATATCGCTATAAGTAATGATTTCTTTTTTATGGTTAAGAAACTTTGAACTGCCGAAATAAACCGTCTGGTCGCCTCTTTCGATCGTTTTTATGACAAAATTATCACTGTTTTTAACCGTCACTTCCCCAAAGAATGCTCCCCATCTTTTTTGAATAGAAATATTTCTGATTAACTTGGCGTTGATGATTAATTTATTATCATCGGTGAATTTACCAAAGACGTTGATTTTATCGCCCTCGGAAAATTCTGATAGTTCGCTTTTTCCTCCAAATCTTCGCACTAATCTTGTCTCATCTGTAATATTAACTGTGTATGTTTTGCCATCGTCACCAGTGACTGTCATTGTATTGGTGGTTCCAATCGAAGCAATCGTGCCAGTAATACGGGCATTAAATCTTAGATTTTTTTTAAGAAAATTTTTTACTTTTTCCAAAAGTCCTTCTTTTCTTTCTTGAACTTGTTCTCTGATATTTTCTCTGACTTCTTTCCTAATCGCTGATGGACTCGAGCCTTCGTTTTTCCCCGTCTCTACTGTTTCACTAATGGTATCACGAATTTCTTGCCCAAAAGGTTCTTTAGCAACAACAGAATTATTAAATGTAATAAGAGAGAAAACAAGTATAAATAATCCTAATACTATTTTTTTCATAATTTTGACTTTTGACTTTTAATTTTTAACTTTCTATTTATATATATGCGCTAGCTTTTAAATAGTTGCATCGATTATTGGATCGACTCTAAATATACGATGATTGATTTTTCTGCATGATTGCCTTGATCGTCATTGGCAGAGACATAAATATTATTTTCGCCTTCAAACAATTCATAGTCTACGGAAAAATTGCCTGACAAATCGGCTTTCAATTCTTTTTCGTTGACAAAAACGTCGGCGTTGGCAGCCGTCTTGCCGGATACTTTTATTGTCGTTGAGGAAACAGTGGTTTTGTCTTTTGGACTCAAAACCTCAAGGGCGAAATTAGAATTAATCTCGATATTATTAGCCGGACTATTGGTGATTACCTCTGTTGTATTAGTCGTGTCTGATACTTTGACTTTCTTATTTTGCGTCAAATAATACAAACTAAAAAATACCAACATTAGAAAAACAGTCAAAAGAGTTTTTTTCATTTGTTTTTATAAAACTTATAAAGGGAAATCAATTTATTTTTGATCTTGTTAGAATTTTTGATAATAAGAACTAATAAAACTAGTAAAATAATTATACTTGTTAATAAGATGTAGGTTAAGGGTTGAGGCAATTCTTGATAAAAATTATAAAGATTAGAAAAAAAATATTTTTTTGTTACTTCAAAACCATCTTGAAAGAAATTGAAAAGGTCAAAAGAATGCTGTTCGTTTAATAAATCAAAAACGGATAATGACGAAAGAATTATTGAGAACAAAAGGATCAATCCGAGAAAAAATCTCGATACAATATAAATAGTAGTTTTTTTAGTTTCCAATCCGTAGATTCTTTTAATAATTTTTTCTTCAAGTTTTTTCATAGTTTCTTTTTGTTTTAATTCTCGCTCTTCTTATAATAGATTTTACCGTATTTAATGGTTTTTTAAACTTTTTGGCAATTTCCTCATAGGAATAACCTTCTCCTATTTTAAGGAGCATTTGTTTTTCTTCCCCATTCAATACTTCTAAATCTTCCTCGACAAATACAGATTCATCTTTGGTTTCAATAACTATCTCTTCTTTCAAAGACAGAGTCGGTTTTCTTGATCGGTAAAACATCTTTAGTTCATTTTTAACAATTTGGTAAAGGTAAGGTTTAATCGGTTTCGCGTGATCAAAATTATCTATACTTTTATAGAATGAAATAAATACATTTTGCACTAAATCTTCAATGTCTTCTTTTTTCTTTAATTTTGTACCAATATGTCGATAGATCAAAGTAGAGTATTTTTTAACAATAAAAGCAAAATAATCAATCTCACCCTGCTTTATCTTTAAAATAATTTCTTTTTCTGAAAGATCCATTTTGTGTGTTACAATTATCCCATGAAAACCGGTAAAGTGCTACTTTTGGGACGACCTAATGTTGGCAAATCAACCTTTCTCAACAATCTTATTGGTCAAAAAGTCGCCATCACTTCGCCCAAACCGCAAACCACCCGGTTTGCCATCAAAGCTGTCTATACTGATGACCGGGGCCAAATCATCTTTGTTGATACTCCTGGCATAATGGGTAAAACCGAAGACCATCTTTCGGAAAATATTAACAAAAAAACTCTTCAGGCTCTTAACGAAGAAGTTGATCTGGTTATTTATATGATTGACCATACTCGAAGACGTGACTTTGAAGAAGCGCGTGTTTTAGGATTGGTCAGAAAAATTGATAAACCGAAAATACTAGTTATCAATAAAATCGATTTACAAGAAAAATCTTATTTGCCCCAATATAAATTTCTCGAGGATGAGTTTCAGAATGTTTTTCAGATATCCGGTCTCAATAAAACCCATGTTAAACCTCTTTTGGACAAAATATTTGAATTTTTATCTGAAAAAACAAGCGAAGAAATTCCTAAAGATTTAATCTATCCTGTTTTGAACTTTGATAGTAAAATTTTTGTCAGCGAACTAATCCGGGAAAAAGTTTTTTTGATGATGGGAGAGGAAATTCCCTACCGGACTACAGTGATTGTTGATGAAATCGCCGAAAGAAAAAATGGAATCACTTATGTTAGAGCGAGAATTTTGGCAACCGACGACCGTTATAAAAAAATGCTCATTGGCGCCGGCGGCCGAAAGATTAAAGAAATCGGCAGCTATGCTCGAAAAGAAATTGCTCTCGCTATCAATAAAAAAGTATTTTTGGATTTAACTGTCGAAACCGACCCACACTGGCAGGAAACCTACTACTAATATATGATAATTTCAATTGGACTTGAATTTTGTAACGACTTTGCTGTATGTTTATATATATAAAACATATGAAAAACTCTTGGAAAATTCTTTTCATCCTTTTTTTTGTTTTTGCTTTCCCTTGTTTTGTTAACGGTCAAAGCTTTAATCAAAGCTGGAAATGTTTAGATGTAGTTAAATGCTGGGAGATTAATGAAGAGTCCACTTGCTATTTTGACCAAAATAATTCGGAAATGCAAAACAATTATTATCATGCTGTTAGAATTAGAACTGACGCAGAAAATAAACCTTTACCAAGTAGTAAAACCTACATTATTGAATGTGTCGTTATTCCCGAATGGCTGAAAATTCCACAAGAAATCAAAACAAAATATGGATTTACCGATGATACTATCCCAACTGAAGTCTGTACTACGGGCAGCACTAGCTTTGATAATAATTTAGGTATTTTCCAAGGCACCAACCCCCATGATCTTTTAGTCGATTTATTTTCCGGATACAATTGGACTGATAATGTCAACTATCCTCCACCTGGAAAAAAACATTTAGGTTATGAATTTGACGGTTACTTTGATTATAATCTGACAACTATCTATCCGGAAACCAATCAGGGCTACTTTATGACTAATGCTGGCAGTGATTTTAATCATGATTTTTTATACCTAAGCCATACTTGGACTTGGGATCAAAATGTAGAACAATATATTGGCCGAAAAATGAAGGCTTTAAATCTTATTGAAGATGCTACTGGCACCGGAAGCAGTCTTGTTGGGGAAGAAAAAACTCAACAGCAGGGTACTTTTGATTTTGATCTGCCGACTAATGCTTCTGACTGCGAGATTATTTCTTGGGATCCATATGGAAAAGTTTTTAACAGCCAAACTCTTGAACCCGTTCAAAATGCCCAAATTGAGCTTCTAAAAAAAAGAGCCGATGGTGAATTTAGTAAAGTAACAGCCAATGATTTACCAAGTAAATCTATTACAAATCCGTATTCCACGCCGCTTGCGGGAACATTTAGTTTTGTTGTACCTGATGGAACTTATCATCTAACTGCATCAAAACTTGATTATTCTTTCCCTAATATTATTAAAATAAATCCAAATTTTGGATACATCTATTCAGACATTTATCGCGGAGAGGATATTGTTCAACAAGGAAAAATACAGCATCGGGATATCCCTCTTGATCCGACATTATTAAAAACTTCTTCTTCGCCTGCTGAATTTATTCAAAAATTTATTTCTAAAAGAAAAGACGGCACAGTAATGGTCGACGGATCGGTCACTCATCCTTTTGCATATATAAAAGCTTATTGCGGAAAAGGTAATGGCGATCCAACTACTTTAATAAGCTCTTCACAAGCAGATAAAGACGGAAATTTTAAAAACATTGTTGATCAAAAAAAATGCCCAGCTGGAGAAATGTTTAATGTACTTGTTGTTGAAAAAGCAGATTTAAGCTCATACCCTTTTGTTGTCCAAAAGCAAAGCGAAATTGCTAAAACATACAAAGTTAATCCTATGTTAAGTTATTTGGAAGGATACGCCTATGATGAAAAAGGTAATAAAATTCCAAAAGCCATAGTTGGCATTTATCTTCTTGGAGGATTAAAACCTTACTATCAAATAGAGGCTGATGAAAACGGTTATTTTAAAATTGATTCGCAGTATTTACCTCTTTGGCAATACACAATTAAATATACCAATGCGACCGGGCAAACAAACCAAATTACAACCGCTGATTTTATTGTTTCAAATAAACAATTAGTTGATTCCAACAAAATAGATTTGTATTCTCCAAAAAATATTCAAAAAGATGGAACGATAAAAACTTCTATAAAAAAAGATCTGTCAAATCCTTATCCTGATACTTCTGTTACTCCTGTTCAAAAAAATACAGATAATAATGCTAGTAAATTATTATCGGTTGTAATTATTTTATTTCTTTTGATTATATTAACCGGAGCTCTTGGTTTTTATTTCTTAAAACGAAGACAGTCTCTTTAAGCATTCCTCTTTCCCTAAAATCTCCATTGATTCATTCAAAGGAGGAGAGATTTTTTTACCGGTTATCGCTACTCGTAGAATCATAAAAAACTCTCCTGTTTTCATCTTTTCGCTTTTAACCAACTCCATCAACGTCTCTCCAGTAATATTAGCCTTCCATTCTTTAGTTTCTTCCAATTTTTTATAAATTCTTTCTAATAATTTTTTATGATTAGATAAATTAATTTCATACTTTTCTGGTTTTTTAAAGAAAAACTCACAAAGCCCATAATAGTCAGAAAGTTTTTTAATTCTTTCCTGGATTAATGGAACTGTTTTTCCAACAATGTCTTCTGGTAGATTTGTGTTTTTATTTTTATAAAATTCCAAGATTTGACTTTTGACTTTTGACTTTTGACTTTTTCTTATGTATACCCCGTTCATCCATTCTAATTTCACTGGATCAAAAATTGGTGCGGTTTTTTGAATGTCTTTGATGTCAAAAACTTTTACATATTCGTCGAGAGAAAAAATTTCTTTTCCTTTAGGATAACTCCAACCCATCAGTGCCAGATAATTCAATAAAGCTTCGGGGAAAATTCCCTGGTCTAAATACCAAGAAGTCCAAACCGGATTTTTTCTCTTTGACAACTTGGATTTATCAGGATTTCGTAAGAGAGAAATATGAGCAAAAACAGGCAAGTCCCAACCAAAAGCTTGATATAAAATAACGTGCTTTGGAGTTGACGGTAACCACTCTTCTCCTCTGATAATGTGACTTATTTTCATCAAGTGATCATCGACTACTACCCCCAGATGATAAGTGGGAAAACCATCGGATTTGAGCAGAATTTGGTTATCAAGATTGCTATTATCTATGGTAATTTCTCCATGAACAACATCGTTAAACTTAGTCTGTCCTTCAGGAATTAAGAGACGAACAACGTGGGGGAGATTTTTTTCTTTTATTTCCTTGATGATTTCTTTTTGATTTAAGAAACATTGACGGTCGTATTTGGGAATCTGTTTTTTTGCCTGTTGTTCTTCACGCATCTTCGTCAATCTTTCAGGCGAACAAATACAGTAATAGGCTTTACCTTTATTCACCAATTCTTCAGCGTATTTTTTGTAAATTGCTAGTCTTTCTGATTGGCGGTAAGGAGCAAAAGGTCCGCCAACTTTTGGAGATTCGTCGGCAACAAGACCAAGTCTTTCAAAAGTATCGAGCATTTTAACTTCTGCGCCTTTAACCAATCTGGTTCTATCGGTATCTTCGATCCTAATAATAAACTGGCCGTTGTTTTTTTTCGCCCAGGCAAAGTTCATTAGGGCCGCGGCAATGCTGCCGACATGAACGTCTTGACCTGTCGGCGACGGAGCGATGCGGGTTCTAACCATATGGAAGATTATACCGTATTTTCAGCAGACTTCGCACTCACATTCACAACATTTGTCAAGCGGATTTTAATAAGTCTGGTCTTTTTTTACGAGTTTCCTCAATTGCTTTTTTTAACCGCCACTTTTCTATTTCCTTGTGATTTCCACCCAACAAAACTTTTGGTACTTTTAAATTCTTAAAAATCTCTGGCCTGGTATATTGTGGATATTCTAAAAGTTTTTTTTTATTAATATTGAAGGTTTCCTCTATGGTTGCTTCTTCTTTTTTCAAAACTCCTGGAATGAGACGAACGACAGAATCAACGATAGCCGTCGCAGTAATTTCGCCACCGGTCATAATAAAGTCTCCCAGCGACACTTCTTCATCAATAAAATTAGTTACTCTTTCATCAACCCCTTCATAGTGTCCAGCGATTATTACCAAATGATCTAACTTAGATAGTTCTTGAGCTTTTTCTTGATTAAACAATTTTCCTCTAGGCGAAGTAAGGACTGTCCTTCTAGAGGACCGTCCTTCTAGAGGACTGTCTTCTTTAAAGACTGTCTTTAATGAATTAAAGATTGGCTCTATTCGCAGTATCATTCCCGCTCCTCCCCCATACGGCCGGTCATCTACCGTTCCATAATCATCGATGGCAAAGTTGCGGAGATTAATTATTTCTATTTCCACTAATTTTTTTTCCACCGCCCGTTTAATAATACTTTCCTCAAAAAACCCGGCGATCATCTTTGGAAAAAGAGTTATTATAGAAATTTTCATTTTTTACAAAGAAATAATAAGAAAACCTATAATCATTATTAATCCACCAATAATTGTTTTTATTGTTAATACTTCTTTAAGAAAAATCGCCGCCATGACGAATGTAAAAAGAGGCATTAATAAAGTGGCTAAAGTAACCGTAAAAGCATTGGCTCCTTTTTGAATTCCTGAAACATAAAAAATCTGAGCGAGAAACCAAGAAGTAAAAGCATAGATAAATAATATTATCCAACTTTTAGGGGAAAATTTTTCTTTGAAAATAAAAAGACTTGGTAAGTAAAACAATGAGCCAATCACTGATCCGACTGCAGAAAGAAAAAATGAGTTTACGTTTGGAAAAAATTTTCTTATTAGAATAAGTTCTGTTGCCCAAAGCAATTGAGATATAACAACATAAAGTAATCCAATATTCATAGTAAAATTATAACAGCATGAAGGGATTAATTCTAAAACTAATTACTTTTTATCAAAAAACTAAATTCTTCCATGGAGCAATTGCTCGTCAGCTTTTTTTAACCGACAAAGTCTGCCGTTTTACACCTACTTGCTCGGACTATACTTACCAGGCTGTGGAAAAATATGGTAGCGCTAAAGGTTTGTTATTAGGACTAAAAAGAATTATCCGCTGTCACCCTTGGAATAAAGGCGGCTATGACCCGCTGACTTGACAAAAAAAAATTAATCAGATATAGTGTAAAAACTGAATATGGCCCAAAATATTGACCAATTAATTCATACTGCTATTTTCTCCTCGGACGAAAAAACTAGAAAAGACGCCAGAATCGTTATTCGCAAAATTGCTAAAAAGAAAGGAATTTATTCCGCCTCCATTCATAATCTCTATATGGCTTTTGGTCAGGGTAAAATAAAAGGTTTTACTGTTCCTGCCTTTAATATTCGTGCCCTAACCTATGATAGCGCACGACTGCTTTTCCGTCTGGCCAAACAAAAGAAAGCTGGTGCTTTTATTTTTGAGATCGCCCGCTCGGAGATAAAATACACTGCTCAGGAGCCAGATGAATATACTGTTTCTGTATTGGCGGCCGCCATCAAAGAAAGATATAAAGGACCAGTGTTTCTTCAAGGTGATCACTACCAATTTTCCGCCAAGAAGTTTAAAGAAAATCGCAACGAGGAAATCAAAAAAATAAAAGAATTGGTTAAAAAATCAATTATGGCTGAATTTTACAATATCGATATCGACGCCTCGACTCTTGTCGATCTAGAAAAATCCACTCTCGATGAACAACAAAAAAACAATTACGAAATGACGGTTCTAATAACCAAGTATATTCGATCGATTGAGCCAAAAAATTCAACTATTTCTATAGGTGGAGAGATCGGCCATATCGGCGGTAAAAATAGTACTCCGGAAGAATTTGAGGCTTTTATGAAAGGTTATCTTAGAGAAATCCAAATGACAAAATCCAAAATCCAAGGAATAAGTAAGGTCAGTGTTCAAACCGGAACCAGCCACGGCGGTATTCCACTCCCTGACGGCACGATCGCTAAAGTCAGTATTGACTTTAATGTTTTAAAAAATATCAGCGCTGTTGCTAAAAGTAAATATAAAATTGGGGGATCAGTTCAACATGGAGCCTCAACTTTACCTAATGATCTTTTTAATCATTTCCCTAAACATAATGCTTTGGAAATTCATCTCGCGACCGGATTTCAAAATATTGTCTACGACAATCTGCCAACCGGGCTAAAAAAAGAAATGTACCAATGGGTAAAAGAAAATTGTCAAGATGAACGGAAAGAAGGACAGACCGAAGAACAGTTTGTTTATAAGACTAGAAAAAAAGCCCTTGGACCCTTTAAGGAAAAACTATGGAATATGAATGCCAAAGAAAAGAAACCAATTCTCAAAAAACTTGAGGCACAATTTTTGCTTCTCTTCAAAAAACTTAACGTTTTTGGGACAAAAAAATTTGTTGATAAATATATTAAATAATTAAGAAAAAATCTTTATGGATAGAAATCTTGCTCTCGAGTTTGTCCGTGTCACTGAAGCTGCTGCTATTGCTGCCGCCCACTGGGTTGGCCGGGGCGAAAAAAATAAGGCCGACGGCGCTGCTGTTGATGAAATGAGAAAAAGATTTAATAATGTAGACTTCAAAGGTATTGTAGTAATTGGAGAAGGAGAAAAAGACGAAGCACCAATGCTTTATACAGGAGAAAAAGTCGGCACAGGCAAGGGGCCGAAAATGGATTTGGCAATCGACCCTCTTGAATGTACTGACAGCGTCGCCCACGGAAGATATAACGCCTTGGCAGTCATTGCCGCCGGCGCTCCTGGCAGTCTTCTTCACGCTCCAGATACCTATATGGACAAGTTGGCTACCGGACCGGAAGCTGCTAAAGTCATTGATCTTGACGATTCTGTCACCAACAATATTAAAAAAACAGCCAAAGCGATCGGAAAAGATGTTAGGGAAATCACCATTATGATGCTCGACCGGGAAAGAAACTATCCGACTATGAATGAAGCCAGATTAATCGGTGCTCGGGTAAGACTGATTACTGATGGTGATGTTGCCGCAGCCATTGCTACTTGTGTTCCCGAATCAGGGATCGATCTTTTGATGGGAAGCGGCGGTTCAACTGAATCGGTCTTGGCGGCAGTTGCCTTAAAAATATTAGGAGGAGAAATATTATGTCGATTTAAACCGAAAAAAGAATCTGACATTTCTAAAATAAAAGAAATGGGAATAAAAAATATTAAAAAAATCTTTACTGCTTCTGACTTGGCTCACGGTGATCAGTTAACCTTTACGGCAACAGGCGTCATAGACGGACCGCTTTTACAAGGAGTGATTTTTAGAAAAAATAGAATTATTACCCATTCGATCGTCATGAGAGCCAAATCAAAAACCATCCGTTATATCACTACTCATCATCATTTGTATCAGGTAAAATGAATTTATATGAAAAAAATAAAAGTTGGCTTAAACGGTTTTGGTCGCATTGGCCGAGCTTTTACAAGAATTGCTTTGTCCCGCGATTCTTTTGAATTAGTTGCTATCAACACCAGAAAAACTCCTAATTCGATGTTGGCTTACCTACTCCAACACGATTCTGTCTACAGAACCTTTAATAAAACAGTTAAAGAAGAAGCTGACGGTATTTCTGTTGACGGAAAAAAAATTCTTACTCTTTTAAATGATAGGCCGCAAAATATTCCTTGGGATAAATACAATGTCGACGTTGTTGTCGACGCCACCGGTGCTTTTTCAAAAAAACCTGATCTGGAAAAACATTTGAAAGGAACAGTCAAAAAAGTTCTCTTAACAGCTCCTGCTAAAGATGAAGAAATCCCTTACGTTCTTTTGGGAATTAACGATGTTACTTTCGATTTCCAAAAAAATAATATTTTTGCT
>Ga0315297_10002379_pt1 | contig 11865 bp, 12 predicted proteins | sample YL17G15_0_MG_FD_203628 | JGI IMG/M metagenome (GOLD analysis project Ga0315297, IMG submission 203628) | Sediment microbial communities from Yellowstone Lake, YNP, Wyoming, USA - YL17G15_0 | ecosystem: Environmental > Aquatic > Freshwater > Lake > Sediment | place: USA: Wyoming | collected... | reverse complement strand
ATTAAGCGATGGTGATATTGGTCTGGCGATCACAGTGTTTACTCTCAGCGTAGCCATTTTTTCCATGCCGATTCTTTTCTTGGTGGACAGGTGGAGCAGAAAAAAAATGATATTCCTGATGGCTGTGGGCTGGAGTATTTTCACTTATGCAACGGGACTGGCCAGGAATTTTATCGGCTTATTGCTCCCCAGGATGTTTGTGGGCGTGGGCGAGGCGGGTTTTTCGGGTGGGGGCATAGCTATGATAACGGCTGCTTATCCCAAAGAAAAACACGGCACCATGCTGGGGATCTTCAATATAGGTATAACAATCGGTTTGGCGCTGGGGATGATCATCGGTGGCATAATATCTGTGCAGCTGGGGTGGCGCAACGCGTTCTTTATTTTCGCTATACCCGGCGTTATCCTCAGTATCTGCGCCCTGTTCCTCAAGGATTATAAAACGGTCAGGGATATAGATGCCGGCTCCGGCGGCGTTGGATTTTTCCGGTCGATCTGTACCCTGCTGAAAATCCCTACCCTCCGCTGGTTTTTCCTGGGCTACGGATTATTGCTTATAATGGGCCAGGCACAGATGTATTGGACAGTCCCGCTGGTGATGAGGGAGTTCACTATTAAAGAGGACGCGGCAGGGTTGATTTTAAGCATCGGTGCCCCTCTCGCCGTCGCAGGAGCCCTGTCAGGCGGATGGTTCTCCGATCTCTGGCAAAAGAAAAACAGGAATGGCCGGTTGCTGCTCCCGGGTTGGACGGCTCTACTGTCCGCAATCTTCCTGGCAATGGGTTTACTTGTACTCCACCTGAATTGGGTAATAGCTACAGTCCTGGCTGTCCTGTATGGATTTTCCTTTTTTGTTGGCATACCCGCTCTTAGCGCTGTCTCCCAGGAAGTCATACCCCCGGCTCATAAGGGACTTTCATGGGGTATGACCATATTCTGCATGTATATGTTTGGCGGTGCATGGGCACCCTGGGCTGTTGGCGGTATCTCTGACGCACTTGGGGGTGGCGCCGGCGGGCTTACCCTGGCATTAGGCATCTCCTGTATCGGCGGGCTTGCAGCGGCCTTCTGCTTCTTTAGGGGATCCAAATCCTACCCGTCCGACGTGGACAAGGTAAAGGATGCCGTCCTCGTAGCTGATAAGTAATTAAATTTGGAAACTATATCACCCCCATCACGAAACCAACATCGACATGCCTGCAAAGACTAATAGTATGGAATAAATATTAAATTCTTAGATATTTATAAATAATTTCACACTACATTTTGATGTGAAAACAGAGTTTTGAAGCTGGGAAAGCAGTAAAAGTGGCTTTTACTGTAGAACTTCAGGCAAAGTCGTTAAAATTGGTAAGAAATTACCAGTTGCTGAATTCCCAAGATAAGCCGTTTCTTTTCAAAGGAAAGTTCGGGAACCGCCCACAGTGGCCCGCGAAATATTCACTACGACGGAGGAGGCAAAGGTATTGATTAACCAGTGACGGAGAGCATATAATAAGATCCGACCGCACAGCGCCAGGTTCAATTAACGGACCCTCACCCAAAAACTGTACCAGCCAATATGAGAGAATTTTGATTACTGGGAATGGCAGGTATCGTGGGAGGAGCAGCGAATGCAATGAACCGCCGCACAACCTCTCGGCTGATCATGCGTAGCGGGCATGGCACTGGCTATAACTCTTTAACTGTCTCAAGCACAATACTCTCTGCTTTCACTTAAACTCTCCTTACAGGTTGATCATGTGCAACTATTGTCATCCGTGCCTGCCGTCCTGTATCTCCCGCACTGTATTGAATATGGCACTGATATTTTCCGCCGGCATGGTGTACTGCAGCATGTGGGTCATGCCGAGTATGAAGCGGCCGTGCAACTTCCCGGTGCGGTAAGCTGTCAGGATGCTCTCTCGCATTTGCAGCGGGGTCATCTGCTCACCCTGCTGCACGTCTATACCCGTGGCAAAGGCCAGCCTGTCACCGTATTTGGAGTAGGCCGATTTGAAATCATTCCCCGCCTTGGGTTGGAAGGCCTGCAGGATATCCAGTCCGGCTTCCACATAGTAATCAAGGAAGGGTGTCTGAAATCCGCAGGAATGCAACATGGTCAGCGCCCCGGCATCATGCACTGCCCCGATGATGCGCTTGAGGTGTGGGTAAGTGAATTCCTTCCACATATCCATGGAAATCAAGGTGCGCCCCGTATAGCCATAGTCATCGTAGATAAAAACTATATCGGCGCCCGCCTTCACCCCACGGTACGCCGTATCAACGGCCCAGTCTGCAAAGCGCTGCTGGTAAGCTTTGACCTCGTCAGGGTACTCACAGAGCGCCATCATAAAGGGGGGCATGGACCATATCTGCGTGCTGAAGAAATCCTGCACGCCGAAATTCTCCATCATGATGCTGGCGCCGGGATATCTCTTGCGCAGCTTCCTGATATAGCTATAATGCTTGCTCTGAGAAAAATCGGGGAATCGGTAGTCCTTCAGATCTGCCACGCTTTTAATGGCCGGCTCAACCACGTCCATGTAGATGCCTCCCAGCGCGCGCACGCTATGATAGGCGTCCAGTACTCTCAGGCTCCCGCCCTCCCAGTACATGCGGCTGACATTGCCGCCGGCGCCCACAGGCTCAATTACGGCGTCTGCGCCCAACTCCAGCGCGTATTTACCATTGGCATACTCGTTGAGCGTATGCGGCAGAGCGCGCACCAGCTCCGGCGCGCCAAGCTCCCCCTGCTCTTTGAAGCTCTTCCAGTGCGCTACGGCCGCCGCCTGGTTGAGACGGCTGCGTGCTTGCTGGAATTCGGCCATCAGGCGGCAGGCCAGGTGAGGGTTGAACCAGTACATGACCGGTACCCTGTCCACCGGCAAGCCCCTGGCGGCGGCATGGACCCTTTCGCGCGGTGTCATCTTTTCAGGTAATGCGGACACTTTTATCTCCAATATCAACGTCTGATTTTTAATGCTTCAACGTATTATTACATGGAATCAGGCCAGCCAGCAAAACGGGTACATAGCCGCCGGTGCTTTCATTCCCCTGTGAACAATTGCTGGAGCGCAGGGATCAGTTTATTGTTCTCAAAAACGAGTCCGGGAACTATCCACAATGCCCCACCATCAAGCTAAAACGGTAACCACTCTGGATAGATCCCGAACTCTCTTGTCCACCGGCTATTATCGCGAAGGGTTAATCAAGTGCCAGATTAGTAATGTCCCATGACGGCCAAATGACTTCATACGAAGTTAAATAATCAAACGTGGCTGAAAGCCACCCTTTTTAGTGGGTCATTAAACAGTGGCAATGGGCTCCAATTGGCGTATTGTTTACATCGGAAAGTTAGCAACCCCTCTGTTGACTGAAATTAACCATGCTATTATAATGTTAGTTAACACACACTTACACTACCTGTTGCTACAGGATGCAGTCATGAAAAAAAACAGTGAAAATACAGACCCTGATAAAGAGTCCGGTAAATCATTGCTTACCTGGGCGCAGGTTCTTAAGGCCGTTGCTACTTTTGCTGTCCCCATTTTTATAATGATTATTATTTTAAAACTCGCAGGGTGTTAAATATGAATGGAGTAAAATAATGAGTAAGAAAACACGAAAAAAGGTGTCGCGCCGGGTTATTCCTACCCATCGTACATCAATGAAAAGTACGGAAAACAAAGGTGCTACTTCGTTATCAGAGGCAAATAAACCGGCGGTTTTTGGAAAAACCTACTATACCGATGACGAATTAAAACATCGTTACGCCTACGTCGCGTCTGATCTAAGACGCATTGCGCTAATCGCCGTTCCTATGATATTGGGCCTTATTATATTGTCTTGGTTCGTTAAATTCTGAATAAGTAAATATATTCGCCTGTCCATGCCCTTTAATTTGTGGTGGGGGAAGCTCTGGTGTGAGTTTAATCAAGTTGGGCTTTATCTGTGGCGGTTTGGGTTTAGTATTTGGTTTTGTGATGCGGCTGGTCAAAGGATTCCAACCGTCAACACCTATTAGCGATGCTTGCCTTGAAATCATATTGATTTGTAGTTCTATCATAATCTCCGCAGCCCTTTTCTTCGTATTGAGAAAGTAAACTTACTTCTTTATGTCTGTTAAAGAACAATTTCAATGCGCAAAGGACGTATTTTCTTTACTGTTTACCTGATTACAAAAAGTATATAATACCCATAACAACTAGGAGTTATTACCTGAAATATGCTGGTAGCTGTGGATTGATATGGTTAGAAATTTCCGAAGCAAGATACCGCGGAGAGAGCAAATAGTAAATGCTGCCGGAAAACTGGTTATCAAATGCGGTAGCGAGAACGTCACCGTACGACGAATTGCCGAAGAAGTGGGGTTTTCAGAAGCGGCAATATACAGGCACTTTAAAAGTAAAAAGGATATTTTATATCTGCTTGTGGAAGTCATAGAAAGTAGTCTCATAGCTGATCTTGAAGCTAAAGGGTACTCGAAACGCAATCGACTTGAAAATATATTGATGAATCACCTGTCAGAACTTGAAATGAAAAGGGGGATGTCTTTCCAGGTGATTGCTGAGATCGTCAGTCTTGGCGACAAAAGACTCAACAAGCGTATTTATGACACCATAGAAAAATATGTCGCCAAATTGAGAGAGGTTTTAACTGATGAAATTGCTAAAGGGGAATTACGAAGCGACATAGATGTAGATGCCGCCGCGATTATATTATTCAGCGTGGTGCAAGGATTATCAAATATTTGGACCTTGAGCAATTATAATTTCAAACCTCGAGAAAAATTTGAGCCCATTTTACATATATTGCGCAAAGGTTTAACCTGACCCATAGTGTTTACAGTGGTCACCATATAATTCCGCAGCTTCCATAATCTCAGACTAAAGATATTTTCAAATCCGCCTTTGAAATCTTCTATAAGATAAGTTATCATTTACTTACATCGCCCTGTTAATCACGTTCTTACTGTTAAATGCACGGGGGTATTTGATTGGGAGAATGCAATTTATGAAAAAGTACATATTCGGCCGTCATACATTGATTTTGCTGGTTATCTTTTCGGTCTTTGTAGCTTTGTCCTCTGGAGCCTGTTCCTCGCAAGATGAAAATACAAATCAGCCTCCGGTAGGCACTCAATCTGACCATTCCAATGCTATACCTTGTTTGACTTCCAGGGAAGCCATGAATAGCGTCGGCAAGACCGCCTGCGTTGAGTTTTTCGTGGGTAATCCCTCCCAGATCAAGGGGGAAGTGTTTTTAAACGAAATGGCAGATTATACAAAAGGTTTTCAGGCTGTGATTTTGCCAGATTCAGTCAGCAAATTTGACAATCCGGTTTCAAAATATCGTGCTAAAACAATTAGAGTTAGTGGTTTGATCATTGAATATGACGGGCATCCCGGAATTATTGTAAGTGCCCAGTCTGATATCACGGTAGTCAGATAATTCTATATGGCTAAAATCTAATCTTTCACAGTCTTGAACCCTTCTTGGATGGAGCAAAAGAGTGTTTAGTAAAATTTTAGTGCCTTTAGACGGTTCAGACTTGGCCGAGTGTGTTTTTCCTTACGTTGCGGACATTGCTCTAAAGAAGGCTTCACGAGTGGAGGCTGCTTTTGTGGTCGAGCACTATGAAATGCCGCTCCACGGAGGAGTTGTTTTTGATGAGGAAAACTTAAGGGAGATCGAGCGATCCGCAAAGAAAGGCGCCGATCAGTACATGAAGTCGGTTAAAGAGCGTCTTTTATCTATGAGTATTGATGTTAATACCGTTGTCCTTGAAGGCAAAATAGCGGATAGCCTGATAGATTATGCCAATAATAATGGCTTCGATCTTATTGTCATGGCCACGCATGGCAGGTCCGGCTTGGCCCGCTGGATGGTAGGCAGTGTCGCCGACAAGATATTGCACTGTTCCACGGTACCTGTGCTTTTAATCAGGTCGGAAAGCTAGGAATAATTGCACACGTGGTTTTACGCCTTTCAGTTCAAATTATATTTCGGTAGTTTCCCATGTTATTAGAATATGCATCCCAGATACTGCCTCTTTATGTGATTGTCCTGCTATCTCTGATTACGATAATAACTCTTATCCTTCCATTCGCCTTTAAGATTGTTAACGATCAATTAGAGCTGTTCTTTCTGCTCATGGGTCTTGCTGCTGTCACCACTTCCGGGGTCTGGTCTTGGGAGTTAGTTATAGATGCTGTCAAAGCACCACTGACGGTTGGCGGGCTGCCTGTTGGCATATTTCAGGTTGTTCTCGTGTTCGGTCTTTTGATACATTACTTCAATCGCAGGCTGTACCCACCGATAACCAGTCTATTCGAGAAATTAAGCCCCGGATTATTTTATTTCCTGCTGGTGTTGCTTCTTGGTTTATTTTCGAGTGTCCTGTCTGTGATCGTTACCGCGGTTATTTTATCTGAGGTTCTACTCGCTCTCCCTATCAAGCGGGAAGATAAAATTAAAATTGCAGTTTTCTCCTGTTTTTCGATAGGCCTGGGCGCCGGTCTTACCCCGATAGGGGAACCTTTGTCCACCATCATGGTATATAAACTCTCAGGGCCGCCCTATTATGCAGATTTCCTTTTCCCTCTCCGGAACTTTGGTATTTATATAATACCCGGCATTATTGCTCTTGCATTGGCCGCTTCAATATTGCTTGGCCGCCGGGCGTCCCATCACCATGAAGTGGGAGAATCATATTCGGAGAGCGTGAAAGGAATAGTAATACGGGCCTTTAAAGTATATATATTTATTTTCGCCCTGATACTCTTAGGGGACGGTATAAAACCGCTGTTCGAATTATTCCTCAATCTTGTGCCGCCTATGGCCTTATACTGGATAAATCTGCTTTCAGCTTTCCTGGATAATGCCACTTTAACTGCCATAGAAATAAACCCCAACCTGGCATTATCTCAGATAGTAAGTGCGATAATAGCCCTGTTGATATCCGGCGGAATATTAATCCCCGGCAATATCCCTAATATAGTCGCTGCCGGCCGTCTTAGGATAAGTATGAAAGAGTGGGCCATCATCGGCGTTCCAGTTGGCTTGTCATTAATGGTCTTATATTTCATTGCACTATTACCCATTTTTCTAACAAAATAGTAGCTCGGCACTGATCATATTTGAAGGTTAACACGACTAATCAGCAATGACAAAGAGCGGTGGTTAGCTAATAATGGGAGAAAATCCTATTATGATAGAAAAAGGAGGTTAATATTATGGGATGGTATAGTGACAATATGGAAAAGTTAAAACAGCTATCAACTCCTTACTTTGTGTTATATGTCACAGCTAAGGTTATTGGTGGCGTAAGCGTAGGCGTGTTATTAGCAAACTGGCTGCCTACATGGACATGGTGGATATTCATGGTCATTGCTGTAATAATAGCTATTCCTATCTATTTTAAGGGTAAGCTGTTTGACAAGTAAGGTATACTGCTCCCCATTAAGATAGGTTTAATACTAAGTTAACAAAACGGGCACCTGGTACGTGCTGAAGCCACGATGGCCCTGATGTAAATCTTTTCGACCTTGATGGGGTGAAAGAGGACCTTGTATTTATTAGTCATGCGGGCACTCCTCTATGTGGGGATTATTTCCATGTCAATCTGGGATAGCATTTCGCAGGTATAATGCTGGAAACGGGCGGCGGTTTCAAATTGGGAGGAGATTAAGCAGGGCGCCTACTGTAAGTCCGGTGACAATCATTATGCATAGAGCTTTGAGCAGGCTCCAGGAACCCATTTCCCTGAACATTACGGCCAATGAAGCTATGCATGGGAAGAACATAACCAGTACAACGCTGCTGACGACGAGCTGTTTGGCGGATAGCTCGAGCGGCGCCAGCAGCGCCATGGCTGCGTCCATGCGGAAAAAGGCCACGAAGATAGCGGCTACGGCGTCGCTGGGCAGGCCCAGCAGCCCGCTTACCACAGGGGCTGTGAAACTGGTTATAGCCTGAAAAACGCCTATCATGTAGAGCAGGTTGATGACGGGGACGGCTATGATCATGACCGGGACCGCCTCCACAATAAAACCGCGTACCCTGATCCAGAGCTTCTCCATCATAAGTTTCCAGGGCATCAGGCGGTAGGGGTGTATCTCTATGAGGAGCTCGGGTGTAAAACCTTTGACCGCCCGGTTAAGAATGATCCCGATAATCACCCATACCACCAGGAGCGTGGCGTAGATCATTGCAACGTACTGTATACCGTGCTGTCCAACCAGTCCCAGTATGAGGGCTTGCAGCGAGGCACAGGGGACTGCGATGGCGATCAGCGTCATGGCGATGAAACGCTCCTTGCGGCTTTCCAGCACGCGTGTGGCCATCATGGCCGGTACGTTGCATCCGAATCCCAGTATGGTAGGTATGATGGCGTAACCGTGCATGCCGAAGCGGTGCATGACAGTGTCGATCATCACCGCCAGGCGGGGAAGGTAGCCCGTGTCCTCGAGCAATCCCAGCGCGAAGTAGAAGGTGATGATGTAGGGCAGCACCAGGGCGAAGGGCACGTACAACGCCGTGGTCAGCAGCCCCCATGATTCCATGAAGTCGATCTGCCCGTTAAAAAGCCTGCCTATCAGGATATCATGCAGAAAAGTTGCGCCGGACGTCAGGTTGCTTATAGCCGATACCACGGGCAGCCAGAGCTTGTTGAAAATGGGTTGGGCAACGAAATTAAAAATCGCCTCGCCGCCGTAGAGTACAAAAGCGAAGACAGCGATAGCGACAAGCAGCGCGATGAAGGTGCCCGGCAACGGTCTGACCGTGGCGTCGGCCAGCGATTCTCCCAGCGTGTGGTGGCGGTGAGTGACCTTCTGTACCTGCCCGATTATCTGGCCAATGCGAACCCAGCGTTCCTCCCTTGTGCCGGCGGGGTTGGCCCGCATTACGGCACGAGGGATGCTCTCAACCAGGTACTTGATGCCTTCGCCCGTGGTGGCCACGGTGGGTATGACAGGCACACCCAGCATCTGTTCGAGGGCTGTTAAATCTATCTCGATGCCGACATGGCGGGCGTCGTCCCATATATTGAGGGCGACAACTATGGGTATCCTTTCCTCTAATAGTTCCAGCGTCAGGTACAGGTCGCGCTCCAGGTTGGTGGCGTTGACCACGTTGATGATGATGTCCCCGTACCGCAGCATCTTGCGCGCCACCTCACTCGCCTGGCCGGAGCTTTCCAGGGAATAAACGCCGGGGGTATCTATGACCTCGGCGCTGTCGTTTGCCACCCGCATATGACCTGAGGAGAAACCGATGGCGGTGCCGGGGAAGTTGTCCGAAGTGACCAGGGAGCCTGTAAGGCGATTGAACAGGACGCTTTTGCCTGCGCCCGGGTTACCTGCAAGCAGTATTTTCATCGGTGAGCCCGTCCGGAATCACGAATATCTTATCTGCTATGCCGCGGCCCAGGGATAGTTGCACATTATCGACACGGACGGTGATGGGGCCGCGCAGGTACATCGAGCAGAAGCGGGTGATGCGTTTGCCCGGCCGTATGCCCATGGCTGTGAGCTTCTCCACCAGTCCCCGTCCGCCCTCCACCGCAGATACAGTGGCCCGCTGGCCGTCCTTCATCTTTGAAAGCGCAACTACTGTATTTTCCATGCTCATCTCTGGCACCCGGAGCAGTATCCACTGAGGCTAACCTCCGCTTTGACGATCTGGAAGCTGCGTGCCCCATCCACCTCATCCCGCACCCTCTTGACCAGCGGGTATTCAAACTCGATAACGGTGCCGCATTTCAAGCAAACCAGGTGGAAATGGCTGCCATTTTGAGGGGTCTCGTAGTGGTGGTGCTCCTGTCCCAGGTGGCACTCTTCCACCAGGCCGAGCTCCTTGAACTTGGCAATGGACCTGTAAACGGTAGAAAGGCTGATACCCGGTTTCCTGCGCCAAGCCTCCGCATATATCTCGGCAGCGCCCATATGCCCGCCGCCCCGGCTGATAATATCGAAGATCAACGAACGCTGGCTCGTCAGCCTGTTCCCCGGCTTTTTCAGCAGCCTTCTCTCTAACTTCATAATTACAATATTACTGCAAATGCTAATTATTTGCAATAATTATGACTTGGATTAGTGACCGGTGTATTTGAAAATAAACTTTTATCAGGTGTAATGATATGGTATGGTACAGCCACGCTTAGGACGTTTGAAATTGGCCATTTTATCCGCCTATGAGCAATTGCTGCAGGGTCGGAATAAGCTGTTTCTTCTCAAACAGGAGTTCGGGAACTGTCCAGAATGGCCCACCAAGTTAGGCGATAATATCGCCTAACTTTAGCTACGACGTCTTCTGTTTAAAAAAGTTAGTTATTATCTTAGCTACGATTTTGGGAAATATTATTACCATTGAACAAACATCGGCATGAATGCGTGGACCTAAATTGAAGGACAGGTATTCTATTCTCCTGTTAGTAATTGCTGCAAGGCTGGAATAAGTTTTTTACTCTCAAACAGGAGTTCGGGAACTGTCCACAATGCCCCACCATTCAAGACGCTGAAGCTAAAACAGTAACCATTCAAGATAGATCCCGAACTTTCTTGTCTATTGACAACTCTTTTTCCCTTGACTATATGTACAGGAAGATGTACGCTTACAACTGAACTATTAATGACCTACCAAGTCGATATTACCCCTGCAGCATTAGAGGCGCTGGAGGCTGTTGCTGACCGGCGAACTCGCAGTGCTATTGTGCGGCGCATAGATGCCATGGTGGAAGAGCCCAAAAAGCTGGGGAAACCGCTTCGAGGTTGGCTGGCAGGATTTTTGAGCTTAAGGACTGCCGGACAACGATATCGAGTGATATACAAGGTCGATGACGAGAAGAAACGAATATTGGTGTACTTGGTGGGTATCCGCAAAGAAGGAAACCGCCGGGACGTATATGCCCTGGCTGAGCGCCTTGTAAAGCGGGGGTTAATATAGGGAGATGGAAATAACCATGATCAGAGAAACTAGAGAACTTACAACGGTAAACGCACGTCGGGAGTTGACAAAACTTCCAGAGCAACTGGGAGCTAGCCCAGCCACCGTGGCAGTAACTCGAAGGGGAAAACCGGTTCTGGCAATCATTACCTGGGAAGACTACCTATCCATCTTAGAAACTTTGGAGATACTCAGCGACAATGATGCCGTTGAGCAACTACGGCGCAGCATAAAAGAGGTTACAGAGGGAAAGCAAATTCCGTGGACAAACGCCAAAACCCGGCTTGGCACATTGATGTGAACTGTATTTTGCATACGGACGAGGCTCGCCATATTTGTGGCCGCAATTCGGACACTTGGTAGAATCAGGTGGTATGGTGCGGCCACATTCGAAACATTTACGGTCTGTCATTTTATCCTCCTGTAAGCAATTGTTGGAGCGATGGGATAAGCCCTTTACCCTCAAACAGAAGTTCGGGAACTGTCCATAATGCCCCACCACCGAATCTAAAACACCCACCTGATGCGACTCGAACTACAAGGTTTTCCCACGCTACGCAGACCGTGCCTCAGCAAAATGGACACCGAGTAGGCACCGAAGCCACGCTGGCCCGTATGTGAATCTTTCCGTGAACCTCGCACCTTGTTACAAAGCCAACGCAACTGACAGTGATGCCATTCCCATTACTCTTAAGCGGCACTTTAACTGAGCCGTCGGCATACTTGTAACTGCAGTTCGGGCACCTGGCAGCATCGGGCGGTACAGTACAACCACATTCCGGGCATTTTAGATCAATCATTTCACACTCCTACAAGCGTTTTATTAGCGTAAACAGAATCAGGTAATTCAAAGGTCATGGGCTGAGTAGCACAGTACCGCAACACCACCCCGAAAAGGAGGGTTCAGCAAGGTGGGCGGGCCCGGAGGGGGCATTG
>Ga0315297_10002377_pt1 | contig 11868 bp, 8 predicted proteins | sample YL17G15_0_MG_FD_203628 | JGI IMG/M metagenome (GOLD analysis project Ga0315297, IMG submission 203628) | Sediment microbial communities from Yellowstone Lake, YNP, Wyoming, USA - YL17G15_0 | ecosystem: Environmental > Aquatic > Freshwater > Lake > Sediment | place: USA: Wyoming | collected... | reverse complement strand
GCCTACACAGCCCTGGCGCGCTTGCACGCCATCCAGGGAGATCGGCCAGCCATGTTGGAGGCTGTGAAGACCCTGGAAGAAACCTGGCCCGAGGGAACCCTCTACGCCCAGGCTTTGTGCCACCGCCTGTCGATTCGTAATAAACCCGATGATGCGGATGTGCAGAAGGATGCCTATACCTGGCTGACACAGTCAGGGATCGAGTTCGACGATCTGGCAGTGATTGACAGTGTTGATCCCATCAATACAAGCATTTTCGAGAGCTATCTTAACGCGGCTCACGTGCTGGCGCGCCTGGCGAAAGGGAGGCCAGGCGTATTCCCGCTCGAGGGTGTTCACGCTTACCTGAAACGCCAGCAGGATTTCGCCGCATCCCATGGATTCGTCAGCTGGGTAGTGGAAATCGCCATCGCCAGGACCTTGCTCTATCAGGCTGTGGGTATGAAGTATGAAGCACTCGAAACCTTCGAGGCGGCGTTAAGTGCGGCTGCACCCACGGGTCTCTTACGCATCTTTTTGGATGAATGCGAACCCCTGCAAGCTTTGTTGAAGGAGATCAAGGCCCGATTGACAGACCAGGCTCTAATGGCGTATGCCAACCGTCTGTTGGATGCTTTTCGCTGCGGACCGGTGAAACCCGAAACCGAAGACGGGAATGAGGCACTATTGAGCGAGCGCGAGCTCGAAGTGCTGCGTTATCTAGCCAGGGGGCTGACCTATGAAGAGATCGGCCGAGAGCTCTTCCTCAGCCTGAATACGATCCAATTTCACGTCAAGAACATCTACGGTAAATTACTGGTCAACAAGCGGGTGCAGGCGATCGAGAAAGCCCGAGAGATGAAATTGATCTGACCGCGGCGGCAAAACCACATATTTCCCTATCAAAGAACCACATGATCATGTGGTTCTTTTTTTTACCTGCGCTTATAGAATACCAATAACGAAATAGACGCTGAGTAAACCGCCGGTAAGTGCCCTTAATTACTATAAAGTCTTTCGGCGGTTTATACAGAACAAAGGCGGAACTTTCAATAAATAGAATCGCGATGGAGGTGTTGGAATGAACAAGCAAAAAGTATGGTTTTGGATAGTTTGCGGGTTCGTCCTCCTGATCGCCGGATTATTCGTAGGAGGGTTAGGCATGTTAGGCCGTCTCCCCTGGCAGAGCGGCGATCTCGATAAAGCCGCGATCACGGTGCCCGCACAAGCGCAAGCTGGCGACCTGGTTGATCTACAGCCCTGCGCGTATAAGGCTGGCGACACGGAATACCCTGCCGATTGCGGCACGCTGGTCGTGCCAGAGAACCGAAGCGGCCCGGACTCTCGGTTGATTGCGCTGCCCGTGATTCGCGTCCACGCTCTGGACGGAGGCCATGCCGAACCCATCTTCTTCTTACAAGGCGGGCCCGGGAATTCCAATCTGAAATTCCAGAACCTGGAGGGGCTTGTCGACGGTCACGATCTCGTGCTGGTTGGATACCGGGGCGTGGATGGCTCGGTCGTGCTGGAGTGTCCGGAGATCAGTGAGGCAATCCGCAATGCGCCCGGCGGCCTGCTGAGCGATGCAGCCCTGCAGAGCTACAGCGAGGCCAGCACTCGCTGCGCAGGGCGGCTGCAGGCCGAAGGCGTTGATCTGGCTGGCTACACAATCGCCGAGACTATCAACGATTTCGAAGACGCTCGGGCTGCATTGGGCTACGACCGCATCAACCTGCTGGGTGAAAGCTACGGCACCCGCGTCGAGATGATCTATGAGTGGATGTATCCCAACAGCCTGCAACGCGTGGCCATGGTGGCCGTCAACCCGCCCGGTCACTTCGTGTGGGAAGCCGAGGACATCGACGCGCAGATCAAAGACTATGCGCAGCTGTGCGCTCAAGACAATGAATGCAGCGCCCGCACCGACGGCCTGGTCGCCTCGATGCGCCATGTGGCCGACAACATGCCCGACCGCTGGCTGTTCATACCCATCGATGAGGGTGCTGTGAAGCTGCTCACCTTCGTTATGTTGATGGAATCAGTCCAGCCCCCGGGCGTGCCAGTACCGCTGTCCGGCCCGGCGGCGATCGACATGTGGCTGGCTACCGAAGAGGGCGATGCCAGCGGGATGGCGCTGGCATCGATGAGCCGCAACATGTTTCTGCCAAATTTATTTGTCTATGGCGATCTCCTCTCGAAGGGGGGCAGCGTCGACGACTTGTCTGACCCCACACGCGATTACCGGACGGAGCTAAACCCTCCGGATTCAATCCTCGGCTCACCGTTTTCGCTCTTCCATTGGGGCATGGGGCATGGGTGGCCGAACAATCTCATCCCCGAAAAATACTTCCAGGTGAAGCCCACTGACGTTGAGACGCTGCTAGTAAGCGGCAGCATCGACTTCTCGACCCCGCCGCAGTTTGCCACCGGGGAACTGCTGCCGCACCTGGGAAATGGCAAGCAGGTCATCCTCAAAGACATGGGACATACGGATACCTTCTGGAACAGCCAACCAGAGGCGCGGGCGCACATGCTGAACACCTTTTTCAGCACTGGCGAGGTCGACGATTCACTCTACGCGTACCAGCCAGTGAACTTCGAGGCGGGACTTGGATGGCCGGGGTTGGCCAAGGCCCTGCTGGGCACCGTGCTGGCGGTCATGATTCTTTTGGTAGCGCTGGTATGGTTTGTCGTCTGGTGGGTGCGGCGGCGCAGACGCCGAGAGATGAAACTGACCTGAGCGCTACGGCAAAACCACATATTTACCTGTTGATACGCCAATAGAATACCTATAACGAATCGGAGGTTATTAGAGCAAAGGAGATGAAAAAATGAACAGAATTGTTGATAAAGATCGTAGCGGTATGACGCAAATGAACAACCTGCTCATTATGAAGAAATCCCTGGCGTTATCCACGGCGATACTATTGACTCTAGCGATACTGCTATCGATTGTCGGACCAGCCCTGGCCCACGAAAACAGGGTCGCCTCGGGTAGGAACGTCCCCTTTGCCCAATCACAGCCTCAAGGCCCGACCGATCCCGCTGAACTGGAGGCTTTCCTGGATGATCTGTTAGGAAAGGAGATGGCAGAGAACCACCTCGCAGGCGCAGCCGTCTCTGTCGTCAAAGATGGCAAGCTGTTTTTTGCCAAAGGCTACGGTTACGCCGACCTTGAGAACCGCATCCCTGTCGACCCCGAACAGACTGTCTTTCGCATTGGCTCAGTCACCAAGCTGTTCACCTGGACGGCGGTGATGCAGCTCGTCGAGCAGGGAAAGTTGGACCTTGACGCGGATATCAACACCTATCTCGACTTTCGTATTCCGGATACCTATCCACAACCGATCACCCTCAAGCACCTGATGACCCATACGTCAGGGTTCGAAGACCGGCTTCTAGGGAGTGTAGTGTCGGATGCCAATGATCTGACAACCGCGCGCGAATGGCTGATCTCCCATATGGCGGCGCGGGTGTATCCGCCCGGCAAATTTGCGGGCTACTCAAACTACAATGCAATGCTGGCAGGGTACATCGTGGCGCGGGTATCGGGACAGCCCTACGACCAGTACATCCAGGAACATATCCTGGACCCACTGGGAATGGTGCACTCAACTGCCCGGTCGCTGATGCCGGCGGACCTGCGCGCACATGCATCCGTGGGATACACATATGAAGATGGCGTCTTCCAGGCATTCCCCGATTACATCGTTCATCCGGCGCTACTGCCGTCCGGCGGACTCCTAGCCAGCGTCACGGACATGGCCCGCTTCATGATCGCCCACCTGCAAGGCGGCCGCTACAGCGACCCGACCATAGTCGAGGCGCGTATCCTGAAGGAAATCACGGCGCGGCAAATGCAGAGCACGTTGTACACTCCCGACCCGCGCCTCCTGGGCACCGCCTACGGCTTTTTCGATTTGAGCGATAACGGCCAGCGAACGCTCGGGCATACCGGTTATTCGCCACCGATGCATAGTTTGCTGCTGCTTTTGCCCGACCAGAACCTGGGGGTGTTTGTGAGCTACAACAGCGCGGACGCTGGGGAACTGACCGCTCAGCATATTGGGTTCCAGAGAGCGTTTTTCGACCACTACTATCCCGCGCCTGCAGTCGCTCCAATCCAACCTCCGGCGGACTTCGCGGAGCGGGCTGGTCGGTTCGTGGGCAGTTATAGATATGCTGGTGGCCCATATACCAGCCTCATAAAGCTCGCAGCGCTCTTCGGCGCATACACAGTAGAAATCAGCGATCCTGGCGACGGCACGCTGCTCTCTATCATAGAGGGGATCGAGGTTCGATTTGTCGAAGTGGAGCCCTTACACTTCCGCCAGGTAGACGGTCCGTTAGCCATCGTCTTTCGTGAGGACGACAGCGGGCGCATCACCGACATGGTTACCGACCTCATGCCCCAATATGCTGCTGTAAAGCTGGACTGGTATGAAACGAGCGGTTTCAACATGGCATTGACCCTGGGTTGCGTCTTGCTATTCCTGTCCATGATCCCCATAGCAGCGATCCGCCTTATTCGGGACCATCGCCTGGGCAATGACCGGAAACCCGCGCCGCGCGGCGCCGGCGCGGCCCAATGGATCATCCTGGGGATCAGCGTCCTGAACCTGCTGTTCCTGGTCGGCATCACCTACACGGTGATGGGGGGCATGATATCGGAATTGCACGGCTTTCCATTGATCGGTAAAATCGCGCTGGGTCTGGGTGTTTTTTCTGCCGTGCTGACAGTCGGCGCGCTGGTCTACACGGTGCTGGCATGGAAGAACAGCTACTGGGGCATCGCCGGCCGCGCCTATTACACGCTGGTGACCATAGCGGCGGTCGCTTTTGTCTGGTTCCTGAACTACTGGAACCTGTTGGGTTGGCGGTTATAGTCGACAATGGAGAATAAAAATGACAACAGATAAACTTTCCTAATACGCATTTCAAGGCCGCAAGAAGCGAACATAACAGGCGGATCAATTTAATCTCGATGGAGGTGTTGAAATGAACAAGCGAAAAGTTTGGTTATGGATCGCTGGCGTGGCCGTCCTCCTGATCGCTGGATTGACCGTAGGAGGGTTGGGAATCCTGGGCCTTCTCCCCTGGCAAGGCGGCGATCTCTATGAAGACCCGCAGGGACGCTTTACCATGGAAATAGATCCCAGCTGGGAACAGGTCGAAACGGATGGGCGCTACACACAGTTTAAGGTGGCAAACCCGCCCATCAATATGTATTTGCTGGTCCTCAAAGCCAGCACGATCGAGGACTCTTTTTCTCAGGCTTTTTCGGTCGTCGGATTTGATCCGGGCTTACTAACTGGAGGAACCAGCGCCATTTTTGGCGACTGGGAAGCCTACACCAAAGATGACGCCGCCGTTATAACCTACGCGCTGGCCAGCCAGATCGTGGGAGAAAATGCCTATGTACTGATGGTCAAAGCAGACAAGCCGGGTGTATCGCCCCAAAATGCAGCCACCATGCGCGTGCTGAACACCCTAAAGATCGCCGGGAAGGAAGAGATCGCGATCGAAAGCTATGCCAACCTGGAAGCCCTGGTACGAAAACAGGTGGACAGCCTGGCAGGCAGCGTCTCGGTTGCGGTGGTGCACAAGGGTGATATCGTCTACACCTATGTCTATGGGGATGCAAACCCAGTCGAGGGGATCCAGGCAGACACCCAGACAATCTACCGGTATGGCTCGATGACAAAACCCTTTACGGCCACTGCCCTGATGCAGCTGGTGGAACAAGGATTAGTGGACCTGGATGCCTGGCTGGGTAAATATGTCCCCGAATTTCCAGAACGTTGGAAAGTAACCGTGCGCCAGCTGCTGGATCACTCCGCCTGCCTGCCGGATGAGGAACGCCTGACGACGGGGCTGATCGCCCGACGCGGGGAATCCTTTCCCCCCTTAAAGGACATATTCAGCATATACATAAAGGATGACTCGGAACCTACGTGTGAGCCGGGCAAGGTGTCTCAATATGCTAATCTTCATTATCTTGCGCTGGCGCGGATTACCGAAGAGGTCAGCGGAGAACCCTATGAAACCTATGTGGTCGATCACATCTTAACACCCCTGGCAATGCAGTCAACAGGATTCCAGCTTGTCGAGCCGACCAAACGCTATGCCAAAGGCCAATACCCTACGGCCAAGATCGACGAGCTCGTTGCTCAGCTGAATGAATATCGCGGGCCAGGCCAGGAAGACATGATCCTGCAAAAAGGCGAATCCTTCTCCACCATAGACGACTTTCGACCGTTAGCGCCGTGGGGCGGGCTGCTCGGCACACCCAGCGACCTGACCCATTTCTTGCAAATGCATCTGAAAAAAGGGCGCTACGGGGATCAGCAGATCTTAAAGCCGGAGTCGGTGGCCGCCATGCAAGAAATGCAGAAATCTACAGACGGTTCCCCCCTTGGCTTTGGCTTGAGCTGGTTCATCGGTAAAGATGACTTTGGCGAATTTTTCCAGCACACTGGCGGCGGAGCGACGATTGAAACCACGATGCGCTCTTACCCCGACCTGGACCTGGGCGTGGTGGTGATGGGCAGCGTGAACGGCAACGGGGCCGACAGGATCGCCGATGGTCTGGTCAGCGCCTGGATGCATGAAAAATGACCTATCGTCACGCATTTCAGGAGTGCAAGGAGCCGAACATCCTGAGCCGGAAAACCGAGGCAAACTATGAATAACGCACAACCAATCTTTGATCCAGCGACACACTACTGGATTGAGGTGAGGGGTCGAGTGGATGCGAAGTGGCTGCAAAGCTTCGACAGTTCGGCGGAGATCACCGCTGATGAGACCAGGCAGATGGAAGATATCACCGTGCTCAACCTACACACCGATCAAGCGGGGATCGTTGGGCTGGTGCGCAGGCTACACGGACTGGGAATGACGATCCTGCAATTACAGATCGTTTCAGATGAAGGGAGAGCCGCTAAAGACGAAGAACAACGCTAAGAACCGAAGGCTCCAAGAACCGGACATTTAGCAGCTCAGGATCGTATGTCTGAGCTGCTAAATGTTGGGCGCAACAGCGGTCTGATTCATGATGATAACCAACCTCACCAGCGGCATTCATGAGGTAAAACGATTAGAGCGCATGTTCAAATTTAAAAACAGCGATTCTGACTGATTGGAGTCCTTCTTGACAAAGGCACACATTCGCAATATCATATGAACGAACGTTCGTTCATACCAAGAATGATCACCTTTCAGGAAGAATAACATGATCGACGAAGTCATCGCCCGCGGAGAGCGCACACGCACAGAAATCTTACAGGTAGCACATCTTTTGTTCCTGAGACACGGCTACCACGGCACTTCAGTGCGCCAGATCGCTTCACAAACCGGGATTGCCTTGGGAAGTATCTACAATCACTTTGGAAGCAAAGAAGAGATCTATCTGGCGGTATTAATCGATTACCATCCTCTCTTTGCTGTCCTGCCCTCCATGAAGGATGCACGAGGAGATAGCTTCGAAGCTTTTGTCCGCGACGCTGCGGAGCGTATGGTGAACGGGATCGATAACCGCCTGGATTTCCTCAACCTGGTATTTATCGAACTGGTTGAGTTCAAAGGCCGGCACCTACCCGTTATCGTGCAGAAAATGCTGCCTCCGCTCATGGAGTTTTACCAGCGTTTTGGTGAAAGCGCCGATGAACTGCGCCCAATTCCACTGCCTGTGATGGCACGGGCTTTTCTCGGTTTATTCTTCTCTTACATCATGACCGATCTGATCATTGCCAACCAGGCCCCGATTGATTTTCAGAGCGGGGCTTTCGATTATTTTATCGAGATTTATTTGCATGGAATCCTGGCAGAAAATCGCACAGGAGGGGCGAGGCTACCATGAGCTCCCGGCTTTTCTCCCTGGTCCGCAAAGAGTTCATCCAGATCATCCGGGATCCGCGCACGCTGCTGTTGGTGCTGCTGATCCCCGTGATGCAGCTGTTCCTGCTCGGGTACGCAGCAACCAATGATGTCCGTAACGTACCGCTGGCGGTTTACAATCAGGACCGCGGCCCTGCCTCGCGTGACCTCCTGGATGCTTACCGGTCTGCGGATTACTTTCGCTACGCTTACGATGTAGATTCGGAAGAATCGCTGCGCAATCTAATCGATGCCGGGAAAGCGCGGGCCGGGATAATCATCCCACCCGATTACAGCGAGCAAATCGAATCCACCGGATCTGCCCAGGTAGCCTTCGTCCTGGATGGGAGCGATCCTACCATAGCTTCCACCTCGCTCTCCGCCGCCCTGCTGATCGGGCAGCAGCATTCCACCCGCATTCTGGCCGAGCGTCTTGCCCGCCGCGGATTTTCCATAACCGGCCAGCTTCCCTTGGAGATTCGCTCTCAGGTCTGGTACAACCCCGACCTGGTCAGCACCTATTTCATGATCCCCGCGCTGATCGGCATGATCCTGTACGCCCTAACCTCGATCCTTACCGCGACCGCTATTGTCAGAGAGCGCGAGCGCGGCACCATCGAACAGCTCATCGTCACCCCAATCCGCTCCTGGGAGCTGATGGTTGGCAAGCTTTTACCCTACACCATCCTGGCGATCCTGAACACCCTGGAGGTCTTGCTGATTGGGTCCTGGTGGTTCAAAGTACCCATCCGGTCAGGTCTCGGCCTGATCCTGTTAGTATCCGGTTTGTTCTTACTCTCCAGTCTGGGGATCGGTCTGCTGGCCTCTACGATCGCAAATTCCCAGCAGGAAGCCATGCTGACTGTCTGGTTGACCCTCCTGCCTAGCCTCTTCCTGTCCGGTTTTTTCTTTCCCCTGGAAGCCATGCCGGTAGTGCTGAGGTGGATCTCTTATCTGATTCCACTGCGATATTATCTGGTGATCATACGCTCACTGATGGTGAAAGGTGTCGGAATAGAGACGATTCGCAACGAAATCATTGCGCTGGCGATCTTCGGCGTAGGGATCATGGCGATCGCTGTGTCGCGCTTTCGCAAGAGGCTGGATTAAAAAGCTGTTCAATATACTCAAAACTACTGAACCGATTGACTTTTGTATGTTTTGAACGGAGGCGAAAATGCATGCTCGACTAAAAAGAGTTCCTTTGATCATCATCCCACTGGCCCTGGTGGCAGCAGCAGTCTGGTTTTATATGAACCGAGGCTCGGCCCAAGCTGAACAGGGACCTGTGACCGCATCGGGAACGATCGAGGCCACCCAGGTGATGGTAGCACCGGAAATTGGCGGGCAGGTGCTCGAGGTATTGGTCAATGACGGTCAAACTGTCAAAGCCGGCCAGGAGCTGGTGCGCTTCTCAGACGCGCTCATCCAGGCTCAGCTGGCCCAGGCGCAGGCAGCCGTGGCTCAAGCAGAGACAAATTACCAGCTGGTGGCCTCCGGACCAGCGGACGAACAGCAGGAGCTGGCCATCGCTGCCGCCAAGCTGGAGCTGACCAGCGCCCAACAGGCATTACAAACCCTCTACGACACGGCTGACCTTGCCCGCGCCCAGGTCGAGCAGCGGGTGGCTGCCGCCGCGAATGTCCTAGATAAAGCCAAAGACCATGTGGACTCGATTAAAGGTGAATCCGATCCAGAGGATATCGAGCGCGCCCAAGCCAACGTGGTTATCACCCAGGATGCGCTCAAAAAAACGAAAGAGGATTATGATCGGGTGCTCAAGTATTACAAACGAACAAATAATAAGAATGTAGGCAGGGCTTACCAGCAAATCAAGCTCTCCAACGCCCAGGACGCCTACGACCACGCCGTCACCGTCCTGACCAACCTGCTGGGACACGCTAACGAGCTGGACCTGGCCGTCGCCGAAGCCGACGCCAAGGTAGCTGAGGCGCAGCTGGCAGACGCGCAACGTGAGCTGGAGAAGGTAAAGGGCGGTCCTGATCCTGACGCACTGGCCCTGGCTCAGGCGCGCCTGGCGGCTGCGAAAGCCAAACTTTCGGCGGCGCAGGCCGGAGCATCTCCTGAGCAGCTGGCATTGGCCAAATCCCAGGTTGAGGTTGCGCGGGCCGCGGCAGGGGTGATCGAGGCCCAAATGAACAAGCTGGTGTTGCTCGCACCGATGGACGGTCTGGTGCTCTCTCGATCGGTGGAAGCAGGCGAGGTCGTCGTGCCGGGCACACCCCTGTTGACCCTGGCAAAACCGACCGACATGACCATTACAGTTTATGTCCCAGAGGACCGCTATGGCATGATCGAGCTGGGTCAAAAAGCACAGGTCAATGTGGACTCGTTCCCGGGCCAGGTATTCGACGCCAGCGTCGTGCATATCGCTGGCCAGGCAGAATTTACCCCGCGTAATGTACAGACCGAGGAGGGTCGCCGCACGACGGTCTATGCAATCAAGCTGCAGCTAGAAAACCCGGATGGGCGCCTCAAGCCGGGCATGCCGGCGGATGTGGAGTTTGAAGGCCTCTAACATGTTGATCCAGGCTGAAAACCTGAGGCGATCCTTTGGCGATGTGCACGCCGTGGAAGGCGTTAGCTTTCAGATTGCCCCTGGAGAAATATACGGTCTGGTTGGGCCAGATGGGGCCGGAAAAACGACCGTCATGCGCTTGCTATGCGGAGCCTTATTGCCGGATAAAAGGCCAGAACAAGGCAAAACATCCATTCACATTGCTGGTTACGATATCGCCAGGGAAACGGAGCAGGCACGCGCCCATATTGGATACCTGCCCCAGCGGTTTTCCCTCTACGAAGACCTTACGGCTATGGAGAACCTGCGTTTCTTTGCCGAGGTGCGCGGCATCCCGGCAAAGGAGTGGAAGCCGCGCTGCATGGAAATCTTGCATTTTGTGGGGCTGGATGAATTTACCGGGCGGAGAGCAGGACAGCTTTCCGGGGGAATGAAGCAGAAATTGGGTCTGGCGGCGGCGCTGGTGCACCAACCACAGGTGCTGCTTCTGGACGAGCCAACCACCGGGGTTGACCCGGTGACTCGCCAGGATTTCTGGCAGCTCATCATCCGCCTGGCATCCGCCAGCCAGCAAAAAGGGATTGCTGTGCTGGTCAGCACGCCGTATATGGATGAAGCTTCCCGTTGCGTCCGGATTGGATTTATGCGCTCCGGGCGAATCATTGCAGAAGGAACCCCTACCGAGCTGCGCAAGCAGCTCGAAGGCCGGGTCTTGGAGCTGCGCGGTCATCCACTGGTAGGGCTGCGAAAGATTGCTGAAGCCGATCCAGATGTCACTGCTGCACAAATGTTTGGCGACCGCATCCATTTGCAGATTCGATCCGGGGCAGTGGAACAGGTAATTACCCGGCTGAACCAATCCATTCCCTTGCAGGGAGGGGAAGTAACCCGTCTGCGCATTATTCCACCCCAGCTCGAAGATGTGTTCATTGCTCTGTTGGAGGGTTGAACCGGGAAATGGCTGAGAAAGTGATCATCGCCCAAGGGCTGACCAAACGTTTTGGTGAGTTTACCGCGGTAGACCATATTTCATTTTATATGGAACAAGGGGAGGTGGTCGGCTACCTAGGACCGAACGGTTCGGGAAAAACCACCACGATCCGCATGTTCCTGGGACTGCTTTTACCCAGCGAGGGGAGTGCGTCGGTGCTGGGCTACGACATATACAAGCAGTCTGAGCTGATCCGTCTGAACGCGGGCTATATGTCGCAGAAATTCTCCCTCTACGACGACCTGACAGTAGGCGAGAACCTGGCATTCTACGCCGGAGTCTACGGCGTGCGCGACCGCGCCCGGCTGGACGAGGTCCTCAACCTGGTGGGCCTGTCTTCTCTCATACGGGAGAGAGTAGCCAACCTTTCTACCGGATGGCGCCAGCGGCTGGCTTTGGGCACCGCTATTGTCCATCGCCCCCGCCTGCTCTTCCTGGACGAACCCACCAGTGGTGTTGACCCGACCGCTCGCCGCGCTTTTTG
>Ga0315297_10002375_pt1 | contig 11872 bp, 6 predicted proteins | sample YL17G15_0_MG_FD_203628 | JGI IMG/M metagenome (GOLD analysis project Ga0315297, IMG submission 203628) | Sediment microbial communities from Yellowstone Lake, YNP, Wyoming, USA - YL17G15_0 | ecosystem: Environmental > Aquatic > Freshwater > Lake > Sediment | place: USA: Wyoming | collected... | reverse complement strand
CGCGGCCTTGACCGCATCGGCGGTGCCCAGCGGCTCGGCCTGCACGAACACCGCAAGCTCCGGATCGAAGGCCCGCGCCGCGCCTGCGACCTCCTCCATGCCGGGAGCAATCACCGCGCAGAGCCGAGTGATCGAGGCGGCCTTGGCCGCGTTCAGCACATGGCCGAGCAGCGGCGCGCCGGCAAGCGCGTGCATCACCTTCGGCACTTCTGAGATCATCCTGGTGCCCTTGCCCGCGGCAAGGATGATGGCGAGAACTGAGTCTTGCGTCATGGCTCTTTGGTCACTGCCAAAATGCACCTGAAATCGAGTAAGAAGCGTGCCCCGAGGGTCTTCCTGCAAAGGAGAGTCAACCGGCTAATCTTGTCTTTCGCGCGTCACGAATCGCCGCCGCCAACCCCCGCGGAGACCTGTCTAATAGAAAGCCGGGGCAAGTGCCACAAGGCGAGTTGCCATCCGGGGGCTACACGCGGAAATTGACCCAGAGGGTAGAGCGAGTCATCTTCTCATTGCCGATCGGCAGACTGCAGCGGAGCCATATTGCTAGCGCTTTTCTGTGTAGATTCGAAGGTCTAGGGGAGGCTTGCGAAGGCCATGATCGTTAAGGATCGCCGGGCCGGGATGCGTAACTGGGTACCAGGGCTGTTCGCCGGTTTTTGGGTTTTGCTCGCGGTCTTCTCTGGCGCCTACCTGTTTCGCATCGTCACCGACCCCGCCGCGCATCGGGTTGAGACCGCTTCGGCGAGCCCCAGCGCCGCATCGGCCATGCCTAGCCCACAGCCCGGCGCGCCAACGCCGGTGAGCGCACAGCCAGCGGCGCCTCCGTCCCTATCGACTGAGCAGGCTACGGCGCTACTGCGCGCCAATGAGGCGAAGGACAGGGAACTTACCGAGCTGAAATCTCAGCTGCGCGATCTTTCCGGCCAAGTGGACGAGCTCAATACGCGCTTGAAGCCGCTCGAGAAGGTGCTTGGACCTGTGGCCGCGCTGCCGAGCTCGGCGTCCGTCACGACGTCGATGCCGTCCCCAGAGCCAATGCGGCAAGCGGAGAAGCCCCCTGAGCCGCCGAAACCGGAAGCGAAGTCCGTTCCTCCCGAGGTGAAGCCATCCGATCAGGCCAAGGCACTGGAAAAGCCCCCGGTCCCTACAAAGCCCGCGGAGAAACCATCCGAGCAAGCGAAGGGATCGGAAAAGCCGACTGACTCTGCCAAGCCTACAGAGAAACCAATCGATCAGGCCAAAGCGGCGGAGAAGCCGTCCGCTCTAGCCAAGGCGCCGACAGAGAAGCCAGCCGCTCAAGACGATGCGGATGAAGCGCCCTCACCTTCCGCATCGGACAACGCGCCCGAAAGATCCATATCCGCGGAGCAACCGTCTCCGCACTCGACAGCGACGCCGGGCTCCAAGGATCAGAAGCCGAGCGAGAAATCATCAGCGCCGGTGCAAGTCTCCTCGAACGAGCCTGCATCGACCCCCTCTGCGGCAACGACAGACACCGCTAATCTCAGCGTGCCGCCGCCCATTCCGCCCGGCGCGACCCGGTTTGGCATCGAGATCGGCTCCGTGGAGAAGCAGGACAAGGTGAGGCCGATGTGGCGCGACCTCCTGACCAATCACGCGGCGCTCGTCGCTGGGCTGCAGCCGCGGCGCATCATCGCGCCGGACAAGAAGTGGCGGCTCATCGCCGGTCCCTTCTCCAGCGCCGCCGAGGCGATGCAGGCTTGCGCGCTATTCAAGAAGGCAAGCCTGCCTTGCGAGGCGACGGTCTTCGCGGGCGACGCGCTCTAGCTTTTTATTATCGCGAGGGTCGTGGAATGATCGGCGGCGGCCGATTCGGCAGCCTGGTCAGGCGCTGCCTCACCATAGATCTCTCGATAGAGCTTGCGAAATCGGCCGCTGAGCCGAACCACTCGTCTTTGTAATTGAGCGATTCGCCGCAGCGTTTTTTGAAGCTGCTGGATACTGCCAGCATGCGCGTCGGCGCGAGCAGGGTCCAACGCTCGGCGTTGCTCGCGTAAAATTACGTGCACAAATTGCCGGGAATTCCCCTCAGGCGCGAGAAAGTAGGCGCTGCCTAAAGGTCTTTCGCGCTAAACGTGTCACATTGTTGGAGGCTACCGGTCTCGTAGCCCCGGCGGAACCAGCGTACGCGCTGCGCTGATGAGCCATGGGTGAAGGAATCAGGCACGACATAGCCTTGCGTCTGCTTCTGGATGCGATCGTCGCCGATGGCGCTCGCCGCCCCCAGCGCCTTATCGATATCGCCGGGCTCGAAGAGGTCCTTGGTTTCTTGCGCCTTGTTGGCCCAAATGCCGGCAAAGCAGTCGGCTTGAAGCTCGACGCGGACCTGTAGCGCGTTCCCTTGTCGCTCGCTCATGCGCTGCCGCACGGCCTCGACCTGATCCATAATGCCGAGCAGCTTCTGCACGTGGTGCCCGATCTCGTGGGCGATCACATAGGCTTGGGCGGCGTCGCCGGGAGCGTAGAAGCGGTCCTTGAGCTCCTTATAGAAGGAGAGGTCGATATAGACCTTCTCGTCGCTCGGGCAGTAGAACGGGCCCATTTGCGACATGGCGACCCCGCAGGCCGAGCGGACGCCGCCGGTGAACAGCACGAGCTTCGGGTCGTTGTAACTCTCGCCATATTGCTTGAATAGGCTACCCCACACGTCCTCGGTGTCGGCAAGGACGACGCCGACGAACTGCCTGAGATCGTCCTCGCTCGAGCTTTGCGGGTGCTGGATCTGCGGACCCCGCTGGCTAGGGGCCGGGAAATTGGTGGTGTCTGGCCGCGATTGCGGGAGACGAATGTCGGGGAAGCCCGATACGTCTCCGCCCGGCCCCCCGCCTTGCATGATGACGCTCGGGTCGACGCCGAAGAAGAACATCAATCCGAGCAAGATGAGGATGCCAACGATGCCGATGCCGCCGCCACGGCCCGTATCCCCGCTCGGAAAGCCGAAGCCGCCGGGGGACGGGAAGCCGTAGCCCCCGCCTTCGTCCCGCCGATCCTCGACATTCTCGCTCTCTCTTTCGCCGCGCCACCGCATCTTTAGGACCACCTCGACGATTCGCGTTCCGGGCTGCCGGACGGACCCGATCATTGTGCATGAGACGGCGCCGCGCACAAGATCAAGACTCGTCCCCGAAGGTCAGGAAAGCCATCCATGCGGGGTGAGGTGAATCCCGCAAATCCTTGTTGTCAAAAGCGAGATCGACAGGTAACCGTCAAAAAACTGCCATAGGCCCGAGGCATTCTAGGCGTGCCCGGTTGTATCTTGTCTGGGCTTTGTTGCGTTCTGTGTAATGTGTACGAGCCTCGGCAATCCCCGCGCCGGGGCTCTACTTTTTTTGGCCCCGGCCCCCACGCCGACAGAGCTCATTATTCGGCAGCTTCCAAGCGTTTCCCGGAAGGCACGTTAGTCGCCGCCTCCAGCGCCTGTTCTTCCGCCACACTGGCGCGCACCACGGGCTTGCGGCTCGCGAGGTAGCTGTAAACCACCGGGATGACGAACAGGGTGAACAGGGTGCCGACCAGCAGTCCCCCGACGATGACCCAGCCGATATCCTGACGGCTCTCGGCGCCCGCGCCGGTAGCAAGAGCGAGCGGCATGGCGCCGAGCACCATGGCGCCGGTCGTCATCAGGATTGGCCTGAGACGCAAGGTGGCTGATTCGATGACGGCCTCCCCGATCGGGTGGCCTTGAGCGCGGAGCTGATTGGCGAACTCCACGATCAGGATGCCGTGCTTGGTGATGAGCCCGATCAGGGTGACGAGGCCGACCTGGCTATAGATGTTGAGCGTGCCCCCGCTCCACCACAGCGCCAGCAGCGCGCCGGTGATCGAGAGCGGCACCGTCAGCATGATGATGAACGGGTCCTTGAAGCTCTCGAATTGCGCCGCGAGCACGAGATAGATGAAGGCGAGCGCGAGGAGGAAGGTGAAATAGATGCTGGAGCTCGTCGATTTGAACTCCCGCGACTGCCCCGCATAGTCGATATGGGCCGTCGGCGGGAGCACCTCCTCGGCGGCCTTCTCGAGAAAGTCCAAGCCCTCGCTCAGCGTGTATCCCGGCGCGAGATGGGACGTGATCATGGCCGAGCGGAGCTGATTGAAATGGTTAAGCTCCTTTGGCGCGACCGACTCCTTGACGCTCATCAGGTTCGATAGCGGGATCATAGTGTCGCCGTGGCCGCGCACATATATGCGGCGCAAGTCCTCGGGGTTCCTGCGATCGATGTCGGCGACCTTCACGACCACGTCATATTGCTCGCCCTCGCGCTTGAAGCGCGTGACCTGGCGCCCGCCGAGTAGCGTTTCGAGCGTACGGCCAAGGGTCTCGACCTCGACGCCCACCGCCGCCGCCTTGTCGCGGTCAATGTCCACCTCGAGCTGGGGCGCGTTCAGTTTCAGATCCGTATCGACATTGACGAGCCCCGGATTATCCGCGGCCTTGGCCAGCATCTTGTCGACCATAACTTGCAACTCTTCGTAGGGCCGTGACGTCTGGATGACCAACTGGATCGGCTTGTCACGCACGCCCTGGCCAAGCGGCGGCGGACTGCTCGGGAAGGCGACAATCCCGGGGATGGCTACCATCTCCGGGGTGATCGACGACGCTATCTCGTTCTGCGTCCGGCTTCGCTCGCTCCATGGCTTGAGCTTCAAGAAGGTGGTGCCTTGGGAGACCGTGGGCCTGCCGGACACCACGAAATAGCGCTCGGCTTCCGGCACCTTGGCGAAGATCGCCTCGAGCTTTTTGGCGTAGGTATCGGTGTAGTCGATGGTGGAGCCTTCGGGCGCCTGCATGATACCGACCAGGAAGCCCTGATCCTCGGTCGGGGCGAGCTCGGATTTGAGCGCGCCGAAAAGGAAATAGCTCGACCCCGCGACGGCAAGGCCAATAGCCAAGATCAGCGGACGGACCTTGAGCGCCCGGCGGATGAGGCCACGGTATCCCGAAGTCAGCCCGCGAAGTCCGGCCTCGATGGTCCGGTAGAACCAGCCGTGCTTCTCGTCACGGTGGAGCAGCTTCGAGCACATCATGGGCGTAAGCGTCAGCGCCACGAAGCCAGAGACGATGACCGCGCCGGCCAGCGTCCAAGCGAATTCGGTGAACAGCCTGCCCGTGGTGCCGGCCATGAAGCCGATCGGTGCGTAGACGGCCGCGAGCGTCACGGTCATGGCAAGCACGGCGAAGCCGATCTCCTTGCTGCCGACCAACGCGGCCTCGACCGGCTCCTCACCGTCCTCGATGTGGCGGTAGATGTTCTCCAGCATGACGATGGCGTCGTCGACGACAAGTCCGATGGCGAGCACCAGCGCGAGCAGCGTCAGCGTGTTGATGGAGAAGTCGAGGACGTACATGAGCGCGAAAGCGCCGATCAGGGACACAGGTATGGTGACGAGGGGGATCAGCGTGGCGCGGAACGAGCGCAGGAACAGGAAGATGATCAGCACCACGAGGACGATGGCCTCGCCGATCGTCTTGTAGACGTTCTTCACCGACTCGCGGATGAAGATCGATTTGTCGTGGGCGACCTCGGCATGCATTCCCTCGGGCAGCGACGCAAGGATCTCAGGCAGCGCCGCTTGCACCTCGTTCGAGACGTCGAGCGGGTTGGCCGTCGCCTGTTTCACAACGCCGAGCGCTACGGCCGACTTGCCGTTGAAGCGGACGATGCGGCGCTCGTCCAAGGCCCCAAGCTCCGCATGGCCGACATCGGAAAGGCGCACGAGATAGCCTTTGGCGTCCTTGAGCACCAGATTGTCGAACTGCGCGGGCGTCTTGAGATCGGTCTCGGAAAGAACCGTGAATTCGCGCTGCACACTTTCGATGCGGCCGGCAGGCACATCGACATTCTGCCGCCGCAGCGCGTTCTCGACGTCCTGTGGGGTGAGGCTGTAGGCGGCGAGCCGCTCCGGATCGAGCCAGATGCGCATCGAATATTGGCGCTCACCAAAAAGTGTGACGGCCGCGACGCCGGCAAGCGTTTGCAGCTGATCCTTGACGTAGCGGTCGGCGTAGTCGGTGATCTCGAGCGCCGAGTGCGTGTCGCTGAAGAAGGCGATGTAAAGTATCGGCTGGGCATCGGCTTCAACCTTCTGAATGACGGGTTCGTCGAGGTCGTCCGGGAGCCGACCCCTAACCCGTCCGACCCGGTCGCGGACGTCGGCAGCCGCGGAGTCGGCGTCGCGCTCAAGCTTGAACTTGATGGTGATCTGGCTCTCTTCCTGGCGGCTGATCGAGGTGAGGTAGTCGATGCCCTCGATGCCCGACAGCGAGTCCTCGAGCACTTTGGTGACCTGGGTCTCGACGATCCGCGCGCTTGCCCCCGTATAGGTGGTGGTCACGGTCACCACGGGCGGGTCGATATTGGGATATTCCCTCACGCTCAAACGGCTGTAACCGACGAGGCCGACCAAGGTCACCACGAGGCTCATCACCGTCGCGAACACCGGGCGATGAATCGAGATCTCGGAAAGCTTCACGCCTTAGGCTCCTGAGCCGGGACCACGGTCACGGCGGCCCCGTCGCGGATCTTGAGTTGACCGGCGGTTACCACGAGGTCGCCTGCCGCTACCCCATCGACAAGCTCGACGCGGCCGGCGCGCCTCGTGCCGATCAAAACCTTGGCGAGCTGGGCCTTGCCGTCCACGATCTTAAACACGAACTGGTCCTCGCCCTTTGGGACGATGGCGGCCTCCGGCACGGTCAAAGCATCCGGCTTGACCTCGTGGATCAGCATCACGCGGGCGAATTGGCCGGGCCTGAGCTTCTGCTCCTTGTTGGGCACGCGGGCGCGAATGAAGATGGAGCGGCCTTCGATGTCCACGCGGGGATCGATGGCAAACACCTCTCCCTTGAAGGTCTGCTCTGGAAACGCATCCACCTTGATCTCAATGGCCTGCCCGTTATGCACCGTCGGCAGATATTTCTCGGGCACCTTGAAGTCCACCTTGATCTGCTCGATGGCATCCAAGCCGATCAGGGCCTGGCCGGGAGTGATGTACTCGCCGACGCTCACTTGACGGAGACCCACGATGCCGGCGAACGGCGCGAGGATTCTCGTCTTCTCAACATGGGCCTTGGCGAGTTCGATCGCCGCGTTAGTGACGGCGAGATTGCTCACGGCAGCGTCCTTGGAGCTCTCACTCGCAAATTTTCGCGAGAACAGCTCGGTCACGCGCGCGTTGCTTTGCTCGGCTAGGAGCTGCTTGGCTTCAGCATCGTGAAGCTCGGCCTGATAGACCGTATCGTCGAGGGTAATGAGCGGCGCGCCCTGCTCGACATGCGCGCCCTCCGTGAAATGGATTTCCTTGATCCTGCCAGCAATCTCCGAGCTCATCACCACAGCTTCGTCGGAGCGAAGGTTGCCGACGGCCGTCACCTGCTCGGTCAGTGGCCCTTTGGTGACTTCAGCCGCCTCGACTGGGACGGCTTTCTGGGTCGGCTTTGCCTCAGTCGCCACAACGGGCTGGATCGGCTGCGTCTGAAGCTGCGGCGGTCCTGGCGCCTCGGCCTCCATCACGCGCTCGCCCCGCTGCCAAAGCACCGGCAGACAGACCAAAAGGACAAGCAGCATTGCCGCCAGCATGAGGCGCCAGCGGGGAGAGAGCCTCGTCCTGCCACGTGCCTTTTGCATTGCGGCGATCGCCTGCCTCCTGGTCCAAAAGCCCGGCATCCGGCACGGCCCAAGCACGATGCAGTCGAGCCCCGAACACAGTCCCATCAAAGGTTAGGTGATGGGTGGGGCCTTCAAGCCTTCCCACGGCACGCCTGAAAGCTGGCACGATTGCTCGCGAAGCCAATGCTTCCACGCGAATATCTAGCACCAATCAGGCAGCAAATGGACCCCGTTCGGAGCCTTCATTACCGAGCGCTCAGAGTTGGCCCGGGAGCCGTCGCGCGCGGCGTCCGGGCGGTCCGAAGAAATGCTGGACCGCCCAAACGCGCGTTGCTTAAGGATTGGTCGGAGGCGTCGGCTCTGGTGCCAGTCCGGGCGGAGGGGCCATTAGCTCCGGCGCTGGTGCTGCGGGGGCCGGTGCCTCTGGAGCCGGTGCCGGCGGAGCGGCCATTGGCTCCGGCGCTGGTGCTGCGGGAGCCGGTGCCTCTGGAGGCGGTGCCGGCGGAGCGGCCATTGGCTCCGGCGCTGGTGCCGGTGCGGGTGCTTGAGCCGCCGGTGCTTCGACTTTGGCGGGCTCGACCTTGTGCCCGTACATGAAGTAGGCCGCGATGATGAGTGCAAGCACGATGCCGCCCAAGACGATAGCGAGGAATGTCCTACCGCCGGCCTGTTTATCGTTTGCCATAGAATGATCTCCCTCTCGAGAATCGTAGGGTCGTTGCAGACGAGTCACCGTAGCGAGGAATACCCCCAGGGTCGAGGGTCTGGCCCCGGCAAAGCTGCCCGTTGTCAGCTAAATGCATAGACTGTCGCACTGGTTCACCACCCGCCGGCTATCGATCGGCAGGAGCGAGCCTCTGCGCACGGAGCCGATTGAACACCGGCGTGAGCCCGAGGGCGAGGAGGAGGTTCAGCACGACCGAATAGAGCGCGGCGTAGCCCGGTAGCGTGACGCCGAACACCGACAATGGATAGACCGAACTAGCAAAACCTTGGGCCGCGGCCATATAGGTGCCGGTGCCGAGCCCCGCGGCCCACCCGATCAGCAGCGCCGACGCATTGCGGGAGCGGGTATAGAGACCAAGTAGGATCGACGGCAAGAGCTGGATGATCCAGATTCCGCCGAGCAGCTGGAGCTGGATCGCATAGGCTTGCGGCAATGCTAGAATGAACACAACCGCGCCGATCTTGACGACCAGCGACACGATCTTAGCGACCTTGGCCTCTTGCGCGTCGGTGCAATCGGGACGCAAGAATTCCTTGTAAAGATTGCGGGTGAAGAGATTGGCGCAGGCAATCGACATGATCGCTGCCGGGACCAAAGCGCCAATGGCGATGCTGGCGAAAGCCACGCCCACGAACCACGGTTGGAATGATGTCAGGAACAGCGCGGGCACCGCGTAGTTCGGTCCGTAGCGGGCGAAGCCCGCGGCATGGGTCGCGTCCTCGCCGACGCCCGCGGCGATCGCCATGTAGCCGAGCAGCGCGATCAACCCGAGGATGAAGGAATAGGCCGGGAGCAGCGCCGCGTTGCGGCGGATCACAAACCCGTCTGAAGCGCTCAAGATCCCAGTCATGGAATGTGGATAGAGGAAAAGGGCGAGCGCCGATCCGAGCGCCAAGGTGGCGTAAGCGCTATAGGCGCCGAAACTGTCGCCAGACGGTGGGGCCAGGATCAGCTTCTCCGGCGGCACCTTGGCAAAGATCGCCCCATAGCCGCCGAGCTTCGCCGGAATCACCACCACCGCCGCGATCACGGTGACGAAGATCAACATGTCCTTGACCACGGCGATTAGCGCCGGGGCCCGCAGCCCGCTTTTATAAGTAAAGAGCGCTAGGACCAGAAACGCGATGATGAGAGGCAGGTGCCCGATCAACCCTTCCGTGGGGAAGCCGAGGGCGCCAATCACCACCTCCATGCCGACGAGTTGCAGCGCGATGTAGGGCATGGTGGCGACCACCCCGGTCACCGCCACGGCGAGCGCGAGCATGCGGCTGTCGAAACGATCGCGCACGAAGTCCGCGGCGGTGATGTGGCCGCGCGCATGGGCGACCCCCCAGAGCCGTGGAAAGACCACATAGAGAATGGGATAGAGCAGGACGGCATAGGGAATGGCAAAGAAGCCGATGGCGCCTTTGCCGAAGACGAGGGCCGGCACGGCGATGAAGGTGTAGGCGGTGTAGAGATCGCCCCCGAGCAGGAACCAGGTGACGATGGTGCCGAAGCGGCGGCCGCCGAGGCCCCATTCATGCAGCAGATTGAGGTCCGCTTTCCGCCAACGGGCGGCGACGAAGCCAATCACCGTGACGAGAAGGAACAGCGCGACAAAGACGATCGTGGCAGGCGCATTCACTAGGCAAAACTCCCCCAAGGCACCAGCGGCTTCCTATTCGGCTCGGCGCGCGATTCCGATTTCGATGAGGTAGACGATCGCGACGAGAGCCGCGCCAATCAGGATCCAGGCGAGCTGGTACCAATAGAAAAACGGGACGCCGGCGAGCTCGGGCTGGAGCGCGTTGTAGGACGGCACCCAGAGCATGGCCACGAACGGAATGAGCAGCAGCAGGCGCGGCGCATAGCGGAGCCGGCCGCCCTTCGGCGTCTCACTTTGCATGGTGCTCCCCCCTTCCCGGCCCGACGCCCGGCCCCGGCCCCAAACCGGCGCGAGCTTACTGAAAGCTCGGAGCTTTCGCGATTCCCTAATTCCCCCTAGCTATGCCGACGCGAGGCTAGCCGAGACCGACAAGGGTCGCGCCTGGCACAGGCGAGAGGCCGGGCTTTGAGCGGTCCTTATGTTGACCTCGACGGTGGTGCAACCCTATGGTCGCCACGGGAGAGCCCGTAGCTCAGCCGGTAGAGCATCTGACTTTTAATCAGAGGGTCGTGGGTTCGAATCCCGCCGGGCTCACCAAATCATTAAACGAAGACGGGCTGCTGCCTCCACGGCGCGGCCCGTGAATTCAGGGGCGAGACGAGAGGCGCAACGCAAGTTCAGCAGTAAGCTCACCCTCTTCGCCATGCTTATAGGTCGCTCATATTGCCGCCCGCGCATCGGTGATCGGCTGGTCGGGCGCAAACGAAAAACAGATCTTAGAAAGAGGAACTGATGTGATGCGACACGCACTCGGACGTAGCGCGATTGTACTGTCGGTGCTGTGCGCGGCCGCGTCGGGCTGTCTGGACAAGGCGTTCGCCCAGTCCGAACAGGCGCCGGGCGCGCCGCCCCTTGTCGTGGACGGCTCCGTCCTTCCGTTCCCGCCCACACCGTCCGCCTCCACCGCGGGGCTGACGATGCAGGATTCGGTTTACCGGAAACGCGTCGAACCGCGGCGCTTGGCCGAGGGTGCGCCGAACATCCTTATCATCCTGATGGACGACGTCGGTCCGGCCACACCCTCAACCTACGGCGGCGAGATCAACACGCCGACGCTCGATCGCATCGCGAAGATGGGGATTTCTTTCAACCGGTTCCATTCCACTGCCATGTGCTCGCCCACGCGCGCCGCGCTGCTGACCGGGAGGAACCACACCCGGGTCGGCAATGGCCAGATCTCGGCGATTGCCAACGACTTCGACGGATTCAGCGGGATGATCCCGAAGTCGTCGGCGACCGTCGCGGAAGTGCTGAAGGACTACGGCTACAACACCGGGGCCTGGGGCAAGTGGCACAACACGCCTGAGGAGCAGATCACCTCCAAGGGGCCGTTCGACTATTGGCCGACCGGCTATGGCTTCGAGTACTTCTACGGATTCCTCGCCGGCGAGGCCTCGCAGTACGAACCAACCATGATGCGCAACACCACGCAGGTCACCGAAGAGAGACCAAAGGGCTATCACCTCACAGACGACATCGCGGAGGACGCCATCCATTGGCTCCGCGAACAGAACGCTTACGCGCCGGACAAGCCGTTCTTCATGCACTGGGCGCCGGGTGCATCGCATGGCCCGCACCAGATTATGACGGAGTGGGCCGACAAGTATAAGGGTAAGTTCGACGATGGCTGGGACAGGTACCGCGAGCGCACCTTCGCACGCGCCAAGGCCATGGGCTGGATTCCGCGCCCCGCTTCCATGGCTTCCTGGGACTCCATCCCCGAGGCTGAGAAACCATTCCAGCGCCGCCTCATGGAAGTCTTCGCCGGCTTCACCGAACACGCCGACTATAATGCGGGCCGGGTCATTGACGAGATCGAGAGGGAAGGGAAGCTGAACAATACGCTGATCTTCTATATCTGGGGCGACA
>Ga0315297_10002374_pt1 | contig 11873 bp, 10 predicted proteins | sample YL17G15_0_MG_FD_203628 | JGI IMG/M metagenome (GOLD analysis project Ga0315297, IMG submission 203628) | Sediment microbial communities from Yellowstone Lake, YNP, Wyoming, USA - YL17G15_0 | ecosystem: Environmental > Aquatic > Freshwater > Lake > Sediment | place: USA: Wyoming | collected... | reverse complement strand
GCCCTGTGGCGCCAGCTGGTGCCGGATATCGCCGAGGCCAAGGACCTGAGCGGAGCGCTGGACCCCCTGAACGAGGACGAGGATTCGCCCGTGCCCAGCATCATCCACCGCTACCCCGACCGGCTCCTGTTTCTGGTGTCCCATTGCTGCGCCTCCTACTGCCGCTTCTGCACGCGGAAGCGGAAGGTTGGCCAGCCGGACAAGATCCACCCCCGCTACATCGAGGACGGGCTGCGGTACATCCGCGAGCACACCGAGGTCCGGGATGTCATCATCTCCGGCGGCGATCCGCTCATGCTCGGCGATTTCAAGCTGGAGTACATTCTCAGCTCCCTGAGGTCCATCCCCCACCTGGAGATCCTGCGCATCGGAACGCGGATCCCTTGCTTCCTGCCCCAGCGGATCACGCCCAAGCTGGCGGCCATGCTCAAGAAATACCATCCGCTCTATATCAACGTCCATTTCAACCATCCGGAAGAAATTACCCCGGAAGCGGCCAAGGCTTTGGGGCTTCTGGCCGATGCCGGCATCCCTCTGGGCAATCAGACCGTGCTCCTGAAGGGCGTTAACGACGACCCGGAGACGATGAGACGGCTGATGCAGAAACTCCTGGTCGTACGGACGCGGCCCTACTACATTTACCAGGCCGATTGTGTCCGCGGGACCGAGCATTTGCGGACCACGGTCAACAAGGGCCTGGAGGTCATGGACTCGCTGCGCGGCTGGACCTCGGGCATGGCCGTGCCCTATTACGTCATCGACTCGCCCGGCGGCGGCGGCAAAATTCCGCTCCTGCCCAATTACGTGCAGTCGATCAACGACCGGGAAGTGGTCCTGCGGAATTATGCCGGCGAAATGTACGTTTATCCCCAGGTCAAAGAACGCGGCCGGAAGAGGGCTCCCGTCCACGCTCCGGCCTGCGTCAACATGGCCAGCCCGGCGATCTAAGCCCTCTTCGCTTTCAACCGGATTCCCTCAGGGACGGCGGCCGATGGCCTCCGGCTGCGTGATGTCCACGAGGTAGCGGGCTAACCCTTTGCTTTTGAGGAGGGTCAAGGCCGCTTCCGCGGCCAGGCCCTTTTTTTGCTTCAGCGACTCCAAAACACGGACAATGGACAGACCGACCTCGGCCGTCTGTCCGGCCTCTCGAGCCCGGTCTGTGATGAAGCGGATCGAATCGAAAAGCACGGCATTGGCTTCACCGTAAGTCACCGGCCTCCGCAAACCGAAGCGCTGGACCCACTGCGGCCGGGCCAGGACGGCGTTGATATGGGACTGAATGAGAGAGGTCGCCCGGCCGATGAGCTTGAGGTTGCTGGGACTGACATTGGTCATGGTGTTGCCCACCACCCGTCCCAATCGGGCCATGGCCGCCGTGGAATGGGCGTTGAGCAGGACCTTGAGGGCGATGTGCTGGTTGAGGCCGAAGGCGTCATCTTCGCCGGGGACGCGAAGGCTCAAGACGAGAGGCGGATTTGTCCCTCCGGCGGCGCGCCCCAGGAATTCGCCGAGGGCCTTGGAGTTTCCTTTGAGCGGCCCGGCGGCGACGGAAATGATGACTCCCCTTTTGCCCTTTTCCCCGAATAATCCTAGAAATTGGCCGAAGGGAGAACTCTCGGCTCCGAGCGCATCCTCGTCGTCAGCCAGGATGATGGCTACACCTAAATCTCCCGCGCGCGGGCGGCGTCCTCGATTGAAGGCCCCCCCGGAGGAAAAATCGTACAGGGCTTGCTGGTCGTCGCCCGCTTTTTTCAGGCTTTCCAAGGCCGCCGCTTTGAGGAAGGGGTCTTCGATGTTTTCCTCGAAAGGCTTTTGGTAAAACGCGGCGTTCAAACCGCGGAAGGGCCTTCCCAGGAACGCCCGCCAGGCTTCTTTCGGTCCCGGGGCGTCGGTCCAGACCTGGATCCAGCACTTCCTTCTCAGTTCGTTGACGGTGTCGAGAGGGTAAAGCCTGAAAGTGGGGCTTCGCTCTGTGCTGTCGATAAAAACCGTGATCAGCCCGCGCCGGGCGAAATAGGTCGTAAAGCGATTCTGACCGTAGGTCTTCGCCTCGAGCTCGGTGATGGGAGCCAGGGAGGGTACGGCCTCCTTGACGGACTTGAGAATGTCGGAAAAAGCCCTGAGCCGTCGGGCGATCGTGCGGCCCGAGCCCAAGCCCATCCGCGACAGCTCTTTCTTGGATACAAAGGCTTTCAGCGTACGCTCGACGGCGCTCTGCAGGACATGGCCGATGACGAACGTTTCTATGGTCGTGGCCTGCATCCGAGTGGAACCGGTGATGGCCTGAGGGCCGGTGGTCAAATTGATCTTAGTGATGCCCGGTTCCTGGAGCACGGCCCGGCTCCGTTCGAAGGGCAGGAGAGTGTTGTCCGGGTTGTTGTAAACGAAATAGAGCCTCCGGCGGCTGTCCAGCGGAGAGTAATCGGGCAGCCGTTTCCATTGGTCGAGGGCCGCCAGGATCGTGCCGATGACCGAGGACGTTTCGCCGCCCTCGGTGACGCAGACGACGATATCCCCCTTCTCGACCGTTCGGTCTTGGAGCTGGAGCCGGCCGATGAGCGGCAAGTCCTCGAAACCCTCCAAGGAACTGATCAGGGCCCGGTCGCCCCCCGTCATCTCGCCGATGAGCCTGTCCCCGATGTCGGCGCCCAGCCCCCCCTGGAGCTTGGCCCAGATCGAAGGCTCGGCCTTGAGGCGCCGCCAGAACGGACGCCAGAAAGAGCTTTCCATCTGCTTGGCCAGACGCCCCGTGGCCCCGCAGCCGTAGATGTAGATTTTACGCTTTTCGAGGAGCGCCGAGGACACCTGGGCGGCCAGGCCCTCCAGCGCCGACGGGTCGGCGGCCAGGCGGTCGAGCGTGGCGGCCACGTCGTCGTCGACGCTGAACAACATCTGCAGCCCACCGGCCATGTCGGTCCGAACCTTCTCGCTCAGGTTCATGGTTTTGGGGTGTCGCTGCTCGGTGAGAAGCGTGTGAAGCTGGAATTGGGATTTGTTCATCACATAGTCAAGGGTCTCTTCCGAGGCTAAAATGCCCAGGAGCTTGAGAAGGTTATCCTCGGCCGGTGGGAGCTCCAGCATTTCCTGCCCGGCCGGCCGGGCAGGAAACGAACCGGCCGTCAGGAAAAAAACGCAGAGCCCCAGAGCAAGCCTGGCCCCCAGGACCGTCCCGCCCCGGCACCGGACCCGGCCGGGCTTATCGGCCATACTGGCGCCTGTCGTCGACGATGTCCCCGACCTGCCAATCCCTGATCCAGTCCTCCACGGAGAAGATATCGAACCCGCCCTCGGCTTTGGAGCAGACGACGCGCTTCAATCCGGCGTTGATCATCATCTTTTTGCAGATAAAACAGGGCCAGGCGTTGACCGCCGCGCCGGTCTCGGGCGTACTCCCGAAAATATACATGTCCCCGCCGAGCAGGCTCACCCCGGACCGGGCGGCGTTGATGATGGCGTTTTGCTCGGCATGCACGCTGCGGCAGAGCTCATACCGCTCTCCGTGAGGGATGTTGAGCTTGTCCCGGAGGCAGCTGCCGTGCTCGAGGCTGTCTTTGGTCTTGCGCGGAGCTCCGGCGTAGCCCGTTGAAATAATCTGGTCGTCGCGGACGATGAGCGCGCCGATCGCCCGCCGGAAGCAGGTGCTTCGCCGCGCGACTTCCCGGGCGATGCCCAGGTAGTATTCGTCCTTGGAGACGCGCCGGGGGGGGGTGGGGGTGGGGGTCATAAGTATTCCTCCAGTTGGCGGTGAAAGGCCGCCAGGGTCGAGTCGTTGATGAGCGTCCTGTCGGCCAGCTCCAGGCAGCGGTGGAGCTGCTGGCCTTCGGGCTGGTCCGTCATCTCTTCCTGTTCCTTGCGGGTGAACTCGGCCAGGGTCGAGGCCGATTCATCGCGGCCGCGGCGCAGGACGCGTTCGAAACGGAGGGCCGGCGGGGCGTCGATGGCCAGGAGAATGAATCCCTTATGCCGCTTGAGGAACGCTATTTCTCGAGGATGGCGGATGCTGTCGATGACGGACTTGGCCCTAAAGCGCTTCATGATCCGCCGGGCCAGAATATCGGCGCCGTACTTCCGGCGCAGGGCCTTGCCCGTTCGGATGAGGTTGTCCCGGGTGATGTCCAGCCCGCGGCGGGCCAATTCCTCGCGAAGGATATCTGACAAGCTGAAGCCGGCATAGCCGTTTTTCTGGAAAAAGGCGGCGGCCTCGCCCTTGCCCGCGCCGTTTGTCCCGGTCAAGCCGATGAGGCGATACGGGGTAGTCATGGGCGGCCGGCCTCCTCAGCCGGCCTGTTTCGAATCATCCTCATCCCGTGGCTTCTTTTTTTTGCCGAAGATGAGGGCGATCAGGATGCTGAGAGAATAGAGGACAATCATGGGCACGGCCAGGATCGCCTGGTTGACGATATCCGGAGTGGGAGTGATAAGGGCGGCGATGATGAAAATGATCAGGATGGCGTACTTGAATTTCTTGAGCATCCAGCCGGCGGTGACGATACCCATCCTGGACAGAAAGAAAATCAGGGTGGGCATCTCGAACACCAGGCCGATGCCGAACAGCAGCTTGATGGTCAGGCTGAAGAACGTGTCCACGGTGATGACCGGCTGGAATTCGGAGCCGAGGTTGAGAAAAAAGCGGCAGGCGAAGGGGAAGGCGACATAATAGCCGAACAGCGCTCCTCCGAGGAAAAAGGCGCTGGTGAAAACGACGAAGGGAATGACGTATTTCTTTTCCTTCTGGTACAGGCCCGGGGCGACGAATTTCCAGAGCTGATAGAAGATGAACGGCGAAGTGAAAAAGGCTGCGGACAAGAAGGCCACCTTCATATAAAGCGTAAAGGGAGCCGTCAGGGAGGTGAAGGCCAGCTTGGTGCCCTCGGGCAGATACTGGGTGACCGGCCGAGACAGGATCCGGTAGATGTCTTGGCTGAACATCCAGGAGGGGATGACGGCCACGAGAAGGACGATGATTGAGCCGAGCAGCCTCTTGCGGAGGTCTTCCAGATGCTCCAGGAAGGTCATCTCATCCGGAGATTTTCTTCCCTTCCTCATCCTCTTTAATATCCTTGTTGAGTTCGTCTTTGAGGCTTCGGAATTCCTCGGCCTTGATCTCGTCTTCAATTTTTCCCTTGATGTCTTCCGTGGATTTCTTGAAATCCCGGATGGCCTTGCCCACGGATTTGCTTACTTCGGGGAGCTTCTTGGGCCCGAAGACGAGCAGGGCGACGATGAAGATGATGATCAGCTCCGGAAGCCCGATACTGCCGAACATGTTGATGTTTCCTCGTGGCGCCTCATCAATATAGACCCTCTCCGACCTCAAGTCAATAACGCCGGAGCGCATTTACTTCATCCTCCGACTCTGCTAAAATAAATGTTTTCGAGCCCATGAAAAAGTATATTGTGCCCGTCCTGGCGGTGGCCGCCCTGGCTTTTCTTTACCGGTTTGCCTGGGATGAGGACGTCTGGAATCAGTCCCTGGAGAAGATCAGCTCTATGGTCACTCTGATAGAGCAAAATTATTATCAAAACGTCGAGCCGCAAAAGCTGGCCTATGCGTCCATCAAGGGCATGCTCCTCACATTGGACCCTCATTCCTACTTTCTTGACCCGGAGAACTATCCCCGTTTGCGCGAAGACCAGGTCGGACTTTATTCCGGGGTCGGAATTCAGATCCAGAAACAGGAGGACCGCCTGGTGGTCATCGCTCCCATCGAGGGTGCTCCGGCCTACAGATTGGGCATTCAAGCCGGGGATGTCATTAGCCAGATCAACGGCGAAAGCACTAAGCCCATTTCCAGCTTCGAGGCCATGCAGAAGCTGCGCGGAGTCAAGGGGACCGAGGTGCGGGTGACCATCGTTCGAGAGGGGATGGACAAACCCTTCGACTTGACCATCATCCGCGAAGAAATCCCGCTGCACAGCGTGCCCTACGCGTTCATGTTGAACAACGGGCTGGGCTATATTTTTATCCGAAATTTTTCCGAAACGACCCCCCGGGAGCTCGAGGACAAACTGAAGCTTCTCTCCGGCCAGGGCATGAAAAGCCTGATCCTCGATTTGCGGCTGAACGGCGGCGGCCCGCTTTTTCCCTCGATCGAGGTGGCCGACGATTTTCTGCCTCCCGGGGCCATGATCGTCTCCATGCGAGGCCGCAATAAGAACTACAACCGCGAGTTCCGGGCCGTTCGGGGCGGCCAGTACGAGAAGCTACCCCTGGTCGTGCTCATCAACCAGGGCAGCGCCAGCGCCTCGGAAATCGTCGCCGGGGCCGTCATGGACAACGACCGCGGCTACATCGTCGGAGAAGATTCCTTCGGCAAGGGCCTGGTCCAGACGGTCTATCCTCTGGCCTCGGACGTCGCCCTGGCCCTGACGACCGCCAAGTATTACACCCCCAGCGGCCGGTCCATACAACGGGATTACACCAACCTCGAGGATTACCTGATCGTCCGGGATAAGACTCCGGCCGAGCGGGAAGTCCGCTACACACTCAAAGGCCGCAAGGTTCTGGGTCAGGGCGGCATCGCTCCGGATTTTGAGGTCAAGACAACGAACGAGCCGCTGACCATCGAGCTCTTCGCCAAGGGTACGTTCTTCGGCTATGCCCGCAAATTCGCCGGGCATCAAACGCCGCTGTCTAAAAAATTCGTTTTCTCCGGCGAAGCCTCGGGCCCAGTCGAAAGCGGAATGATCCAGCTGGGCCGTTCGATCGCAGCCGACCAGCGCGTTCTTGAGGACTACCAGGACTATCTCCAGGCGAGCAAGATCGCCTATGACAAAAAAAGCTTTCCCCAGGCCGCTCCGGAAATCAAGCGGGAGCTCGAGCGGGAGCTGACCAGCGTCCTGTGGGGACAGCAGGAGGGCCAGCGCGCCTACCGGCTGTCCGATCCCGTGGTCCTCAAGGCCAAAGACATCATGGCCGATGCGGCCAAGCTCTTAGCGGACAGCCAAAAGCCCTGAGGCCGTCCTGGACGCTCTTGATCCCCGCATTCGGGATATTTATCCTCGCGGATGAATCTTGATATAATGGAGGCCCTTAAGTCCGTTTCCGAGGAGGTGCCGGATGAAAATCGCTTTGGCCTCTGATCAAGGGGGGTTCCGGCTCAAGCAGGAGGTCATCGCCCTTGTGCGGGAGATGAAAGTGGAGTTCGAGGATTTCGGCAACCACTCGGAGGAGCCGGTCAATTACGTGGAATACGGGATGAAAGCCTGCGAGTCCTTCCTGGCCGGGAATTGCGACCGGGTCATCTTGTTTTGCGGCACCGGCCTGGGCATGGCTATCGTGGCCAATAAGTTCAAGGGCATCCGGGCTACGCCCTGCTGGAGCGTGGATGCGGCCACGGTCAGCCGCAAGCATAACAATGCCAACTGCCTGACCCTGGGCGGGCGCGTCCTCCCGCCGGAAACGGCCAAGGCGATCGTCCGGGCCTGGCTAACCACTGAATTCGAGGGCGGGCGGCACAGCCTCCGGGTGGGAACGATTCTGGCCCTCGAAGACAAGAATTTCAAGCCGGTAGAAAGGAGCCGCCGATGATGGCCTTGGCCGAAAAGATACGATCCCTATCGGACAAAGTTGAAAGGAACAACGTCTGGCGGCAGCAGGAATGCGTCAACCTCATCCCTTCGGAATCCACTCCCTCCCTGCTGGTCAAGATGTTTGAGATTTCCGACGCGTCCGGCCGCTATGCCGAGCACCGGACGATGAAGGGCGACGAGGTTTATTTCTACCAGGGCACGGATTTTATCCGCGATGTCGAAGTCGAAGCCCAGAAAGAGCTGTGCCGGTATTTCGGCTGCACGGACGTAGAGTTGCGGACGATCTCCGGCCAGATGGCCAACGAGGTGGTCTTCAAGGGCATGGTGAAGTTCGTCAACCGCGGCCGGGCGGAGGGGCAGCCTGCGCGGCGGATCAGGCTGGTCATGAACAACGAACTGACGAACGGCGGCCACCTGAGCTCCCAGCCCATGGGAGCGTTGTTCAACTGCGTCGAAGAGGACCTCCGCACCGGCAAGGAAGCTGTGGTGAATTTTCCGGTTCTCAAGCAAAATCCCTACAAGCCGGACCTCGAAAAGCTCGGGGATCTCCTGGAAACCCTTCGGCCTGAGCTGGTCATTTTCGGCAAGAGCATGTTCATTTACAAGGAACCCGTGGCCTTTGTGGCCGATCGGGTCAAGGCCTGGAAGGACCGGCCGGTCATCATGTATGACATGGCCCACGTCCTGGGGCTGTACGGGGCCTTTCAAGCTCCGTTTGGGGAGGGCGCGGACCTGGTCACGGGCAGCACCCACAAAACGTTTTTCGGCCCTCAGCGCGGCCTCGTGGCCGGGAATATTCCGGCCGGTTCTCCGCTCCGCAACCTGTGGCTGGACATCAAGGGCCGGGCCTTTCCCGGCTCGACCAGCAACCATCACCTGGGCACGCTCCTGGCCCTCCTCCTGTCGGCCTATGAGATGAACGCCTTCAAGGACGAGTTCCAGAAACAGGTCCGGTCCAACGCCCGGGCCTTCGCCCGGTCGCTGAACGATAAAGGCGTGCCCGTGGAGGGGGAGGCCAGCGACGGGTTCACTGAAACGCACCAAGTCCTCATTCGGGTCAAGACGTTCGGGCCGGGCATGGCCATGGCCCGGCGGCTCGAGGACAATAACATCCTGTCCAACTACCAGGCTTTGCCGGACGACGCCACGTTCCTGGATTCGAGCGGGATTCGGCTGGGCGTCCAGGAAATGACCCGTTTCGGGATGACGGACAAGGATTTCGACACCGTGGCCGGCTACATCGCCGAAGCCCTCATCAAGAACGCTCCGGTCAAGGACGAGATCAAAAAATTCCGGCGTAATTTCCTGGAGATGAAGTACTGCCTGCCGGCTTCGGAGGCCCTGCCCCTGGCCGCCCGGGTTCTCAAAAGCGCCTTTTCCGCTCCGGGGTTCGCCGAACAACTGGCGGACAACCTGCGACAGCCGTCCTGAGCAGTGCGCTCAGCCGATTGGCCGTGTGTTGACGATGCGACGTCGAATCTGTCAGAATGGATTTCTTATAATCCGCCGCCGGGGGATGAGTCATGAAAATCCTGATCGTAGGCTCTGGAGGCCGGGAACACGCCCTGGCCTGGAAGATCTTTAAAAGCCCTCTGGTCAAACAGATTTATTGCGCTCCGGGAAACGCCGGAACGAATCGCTTGGCCGAAAACGTGGACATTCCGGCCGACAACATCAAAGGCCTCCTGGATTTTGCCCTCAAGCAAAAGATCGACTTGACTGTCGTCGGCCCGGAGTTGCCCCTGACCCTGGGGATTGTGGATGAGTTCGAAAAAAAGGGGCTGAAAATCTTCGGTCCCAACCGTAAGGCGGCCGAGCTTGAAGAGAGCAAGGTCTTCTCCAAGCAATTCATGGAGCGCCACCGGATTCCGACCGCCCGCTACCGGATCGCTCCCGCGGCCGGCAAAGCCCTGGAAATCTTAAATTCGGGCGAATTCGCCTACCCGCTGGTGGTCAAAGCCGACGGCCTCGCCGCGGGCAAGGGGGTGATCATCTGCCCCGGCCCGGAGGAAGCCAAGGAGGCCGTGAACTTGATCATGGTCAAGAAGGAATTCGGAGCTTCGGGCAAAAAGGTGCTTATCGAGGAATTCATAAGCGGCCAGGAAGTGTCGTTCATCGTCATCACCGACGGGGCGAAGATATTGCCCTTGGTCACGGCCATGGACCACAAGGCGGCTTTGGACGGGGACCGAGGACCGAATACGGGCGGTATGGGGGCCATTTCGCCCTCGCCGTTCATCACCCAAAAACTGTACTCGGAGATCGTGGAGACCATCGTCTTTCCGGTGGTGATGCGCATGCTCGAAGAAGGGCGGAAGTATCGGGGAGCCCTGTACTTCGGCTTGATGCTGACCCAGGCGGGGCCCAAGGTCCTGGAGTTCAATTGCCGTTTTGGAGACCCGGAGACTCAGCCCCAGATGCTTCGCCTGGAGAGCGATTTGGTCGAAATCCTGATGGACACGGTCGAGGACAATGTCTTGGCCCGCGAAGCCAAGTGGAGCAGCCGGCCGGCCGGTTGCGTTATCCTGGCCTCGGCCGGATATCCCGATAAGTACGAAAAAGGCAAGGTCATCCTCGGCCTGGAAAAGGCGGACAAGCGGCACGGCCTCACGGTTTTTCATGCGAGCACCGCGGTGGACGGCGGAAAACTCGTCACTAACGGCGGACGGGTTCTGGGCGTGTGCGCTTCGGAACCGACGCTGGCCGCCACCATGAACAAAATCTACGAAACCATTCCGGACATTAACTTTGAGGGCATGCGCTACCGCAAGGACATCGGCGCCCTGAAGGAGGAAGCTTGATGCAGGTTATGGTCTTCATAGGCAGCGACTCGGACTACGATATCATCGCGGATGCCCTGGAGATTTTCCGGGAGTTCGGAGTGACCCATGCCCTGGAAGTCACCTCGGCCCACCGTTCGCCCGAGCGGACTGTCAAGCTGGTGCGGCAGGCCGAGGACGACGGCGCGGAAATATTCATCGCCGTGGCGGGCAAGGCGGCCCACCTGGCGGGAGTCGTCGCGGCCCACACCATCCGGCCGGTCATCGGCGTGCCCGTCGAAAGCGGCGGGCTGGGCGGCCTGGACGCCCTGCTTTCGACCGTGCAGATGCCCAAGGGCGTGCCCGTGGCCGGCATGGGCCTGGGCAAAGCGGGCGCCTCGAACGCGGCGCTCCTGGCCGTCCAAATCCTATGCTTGAAGGACAATGGCCTCCGGATGAAGCTCGCCGAGTATAAAAAGAAAATGGCCGCCCAGGTGGAAAGCGCTTCCCAAAAACTCAAAAAGGGTTCATGAATTCTTTTTCCCTCCAGAATTTCGGCTGCCGGGTCAACCAGGCCGAGGCCTTCGACTGGGCCGAGGAATTCCAGCGCCGGGGACTCAGGCTGGAGCCGGACGCGGCCCGGTCCGACCTGGTCGTGGTCAACACCTGCACTCTGACCGGCCGGGCCGACCGGGACGTGCGCAAGTTTCTGGCCAAGGTCGGCCGAGAAAACCCCGGGGCCCGGCTCATCGTCACCGGCTGCTTGGTCGACCGGGCCCGCGTCGAACTGGAGGGCATTCCCCACATCACCCTTCTCTCCAACGCCGACAAGGCCAACTTGACCGGGCTGGTGCTCGGCCCGGAGGCTTCCGTCCACGCGGCTCTCCCCGTCCGTTTCCGGGCGCGCGGCCTGCTCAAAATTCAGGACGGCTGCGACGGCCGCTGCACGTTCTGCGTTATTCCCAGCGTCCGAGGCCGAAGCCGGAGCGTTCCGCCGGCGGACGCCGTGGGACGGCTGGCCGAGCTCGCCCGCCAGGGTTTCAGCGAAGTGGTGCTCACGGGAATCCACCTGAATTCCTACGGGCTTGACCTGAGGCCGGAGTCCAGCCTCCTCGGTCTTCTTCGAGAGATGGAAGAGCGGTGCGGCTGGATGCGCCTGAGGCTCAGCTCCCTCGACCCGCGCGGCCTGGGCCGCGGCTTGTGCGAATTCCTGGCCGGGTCCTCTTTCGTCCGTCCCCATTTTCATCTCTCTCTGCAACATGGCTCGGACAGGGTCCTGGCCCGCATGGGGCGAAAGAGCACGGCGGCCGAATATCGACAAGTCCTTAACGCTGTGCGGCGCTTATCCCCGGAGGCCTGCCTCGGGGCAGACATCATCACCGGCTTTCCCGGCGAGTTCGAGGAGGATTTCCGCGCGACATCGGATTTTCTCCAAGGCTCGCCCCTGAATTATTTTCATGTGTTTTCCTTTTCGCCCCGGCCGGGCACGGCGGCGGCGGCCTGGGCCGGGGTCGATCCGGCCGCGGCCAAGCGACGGACGGCGCACCTGCGAAGCCTGTCCGCCGAGAAATTCGCCGAGTT
>Ga0315297_10002373_pt1 | contig 11874 bp, 8 predicted proteins | sample YL17G15_0_MG_FD_203628 | JGI IMG/M metagenome (GOLD analysis project Ga0315297, IMG submission 203628) | Sediment microbial communities from Yellowstone Lake, YNP, Wyoming, USA - YL17G15_0 | ecosystem: Environmental > Aquatic > Freshwater > Lake > Sediment | place: USA: Wyoming | collected... | reverse complement strand
AACCGGTGACACGCGTGGAACCGGGCGGGGATCGCGAGCACGCCAGTCCGGTCGACGTAGCCGCAGCGCCCGGTCTCGAGCGTCACCGGGGCCAGGCCGCCCGAGAAGTCCCCGGCGCGCTCGAACATGGGCTGGATGACACCCCGGCCGCGCGCGTCGATGAATCCCCACTGGCCGCCGAGGCGAACTGCGATGAGCCCCTCGGACATGTTCCCGCAGCCCTCCCACTCGCCCGGGATGGCCGTTCCATCGGGCTGGCGGAGCGCGACCCGCTGGCGCCCCATCCCCATCGCGAGGGAGATGCACGCGACGCCGCCCTTCACCGGGCCCGAAGCCATGAACCCGTACCCGACCGCGCCGCGCCCGTTCGGCTGGATGTAGCCGCAGCCGTCCGTGTCGCACGCCATCGCGAAGCCCTCGGAGAAATCGTCCGCGGTGGCGTAGCGCGCGGGGATCGCGAGCTTGCCGGTCCGGTCCATGTAGCCGTACCGCTGTCCGACGCGCACGACCGCGAGGCCGGACGAGAACGGACGGTGAATGACGCCCACGGGCGCGAACTCCGGGACGAGCGCGATCTTCCCCGTCGCGTCGACGTAGCCCTGCACCGCGCCGTCCTGGACGGCGGCGAGGCCGTCCGAGAACCGATCCGCCCGCTCGAAACGCGGCGTGATCGCCACGTGCCCCGATCGATCGACGTAACCCCACTTCCCGTCGCGGAGGATCCGGAAGAGTGGCCCAGGATCGGAGGCGATGGCGGCACTGGCGGCGAGCGCCAGGACCGCGGCAGCGATTGCGCGCATTCTCGAGCTTTCTCCCTCCACAGGGTCCGGTGCGAGCAAGAGATGTTGATCCACGACGCTGCCGCGGTCAATCAAGCTCGTCGATTCACGCCCCCCATTCGGGGCTCATGAAAATCCCCAATATTTCCCTAGAATGTTTTCATGTAAACGAATTCTTGCATAAATATTGGACAGATACACTCGTTCAGAACCCGTTCCCACGACTTGCCCCCTACTTGTGGGTGAGACAGGAATGCACACTGACAAGGGGCGTTGTGGGCGGGGGCCGCAGGAGTGGGCCCGTGTACGTCGCCGTCAGACATCGTTTACTTGGAGTGAAGTCAACCGCCGCAAACTCGGATTGGCAACGCGCCACCGACCGGGAACAAAGTCGCAAGGGGGGAAGACAAATGACCGCAGTCCACCGTTTCACGAGGCTCGGCGCGGCGATGGCCGTCGCGGTCTGGGCGTCGCTTGCCCATGCGCAGCTCGCGCCAGGCCCGTTCGTCGCGCTCAACCCGCTCCTGCCCGCAGGGCAGCCGCGCTTCGTCCACGAGCTCCCGATCCCGATCGACTACGTGCCGGACAAGAATTTGTTCCCGGGCTTCGACTACTACGAGGTCCAGATGTCGCCGGTGACGCCGGTCGGGGTCGCCTTCCCGCAGGCCGCCTGCCCGCCTGGCACGCAGTGGCTCGGCATCCGGGCGCCCGCGGTGGCGCCGGCCGTCGGGGCGCCCCTCTGCACGCCGGTCTGGGGCTACTCGCAGACGAACGGCTGCCCCGACCCGCTGAATGGCTGCGCCTACGCGCTGAACGGCGCGTCGACCTACCCCTCCATGAACTTCCGCGCGCTGAAGGGCCGCCCGGTCAAGGTGAAGTGGACCAACAACGCCCCCGACCAGCACCTCCTCTGCCCCTATCCGCAAGACCCGACCTGGCCCTGCGCCATCGACCGGACGCTGATGGGCGTCCAGGGCGCGGTGGGCCCGTTCGGCAGCCACCAGCAGCCGGACAACGCCATGGTGGTCCACCTCCACGGCGGTGAGATCCCGCCCGACTCCGACGGCCTGGCAGAGCTCTGGTTCGGCAACTCGAACTCCGCCGCGGCTTACCCTCCCAACCACTTCGGCGTCCCGGTCCCCGTGGCGGGGAGCACCAACGGCGCCCTCCAGAACATCGATCCGATCTTCGACACCGCGGGCATCACGAACGGCGTCGAGGTCGGCAACCTGGTCCGTCCAACCGGCAACTCGGCCATCTACAACTACCCGATGGTCCAGGCGGCGGCGCCGATCTGGTATCACGACCACGCACTCGGCAAGACCCGCATCAACGTGGTCGCCGGGCCGGCCGGCTTCTTCATCGTCGAGGATCCGGCCGTCGAGGCGGGCCTCGGCCTTCCGCCCAAGGGTGACTGCTCGAAAGACGGCGTGCTCAAGAACGCGGGCGAACGCCTCGCGGCGTCGGCCTGCTTCGACATCAACGTCGCCATCCAGGATCGCGCCTTCAACGCGGACGGCACCATCAACTTCCCCAACGGCCTCGGCCAGCTCAACCCGGCCGTTCCCGGCTGGCTACCGCTCTTCCCCGGGCCGAACCCGACCATCCACCCCCAGTGGGTGCCCGAGTACTTCGGCGACATGGCCGTCGTGAACGGCGTCATCTGGCCGAAGGTCAAGGTGGAGGCCCGTCCGTACCGGTTCCGCCTGCTCGACGGCTCGAACGCCCGCTGCTACGAGCTCTCCATGAAGAGCGCCACGCTCCTCACGGTCCCGCGCTGGAACGTCATCGGCAGCGACCAGGGCTACCTGCCCGCGCCGACGACGGTGAAGACCGTCGTGATGTGCCCCGGCGAGCGGTATGACGTCGTGGTGGACTTCACGGGGATCCCGGCCGGCACGCTCATCACCGTCTCGAACAGCGCCTCCGCCCCGTACCCGAACGGCATCAAGAACACGCCGAACGGCCCGTTCGCGCTCATGGGCGAGATCATGCAGTTCGTGGTCGTGCCGACCACGAACGCGCCCACGATCCCGTGGGTGAAGCCGGCGACGCTCGTCGCCCGCACCCTGCTCGCTGCGACCCCGACCGCGCCGAAGCGCCAGATGGTCCTCAACGAGGTGCTCGACCCGGTCACGCTGGCGCCGCTCCGCGTCCAGATCGACGGCAAGCGGTTCGAGGACGCCGTCACCGAGACCCCGAAGCGCGGAACGGTCGAGCAGTGGACGATCGTGAACACCACCGTCGACGCGCACCCGATGCACCTGCACCTCGTGCAGTTCCAGGTGGTGAGCCGCCAGGCCTTCGACCTGAAGGGCTTCAACGCGGTCCTCGGGCCGACCGACTCGCTCCTTCCCACCCAGAACTACAACCTCGCGGCCTTGGTGACGCCGTTCCTCAAGGGCAAGCCGCGCGCCCCTGAACCCGGTGAGAGCGGCTGGAAGGACACCGCGCGATCGTACCCGGGTGAGGTCCTGACCCTCGTCGCCAAGTGGGACGGTGGGTGGCAGGACACGCCGGTCTGCGCGACGCCGACCCCTGGCGCACCGCTCATGACTGGCTCCGAGACGTGCATGTGCCAGCCGAATACGACCACCCCGGGCATCTGCGCGACGCCCGAGACTCCGATCATCGCCCCCTACTGGGAGCCGGTCACGGCCGGTCCGTACGTGTGGCACTGCCACATCGTCGATCACGAGGACAACGAGATGATGCGGCCGTTGCTGGTGCTTCCGTAACGGCAGCGAATCGTCTCTTGCAACTCCGGGGCGGCGCTCGCGAGGGCGCCGCCCCTCTTCTTGGCGTGCAGCCAGCCAATCGGTCGCTCCCTTGCGCGTCCGGCGTCCCACCGTATCATCGCGTCGTTCCTGTACACCTCGAGGAGGTCTGATGCTGGTTCGTCGCCTGCCCTGGCTAGCCGTTCTCGCAACCGTGTTCGTCGCCTGCGCCACGACGACCTCCGGCCCCTCCAGCAGCACTGGCACCAAGCCCACCGCCGCGACACCGGACGCATCATCCGTGCTGAAAGAGGCCGACAACGCGCTCGGGATCGCCCAGTTCGACGTGGCCGGCCAGAAGTACGGGGAGGCCTCCCGCCTCGCGCCGCAGGACCCCCGGCCGCCCCTCGGCCTCGCGAAGGTCCGCTTCGCGGCGGGGAAGATCCCCGAGGGACTGGAGTTCCTGAACCAGTCGATCGCACTCGGCGAGATGCCCGAGGCGCTCCTCCTGCGCGGGCGCACCCTCGGCATCGCACGCCGCTTCGACGAGGCCACCCGCGACCTCGACCGCGCCCTGGCACTTGCACCCGGCGACGGGAGCGCGTGGCCCATCCTGGCGGCGGTCCAGGTGAACCGGGGCGACGACGTGGAGGCGCGGCGGGCCTACGACGCCGCGGTGAAGGCTCTCGGGGTCAATGCCGCGGTGGACCGCCTCTGGACCATGCTCCTCGCCATGCCCCCCGATCCGATCCAGCCGCAGGAGTCGCTCGACCGCTGCGCCCGTGGCCAGGCCGCCATGTTCCAGGGGCGCTGGCCGGAGGCGGCGCACGAGCAACGCAACGCGCTCCGCAACGCCCCGGGTTTCACCTGGTGCATCGCCCTCGCCGGAGAGACGGCCTGGCGGGCCGGCGACCCGGCGGGTGGCGAGCGGCTCCTCCGGCACGCGGTGGGCGAGTTCCCGGATCGGCTCGCCCCGCTCCGCGCGGACACGCAGGCCAGGCTCGCCGCGCTCCTCGTCGAGAAGGGCGGGAACGCCAAGGAGGCCGCGGAACTCGCCCGGGCCTCGCTCGCAGTCCGCGGAGAGCGCGCTGCGACGCTCGACGTCCTCGCCCGGGCCTGCGCCGCGGCGGGCGACGCCCCGTGTGCGCGGGAAGCGGCGGAGCGGCTCCTGCTCCGCCCAAACCTCCCCGACGCGATGCGCCTGGCCGCGGAGGAGCGCCTACGCGCCAAGCCTGCGCCCCAGCCGACCAGTACGGGCGTCAGCCGTTGACGAAGCCCGCCAGCCGCTCCCGGATGATGGCCTCCGCCTCGGTCATGATCCGGTCGATCAGTTCCTTTTTATCTGGGGATCAAGGCCATCGGCGTGGCCCGGAAGGCCGGGGTGCCGGTGGTCTCGACCTTTCACGTCCAGGCCGAGCACCTGCTCCACAACGTGGGCGTGCGCAGCCCGACGCTGGTGAACTGGACCTACCGCTTCTTCCTCCGCACCACCTACAACCGATCCGACGCCGTGCTCTGCCCGAGCGCCTTCGCCGAGAGGGAGCTGCGCCGCTACGGCCTCCGCGTGCCCTCCGCCGTGATCTCGAACGGCGTTCCCCCCGAGTACCGGCCGCTGCCGCGCGAGGAGTGCGAGCGGTTCGAGGGGAGGTTCACCATCCTGTCGGTGGGGCGCCTGGCCCGGGAGAAGCGGCACGACCTCCTCATCGAGGCCATCCGCAAGTCGCGTCACGAAGGGCGCATCCAGCTCGTCATCCTGGGGGACGGGCCGCAGAAGGCGCGGCTCGAGGAGCTCGGGAAGGTGCTCACCCACGCGCCGGTATTCCGGTGGCTCAAGCCGCACGAGCTCATCCGCTACTACGGCGGCGCCGACCTCTGCGTTCACGCGGCCGACGTCGAGGTCGAGTGCATGTCGGTGCTCGAGGCCATGGCCTGCGGCCTCCCCTGCGTCATCGCCCGCTCCCCGCTCAGCGCCACCTCGCAGTTCGCCCTGTCCGAGGACTTCCTCTTCGAGGCCGGCTCGCGCGAGGAGCTCACCGCGCGGATCGACCGGTGGATCGACGACCCGGCCGGGCTCGAGCGCGCGCGCGAGGGCTACCGCGAGGCGGCCCAGCGCTACCGGGTCGAGGCCTCGGTGGACAAGCTCGTCGATCTCTGCCGGCAGGTCATCGCCGGCCGCCGGCCCGTCAAGCCCTGAGAAACCTGGCCAGGCCGGTGATGCCGCCCTTTCCCCCTGCCTCCGGACCGATTCTCCGCCGTCCGGGGTGCGGAAAGGTCCTATGATTGCCCCGGCTGGCATTCCTGGGAGTCACGGATGGTGCACGCCCGCATCCAGAAGAGACCCGCCCCTCTGGCGAAGCTCACGCTCCCGAGGCTCCACGCGCCCTACGCGCGCAAGCGCCTGTTCCTGCGGCTCGACGCCTGCCGCGAGTTCCCGGTGGTCTGGATCGCCGGCCCCCCGGGCGCCGGCAAGACCACGCTCGCCGTCACCTGGCTCGAGGCGTGCCGGCGGGCGGGCATCTGGGTCCAGCTCGACTCCGGCGACTCGGACCCCGCCACGTTCTTCCACTACCTGAAGCAGGCGGCGGAGACCGCCGGCGCCCGGGGCAAGGTGCCTCTCCCGCTGCTCAAGCCCGAGTACCTCGGCGACGTCCCCGGCTTCGCGCGGCGCTGGTTCCGCGAGCTCTTCGCGCGGCTCCCGGCGCGCGCGGCGCTGGTGCTCGACAACTACCAGGAGGTCGCCCCCGAATCCGTGCTCCACCGCGCGCTGGCGGCGGCCTGCGAGGAGGTCCCGGAGGGAGCGCAACTCCTCGTCCTGAGCAGGGTCGACCCGCCGCCGGCGTTCTCGGACCTGCGGGCCCGGGAGCAGCTGGCCCGCCTCGAGCCGGACGCGCTCAAGCTCAGCGCCGAGGAGGCCGAGGCCATCGCCGTGGGCAAGGGGCTGATCAGCGCCGAGCAGGCGCGCGAGCTGCACGCGCAGTGCGACGGCTGGGCCGCCGGCTTCACGTTGCTGCGGGAGCGCACTCGCCGGACCGGCCTCGTGAACCACGTCGACCAGGGCAGCAGCATGCAGGAGGTGTTCGACTACTTCATGGCCCAGGCCTTCGACGACGCGACGCCCGAGGCCCGCGACACGCTCATCAAGAGCGCCATGCTGCCGCGCTTCACCGACGCCATGGTGCGCGAGATCTCCGGCAGCCCGCGGGCCGGGGAGCTGATGGAGTGGCTGTTCCGCCGCCACCTGTTCATCCACCGGCGGTACGGCGAGGAGACGACCTACCAGTACCACGCGCTCTTCCGGGCCTTCCTGCTCGACCAGGCGAAGCGCTACTTCACGCCGCTGGGGCTCGCCGACCTGTCGCAGCGTGCGGCGGCGATCCTCGAGCGAGCCGGCCACGCGGAGGACGCCGTGCGGCTGCTCACCGAGGGCGGCGATCACGAGGGGGCGGCGGGGCTCGTCGAGAAGCTGGCGCCGGGGCTCGTGGCGGCCGGCCGCGGCGCCACGCTCCGGGCCTGGCTGGATCGCCTGCCCGGGACCGAGCGGGATCGCCGCCCCTGGCTCTCCTACTGGCTCGGCGCCGGGCTCGTCGGCGTGAACCCCTTCGAGGCGCGCTCCGCTCACGAGCGTGCGTACGCCGGGTTCGTCCGGAGCGCGGATTCCACCGGGCAGGTCACCGCGGTGGTGGGAGTGCTGGAGGCGTACCTTGTCGAGCTGAACGACATGGGAGCGATCCAGCCCTGGCTGCGCATTCTCGAGCGGCTCCTCGCCGACGATCCGGAGTTCCCCTCCGCGGACGACGCGGCCCGGGCCTACGGCACCCTGGTGGAACTCATGCTCTGGGTGGTACCCGCGCACCCGCTCTTCCCGACCTGCGTCGAGAGGCTGGCAGCGCTGCTGGCGGAGCCACTCGGTCTCGACGCCAAGGTGGCCGCGGGGAGCCATCTCGTCGAATACTACGGATTTGCCGGGCTCACCCGGGAGGCAGATCGGCTCATCGGCGCCATCGAGCCCCTCACGCGGGACGCCGCGGTGTCGCCGCTCGCCCGTGCGTCCTGGTTCTTGAGACGCACCCGGCGCGACTACCTCGTCGGAGACTTCCACGCGATGCGCCGGAAGCTGGAGGAGGCGCTGGCGATCTCCAAGGAGAACGGCTTCCATTTCCTGATGCACCTCATCTACGGCCTGCAGGCAGACCTCGAGCTGACCGCGGGCAACCTGGAACCGATCCCGTCCATCATGGAAAGGAGGCTTGCGGCCCGGCCGGACATGAGCCGGCACGCCGCACGGGACCACTGGATCCAGGCCCGGTATGCAGCCCTGCAAGGGGATCTCCAGAAGGCACTGCGCGAAGGCGAGACGGCCTGCTCGATCGGCGCCGAGACCGGAGTGACGCTGGCGCTGTCAGCCTATCGAGCCATGCTGGTCTCGATCCTGGTCGAGCTCGGCGAGCACGGCCGGGCGCGCGACGTCGTGTCGTCGTTGAGTGGCATGTACCCCCAGGCGAGCTTCCCTTGCCAGTCGTTCACCGCGGAAGCCGCCGGGATCATCCTGGCGGCCGCGTCCGGGAATCCAGACGGGTGGCGCGTGCAGCTGCGCGATGGCCTGCGTCGTCTCCAGGTGCTGGGGGTGCAGGTTCCCTCCCGCTGCCCGATCGCAGCGCGGCAACTCGCGAGGATCGCACTCTCCGAGGGCATCGAGACGAGCTACGTCCGTGCCTGGATCCGCAAGGTGAACCTCCGGCCGGCCGCGCCCGACATCCCCGGGTGGCCCTGGGCGGTGCGCATCCGCACGCTCGGCGCCTTCGGCGTGGAGGTGGACGACGTCCCGCTCTCCTTCGCCGGCAAGGCGCCCCGGAAGCCGCTGGAACTCTTGCAGGCCCTCGTCGCCTTCGGCGGCAGGGGCGTACCATCGGAGACGCTCTGCAACGCCGTGTGGCCGGACTCGGACGGCGATGCCGCCGAGGCGGCGCTGCGGGTGACCCTGGGGCGCCTCCGCAAGTTGCTGAAGCAGGAGGGCGCGGTCGTGCTCCATCAGGGCAAGCTGTCGCTCGACGACCGGCTCTGCTGGGTGGACGTGTGGTCGATGGAGCGGCTGCTCGAGGAGATCGAGGCAGCTCCCCGGGCCGACCAGGGCGGGCGGCTCAAGGCTCTGTACCGCGGAGCCTTCCTCGAGGGCGAGCGCGAGCAGCCCTGGATGCTGCCCGTTCGCGAGAAGCTTCGCAGGCGCTTCTTCGCGGCGGCGGGCAAGCCGGGATTGACGCCTGGCAACTGAAACGCCCGGTATTCCAGCTCTTTTCGCCATCCGTGCGGCATCGGTCTCGCGACCGGCAGGCTGGCGCCGGCTCCCTGTCTACGATCTGTACCTTCGCCCCGTGCAGGCTCCCGGTCATGCAGTCCCACCGGCAGTCTCCAAGGGAGGTCGTCATGTACCGAAAAGGCGCAGTCGTACTCACCGTGACCCTGATCGCTGGCCTTCTGGCCGGCGCGTCCGAGGCAACAGCGGCGGAGAGGACGCTCGAGTTCAAGCTGGTGTACAAGATCATGGAGTCGAAGCGGATCGAGGTCCCCAATGTCGAGGGCCAATCGGTCACACAGGCGACGGTCTTTGGAGTCGCCGTGTTCAAGGACGGCCGAACCGCCGTCAAGGACTTCGTGGCGGTTACCGACCGCAGCAAGGACTCCGTGTCCCAGTTCGGGTACAGCACCTACACCTTCGACGACGGATCGACCCTCACGTTGAGCTGGACGGCCGGGTCCAAGCCAGGCCAGCCCTATCACGGTGAGTACAAGGTGCTGTCCGGCACCGGCGCCTACGCAGGGGCCACCGGGTCGGGCACCTTCGACCCCGCGCCATCGAAGTTCAAGGACGCGATGGTGCTGAACGTCAAGCTCCTCGTCAACACACCTTGACCGAACGGCCCCGTCGCCGGAATGGTTCCTCTCAAGCCGCGAGAAACCCGGCCAGGCGCTGGCGGATGATGGCCTCCGCCTGGTCCATGATCCGGTCGATCAGCTCCTTCACGGTCGGGACGTCGTGGATCAGGCCGGCCACCATGCCGCAGGACCAGACGCCGGCATCCATCGCCCCCTCCTGCATGATCTTCGGATAGACGCCGGCCACCTCCTCGCGGATGTCCTCGAAGGTGAGGTTCGCTCCGAGGGCGCGCTCCTTCTCGAGCAGGCGGTCGGCCGCGCCGTTCCGGAGCACGCGCTCGGTGTTGCGGAGCGGGCGCATGACGAGCCGGGTGTCGAGCTCGCTGGCCGCCACGATGGCCTGCTTCACGTTCTGGTGGACCGGGGCCTCCCGGGTGGCGATGAAGCGGGTGCCCATGTTGATGCCGTCTGCGCCGAGCGCCAGCGCGGCCACCAGCGATCGGCCGTCGGCCATGCCGCCCGAGGCCACGAACGGGATCTTCAACTCGTCTGCGGCGCGCGGAAGCAGGATGAAGTTCGGGACGTCGTCCTCGCCGGGGTGGCCGCCGCACTCGAAGCCGTCGACGCTCACCGCGTCGCAGCCGATCGACTGGGCCTTGAGCGCGTGGCGGACCGAGGTGCACTTGTGGATGACCTTGATCCCCGCCGCGTGCAGGACCGGCAGCACCTGCTGCGGGTTGTTGCCGGCGGTCTCGACGATCTTGACGCCCCCCTCGATGATGGCGCGGATGTATCCGGGATAGTCTGGCGCGGCGAGGGCCGGCAGGAACGTGAGATTGACGCCGAAGGGCTTGCCGGTCATCTCGCGGCAGCGGCGGATCTCGCTCGCGAGCAGCTCGGGCGTCCGCTGGGTGAGCCCGGTGAGGATGCCGAGCCCGCCGGCGTTCGACACCGCCGCGGCCAGCTCGGCGAATCCGACGTAGTGCATCCCGCCCTGGATGATGGGGTGCTGGATGCCGAGCATCTCGGTGATCTTGGTCTTCATGCCCGTCTCCTATCGCCTGCGATCCTCGAGCGCCTCCATCTCCTCGATGGTCCGCGGCCAGTCGTCCTTGAGCAGCCTCGCGAGCGAACGGTCGGAGAGGATGCGGCCGTCGGTCTGGCAGCGCGGACAGTAGTTGGTCTCGTTGGCTGCGTGGACGATGCGCTGCACGGCCGTGCCGCAGACCGGGCAGGGCTGCCGGTGGCGCCCATGGACCGCCATGCCGTCGCGGAAGGCCGTGACCCCCTCGGGGAACTCGCCGCCGGCGTCCCGGCGCAGCCGCTCCGTCCACTCCGAGAGAACGTGGCGAACCGCGAGTCGCAGTTGCTCGACCTCGCCGTCGTCGAGGCGCGAGGTGAGCTGCATGGGCGAGAGGCGGGCGCGGTGCATGATCTCGTCGGCGTAGGCGCCGCCGATGCCGGCCAGCAGGCGGGGGTCGGTGAGTGCCCGCTTGACCGTGTGGTTCTCGCGCAGGAGGGCCTCGCGAAACGCCGCCGGCGAGGCCTCGATCGGCTCGATGCCGCCGCGGTCGAGGGCCAGGAGCCCGGCCCGGCCGGCGAAGGCGTGGAGCGCAGCGCGCCGCTTCGACCCCGCCTCGGTGAGGGTGAGGGTTCCGTCCGGGAAGTCGAAGGCGGCGAGCCCCATCTTGCCTGGCAGCTTGGCCCCGGCCGGCTTCCAGTGCAGCCGACCCGCGATCATGAGGTGCACGACCAGGAAGAGCTCTCCCTCGAGCTCCAGGAGGACGCGCTTGCCGAGGCGCGAGACCGCAACGACCCGCTTCCCCGCGAAGGTGGAGAGCGGCGGCGCGACCGTGCGCAGCAGGAACGGGCTTCCGAGCCGCACCCGCTCGAGCGGCTGGCCGGCGAGGCGCTGGCGCAGCGCCTCGACGTAGACCTCGACGTCAGGGAGTTCGGGCACGGTGCGGAATTGTAGCGGGAAATGGTAGAGATCCGGACGTGCGCCCGCCCCACCTGCCCGCCTTCCTGGTGAACGTCCTCGCGGCCGTGTCCTACGTGATCTCGGTCGTGATCATCGTGCTCGGCCTCCCGGTCCTGCTGCTCCTCGTCGCGGTCACGGTCCCGTTCGATCCGACGCGGCGCATCCCCGGACGGTTCCTTCGGCTCATCGGGTCGACGCCGACCTACGTCTTCCCCTTCTGGCACCTGCGCATCGAGGGGGAGCAGCCGCGCTCCGGCGCGTACGTGTGCGTCTCGAACCACCAGTCCTTCCTCGACATCTTCGCGATGTCGCGCCAGCGCCGCGAGATGAAGTGGATCGCCAAGGAGGAGGTCTTCAAGATCCCCCTCTTCGGCCTCTACTTCCGGCTCTCCGGCGACATCCCGGTGAACCGCGGCGACCGCGAGAGCGGGGGGGCGGCCCTCCAGAAGGCCCGCTGGTACCTCGACCGCGGAATGCCGGTCATGATCTTCCCGGAGGGCACCCGCAGCCGCGACGGCAAGATGGG
>Ga0315297_10002369_pt1 | contig 11880 bp, 8 predicted proteins | sample YL17G15_0_MG_FD_203628 | JGI IMG/M metagenome (GOLD analysis project Ga0315297, IMG submission 203628) | Sediment microbial communities from Yellowstone Lake, YNP, Wyoming, USA - YL17G15_0 | ecosystem: Environmental > Aquatic > Freshwater > Lake > Sediment | place: USA: Wyoming | collected... | reverse complement strand
CCAAAGCGGTAAACTCATCGGACAGTTCCCGAGGAGCAAAATCATCATAACTACCGTAACCTCAACAAGTTAGTTATGTCGGGTGTAAAAAACGTGCAGAAAAAACAAGAAGTTGAAGAATTGTAGTGCAGATTCACACTGTCTCTTGCGAGAAAACTTATGGACAAGGCCCGGCAAATATGATAGACTATTCTTTTAGCGAACGCCGCGGTAACACCTCTGCTGATTTGTTATATGGCTCTGTCGGATGCAGTTTGACCGTTTGTCATCCTGAGCCGCAGGTGAAGGATACGGCCCTCGAAAGCGAGATTCTTTTCGCCGCTTAGGTACGATATTGGGTGGCTGGAGGACAGAAAGATGAGCAGGATGGGGAGTTCAAGGCTGTGGGGGAAGATCACTGTGCTGGTTGCTGTCTGCGGGTGGGGTCTGTCGGCCCAGGCCAAGTATAGCGGCGGGTCCGGCACGCAGGCCGAACCATTTCGGATTAGCGCGGTTTCCGACTGGCAGGAGTTGACGGCGACCCCGGCCGACTGGGGTGGGCACTTTATCCTCACATCGGATATAGACCTTAATGGTGTTTCCATAACGCCCATAGCGCCGGATACGAGCACCGATTACGACTTTCAGGGGACACAGTTTACCGGCGTTTTTGACGGCAATGACCATATAGTCCGCAACGTTGACATAAATATGCCCGGCGGTGATTATGTCGGCCTGTTCGGTTACGTCGGAACGGGCGGTCAAATCAAGAATGTGGGCGTGGAGGATGCCTCGATTTTCGGCAACAAATATGTCGGCGGGTTGGTGGGATTCCCTTACAACGACGCGATAACTGACTGCTATTCTACCGGGAGCGTTAGGGGAAATAGTGATGTTGGGGGGCTGGTGGGAGTCAACTATTATGGCACGATAAGTGCCTGCTATTCGGCAGGCAGCGTTTCGGGAGTCGGCGATTATGCCGGCGGGCTGGTGGGACGTAATTATTTCGGCCTGATAACGAACAGCTACTCGACAGGCAGTGTGTCAGGACAAGATGGTGTCGGCGGTCTGGTGGGAGAAAATGATTCTTCCGGCATAATAACCAAATGTTATTCGACAGGCAGCGTTTCGGGAAACTATGTTGTTGGCGGACTGGTGGGATGGAATAAAAGTACGGTAACAGCTTCGTTCTGGGACACACAAACCAGCGGCCGATCAGGAAGTGCCGGCGGAACACCTAGAACCACAGGCGAAATGAAAACAATGAGTACGTTTACCGATGTCGGCTGGGATTTTGTGAATGTCTGGCACTTATGTGAAGGAACGAATTATCCCAGATTGCTCTGGCAGATTCCGGCTGGAGATTTCCTCTGTCCCTATGGCGTAGATGTTCTGGATTTAGCGTTTTTCGTAGATAGGTGGCTTGACGGTGACTGCGATGAAAGCAATGACTTTTGCAGCTGCACTGACATCAACCACGATACACAGGTGGACTTTGGAGATTTTGCCTTTTTCTCAAGGCATTGGCTGGAAGGGGTAATACCGCAAGACATGGTCCTTATCCCCGGCGGGACGTTTGAGATGGGCGATTCGTTCGCAGAAGGGAACGCTGACGAACGGCCCGTCCATCCAGTAATGCTGGACTCGTTCTACATGGGCAAGTACGAGATAACGAACGGGCAGTACTGCGACTACCTGAACTCCGCCTTGTCCCAGGGTTTGATAACAGTCACTGGCGGGGTGGTCTATAAGCCCGGTTCCGGGACGAGTTATCCGTACTGCGATACGCACAGCGCCGATACTGATAGTCAGATCGACTATTCAGGTGGTGTTTTCAGTGTGCGGACAAAATCGGACCGGGATATGTCATACGACCCGATGGTCGAGGTGAGTTGGTACGGTGCTGTTGCCTACTGCAACTGGCGAAGCCAGAAGGAAGGCTACGAGCAATGCTATGATCTTTCGACCTGGGCGTGTGACTTCTCGAAGAAGGGCTATCGCCTTCCGACTGAGCCCGAGTGGGAATACGCGGCACGAGGAGGACTTGCGGGCAGCCGTTTCCCCTGGGGAGACACGATCACGCACAGCCAGGCAAATTACTACAGCACCACTTCTTATGCCTTTGATACAAGTCCGACACGAGGTTATCATCCGACTTGGAACGATGGGATAGAGCCGTATACATCACCCGTGGGGAGCTTCTCGGCCAATGGGTACTCTCTCTATGATATGGTGGGTAACGTGTGGGAGTGGTGCAACGACCGGTGGCAGACTGATTACTACAACACAAGCCCATATTACAATCCGCCCGGGCCGGCCAGCGGTCCGGAGCGCGTTATTCGCGGCAGTGCGTGGAGCAGCCTTGGAGACGCTTGCCGGGTCGCCTACCGCGGCTTCAGCAGTCCATCGCGTCGGTTTTTCTACGTCGGATTTCGTTTGATCCTGGACTTGAATTAGACTCTCGCCTTCATCCTTACTGGCAGAATGGGAGATTCTTCGCTCCGCTCGGAATGACATTGTGCCTTCGAGATAGTCTCTTGTTGCTGCGGGGTGTCAGAAGTCTGCGGTCATTTCTTTTGCCTTTTCGATGGCCTGGGCTTTTACCTTTTGTGCGGCGTCGGGGCCGGAGGCAAGGGTAGGCTCGACGACGACCGAGCGGATGTCTGTGAATCCCATAAAGCCGAGTATCAATTCGAGATACCGTTTCTGGAGGTCGAAGGCCTCGGCGGGGCCGCCGGGCTTATACTCGCCGCCGCGTGCGTAGGCGATAAAGACGGGCTTGTTTTTGACTAAGCCGTCGTAGCCCGCCGCGGTGGAATTGAACGTGTAGCCGGGCTGGACGATGATGTCGATGTACTGCTTGAGGCGGTAGGGGATTGAGAAATTCCACATCGGCACGGCAAAGACGTACTTATCCGCCGACTTGAACTGTTCAATCACCCTGACGACCTTGCCCCAGACCTCTTTATCTTTCTGCGAATGGTCCTTGCCGTGCATTATTTTGTACTTGGCCGAGGCCGCCGCGAAGTCAAACGCGGGCAGAGGCTCTTTGAAGATATCGAGCGTCCGCACGGTGTCCTGCGGATTGGCCTTGCGGTACGCCCCGACGAACGCATCGGCCGCCGCAATTGAAAAAGACAGATCGCCCATCGGCGACGCCTTGATGTAGAGAAGCTCGCTCATAATGTCCAGCCTTGCCGATATTCTCTACAGATGTACTGATTTGCCTCGGCAATGTTCGTAACCTTCATATTCGGGCCGTCCCAGTCGAGCTTGGTGCGTATCTTTTTTGCGATGTTGCCTAACAGGACCATCTCGGTCAGAGGGCCGGAGTAGTCGAAGCTCGCGCTGGGCTGTCTGCCGGCCTTGCAGGCGTTGGCCCAATCCTGCTCGTGCGAGACCGTCACCCTGGGGATAGTTTTTTCCGGCAGCTTGTACGCCTTCATACTGGCCTCCGGTATCAGCCTGGGACTCTCGCCATAGACTCCGCACATCAGCTTGCCCTTATCGCCTATGAAGATTGCCCCGCCTTCGGGGTTGCCCATGACCCTGCCGTCTTCAAGCTCTTCGGGGCGAGGGGCCTGCAAGCCCTCGTACCAGGTGAGCTTCACGGGCGGCAGGTCTCCGCGCGCGGGGAATTGGTAGGTGACGATTGCGGCCAAGGGATGCGTCTCGCCGTCTCCGGCCAGCGATGTCGCCTCGACGCTTGTGGGTGCTCCCAGCTTCAGGGCCTTATAGACCGGGTCGAGGGTATGGGCGCCCCTGTCGCCCATCATACCGCAGCCGAAGTCCCACCACGCCCGCCATACGCCGGGGTGATAACAGCGATGATAAGGGCGATACGGGGCGGGCCCTATCCATAAATCCCAGTCGAGCGTCTCCGGGACGGGCGGCGTCTCTTTGGGGCGCTCGGCGCAGCTCGTGCTCCAGTAAGCGTGGCCCCAGGGATAATAGCTCAGGCTGCACCAGGCATCGACTTGGCGGACCTGGCCAATCGCGCCATCCCAAATCCACTCACAGATCAGACGAATCCCCTCCATAGAATGTCCCTGGATTCCCATAACGGTCGTCACGCCCGCCTTCCTCGCGGCCTCGGCGAGCCTGCGCGACTCGCAGATGTCACGGGTCAGGGGCTTCTGGCAATAGACGTGCTTGCCGGCGTTGATTGCGGCCATTGCGATAACGGCGTGGGTGTGGTCGGGCGTCGCAATCACTACCGCGTCGATGTCCTTTTGCTTATTTAGCATCACTCGATAATCGCGGTAACGTTCGGCCTTGGGAAACTCGTCAAACGTCTTGGAGGCGTAGTCGTAATCCACGTCGCACAAGGCAACGACATTCTCGCCTTTGAGGTTCTGCAGGTTTGACCTGCCCATCCCGCCGATGCCGATACCGGCGATGTTGAGCTTCTCGCTTGGCGGCGTATCGCCCGCTCCGCCGAGGACGTAGCGCGGCACGATGGTGAAGGCCCCTGCCGCAGAGGCCGCCTTGATGAACTTACGCCGATTCATTTGAGACATTTCAATTCCTCGCAAATCAAACAGCCGTCGCACGGGCAGAACGCCCGGACGTTTTCTTCCGGCGTGGCGGGCGGCAGCCTCCAAGATCGCCTCGGCAAACCCGATGCAATCCTGATCGTCGTGGTCGAAGAAGTCCACCATCATGCCGCTCCACCACGCCGCGAGAATGACGCCCGACGTCGTTTGAGCGACGGTGGCCGCGTGCCCCGGTCCGCCGGGTATCGTCAGGCTGGTGATGTCGCGTTCCGACTCAAGCTTGAGGGCGAGACCGGGCTTCGTTGGTTGCTTGTCAGCGGTGTGGAACGCTGCCAGCGGTGCCAGCAGGAGGGCGGTGAGACCAAGAATGTGTGTGTTCACAGTTAGTTTCCCATGTCCTTTTGGTTTGCTGTCCAAGTGCCCGCCGCCACGTCCACATTCCATGTTGGATACCATTTCAGGAGCGGCTCATCGCCTTTCCACTGGAGGGGCAGCCAGACGTTCTTGCCGATGCCCAACTTGGTCCGTTGCGACCAGCGGTCGCCGCCCCAGAGAACAAAAGAGCGCGCGCTGCCCCGAACCGCGAAGAGGAAATCGTTCTGTGCGTTGAAGCAGTCCTTGGATTCGGGCTCGCACTTCACCTTCCTGAACGGAGTCCAGGGCCCTTCGAGTTTCTCCGAGGTGGTGCAGGAGGTCGGCGATCCGTTCCAAGCCGAGCCGCCCACGCCGTGGCCGGAGACGAAGAGCCAGTAGCAGCCCTTTAGTTTGATGATATAGGGCGCCTCGCGAGCCACACCGGTTAGAGGGATCTCGCAGATCGCGCGATCCACCTTTAGATAATCCGGTGTCAGCCGGGTGATCATGATGTTGCGATGCGGATTGTGCTGGTCGTGGCTGGAGACCACGTAGGCCGCCCCGTTGTCGTCCTGAAAGGCCGCGAGGTCGCGATGATAGTCGGTGCCCGGGCTTGCGCCCGCCGGCAGCATCTCGTGGCCGAGGTAGGTGAAGGTGCCCGCCGGCGTGTCACTGGTGAAGAACGACACGCCTCCTGTGACGCGAGGTTGTCCGGGAATAGGAGGATCGTCCACCGGCAGGATGTGCTTGCCGATCATGACATACTTCTTCGTGGCCGCGTTGTAGATCACATGGAGCCGGTCCGGGACGATGAGTGTCAGGTTGGTCATGTCCCGCGTGAAGATGTTGCGCTCGAATTTCCACGACGCGAGGTCCCGCGACGAATAACAGGTGATCATGTCGTTCCGGTTGTCGCCCGGGTAATCCCCCCAGCCATAAAAGTAGAAGGTATCGCCGAATTTGCAGAGGTTGCCCCCCTGGCACATGATTTCCTGACCCCGGTCGTCCTTCCAGACGGTGTCGTTCCGAATAGGAACGCCGCTGGCACAGGTCTGTGCGCCAATCAACAGCAGCACCATGGCTACAGGTGCCAAACGATTATTCTTGCGTTCTTGAGGTGTGACCGACGAATCCGCTGCCTGCATGTTCGTGACCGAGCGCAAAATACTGATGAGACCGATACCGATCGCGCTGAAAGTCTTCATGATTGTTTTGTTCCTTTCTCCTGGCTGCTTGGATTGCGCGATCTTGCCGCAGGCGTCGAACCCAGTTGCAGTTTCCAGACGTCTCCGCCAAAAAGGCTCTCGTACAGGATGTTCTTCTCCGAGTCCCAGCCGAAATACCAGAGGGCCCCACGCCAGTGGCGGCCAGAAGTGGGTGGGGAGGTTCTTTCATTCTTGGGCTCGCCCCACGCATCCGGAGCGTCGGCGAAGAACGGCGCCACACGGGTCCACGATTGGCCACCATTCCTCGTGATGGAGTATCCATCTTGGAACGAGACGACCATCATCTCCTGTTCGCTCTTCCCGAAGTACGGGCCGAATACAGTGTTCGCAACCGGCGATCCGCACAGGCTCCAGGTCTTTCCGCTGTCGCGCGAGACCACAACGCCCTCTTTCGCCGCCCAGTAAATATTGGGCCCGTAATGGACTGGACATGTGCCATGCAGGGTATAGTCCCCAACCTTGGTCCAGGTCTGCCCAAAATCCGTGCTGCGAAAAATGCCTGGCTGCGGCATGTCACCTTTCGCTGGTTCCTCCCCACGGAGCAGGGTGGTGGCGTCGGCGACGCCAGTTCGCATCCAGCGCCTCGTGTCTTTCAAGAGGGGGCCGGACCAATCCCACGTTGCGCCTCCATCGGACGTATGCACAAACATCCCACCCACCATTTCCCCATGGTGCAGGAAGCCCAAGATGGTCTTGACCGGCGTGTTGACCGACAGGTCCATGTCGGCCGCGAAGACCGTCACATCGCTCCGGACTTGAGTCGAGTCTCTCTTGGTGATCATCACATTGGGGCGTTTGACCTTCACCCAGGACTTGCCCAGGTCCGACGAGACCGCAACGGGACCATCCGGCGTCAGGCCGATGCGATCCGGATAGTACATTTTCAAACTCAGCGAAGACTGGGCGACCCCCTTCATCCACGGCTCACCGTACTTCGCCCACGTGGCGCCTTGATTGGTACTATGCCACATACCCTTTTCATTGTTTGTTACGAGCACCTCGCCGTTGGGGAGAACGAGCATCCCTTGGAGGCGCGTCATATAGACAGCCCCCAATCTCGGATTGCCCTTAGAGTCCTTTCCCTCTTCTTTACGCTTATCAAGGCCGGTGGCCTTGACCAGCTCGGCGGTGATGTTCTGCCACTCGGTCTTTGGCTCGGAGGTTGCCGGTGGCTCCGCCGCCTGCATGCTCGTGACAGAAATCATCAGGCCGATGAGGCCGATGCTGATTGTGTTGATGGTTTTCATAGTTCGTTTTCTTTGCTTCCTTTCTCTCAGGGAAAGACCGGGGGCGTGACGGTCGAACCGGCGGTCCAATCCGTGCCGCCGTGTTCGTACGCGCCCAGGTCCGGCGCGTTGCCCGCGAAGGGGCGATCCGACCCCGCGTCGTTGATGCCTGCAATCAAACACCCTTTGTCTATGGATCCATTGGCCGTGTTCTTCAACCGGAAGTCCGAGTTGGCCACATCCACAAACTCGCTCGCGGGCACGTTCTCGCGATTATGGCTTGCAGTCACTCCTCCCAGAGCCGTGGCCCGGAAACCGGTCTTCTGTGCGTGATTGTTTCGGAACACCACGTTGGAGATGGATCCTTTGCCCCAGGTGTGCGACGCGATGGCATTGTCGAAGTTGCCCCAAATGGTGTTGTGGTAACAGAAGATGTCTTCCTGTTTGTGTTGGGCCCCGTGCAGAAATATGCCGGCCTTGGCCGTCTTCGAGTTCAGCGAGTTGATGACATTGTGGTGGAGGGACACGAAGTCCGCGCCGTTATCAATGTAGATTCCCCAGAAGAACTTGTCCGTGCTGCGGGATCGCAGTCCCACACAGAAGTTGAACGCGATTTCCCCATCCAGCCGCCGTTCCGCGCTGGGCACATCGTCGTTGTTGATGTAGATGAACGAGGCGCCGTCCATCAACAGATACGCGACATCGCGGATGTCGTTGTTCCGGATTGACGGGCGCCACACATGGTTTACGTTCGCGCCGTCGCCCGGGTTCTTCTGGACCAGCGTGATGCCGCAGCCGCCGGACCTCTTGAGGGTGTTGTTTTCGATTCGGAGCCGGGTTCCGAAACCGGAGACCGGCGCCGCCAGCCAGCGGCCGAGCCAGCCGAAGTCCTCGAGGTAGTTGTTCTGCACAGTCAAATCGCTTCCTCCGTCGAGCCGGATGCCGGTGCCCCAGCCGCCCACCAGCGAGCAGTTTTGGATGGTGTGATTCGTTCCCGAGATGTGCAGGCCGGTCGTGCCGTCCTCGGTCGATCCCCAAGTCGTGGCAAAGCGGGCGGGGCCTTTGGCGTTGCCCCAAGGCGAGACATGCCGGAAATGACAGCCATCAATCGTATTGTTGCTGCCGCCATCGACATGAACGGACGCACCCAGGAAGAAGAGTCCCTTGAGGGTCACATTTCTAACGTTCTGAAGAACGAAACCGTGGATGCGCGTGCGGACCAGCACATTGGTCGGCGCTCCTCCGCCCGGCGCCCAGAAGTGAAGGGTGCCGTCTTGCCAGTGCCATTCCTTCTCCGCATCCAGGCAGTTCAAATGGTTGACGATGTAGCCGACGCCGACGCCCGAATGCTTCGGGTCCGTCCAATGCCAATCGTTCTCCCGGATGTCGGTCACGGTGAGTTGCCGTCCGTTGACGGCTGCAATGCGGCCTTCTTGTGGACAAAAGTTGAGCACGCCGTGAATGCCGCAATACCAGCCCCCAGCCAACTCAGCGGGCGGCGTCAGCGCATCAAACGCCACCTGATACTTGCCTGTCACCTTCGCGGCGTTGCCCTTGGCCCAGGAACTGACGTCCAGATAGTCGCCATCGAAATTCGGCCAGCGCGCCTTGTGCATGTAGTTCGTGCCCACGAACACGTCATAGACCTCCGCGTTGACCGTCGCCTTGTAGATGCTGCCAGAATGCACTGTCCAGCCGCTTACAGGGTCGGCGCCGGTAATCAACGGTTTTTCGCTCCGATATGCGGCGAAGGTCTGGCTGTTCCGTGGCGTAACGGTCTCTCGATACGTCCCGGCCCGTACATAGGCCGTGTCGCCCGAAGCCATCGTGTCAGCCGCTTTCTGCAACGTCCGCCACGCCTGATCGAGACTCGCACCGGTGTTGTTGTCATCGCCGTTGACGGCATCCACGTAGTAAAAGGCCGGCGACCTTGCCGCCGTGCCCCTCGTCGGCGCGGCCGGTGGTGTCCAGACAGTGGCTGCAATATAGGTTGGGCTTTGGCTGTCCGCCTTCGTGCGATAATAGTAAACCGTGACGACCTTGCCATCCGGGCGCACCACCTGCCGGTTGTAGCCGATGTCATAGTCGAATCCGTCGTGGCGAAGAGTGATCGTGTCGCCCCAAGTCGCTCCATTGTCATCACTGGTGCGGGCCTGAATCGCGGTCGGGCCGTTGCCGTCGTCGGGCAGCCGGTATCCCCAGGAACAGACGAGACGGCCCGAGGGGAGGCGGCTCAACGCGGGCGGGCTGCTGTTCAAGGTGGGCATATCCATGAGGTGTCCGCCGAGAGGCCGCCACGTCTTGCCATTGTCCGTGCTGCGCGTGACATCAATCCAACCGTCGCGGAATGGGAACCCGTAAGCCCGGAAGTTGCCGCCCGGGGCGTCGCCGCTTCTGAACGTGGCGACAAGCGTGTTGGCATCGAGCCGCACGGTCGAGGGCATATGCCCATACTCCATCTTGGTCGCCAAGGGGAGGTCCATTCCGCGGTACTTCGATCCGCAAGGCGACGGCTCCCGGCTGGTTCGGGGCCCCTTCTGCCACGTGATCCCGCCGTCAGACGTGGTGAACGCGTAGGTCGAACCGCGGTAGCAGTCCTCCGTCTCCTCATCGGTGCAAGAGAACCAAGCGGTCAGGCTGTGCTTTCCTGTAACCTCGTAGTCGGTGCGGCCGGTGACGGCTTTGGCGTCGAATAGGGGGATGTTGTCATATGGGCCATGCCAGGTTCGGCCACGGTCCGTGGAGTAGTAAAGATACGTTCTGGCGCCGGCCGCGAGACCGTCCCAATGGAAGTTGACGATGGTGTCCGGGTCGTCGAACGCGATCGGGGTCGCCAGTGTCGTCGGCTTCACCCCCGGTGCGTTGACGCCAAGAGCCGGGAACGCAACGCGGTGGTCCCCCCAAGTCTCGCCGCCGTCCAGGCTCCGGGAGGTCACCCACTTCGAGCTGGAGTGGCTCTGCTCGGAGTCATGGTTGGAGAAGCCGGGGTTGTCCTTGTATGGGCAGTCCAGGTACATGACGAGGATCTCGTTTCCCCAACTCCAGATGCCGCCGTTGGCCGGCCAGCCAAAGGCCCGGCCCGGGTCCGGTTTGCGCACGACGACGTGGGTGGCGTCCACCACCGTCTTGGGCTCGGCCAATGCCTCGACACCAGTGATAACCATACTCGCCGCGATGGCTGAGAGGGACAATGTTCTGAGTGCAGTGCTCATGACTCGTTTCCTTCTATTTGACTATGACGAAGTAGTTCATCAGCGCACCGGTTCGCCCGCTGTCGTAGCCGCCGCCGATGCCGATACCGACGATGTTGAGCTTCTCGCCTGGCGGCGTATCGCCCGCTCCGCCGAGGACGTAGCGCGGCACGATGGTGAAGGCCCCTGCCGCAGAGGCCGCCTTGATGAACTTACGCCGACTCATTTGTGACATTTCAATTCCTCGCAAATCAAGCAACCGTCGCACGGGCAAAACGCCCGGATGTTTTCTTCCGGCGTCGCGGGCGGGACCTCGCAGCCGGGCATAAGAATAAATTTCTTGCCGCCGAGCCTGATGCATTTCCTCGCCGCCTCAGCCACCTGCTGCGGCGTACCCTGGAGCAGCACCGCCGTCGGATCGAAATTGCCGCAGAGCGTGACATCCGGGCCGACAAGCTCCCTGGCGCGGTCAAGAGGCACCATCCAGTCAACGTCGATGATGTCCGCGCCGCTTTTGGCCATATAGGATACGTGATTTATCGTGTTGCCGCAGATATGGAGCTTCGCCGCCGCCCCCGCTTCGTGGATCGCGGCTATCAGCTTCTGCTCCAACGGCAGGACAAGCTCCTTGTAGGCGAGCGGGGATATGAGGCTTGCGGCGGCATCGCCAATGCCGATCATATCCGCACCGGCCTTGACCTGGGCGAGGGCGAACTTGATCTCGTTCTCAATGATTGCATCTGCCGCTCTTGCCAAGAAGCCGGGCCGATCCATCAAATCGAGCATCGCGGCCTCGACTCCGCGGAGGTCCGCATACTCCGCAAACGGCCCCTCGACCCAGCCCAAGACGCTGTGCGTCGAGCCGACTTCTGTTGCCATCCTGCGGACGCTTTCAATCCGCTGCTTGGTTCTCTTGGCCCTGACGATGTTTCGGCCCTTGAGCTTTGAAATATCGTCTTCGCTCTTTATCAGAATACCTTTTGGCTTGCCGACGCCCTCTTCGGGGTACTCAAATTCCATTCCGTAGGCCGAGGCCTCCCGCCAGGGGTCGCTTATCGCGCTTACCTGGTCGGTGCCGAATGCCCGCGCGACTGCAAGCTGCGAATCTACCAGAACGTCGCCGTCGAGGTAATAATCCCGGTACGGCCGCCCGATGAAATGGGCGGCCCAGGCCATAAAAATGGGCGTAACGGCAGGCCGATCAGCCGAATCGCCCCTGATAATCGCATACATTCGCTCTTTCGAAGTCATGTACACCTCAATACTGCACCGGCTCACTGTCGTGCCGCCCTGCTGCCGCCGTATCCGGGATTATCATTCCTGCCGAAGCAGGGATGACAAAGTACCGCAGGATAAGCAACAAGCCGTCAAATTTCGCACAATTCTACGCGATTCCAGGGAAAAATTC
>Ga0315297_10002368_pt1 | contig 11881 bp, 5 predicted proteins | sample YL17G15_0_MG_FD_203628 | JGI IMG/M metagenome (GOLD analysis project Ga0315297, IMG submission 203628) | Sediment microbial communities from Yellowstone Lake, YNP, Wyoming, USA - YL17G15_0 | ecosystem: Environmental > Aquatic > Freshwater > Lake > Sediment | place: USA: Wyoming | collected... | reverse complement strand
GGGTATCGGTCCCATTGGCGTAACCCCCCCCCCCCCCCCCCCCATTGCCATGGAAGAGATAGGCCGGCGCGGATCTCCCCATACCGTTGATTCTCCCCCAGACAAAAGTACAGCGGTTCCTGGCCCTCGTCAGGGCCACGTAGAGAAGCCGGACCTCCTCGGCCAGCTTCTCCCGGTTTGCGGGCTGTCTGTGGCTGGAAAAGTCATCCGACCCGAGATCGCACACCTGCTGACGGTCCACCGGATCATGATAGGAGATGAATTCATCTCTCTCCGAAGAATCACCCCAGGGAAAGGGGCAGAATACAACAGGGTATTCCAGGCCCTTGCTCTTATGGATCGTCACGATCCTGACGGCCCGTGAATCGCTCTCAAGGCGGAGCTGGTGTTCCTCCCCTCTCGGCGTTCCGGGATCCCTGTGTTCAGAGAGCCATTTGAGCAGGGCGGCCATCCCCAGTTTCTTTACACTCGCCTCCCGGTGCAGGACCTCGGAGAGATGGAGGAGATTGGTAAGGCGGCGTTCTCCGTCGGGAAAGGCAAGCAGACGGGACCTCACCCCTTCCCGTTCTAAAAGCCGGCGGAACATCTTCAACAGCCCTCCCTTCCGCCACAACTCATGATAGGATCTGAATCCTTCCCGCCGGGATTCCCATGTCCGTTCATCCTGCTGCATCGCCTCCAGAGCCTGGAGATCGCAGCCGAGCATGTCTGTCGCCAGGGCCGCCCGGAGAAGATCTTCCCGGTCCGGCGAGATGACGGCCAGCAGGACACGCTCCATCTCCAGGGCCTCGTGTGAATCGAAGAGGTTCCCGGAACTGTGAAGTACGCAGGGTATCCGCAATTCAGACAGGCGTTCCTGGCAGAGGCGGGCTTCCCGGTTCGTTCTGACCAGGATCGCGATATCCCCTTCCTGGAGAGGCCTCTCCCCGAGCAGGGCCCGCTTTTCCTTACCCAGACGGAGCAGTCTCGCGATCTCCCCGGCGACCGATCTCGCGATGAGCGGGCGGGTTATTCCCCGGGACAGAGGTTTTCCGCCCGCGGAAAAACGGCCGGCGGCAACAAACCAGCACTGGAGCGGCGGCTCGCACCGGCCGTCGATCGTCAGATTTCCAACAGATGCGGCATCTCCGGCCTTTGCCCTCCGGAAGGCGATTTCCTCAAAGACGAAGGGATTTTCCCGGTGAGAAAAGAGGGTGTTGACGGCCCTGATCAGGGCCGGATCTGAACGCCAGTTTGCATCGAGGGTGTGAACGGCGTCCACCTGGGAGGCGGCCTTCAGATAGGCGAAGATATCGGCGCCTCGGAAGCTGTAAATCGCCTGCTTGGGATCGCCGATCAGAAAGAGGATACTTTCTTCCGTTCTGAACGCCGCCGCGAAGATGGCGTATTGAACAGGATCCGTATCCTGAAATTCATCGATCAGGGCCGCCCGGTATTTTTCCCGGATGACCCGCACCAGCGCCTCGCTCCCGGGCTTCTCCAGTGCCTGACGGAGGCGGAGAAGCAGGTCGTCGAAGTACATGACGTTTTGCTGCTGCTTTCGTCTGGCCAGTTCCGTCCGCGCCGTCCGGAGCAGCTCCGTCTTCAGGAAGAGGAGCCTTCTGTCGAATCCGGCCTTCAGGCGGTCGGCGGACTCTCTTATCTGCATGCAGATCTCGAAGAGAGGGTGATCGGGTGGGCGCTGACCCTTCTTCACCGATGCCGCAATCTGGTCGGCGGTGAATTTTGCGAAACCGCCGCAGAGGAGAAAAGCCGGTCTCTCCGCGGCGAGAAAAAAATCCATCTCCGCGATCAGCCCCGGAACGCGGTTTCCGTATATATTGGCCTTCAGCGCCGGCGCCTGCAGAAGTTCGGCTGCTTCTTCACGCGACGAAAACCAGAGGTTCTTGAGCAGGACCAGTTTACGGTTCAGTTCATCGCTGAGAAGCCGCAGGGCGCCGTCTTCGGGAGGGGCCGCCTCCGGAATGATCCGCACGTCCGGATGGAAGGCGCGGCCGGTGAGAAGCCTGAGCAGGGAATCGGGACTGTATTTCTGATCCAGGGCATAGGCCGTGAACTCCGGGATGGTTTCACAGAAATTGATCCGCCAGAAGTCCTCGACGATTCCTCTTTTGATCTCCCGGTCGTCGGTAATCAGTACCGTATCGAAAAGGGTTCCGCTTTCGAACGCATTTTCCTGAAGAACGCGCTGGCAGAACCCGTGGATGGTGTAAATCGCCGCCTCGTCAAAGTCGCGTATCGCCCGGGTCAGCTTTTCTGCGGCTTGCAGACGCTCTTCCCTGCCGGGAAATTTACTGAGGAGGGCGCCTAAAAAAGGCTCCTGACCGGGAGCGCTTCCGGCAACCCCCGCCAAATATCTTCCAGGCCGGAAAGTCTCGCCCTGGGGGCGGTGAGCTTCACAATCGCCGTTCTGGAAGATCTGGAGGGCCTCGCGGATCCGATGGCGGATCCTGTCCTTCAGCTCTTCCGTGGCGGCGACGGTATAAGTCACAACCAGGATATCCCTGACCGGGATTCCCGATTCGACGAGGAGGCGGACATAGAGTCCCGCTATGGTATAGGTCTTCCCTGTTCCGGCGCCGGCCTCTATCAGGTTCGTTCCGGCAAGGGGGCTGCCGGTCAGATCGAAAGGCGCCGGGGAACGCGGGTTTTCCCTGGGCAATGGTTCTCTCATCTCCCGAACCTCTTTCTGTGGCGAAGCAGCGGTTCGAAGACCTCCAGGGCCGTTTCCCGGAAATCCCGCGCGAGAGGCGCCTCCGTTCCGAAACAGAGACGGAAGTAAGGATCGTCTCCTTCCCCTGGAATCTGTTCGTTGCCCCTCCAGATCCCATCCGCCTTCCGGAGCGCCTCTTCTTCGGTTTTTTTACCCCCGATCGCGGCCTCTGCATAGGCAAGGGAGGTGTCCGGGAAAAAAGGCAGAGGGGCTTTCAACCCCATTCCATAGAGGAGAAGAAGGGCGTGCAGCACCTGCCGTGGCTCTTCCGGATCGGCATAGCTCCACGCCTCATCGCGTCCGATCAGGACGGCCGAACGGGCGGAGAGTTCCGGTTCTGCGAGCTGCCAGAGGAGATGATCGATCCAGAAACGCAGATGATCTCTGGCCCGGAGGTTTGCATACCGGTAGTGAACGAGGCCGGTCTCATAGAGTTTTTCGATCCGTCCGGAAAGACGAAATCCGTCTATATCGGTATCAATCTCCAGGGGGGGTATCCCCTGGCCTCTCAGATGCGACCCCGCAACCTCCGCAAAGACGCGAACACCCCGGCAAAGCTCTTCGAACTGGCAGGCGCCGGCTGTTCCGTGGGGAAGCTGTCCCGAGGCCATCATCACCGGCAGAAGCTTCAGCGGATCACTCCCGGCCAGGGCATGTTCGACCAGCTCCTGCCCGAGCCGGTAGCGATCCAGACTCTCGATCCGGAACAGCTCCTTCTCCTGCGGGATCTCGGCGCCTTCGGCAAGAGAGAGTCCGATCCTCCTCTGCAGGAGAAATTTCGCCGGATTCCGGAAAAACACCGCAAGGTCGGAGATCGCGATCTCCCGCCATCCCGGTTGCGGAGCGGGGAGAACTCCCGCCGCAAAGCGCGGCGTCTCCCCGGAGCGGCTGATGAGACAGCGGGCTGCCCGGCAGTTCTCCACCGAGTAGCTGAAAAGCTTATTGCCGCCTGCAAAATATGAGGGATCGAACGCCTGCAAGTGATGGACGGTCAGGAGATGGTCCTGAATGCTTCCCTCTGCGCACGCAAAACCCTGCTCCAGATAATCTAAGAGTTCGGAAATTAGAACGGACGGCGGCACGGTGCTGTTGTCTTCGGTGCTCTGACCGGCATAACTGATGTAGAGGGTCTTTCTGGCCGAAAGAAGCGCCTCGAGAAAGAGATAGCGGTCGTCATCCCTCCGCGAGCGGTCGCCCGGCCGGGGTTTTTTGGTCATCAGATCAAAATCGACTTCTCTCTCGTGTCGCGGATAGTCGGCATTGTTCATCCCGATGAGACAGACGACCGGAAAGGGAATGCTCCGCATGGGAACCATCGCGCAGAAGGTCACGGCCCCGGTCAAATAGCCAAAGGGAAGTCCCATCTTTTCAAGGGCGCCGGACAGATACGATTTCATCACCGTGAATTCGACCGCATCGCGAAAATGCGCCTTCTCCCCGATTTTTCTGAGTTCTTCCAGTGAGCGCCTGATCATACGAAGGTCCGACTCCTCATCCGCATCGCAAGGGTCGAAAAGTTTGTCCAGGAGCCCGGAGAAAACATTGGACCATTGGGCGAGCGGCCGCGGTTCGTCAAGGAGAGGCGCCTCGGAAAGAAGCGTCTCGACAAAATCGAGGAACCGGCCCAGAATGCGGGCATCCGTTCCCTCGATATCGTCATAGGGAACTATGCCCCGGAAGAGGCTCTCCCCTCTTCCGGCCATTGCAAAACCGAGGAGGAGACGATCCAGACCGGCACGCCAGGTGTTTTCCTCAAAGGCGGGAAGCCCGATCCGCGCCCGGTCCTTGCCGTTGATTCCCCATCTGATCCCCGCCTCCCCGATCCAGTGTCTGATCCTCTCCACATCCGCCTCGTTCAGGCCGAACCTCTTCTGTACGGGTGCGGCGTCAAGGAGGGAGAGGACCTGGGTGACCCGGAAACGACTGCTTTGTAGATCCATGATCCCAAGAAATGTCCGGATGAGGGCGCTTCCCCGGGAGATGCTGCCGTCGGCGATGCTGTAAGGGATCCCGCTCCTGTGTCCTTCCGGGGAATCTGCTCCGCCTCCGGAACCGAATACCGCCTCGATCAGAGGGGCATACGCCTCAATATCCGGCACCATGACAAGGATGTCTTTCGGCAGAAGGCCGGGATCCTGCGCAAACATCTCCAGGAGCTGGTCATGGAGAACTTCGACTTCGCGCAGCGGGCCATGGCAGGAGTGAATGGAGAGCGTGCGATCCCGGGAGGAGACGACTGCCCTGGGCGTCCCCTTTCTGCCGCGGTCGCGTAGATTCAGCACGTCGGTCTGCAGCGCGGCGAGGAGCGTCTCTTCACCGGAATCCACGAAAGTTTCCCGTATTTCTGCGGCGAGGTTCGCCAGATGGGTAAAAAAATCGCGCCCCTGTTTTCCCAGCGAGGCCAGAAGCGCATTCCCCTCCTCCAGGTAGAGATCCTCTTTGCTGGCGGCATTCCAGCCTGTTTGTTCCCGGACCCTCTGCACCAACCGCCCCGTTTCCTTCTCCGAACGGATATCGCCCCAGAACTCGCGGCAGGGATTCATGAAGAAGCAATGAACCTCCGTTGCCTGCGACAGCGCATGAAAGAGGTCCAGATAAAATCCCGGGAGCGTCGAAACGCCGAAGATGGAGATCCGCTCCGGTAAAATGCCTTTCAGGGTGGGGGGTGCAGCGCGGAGCTGCTGAAGGATTTTTTCGCGGTGCGCAATCAAGTGTCCCGCATCGCCTTCTTTTATCATCATCCGCCAGAGCTCTGCCTGCCAGAGTTCGTCCTCAATCCCGCTGTCTCCTCTTTCCCAGGCCGTGATCAGGTCGGGGCGGAAAATCAGATATCCGTCAAAGACCCGGGCAATACGGGCGGCGAGCTGAAACCGCTTCAGACCGGCAGGATCGTCGGCGAGATAACGCCTGAGGCTTCCGAAGACAGGGCGGGAAAGAGATTCCTGCAGAATTTTCATGATCCGCCAGGTCATGATCTCCGGTTCGTATTCATCACCGGGTGCGGCGCCCGTCAACTTCGCCAGGATCTCATAAAGAAAGGCGCGCGGAAAGGGAAAACGGACATTCGCACAGACCCCGAGACGGCGGGCGATCTGCATGGAGATCCAGCGTTCCATGCTCCGGTTCTGGACGATGACGATTTCGCTTTGAAGGGGGGAGGAAAGGGGGCTCCTGAGGGTCTCCGTGAGCTGCTCCGCAAGCACTTCCATCCGGTTGCTGATGAAGATGTTTAAACAGGCCATGAAGCACCCTGCCTTTTTAATTGACTTCCCGTGGACACGACCGCCTGCAAGCGAGGATGTGCGCGGCGGAGGGAGGTATCCGGAATCGAAGCGGCGGCTGTCCTCGAAATGATCCAGGCGAAGCCTGCAAAATCCGCCACCAGATGTCCGGACGATGGCGTATGGATCGTCTTCAGGTGCAGGTTCCGCCGTTTACGAACGATTCTTGATCAGCATCGTCGACGGGTCGAGTAGCAAGGCGCCCCCGGGAGCAGCGGATTCAGCACCCCGGAGCAACTTGATGTGGATGTCCTCCCGTTCCGGCTGCAGCTCCAGCACAAGGTCAAAAAGACCGGCAACCGATGAAAAAGATGCCGGAAGTCCATCCTCGCCCGGCGATTCACGGCGATGGGTATGAACCGTGAACCAGACACGCATCCCGTTCTTACCGGCCAGTTTTTTCAGGGCAACCAGATCGTTCTGCAGGGAAGCGTCGCAGTGGAGTCCATCGATGATCATGATCTCCGGTGAGAAGATCCCCTGTTCGCTCAGGTCATTGAGCCGCTCCTCAAGCTTCGGAACGCTGAAGCTCTCGACGCGGAACGTCATGATGAACCGGTGCGGCAGAACGGATTCCCAGAGCTGGTTGATCTGAGTCGCCTCGTACCGATCAGCGAGATGACCAAAGAGTTCATTATACCAGAGGGTCACCTTGTTTACGGGGTCGTTCAGGCTGATATGGAGGACGTTTCTGTTGCGCAGCATGCCGTTGAGGGCCAGCTGAACGAGGAGGGCGGTTTTCCCCACCCCGGCAGGGGCGAGAACGGCGCCGAATCCCCCTCCGGGGAGGATGTCCTCCGTTTCAAAACCCAGATGCTGCAACGGATTGCGAAGAATCAGATCTTGTTTCAGCATATCGGTATTCCTGTCTCTTAAGTTTTATGATCCGCGCTCTTTTTCCTCAACGCGACCTCTTCGGCGATCTTCTCAACGATCGATTGCGGTACCTGCCGGTAAAGGGCAAATTCCATGGTGTACTGGGCTTTCCCCTGGGTCGCGGACCTCAATACCGTCGAAAAACCAAACATTTCCGCCAGAGGGACCTGGGCTTCGATGGCAGTCATGGCCCCTTCATCCTGAGCCCCGACGATCATGCCCCGTCTCTGGTTTAGGAGCCCCATCACGGCCCCCTGGAATTCAGTCGGCGTTTCCGCTACGACCTTCATGATCGGCTCATGGATCACCGGCTTGGCCTTGGCATAACCCTCGCGGAAAGCCCCGCGGGCCGCCGCCTGAAAGGCCATTTCGGAGGAATCCACCGCATGCGAAGCGCCGTCGTTGATGGCGATCCGCACTCCCGTGACGGGAAACTCCATCATGGGTCCCTTGGCCATGCACTGCCGGAAGCCCTTTTCACAGGCGGATATGAACTGGGTGGGAATCGTCCCTCCCCTCACCTCATTGTCAAAGATGAAATCACCCTTTCCGTCCATGATGGGTTCCATGTAGCCGGCCACGCGCCCGTACTGGCCGGAACCGCCCGTCTGCTTCTTGTGGGTGTAATTGAATTCCGCCCGCTGGGTGATCGTCTCGCGGTAGGCGACCCGCGGCTTTCCGGTCTCCGCCTCGACGGAGTATTCGCGCTTCATCCGCTCTACATAGATGTCCAGATGAAGCTCTCCCATGCCTTCGATGATCGTTTCCGCGGTTTCCTCATCCACATGGGTGCGGAAAGTCGGATCCTCCTTCGTGAAACGATTCAGGGCCTTGGACATGTTGATCTGCGATTTGTTGTCCTTGGGGAAGATCGCCAGGGAAATTACCGGCTCCGGGACGAACATCGAGGTCAAGCTTATGTTTAGACCGGGAGATAAGAAGGTGTCGCCGGAGGCACACTCGACACCGAAGAGGGCGCCGATATAACCGGCCGATACAGCCTCTATATCCTCCATCTGATCTGCATGCATGCGGACCAGACGCCCGATCTTCGTCTTTTTCCCGGTTCGGGAGTTGATAATCACCGATCCTTTGGTCAGCGCACCCTGGTAAACGCGGACGTAGGTCAGCTGCCCGTATGGACCGTCTTCGAGCTTGAAGGCGAGGGCCACGATCGGTTTCGCGGGATCCGGAAAAAGCACCACCGGGGTCTCTTCGTGATCAAGGTCGAGGGCGGTATTTTCGATGTCCGCCGGACAGGGGAGATAGCGGGTAACCGCATCCAGCAGCGGTTGCACGCCTTTGTTCTTGTAGGCCGATCCCATGAAAACGGGGGTCATCTTCCGCGCCAGCGTTCCCCGGCGGATGGCCTCGATGATCAGTGTGCCGGGGATCGTCTTCTCTTCCAGGATTGCCTCCGTCAGTTCATCGGAAAAGATGGATGCGGCATCGATCATTTCCTCCCGCATCTTTCGGGCCTCGGCCATCAGTTCCCCGGGAATCTCGGCAACGCGGACACGCTCGCCGTTTTCTCCCTCAAAATAGAGAGCCTTCATGGCCAGCAGATCGACGACGCCCTGGAAGTCCGCTTCCAGAGAAAGTGGGATCTGCATGGCCACGGCATTGTGTCCCAGTTTCGTACGGAGCTGGCCGATCACGCGGTAGGGGGCGGCGCCGCTCCGGTCGCATTTGTTGATAAAGGCAATACATGGCACCCGGTAGCGCTTCATCTGGTGATCCACCGTGATCGATTGAGATTGAACGCCGCCCACGGAGCAGAGCACTAATACAGCGCCGTCCAGCACCCGCAGAGAGCGTTCGACCTCGATGGTGAAATCCACATGCCCTGGCGTGTCGATGATGTTGATCTCATGGTCCAGCCATTGGCAGAACGTCGCCGCCGAGGCGATGGTTATGCCGCGCTCCTTTTCCAACTCCATCGAGTCCATGGTGGCGCCGACGCCGTCCTTGCCCTTCACGTCGTGAATGGCATGGATCCGCTTCGTATAAAAAAGAATCCTCTCGGTCAGAGTGGTCTTCCCCGAGTCGATATGGGCGCTGATGCCGATATTCCTGACATTTTCCAACTTGTTGGCCATACTTCTTCCTTCTTGAACAAATGACCGTCCGGTCACCCATTTCCAAAAAAATAAAAAATCCCTCATTTGGAAAAGTCATGCCAGATGGGGGATCCACTGTTGATAACGATGGCGATATTGCAGTTTTTTACTATGCGATTATTGACTGATTGTCAAGACTTATTTCCCGAGAAACTTCCGGATTCATTTCCTCCCGTCGAGAATCTCCCGGAGGGCCTCGGAAAGGAGGGTTACATTTTCCCGCCGGCTGGAGAAGCCCATCAACCCGACCCGCCAGATCTTCCCCTTCAGCGGCCCGAACCCCCCGCCGATATCTATGTTATAAGCCTCGCGCAGGCGTGTCCGGACAGCCGCATCATCGGCCCCATCAGGGACGCAGACCGTCGTCAGGGAAGGCAGCCGGTGTTCCCGCTTGACAAAGAGTTTCAGGCCGAGGGCTTCCATCTTTTCCGACAGATACTCAGCGATGGCCCGGTGTCGGACCCAGCGGTCCTCCAGCCCTTCTTCGAGGACGAGCCTCAGTCCTTCGCGAAATCCGTAATGGAGGGTCGTGGAAGGGGTGTGGTGGTACACCCTTTCCTTGTTCCAGTATTTTTCGAGAAGGGTCAGATCGAGATACCAGTTGGGTACCCGGTTTTTCCGGCGATGGAGAATCTCGACGGCCTGGTCGCCGGCTGTAAACGGAGAGAGACCGGGAGGACAGCCGAGACACTTCTGCGATGCGCTGAATGCCAAGTCGATCCCCCATTCGTCGATCTTCAGAGGTGTGCCGCTGAGCGAAGTGACGCAGTCGACAAGCAAAAGGGCCCCGTGCCGATGGGCGATTTCGCCCATCCCCTCCAGCGGCTGGAGTGCACCGGTGGAGGTTTCCGCATGGATAAGGGCGAAAAGCTTGACCGGTTTATTCGCGGCGAGGGCGGCTTCCACCTCCTCTTGCGTAAAGACATCGCCCCAGGATTTTTCGATCCTTTTTACGTCGGCTCCGTAGAGTCTCGCCATTTCGCACATACGTTCGCTGAAATAGCCGTTGCAGCCGATGACGACCGTATCTCCCGGTTCCACAAAATTGCAGAAGGCGGTTTCCATGCCCGCGCTGCCCGTCCCCGAAATGGGAAACGTCAGGGTGTTTTTGGTCTGAAAAACGGCCCGGAGCAGCGCCTGTTCTTCGTCCATAAGGGAGAGCCACTCCGGATCGAGATATCCGACCAGCGCAGTGCTCATGGTGCGAAGCACCCGGGGATGAACGGCGCTGGGACCCGGGCCGAGAAGGAGACGGTGCGGTACGTTCAGATCATTGATTGCGAGTGCCATAATCTATCCTCATAATACATTAAAATAATTCAGGAAAAATGTTTCGAAGTTCTGTCGCTTAGATCGGCATGATTCTTTTAGAATATCCCCTGAAAAAGCGGGCTTCGCATACAATGTGTAAATAGAAAAGTCAAGGAAAAACAGCACGGATTTATCTCGTCTCCTCTTTGCTTTCCTTAACCGGTCCTTTCCGGTCCGCTCAAAGAAGGGGAGGAATCCTCCCCGAATTTGGCGCTTTATCGACTATTTACGAGTGCATCATCCTTAACGGCTACGTAAAAAGTCCCCCAAGCCGTCATACCGGCGAAAGCCGGTATCCAGAACTATTGGGAAACACTGGATTCCGTGTCAAGCACGGAATGACAAAACAGAGGGAAATTGACTTTTTACAAGGTCGTCATCCTTGATCGCCCCCATTATCTCCGGCGCCTGCCCGGCGCTGCCCAGGACTTTCAGATTCTTGCTGCGGTAGAGAGAAAATAGGGCCTCCCTGGCGGGTCCCAGATACTTCCGGGGGTCAAACTCCTCCGGCTTCAGGGCGAAAATCTCTCGGATCTTCGCCGTCATAATGAGCCTCCCGTCTGAGTCGATGTTGATCTTGCAGACGGCCGATCGGGCCGCTTCCCGGAGCTGTTCCTCGGGAATGCCGGCGGAATCCTTCAGGCGCCCGCCGTAACGATTGATCGTATCCACGGCCTCCTGGGGAATTGAGGAAGATCCGTGCAGAACGATGGGAAAGCCGGGAATCCGGCGCTCAATTTCATGGAGGATGTCCAGACGGAGGGCAGGCGTCTGCCCCGCCTTGAATTTGTAAGCGCCGTGAGAGGTCCCGATGGAAATGGCCAGCGAATCGACGCCTGTCCGCGAGACAAAATCCTCCACCTCTTCCGGACGAGTATAGGTATGGGCGGCAGCCGAGACCTCGTCCTCAACGCCTGCCAGTACGCCCAGTTCCCCCTCCACGGTCACATCATGCAGATGGGCGAAATCGGACACCTTTCTAGTCAGTGTCGCATTTTCTTCGTAGGGAAGGTGGGAGCCATCGATCATCACGGAGGAAAAGCCGGACTCTATGCAGGAGACGCAGAGATCGTATGAATCCCCATGATCCAGATGGAGGGCGATCGGGATCTCCCCTGCCCCTTTCTCTGCGGCTTCCCGTTTCATCATCTCGACGGCTCCGTGCCCCATGTGAAGCAAGAGTGTTCGGTCAGCATAGTCCCTCGCCCCCTTGGAAACCTGGATGATGACGGGCGACTGCGTCTCCAGGCAGGCGAGGATGATGGCCTGAAGCTGTTCCATGTTGTTGAAATTGTAGGCCGGAACGGCAAATCCACCCCTGATGGCCCCGGCGAACATCATCCTCGTATTGACCAGCCCCAGCGAGGTGTAATGAACATTCATGGCCTTCCTCCCTTTTTCAGACAAACCGATTGTTCGTATGACCACCGCCGATTCCCCGCAGAATCTGCATGCATTTTCACTTCATATTCTTATCATATGCCCCCGCCTGCGGCAACCCTTTTCCCGCTCCTAAATCCACCACCTAATTTACTCAAACCATGAAAAGACGGGAGTTTGCCGATGATTTGCTTTCACCT
>Ga0315297_10002367_pt1 | contig 11882 bp, 7 predicted proteins | sample YL17G15_0_MG_FD_203628 | JGI IMG/M metagenome (GOLD analysis project Ga0315297, IMG submission 203628) | Sediment microbial communities from Yellowstone Lake, YNP, Wyoming, USA - YL17G15_0 | ecosystem: Environmental > Aquatic > Freshwater > Lake > Sediment | place: USA: Wyoming | collected... | reverse complement strand
ACGGCCGTGAGGAACGTCGACCGTCCCTCATCGGAAAACGCGTCATCCTGCGGACCGAAGACGACGCGCACGCGATGTTCGTGACCGTAGGACGGGATGGCGGGTGGTCTCATGGCGCGCCTGGCCGCGTTCCTCCCGCCCGCACGATCGCCGAGCGGCAGCGTGTCGCCCGCGCGCAGCGGCCGTCCTTCGAAACCGCCGAGTCCCGACCGCGTCGAGGTCGCACGACTTCCAAGCACGACCGGAACATCGATGCCGCCGTCGACCGCGACGTATGCGCGCAGGCCATCGCGCTGGCCCGAAAACGACAATGCCGACCCCACGCGAACCTCAATCGTACGCCACATCTGGATCGGGCGTCCGTCAACGCACGGCCCGAGGTTGGCTCCGGTGACCGCAATCAGGCCTGGTTGGCCGAATCGGACCTCGGGACCGATCAACGTCACTTCAAGGCCGGCGGCTGCATCGGCGTTCCCCACGAGTCGATTGGCCGCGCGAAGCGCAAAGCCATCCATCGCGCCTGACACCGCCACGCCGTACCGCTGGTACTGGAAGCGCCCAAGGTCCTGGACCGTCGTGAACAGGCCGCCGTCGAGAATCTCGATCGTCCGCATGCGCTCGTCACTCACGGTGGCGCACCGTCGGCGTCCACGCGCCGGCCGCAATCTGTGAGGCAATCGCCTGCGCCTGCCCGCCGGTCGCCGGCACGAACCGGATGTAGTCTCCCGCCTCGAACAGCACCGGCGGGTCGTGCGTCGCATCGAAGATGCGCACCGGGGTCCAGCCGATCAGCCGCCAGCCGCCTGGCGTCTCGGTCGGATAGATACCGGTCTGTTCCTGCGCAATCCCGACCGATCCGGTGGGCACTCTGGTCCGCGGACTCGGAAGACGGGGCATCGCAATGCGCGGCGACAGGCCGCCGAGATACGGGAATCCCGCCATGAACCCCATCATGTAGACGAGGTACTCGCGTCCGCAGTGAAGCGCGATCACCTCGTCTTTCGGGATTCCGGCCCACGCCGCCACGTCGTCGAGATCCGGGCCGTAGTGGCCGCCGTAGACGGTTGGAATGTCGATCACACGAGGGCGCGGCAGCGTGACGCCGGCCAGATGCTGCTCCGCGTCGGCGACGATCGCCTCGATGTCGGCGCGCGACAGCCGCAACGGGTCGTAGTGCACCATCAGCGATCGATAGGTAGGGACGATCTCGACGATGCCCGGATCGTGGCGCGCGGTGAGGGCGGCGGTCACCAGGCGAACGCGAAGATTGGTGGCCTCGTCTATGGCGTCGCCGTACTCGACGACAACGGCGCGATCGCCAGCGGTGAGAAACGCAGCCCGCTCGTACATCAGCTATGCGGCGAGCAGTCGCCCCATCGGCAGCAGTTCCACGCCGGCGCGCTCGAACGCCTCCCTGAGCGCGGCGGCCAAGTGCACCGACCCCGGGGTGTCGCCGTGCAGGCAGATCGTGTCAGCCTGCAATTCGATGATCTCGCCAGTGATGGTGGCGACCTTGCCTTCCGTCACGAGGCGCAGGCTCCGGTCGACGACTTCGTGAGGGTCGTGCAGGACCGAGCCCGGCTTCGACCGCGGGACCAGCGTGCCATCGGCGTCGAAGGCGCGGTCGGCGAACACCTCGCGGGCGGTTCGCAGGCCCATGCGCCCGGCAAGCGTCACCCACCGCGATCCGGCCAGCACCACCAGGATCATGCGCGGATCGACCTCGAGGACCGCCTGGCAGATCGCACTCGCCAGCGCGTCGTTTTCTACGGCCATGTTGTAGAGCGCGCCGTGCGGTTTGACGTGCTGCAGGCGCTTGTCGCGCGTAAAGGCGGTCAGCGCGCCAATCTGGTAGACCAGATCGTCTCGAACCTCACTCGGTGACGCCGCCAGATTCCGCCGGCCGAACCCGCGCAGATCCGGAAAGCCGGGATGCGCGCCAACGCCGACGCCCTGCAGCTCGGCCAGCGCGACCGTCCGGCGCATCCACGCCGGATCGCCCGCGTGGAACCCGCACGCGATGTTGGCCGAGGTGATCGACTTGATGATCTGGTCGTCGAGCCCGAGCGTGTAGGCGCCGAAGCTCTCGCCCATGTCGCAGTTGAAGTCGATGCGCGAACGCGCGGATGCCGGGTCCATGGCGGTTCAAGGCTAGCGGCGCCCCTGCGCGAAGTCAAGAACACCGCACTGGCAGAACACCGCACTGGCAGAAACCCGCGGTGGCAGGACACCGCGCCGGCCACGGTCAACACCCGCGATTTCGCCGGACTGGCTTTACGCGCGTCTGGAATCCTCCCGCTGACTGACCGTTTCAGATCCGACAGCCGACGTCAGCGACCACCATGGCCCAACAGGTCACGGCGATGTTCGACCGGGACGCGGATTGGGAGGTCTTGACCAAGACCACTATTAGTGGTCATATGAACGCATATGGTGGTCAAGACACTCTCCAGCCCGTTTGGCGGCCTCGTCCGCACGCGCACGATGATCGCGCTCCGGCTCCTGGGATCGAGTTTTCCCCGGGAACTCTCGCGGGTTCTCGTGACGCCGGTCTCAGCCGTCTCGCGCGCGCTCGCCGGCCTCGAACGAGATGCCCTCGTCGCAGGCAGGCTCGTGGGCCGAACGCGGGTGTGCACGCTCAACCCCGCCTATTTCGCAAAACACCAACTGGACGCCTATTTGTCTCGCCTCGCTGACGCCGACCACGAACTCAGGGAACAGACCGACCGACTTCGTCGCAGACCCCGGCGGGCCGGAAAGCCATTGTGAGGCTGACGGCGAAGTCGACGTTGGCCGACATCGCATTGACCGTGGGCGCGCGGCTCCAACGCCACGGCATCACGGCAGTGCTCACCGGCGGCGCCTGCGTCTCGGTCTATACGGACGGCTCCTACGTCTCGAAGGACGCGGACTATGTCCTGCAGGGAACGATCCGGCAATCGGATCTGGACACCGCGCTCGCCGCGTTGGGCTTCGCGCGACGGGGAGATCGCTACGTCCATGCGGTCGTTCCGTTCTACCTCGAGTTTCCTCCGGGCCCGCTGGCTATCGGCACTGACATCGACATCCAGCCAGTCGAGGTCACGGTGGCTGGCGGATCCGCTCTCCTGCTCTCGCCGACCGATTCGTGTCGGGACCGGCTGGCCGCTTTCTACCACTGGCAGGATCGTCAGAGCCTGAGCCTCGCGGTCGCGATCGCGCGGCATCAGGCGATCGATCTGGCTGTCATTCGCGAGTGGAGCCGCGATGAAGGCAGCGGGGCGGGATACGAGGAGTTCCTGCGGGAATTGCGCCGAGACCGCCGGGCGAATCCGCCGGAGCGCCGTTCGCGGCGCGCCGGTCCCCGGAAGACAACGGCCAGTCGTGAAGACACTGTTGTCGGACGACAGCATCGACGGCGGATCGGCCTCCCTCCGCATCGGCGCAGATAAGGCCATGGCACCCTCTCGCGTGGGACTCGCGGCGGCCCACGCCGGCCTGCCCGGGCTGATTGGCGGGCGAGGGCGCCATCACACGCGGCACGACGGCGCTGGTCCCGCGCGGCGTCTATCGCTTCCGCACCTTCGGCGAGGCTGAACGGTGGCTAGCCGAGATGATCCGGACTACGCACGCGCACCTGACCCAGACGATCTCGTCCGCCTCTGCCGGGCGCTAGACAATGCCGGGGCTCGCTACGTGTTGATCGGCGGAATCGCCACGCGCACTCGCTCCACCGTTGACGCCAGCGGCCAGAACCAATCCAACCCGCGCCGCATGTCCCGGTCCTCCGACACCATCGCTTCCAGGCCCGAGACAGGTTGACGGCGGTGGCCGAAGCCGGTACAACTTGCGCCGAGTATTCCGCTTTTCAACAGGAGTGACCCGTGCCACCAACGTGCCGCGCTCTACGCCTCGTGGTTGCCGCCTGCCTGCTGGCCCTGCTCGCCCCTGCCGTCGCCGTGCGAGGGTCCGGTGCGGCCGCCCGCGCACCCGAACGGCTGCGGCTCGCGGCGCCATTCGATCCGGTGCGGGGCGCCGTGCGCGACACGAATGGAGACGGCCTGCCGGACAGCGTGGTCGCCCGCGTCATCGTGCCCGCCCGTCCCGCGATCGAGGAGGTTGAGGCGGCGGCCAACATCGCCGCGAGGCTGGCCTATGAAACAACGGCACTGACACTGCCGCTGGTGGTCCGGGACGATCAGGTGTCGCAGCCCGCGGAGATCCAGCTTCCCATCCTCGTCGGCCGCGACAACGCGTTCGTCAAGAAGCTGGCGGACCGGGGCGCGATCGATCTCAAGGCGCTCAAGCCCGGCCAGGGCCTGGTCGCGGTGGTCGACTCGCCGCTCGGCGGCCCCCATGGCATCGTCATCGTCGGCGGCGATGCGGCCGGCACGCTCGCGGCGGCGATGGAACTGGCGGCCAGGCTGCCGCGCCTGTGGAGCATGTCGGGAATTACGATTGAGGGCATCGAGCAACAGGCGCAGCAGTATCTGAGGGGGAAGGGCGTAGCGATCGCCGGCGCCACCGTCAACGCAGTGCTGGTGGACAGCGACCGGCGAGGCATCGCGAGCGTGTCGGTGACAGTGGACGTCGGCCCGGGTGATGGGGCGCGCGCCGTCAAACTGGTTGAGGAGCTGGATTTCGCACATCGCACGGGACAGTTTGCGCGGGTCCTGAACTTCGCGGAAGCCGCCTCGACGATGGTCGCGGTTCGCGCCAATGGCAACCTCGCGGGACGCCCAGCGGTCCGCCGCTCCGGGCTCAACCCGCGGACGCTCACGCCGCCAGTGGAACCCGAGGAGTACATGCCCGACACGAGCATCCTTGGACGCGCGACGACCGCGGGTGCCTCCGGCGCGGCGGGTGCGGGCGGCGGACGCGGCGGCGGAGCGGCAGCGGCGGCCGGCGCACCGGCAGGGGCCCCGGCCGGTGCCCCCGCGCCTGGCGCCGCGGGCGGCGATGCGCCCGCGGGCGCGTCCTCAGAAAGAGCCCCGACAACTGCGGCAGCCACGCCAGCGACGCCCGGCGACACAGGCGGCCCGGGTGGCGCAACAACGGCGGCGCCAGTCGTGGCAAAGCCCTTCGACCTGTCGAATACGTACTCGATTGACGGCTGGTTCGGCGACGCGTACGTCGACCTGATTCCCGATCGCACCGAGACCACCATCGTCCTGGGCGACGCGGCGGAATCGCTCGGAGCCGCGCACATCGCGGCAAGGCTCGGGCTTGAATCGACGGGCATCAGCCTGCCCCTCACGCGGACGCAGGACAAAGTCAAGGACCCGAGCCGCGAGCCCAGCCCCATCCTCATCGGCCGGACCAACACGCACGTCCAGCAACTGGTGAAGATCGGCAGGGCGCGGCTCGACGACCTCAAGCCAGGGGAGGGCGCCATCCAGGTGGTGCCACGGGCATTCGGCGCCGCAACCGCAACCGTGGTCGCGGGCGCCGACGCGGCCGGCACCGATGCCGCCAGCCTGTACCTTGCCCGTCGCATGCCGTATCTCTGGGACATCGCGCGCGGCGGCGTGTCGTTCGACGACCTCGTCGGCGAAGTCACCAAGTTCTTCTCGGCGCAGAGCGGCGCGGGACAGGCTGCCCAGGCCGTCACGGAACTGCGCGCCGTGCTCGACGAACTGAAGGAGAAGAAGGTCGAATCGGTGGATGCCAAGCTGTTCCTCGAGAAGAAAGACGATGCGCTGGCGGCCCACCTCGCGGAGAGCATCAAGCAGACCCTCAAGGACGCGAAGGTCACTGTCGCCAGCCAGGGCGTCACCGACCCGATTCCGGTGTTCGAGGACAAACCGGACATCCCGTGGGAAGTGGACGAGTTCTGGACCAGGTTCAAGGCCGATGTGGTGCCGAAGGTCAAGGCCGGCTCGATCGTCGAACTCGAGGCGCGACTCAGCGAGCCGCCGGAGATCCGCCGCGCCATCGAGGCCGAGGCGGTCGCGGCGCTTGTCAAGGCGGGCGCGCAGAAGCCGCGCGTCCGCGTGCTGTCGGCCTACAAGCAGGGCTGCTCGTGGCTGACCGAGCAGGTCCTCCCCGAGCTGAAGGGCAAGGGCGCGCGATCGATCCACGTCAAGGCGCTCGCGCACAAGCCCGATCTCTCGAAGAAGTACAAGTTCTACATGGTGCCGAGCCGCTGGCTCCAGGAACTGTTTCCGGTGGACGAGATCTTCGAGCGCGATCTGGGCATTCCCAGGACCGCGTTCACGCTGGAGCTGGTTGACGAGGCCCGCGACACCTACGGCATCGAGGTGAAAGATGCCGCCGGCAAGGTGGTGTACCGGGGCGCGTTCAGTCCGAAAGTGGTCGACCGCGAGTACCTCGACAAGTTCCCCGGATGGGCGAAGGTAGACGTCACCACCGGCTGGATCGCGGCGACGATCGACGGCCAGCAGGCGGTCGATGCGCGGATTGCCACCGACCCCGAGCGGTTCTGGGACTATTACCAGGCCAAGGTGCTGCCGCGGATCTACGACCACGTCATGCGGGTCACCGGCAACCGGCCGACCACCGACAAGCAGCCGTTCTTTCGCGACCTCGATATCGAGGTGTGGATGAGCGAACCGGACTACCGGATTGGCATAGACGAGGAGCAGATTTCATCGCTCGAGGCGCTGCACGAGGATCTGTACTTCGTCACGCTCGATTTCTTCGCGGCGATGGGCCGGACGATTTCACGCCAGCGGATCGGCGCGCCGGGGAAGATCCTGCCGATCATCCACCCCACTCGCGCGGGGAAGCCGGGCCAGGCCCGGATTCTGTATGCCGCCAACGCGGCGACCGGTGCGAAGCTCGAGATCACGTTCAAGGAGCAGGGCGTCGAGAAGCCCGCGACGGTGACGCGGCCGTTCACCCGCATCGACACGACGGCGCCGCAGGTCGTGCGTGCCGTCGTCTCGGCCGACCGCGTGCGCGAGATCGAACTGCAGGTCGAGGCCGCAAGCGACCGCGAAGCAGGGCGGGCGGCCGATGCCCTCGACAATCTCGGCCGCCTGCACGCGGCGGGTTTGTATCGCGATGCGCTCTCGTTCGATCACGTGGACCAGATCGCAGTGGCCATCGGGCTGCGCGACGCCCGCACGCGGCGCGTCGTCGCGAATACGGGCGGCGCCATGCCAACCAATGTCTGGGCGGCGACGGACACACCCAAGCTGCCGCTCGTGACGTGGGATCACGTGATCCCGCCCGACGAGGCGGAGGGCATCGTCAGGAAGCTCGCGGCGTTTCCGGAGGTGAAAGCCTACCGCGTCGGCAAGTCGTACCGGGGCCGCAACCTGTCGGTTCTAGAAATCACCGTGCCGACGCCGAGCGAGTTGGTGTCGATCGCCAAGCTCACCGCGTACAAGCCCACCATCTTCATGATGGGCCGCCAGCACGCCAACGAAGTGTCGTCCACCAGTCACATGCTCCGGCTCGCGGAGTTGCTCGTGTCGGATCCCGCCTACCGGCCGATCCTGAAGAAGGTCAACGTCATCATGGACCCGGTGATGAACCCCGACGGCGCCCAGATTGCGTACGACCTCCAGAAACTGACGCCCACTCACATGCTGCACGCCGGCCGCTACAGCGCCCTCGGCATGGACGTCAGCTCGCGGCAGAACAACCTGCTGCCGGAAGCCGAGGTCGAGGGCCGTGTCTGGCGGGAGTGGCTGCCTGACATCTACCTGAACCCGCACGGATACCCGTCCCACGAGTGGGTTCAGCAGTTCTCCGGCTACATCTCGCCCCAGTTCAGGGCGTATTGGACGTCGCGCGGGTGGTACACGATGATCAGCGGCCTGCGCGATCCCCGGTACCCGGATCATATCGACGCCACCGCGGCCATCCGGGAGGCCGTCGTCGGCGAGGTCAATGCCAATCCCGACGTGCGAGCCATGGATCTGCGGGCGCAGGCCCGGTACGTAAAGTGGGCGGCAGGCTTCGGCACTCACGTCTACGGGATCGAGATCTACAAGGACACGACGATCTTCTTCACCGATCCCGAGTCGGGCGAGCCGCGCGGAAGCCGCCGGGCCGCCACGTCCACAGGACAGCCAGCCAGCGTGCGGCGGGCCTCGATGGGCTCCTATCCGCAAGTGACGTTCAACAGCGGCATGACCGAGGCGCCCGACGAGACGGCGCAGGGACCGTGGCTGAATCTGGTCACCAAGGCCGGCTTCTCGTTCCTGATGGCGCACGTCGCGTACCTGCGGGACGGGACCTACAAGGTCGATCGCATCGGGGAGAACGGCCAGCGCGATGGCAGTGTGCTGACGTCGCTGCGCGTCCGGCCTGTGATGCCCCCGCGCGCGACGGGGCGTGCCGACACGTCCGCCGAAAGGCGGAAGGAGTAGACAGGATCGGGGCGGTCGGGCGGCGTGGGAAGTAGAAGACGCTCGTGCACGCGGGGCTGTCGGACACCTGACCTGCCTGAGTTCTTCGGACCACCGACCACTGGAGAATGACGTCTGTCTCGGAAATCCCCATTTCGGCGGGACCGGTCGGCAGGAACTCGCGAGAATTCGCTTCGCTCCTGGGAAATTGTCAGTGTCTCACGATCCCTGGGTTTTCCGAGACGGCTCCCCGCATTCCTCAAACGTGAGGATGGCTGGAGTCGCGTCCGCGAGCCGGCCCTGCTCATCTGCTCTGGCGGCGCCTGAGTGCCGGGGTGAAGCCCCCGCCTCCGTCAGCGCACGATCAAGATCGACGCGAGGGCGGCAGCGGCCATTGCGCCGAGCCCGATGCCGGCGACGCGGCGGAACGGCGGCCGCGAGATCACCAGCGCCAGCCCCAGCTTGAGCAGCGTGTTCGAGAGGATCCCAGCCGCCACGGCAAGCGCTGATGTGGTGGCGAAGCCGGAGGTGGACGCGGTCTTCGCCATCGAGAGCAGCAGCGCGTCGACGTCGGCGAGGCCGAGCAGCGCGCCCGACACGATCACGCCAACATCGCCCCAGGCCGCTCGCACCGCGTCCACGACGAACATGACCACCTGGAAGAGGACCGCCATCTGGAGCGCGGCCGAGAACTGCAGCGGATTCTGGTGCGTCTGGATTTCGCGACGCTCCTCCTGCGGCCGCCGCCAGCCGATCAGCACGCCCACGAGACCGACCAGAAACGGCGCCGCGATGTACGGCAGCAGCGTCAGCATCAGCGTCATCGACAGCACGGCCGTGGCCGCCACGACGCGCAGGAACATCACCACGCACGCCCCGATGACGCCATAGCCGAGCGGCGCTCCGACCTGCTGGTCTTCCGTCCGGCTTGCCCGCGCAAACGTCAGCGTCACGCTGGTCGACGAGACGATGCCGCCAAGCAGCCCGGCGATCAGGTATCCCTGCTTCGCGCCGACGAACATGCGCGCCATGTAGCCGACAAAGCTGAGGCCAGAGAAGAACAGCACCAGCATCCACAGTTCGCGCGGCCGGAATCCGCCGAGCGGACCGTACGGGCCTGCGGGCAGCAGCGGCAGAATGACGACGGCCATCACCGTAAATCGAATGGCGGCGCGCATCGCCATCTCGTCCATCCGAGCGACGAAGTCGTGCACCCGGGACTTTTCTGCCAGGACCAGCACCGTGACGGCGATGATGGCGCCAGCCAGGCGAGCCTGCCCCACTCCGGCAAAGGCGCCGGCCATCAAGGTGACCAGCGCGGCCACCTCGGTGGTGCCGTCGATGTCGTGTTCGCGAGACGCGGCCGCGTACGCGAGCAGCGCCACCGTCGCTCCGCTGGCCAGCAGCACGACCGCGAGCCAGGGGAGATTGGCGGCATAGAGCCATCCGGCGCCGCCTCCCAGACCGCCGAGCAGCGTAAAGGTCCGCACGCCGGCAAAACGGCCCTCCTGGCCCTTGAGATGGCCCGACCGTTCGCGCTCGACCCCGACCGCCGCGCCGCCAAACGTCGCCAGCAGCAATCCGAGGTCGCGAAGCGTGGCGTCATCCATGGGTGGTCACGACCTCGTCTTCGTCGCTGACCGGCTCGGCACGCAGCACTCCGGCCAGGACGGCCCACAGCGCGTGCGCCAGTCTCGGCCGATCGTGACGCGCGATGTCGCGCCGCCAGAACGTCCCGCTGATGAGCCGGCAGTGGCCGGGCAGCGAGCCGAGTTCGAGCGGACGCTTGTGTTCGGCCGCGTAGCGCGCGAGCACCTCGGCTGATGGCCGGCCATCATTGAACACGACGGCATCGACGCGGCGCTTGATGAACGACTCAATCCGGCCCACCGCGTCGGCCGCCGTGAACCCGTCCATGCCACGCCCTTCCGTCAGCAGGTTGGCCACCAGCACGATCGGGCCTGGCACCTTTGCCAGAACCTCGGCCATGCCCTGCACGGCCAGCACGGGCAGCAGACTCGTATAGAAACTGCCGGGGCCGATGACCACCGCGTCCAGAGCCTGCACGGCCTCGGCCACCTGCCCGTGAATGCTGACCTCCGGCTCGAGCCAGATATCCTGGATCACATGCCCGGCCGTCTGGCGAGCGTCGATCTGGTTCTCGCCCTTCATCACGTGCCCGTCGGCGTAGCGCGCGCACAGCGATGCCCGGTCGATGCTCACCGGCCACACGCGGCCCTTGCAGCCGAGCAGCGAGCGCAGGCCTTCGACGGCGGACATGAAGTTGCCGCTGTACCGCTCCATCATGGACAGCAGCAGATTGCCGCCCGTGTGCCCGGCCAGCCGCGAGTCCTCGAGCGTCGGCAGGCGCGACAGCAGCACCCGCCGCGCCTCGCGCTCGTTGCGGGCGAGCGTCAGCGCGCACTTCAGGATATCGCCCGGAGGCAGCACCCCCAGCTCGTCCCGCAGCTGCCCCGAACTTCCGCCGCTGTCGAACATCGTGACGATGGCGTGCAGATCAATCCAGGGATTCCGCTTCAACCCGCCCAGCACGCTCGGCAGCCCCGTTCCCCCGCCGAAGCAGCCGACTTTGATGATCCGGAGGCGCATGCCGGGATTCTACCAGTCCTTCGCGCCACTTGAACCCCAACCGCATCATTTCTCGCATGAATTAGCAGCGACGGCATGTCCGGGGCGGCCATGCCGGTAGAATAGAATCCATGGCAGACCCAGAGACCGTTCCCGACGCCATCGCCCAGTTGCTCCGCGAACTCGACTTCGTTTTCGGCAAATGACGATGCGCGCATGGCCCGGCCGTCCGCATCCGCTTGGCGCGACCTGGGACGGCCTGGGTGTCAACTTCGCCCTGTTCTCGGAGCACGCGACGGGGGTCGATCTCTGTCTGTTCGACGCGGCCGCCGACGTGCGCGAAACGATGCGCGTCAGGCTGCCAGAGCGGACCGATCACGTCTGGCACGGCTACTTCCCGGACGTCAGACCGGGTCACATCTACGGATATCGGGTGCACGGCCCGTATGCGCCGCAGGATGGGCATCGGTTCAATCCCGCGAAGATCCTGCTCGACCCGTACGCCAAGGCGATCGGCCGGAAGCTGCAGTGGGACGAGGCGATCTTCGGATTCGGGCGTGACGCGAGCCAGCAGGATTTGACGCCAGACACACGTGACAACGCGGCGGTTGCGCCGCTTGCCGCGGTGATCGACCCGTCCTTTACGTGGGGTGACGATCGCCGGCCGGGCACGCCGTGGCACAACACGATCATCTACGAGCTGCACGTAAAGGGCTTCACGTACCGCCACCCCGGGGTGCCTGAGCCGCTGCGGGGCACGTACCTGGGCGTGTCGTCGGACGCGGCGCTGCAGCACATGAAGGACCTTGGCGTCACCGCCGTGGAGCTGATGCCGGTCCACCAGCACGCCACCGATCGTCACCTCGTCTCGCGCGGTCTCACCAACTACTGGGGTTACAACTCGCTTGCCTACTTCGCGCCCGACGTCCGCTACGCCTCGGCCAGGGGCCGCCTTGCGGCGGTGCGCGAGTTCAAGATGATGGTGCGGGCGCT
>Ga0315297_10002364_pt1 | contig 11893 bp, 11 predicted proteins | sample YL17G15_0_MG_FD_203628 | JGI IMG/M metagenome (GOLD analysis project Ga0315297, IMG submission 203628) | Sediment microbial communities from Yellowstone Lake, YNP, Wyoming, USA - YL17G15_0 | ecosystem: Environmental > Aquatic > Freshwater > Lake > Sediment | place: USA: Wyoming | collected... | reverse complement strand
AAAGATAATACTTATGCCGGTTAAGATAACCCATGCGGATATGACACTTGAGGGAATAAGAGAGAAACTCAAGAAACTTGGCATTACTGAAAGCAACGTGGCTGAGGCGGTAAAGTGGGCAAGAAAGAAAAAACGATAGGAAGGGTTGTCCTTGACACTAATATACTGGTATCGGCCCTGTTGTTTCAGGCAGAACTCGCAGGGATAGTCGATCTCTGGAAAAAGGGCAGAATTATTCCCGTACTCTCAAAAGAAACTTTTACCGCGTTTAAGGCTGTTCTTGAGTATCCAAAGTTTTCTCTGACGCAACAGGAGATAAAAGTGATTATCGAGGAGGAAGTTCTTCCGTATTTTGAAGTTATAGAAGGTACAGACAATATCAAAGGAATATGCAGGGACGTTGATGACGATAAATTCATTGCCTGTGCTGTATCCGCATCAGCGGACTTTATTGTTACCGGAGACAAGGACTTGCTGGATTTAGGCAAGTACAAGTCTGTCAAAATAATAAGCGCTTCAGTCTTATTGAAGATGTCTTAACTTAGGGGAAGAATTATTAACAGTCTCAAAATAATGACAACATTGATTTATAAAATCCCTCCTAACCTCCCTTTTCCAAAGGGAGGAATGTGCAACATGCACATGGGTAACATTTTAACCTACGGACATGGGTAACACTTTTTTCTGTGCGGGGCGGACTTTCATCTCTTTCAGATCGATTATACAAATCGGATGAAAGCTGAATCTGACCTCGTACCGCCCGTCATACAATTCAGTCAGTCCAACGTGTTCTCCAGAAAGAACTTCTGACAGAAAATAATAGTTGCCGCGGAAACTTATCTCCCCACCGTCCCTTACCCTCCGCACATCCACTCCTTCATCGTACTGAGGTTCAAGAACCTTCTCGGGGTAACGCAGGCTTGATGCCTCATACACACTCGATGGGGTTTCCATCCCAAGTGCTTCATGCGGCCGCTCGTTATTATATTCCTGCCTGAACTCCTCGAACCTCATCTGCTGCCGATTTATGTCGGCCATGGACGGAGTGGCCGTCTCCTCCTTCAGCGTTCTGTGCATCCTCTCATGCCGCCCATTTTGCTGAGGCTTGCCGCATTCGATCCTCTCAGGCCTGATCCCAAGTCTTATCCACCAAACCGACAACCGACTCAGCCCTGTTATACCGCGTCCGGCAAACGGCGTGCCGTTATCCGTGCGTATTGATGCGGGCAGACCATACTTGCGAAACGCCCACTCAAACCATTTCTGTGTATCTTCATGACAGGGCGATCCAACTCCTCGGCACACCAGAAGATACCGGCTCATGTTATCGCTTAGGGTCAGCGGATAACACCACTTGCCGTCACCCATTCTAAACTGCCCCTTGAAGTCCGCGCTCCATACCTTGTTGGGCACATCACATTCCAAAAATGGCTCGCTGTATGGCGGCACCCTCTTGCGACGTTTCCGCTCCTTTACCAAACCGTGCCTCCTGAGCCATTTCTCCACCGTGCACACCGAAGGCCATTGCACATCCGGCTTGCTCGTCTGCAGATGTCTCAAAAGTTTCTTTGGCCCCCATTTCCCGTGATCCATCTTCTCTTTAATGAGTTCTTTTACGACCTCAGCTTCAGTCTGGTTCGGGTGACTCAGTGGAGCCCTGCTCAGCTCCTTCAGTCCATCAATTCCGTGTTCCTCATAGCGGGTTGTCCACTTGTAAACCGCCTTTCTGCTTACTCCGTAAATCGCCGAAAGCTCGGTGATGCTATAATTACCACTCTTCCAGTCCGTTATCAAACTTACGCGCTCGTCCATGGGTTCCTTTACTTTCCAGGGCATGTCTTTTCCTCCTTGCCCTGAATATTAATCTGTTACCCATGTCCGTAGGTTGTTTTGTTTACTATGTTACTATGTTGTACCTAAACCAAAACATCTTGGTGGTGTCATTCTGAAATAATAGGATCATGTGAGTATTGATAAATAAAGACTCTTCTAATAAAATTATGATACAGGAGGGCAGGAACTATGGATGGTAATGAAGAAATAAAAAGGCTTGATGCTGCCAAGAAAAAAAATATTCCCTGGAAGAAATGGGGGCCGTACCTCAGCGAACGTCAGTGGGGCACGGTGCGGGAAGACTATAGCCCAGGGGGGGACGCCTGGAATTTCTTCACCCACGATCATGCCCGCTCGCGCGCCTACCGCTGGGGCGAGGACGGTCTGGCGGGCATCTCCGACGACAAGCAGCGGATCTGTTTTGCGCTCGCCCTCTGGAACGGGAAAGACCCCATTCTAAAAGAACGTCTCTTCGGGCTGACGAACAGCGAAGGCAACCACGGCGAGGACGTCAAAGAATATTACTTCTACCTCGACAGTACGCCGACGCATTCCTACATGAAGTACCTCTACAAGTATCCGCAGGCGGCCTATCCCTATGCCGACCTGGTAGAGACAAACCGCCGGCGCACCCGAAACGAATTTGAGTATGAACTGCTGGACACCGGCGTCTTCAATGACGACCGCTACTTCGACGTCTTCGTGGAGTACGCCAAAGGCGGCCCGGACGACATCCTGGTGAAGATCACGGCGGTCAACCGGGGGCCGGAAGCGGCCGAACTGCATCTCTTGCCGACCCTGTGGTTCCGGAACGACTGGGCCTCGTGGATTGCCGAATCCAACAGAGCGGCCGAGAAACCAAACCTCAAGCAGATCAAGGCAGCGGCGGGAATGAGTGCGATGAGGGCAGAGCATTCGAAACTCGGCAGGTACGATTTGTACTGCGACGTCGACGTGCCGCTGCTCTTTACCGATAACACTACGAACAACGACCGGCTCTTTCCCGGCCAGCCCAATGCCAGCCCCTACGTCAAGGACGGTATCAATGACGCTGTGGTGCAGGGTCGCCTCGCGGCGGTGAATCCTGAACACCAGGGCACGAAGGCCTCGGCGCACTATCGGCAGATGGTGGGTCCCGGCCAGTCGATGACCGTGCGCCTGCGCCTCACCAGCCAGGCCTCCACCGTCCCCTTCGGGTCGGCGTTTGCCGAGACCTTTGCGGCCCGCCTCAAGGAGGCGGACGAGTTCTACCGTTCCGTCACCCCGCCGTCCGTCTCCCCGGACGCGGCCAACGTGATGCGCCAAGCCCTCGCCGGCATGCTGTGGAGCAAGCAGTTCTTCTTCTTCGACGGTGACAACTGGCTGGACGAGCACCACTCCAACCCCCTCCATTCCGGATATCGCAACTCCCGGAACTCGGAGTGGTTCCACATGATGAACGAGGACATCGTCTCCATGCCCGACAAGTGGGAGTACCCCTGGTACGCGGCCTGGGATTTGGCCTTCCACACGCTCCCGCTCTCGATCGTCGATCCCGACTTCGCCAAGGAGCAGATGAAACTGATGCTCAAAGGCGTTTACCTGCACCCCACCGGCCAGATGCCCGCGTACGAGTGGAACTTCAGCGACGTGAACCCCCCGGTCCACGCCTTTGCGACCTTGTTTCTGCACCGCACCGAGCAGGCCCTGCGCGGCGAGACGGACCTCGATTTCCTCAGGGAGACGTTCAACAAGCTGGTACTGAACTTCACCTGGTGGGTGAACCGCAAGGATCGCTTCGGCAAGAACGTGTTCGAGGGGGGCTTTCTCGGCCTCGACAACATCAGCGTCTTCGATCGCAGCGCCTCGCTGCCCACCGGCGGGAACCTGGAGCAGGCGGACGGCACGGCGTGGATGGCCCTCTTCAGTCAGAACATGCTGGAGCTCGCAGCTGAACTCGCCGGCCATGACCCCATCTACGAGGACATGGTCGTAAAGTTTGCCGAGCACTTCTACTACATCGCCGCGGCCATGAACCGTCCCGAATCGGACGGCATGTGGGATGAGGAGGACGGCTTTTACTACGACCTGCTGCGGCTTCCGGACGGCAGCGCCCAGAGGCTCAAGGTACGCTCGATGGTGGGGCTCCTGCCCCTGTGCGCCACCACGGTGATGGAAAAGTGGCAGCGGGACAGCCTTCCGCGCGCGTTGGCTCAGATCAGTGAGCGCCTGCGCCGGATACCCGAGCTTTTTAAGGCTATGCACCCCACAGGCCCGGGTTATTTGGGCGTGGCCGAACGCGGGATCATGGCCATGGTCAACCCGGAGCGGCTGCGCCGGATCCTGACGAAGATGCTCGACGAGAACGAGTTTCTGAGCCCCTACGGCATCCGCGCGCTCTCCAAGTTCCACGAGCAGCACCCGTTCGTCTTCCACACGCAAGGCCAGGAGTACCGGGTGGATTACCTGCCGGGTGAGTCGGACAGCGGCATGTTCGGCGGCAACTCCAACTGGCGGGGCCCGATCTGGATGCCGGTGAACGCGATGATCATCCGGGCGCTGCTGAATTTCTACCTGTACTACGGCGACAACTTCAAGATCGAATGTCCCACGGGGTCCGGGAAGATGATGAACCTCTTCGAGGTCTCCAAGAACATCGCGGATCGGCTGAGCCGGATCTTCCTGCGCGACGAACGCGGCCGGCGTCCGGTGTATGGCGGCACGGAGAAGTTTCAGTCCGATCCCCACTGGCGCGACCACATCCTTTTCTACGAATACTTCCACGGCGACAACGGGGCGGGGCTGGGCGCGAGCCACCAGACCGGCTGGAGCGGACTCGTGGCCAAGATGATCCAGCTTTATGGATTTCTCGATCCTAAAAAGTTACTTGAAGCCGGCAAGGGCGGGGCATTCATCCAAGGTAGAGCGGAACGCTGAGGTGAAGAAATGAAACCATGGCCAAAAAATCCAGTCATCTATGAGATCAATACGTGGGTATGGCTTTATGAGTTGAGCCAGAAATACAAAAGTCCGATGACACTTGCCAGCGTTCCACAGAAAGAGTGGGATTCAATTGCTGATCTTAAGATTGATGCCATCTGGCTTATGGGTGTCTGGGAGCGAAGCCCAACCGGCATTAACATTGCTCTTACTAAGCAAAACTTGCTGGAAGAGTTCCGTCGAGTCCTCTCTGACTATTCATCAGAAGACGTTGTCGGTTCGCCTTATTGTGTCCGCAGGTATGTGGTAGATGAACACCTGGGAGGACCAGAAGGACTTGCAATTGCCAGACAGATGCTTGCAAAAAGGGGTATCCATTTGATTCTCGACTATGTTCCAAACCATGTAGCACCGGATCATCCCTGGGTCTCTGAACATCCAGAATATTTTATTCAGGGAGATAACGATGATCTCAATCAATATCCTGACTCATTCTCTCAAGTGAATGGAAAAGTTTTTGCCAATGGCAGGGACCCGTATTTTCCAGCCTGGCCGGATGTTCTCCAGCTTAACGCTTTTCATTCTGGGTTACGGAAAGATGTCATTAAAACAGTTTCCAGCATTGCAGAACAATGCGATGGTATTCGATGCGATATGGCGATGCTGGTGATGAATGACATTTTTAAGTGGACATGGGGAACCCGTGCCGGAGCAAAGCCGGAGACTAAGTACTGGACAGATGTGATACAGGCTGCGCATAAGGAATATCCCGATTTCCTTTTCATGGCAGAGGCATACTGGGATCTCGAATGGACTCTGCAGCAGCAAGGTTTTGATTACTGCTATGACAAGAGACTCTATGACCGTCTTGAACATGACAGTGCAGAGAGTATTCGGCTTCATCTCCTTGCTGATCTTTCATACCAAAATAAACTGGTGCGTTTCATTGAGAATCACGATGAACCACGGGCAGCTTCAGTTTTTTCTGTTCAGAAGGAACGGGCTGCAGCGATGACCATTGCAACGTTGTCAGGTGCAAAGCTTTTTCACGAGGGGCAGTTTGAGGGACGAAAGGTAAAACTTCCTGTTTTTCTTGGCCGCCGGCCTGATGAAATTGTTGACACTGATCTTCAGGCTTTCTATTATAAACTCCTCAAAGTCATCAAGAAGGAAGGCTTGTTGGATGGAGAATGGCAACTCTGTGAACGGAACGGCTGGCCGGATAATCAAAGCTATTTTAACCTTATTGCATGGTGCTGGAGTAATGGCAAGAAACGATACTTCATTGTTGTTAATCTTTCTGAAACCAATTCCCAGGGTCTTGTGAGAGTACCATGGGATGACATAAAGGGCAAGGTCTGGGAGATGAATGATGTTATGAGTGGTGAGGTCTTTAAACGAAGTGGTGATGAAATGAGTGGACAAGGATTTTATGTAGACCTTACTCCATGGGGATATCATTTCCTCAGGCTTTGAAATTACTGAAAATATCATACTTATTAAGACGGGCATTAGTAAGGCGACATTCTTATCACTTTCTGTCATTGCGGCTTGTCCGCAATCCTTCTGGGTTTTTCAGAAAGATTCCCGACAAGCGGGAATGACATCAATGTAGCTTTACTTAAAGCCGCATTAGTAATACACGAAGGGGGGCATGATGAAGAAATATAGGCATTTGTTGGTGGCATTGCTGATTTTGTTTCTTACTGGCTGTGCAGGTATAGGCCCCAAAACCATCACCCGTGATAGGTTTGACTATACCTCTTCTATTTCTGATTCATGGAAGGACCAGATGCTTCTGAATATGGTCAAGATACGCTATGGCGATGTCCCTGTTTTTCTGGATGTCTCTTCGGTAATCAGCCAGTACCAAATTGCGGGGGCGATCAATTTGGGGGCAACGATCAACAACAGTCCTTGGAGCACTTCTCAGACCATAGGGGGGGTCGGGACCTATGCGGACCGCCCTACCATCACCTATATGCCCCTCAGTGGAGAGAAGTTCGCCCGGAGCCTCATGAAGCCAATCCCGCCACCTGCGCTATTAAGTCTTATCCAGGGGAGCTATCCCATCGATCTCGTTCTGCGGGCCTGCGTGCACTCCATCAACGGTGTCAGGAACCGGTACGGAGGCTCAGCGCGGGCACGTCCTGCTGACCCTGAGTTTTCTACCCGCTCCTGGAGCGGTTGCGGAAAATCCAGAACTCGGGCGCCATGGGGATGAGGGTCCAGAAGACGAACGAGATGGAAGCGGTGCTGATGAGCTTCCGGGGAAAGGTTGATGCGTCATTGGAGGAGGACATCAACTTTGTCCGGAAAACGCTGGGGCTTGATCCCACGGGGGGTGAATTCAATGTTGCCTATGGTTCGATAGCCAAAGATGACAAGGAGATTGCCATTTTGACCCGGTCGATACTCGAGATCATCATCGATCTTGCGTCATATATTGAGGTGCCGGCTGTGCACGTGGAGGAGAAGCGGGTGAATCCGACCATGCCCGAGGACACTGTGCAGGGCGTCCCTGTTCCTCCGCTCATCAGGATCCATAGTTCACCCGACAAACCCGGCGACGCGTTCATTGCGGTTCCCTATCGGAATCACTGGTTCTGGATCGATGACCGCGACCTGCGTTCGAAGGCACTCTTTTCATTCCTGATGTTCATCTTTTCCCTCACCGAGACGGGAGGCAAGGAGGGCGCTCCGGTCATCACGGTCCCGGCGGGGTAAGTGGTGATTGTATGGATATGGCAACGTCGTATGCGCGAGTTTCAACGTCCCAAGAAAAGGGATGAGAGCGCGGATGTATAGATGAAGAAAAACTCAGAGGCTGGTATGAAGGAACGGATGGCGGAAGTGAGTATGGGATATAACGTGGGGACAGATCATACCAAAGGACGAGGTGACAAGAGACACATCAAGATGAAAGAAGGCTTCCGACGCAAATGCTCGGAGGAGAATCGTGCCGCGGATTTCCGTGGAGAACAACATTCTAACAAGGAGGAGTTCGCGCTTATCGATTACTTTGTTGGACGTTTATTAGATGAAGGAAAACTCCGAATTGGTTGATCGGGCGAAAATGATCGCTGCACATAGAAAGAGAGATTTTGAGGGCGTCCAGACTTATATAACTTCCTCAGGGCACTGAACACTATATCGCGTTCTGCTCATTCCGTTGAATACAATCGTAAAACAACTCAATTGGCGAAATGTGAGGGTGGGTGCGTACTATCAGATAAACTCTATTTCCGGGGCTTGTTCTTTTGAATATCCATAGGATATACTATTTTAAAAGGCAGTCGCTAAAAGGAGGTGCTCTATGATTGCGAAGACAGCCCAATGGGGCAATAGTATCGGTGTGAGGATACCCAGAGACTTGGCGAAGAAGGCAGGGATCGGTGTTGGCTCCACTGTAGAGATTGACGAAGCTGACGATGGGATCATCATAAGGCCTGTAGGGAAGAAGGAGTATTCGTTAAGGGAACTTGTTAGCAGAATTACTCCTCGAAACCGGCATGGTGAGATTGATTTTGGACATCCTGTTGGAAAGGAGATTTTGTGATGAAAACAATTCCTGATCGCGGAGATGTCATCCTTTTGAGTTTCGATCCAACGTTAGGGCATGAGCAAGCAGGCTTTAGACCGGCGGTTGTTCTGTCGCCGGAATATTACAATAAGGCCTCCGGACTCTGCCTTGTCTGTCCGATTACTACGAATATCAAAGGTTACCCTTTCGAGGTGATTCTCGATGGTGCAAAAAAGACCACGGGGGTCGCCCTCTCCGATCAGGTTCGTTCTGTCGACTGGAAGGCTCGAAACATAAAGATTGTCGATCGCATTTCGATGACATCTCTTGCAACAATTCTCGCCAAATTCAAGCCGCTTCTGTTCTGAACTATCTTTGCCAAGATAATGGCTGATGGCATGCAAAACCGTTGATCAAAAAGTTCATAACAGATAGGAATGTGCATCTCCCAAAGTTTTTAAACCTTCTCGACAACTTCCTGGAGTCAACACCTTGAAAACCTGATATAATTGTGCTAAGTACAAAAGGTAATTGACAAAGAAGGATTACTATGTCTTCAACCCTAAAAGCACAATTCATATCAGTCACTTTTAAATTTACAGGTTTACCATGGAGATATGTCAATTAGTAAATTTCTGTTGCGTCACGGAGGAGGTTGTTGCCTCCATATACAGCCGTTTTATGCAATTATTTCCTCAGGAAAATGATTTTTGGGAAGCCCTTTATAAGGATGAGAAAAAGCACACATCCTTTTTGATCGAAGCTGCTGATAGCGGAAGATTTGATGAAATGAAGACAGCAGATTTAGGATTTTCAGAGCCTCTGTTGGATAGGACTAAAACATTTATTACAAACATAAGTAACCAGATTAACCTTGGTCCTGTTTCGCTTGAAGATGCACTAAGAATGGCCTTGAAAATTGAAGAGACCATGGTGGAAGCTTTTACAAACGAGTTAATAGCTAATTTATCACCTAATGATAATAACTCATTTCTTCAACTGCTGATGGAGGAAAAAACCCATATTGCCAAAGTAAAAAATATGATGATCGAGAAAGGTTTCTTGAAATTATCGTAACTTTTTCAAAATGATTTTTTTACTTTCTTCACTTCAGAAAGACAATGATGAGCTGCCGGTTGGTCCACTTCATCTTTTTCCTTCTTTCACAGAGGATTGGCAAATATTATAGGAATGTGATTTAATAATGAATCGTAAATCTTCAAAGGAGGACAACATGACCGGGAGAACTAAGTCATTCATTAAGGGAGAGAGACAAAAGTGGTTGGCTGCAGCAACGGTGTTTTTCTTGTTACTGTTTCTTGTGCCGCTTTCAACCGCCTGGGCTGAGACTGACGTATTGGTGAGCGCCGGAGGCTATTACACCTGTGGCTTAAAGACAAACGGGACAGTCGCCTGCTGGGGGGACAATAGCCAAGGCCAGTCAACGCCTCCTGCCGGGATATTCACGGAAGTGAGCGCCGGAGACTATCACACCTGCGGGTTAAAGGAAAACGGGACAGTCGCCTGCTGGGGGAACAATACAAACGGCCGGTCAACACCACCTGCCGGAACATTTACGGAAGTGAGCGCCGGAGCTGCTCATACGTGTGGGTTAAAGGCAAACGGGACAGTCGCCTGCTGGGGGGACAATGCATACGGCCAGTCAACACCTCCTGCCGGGATATTCACAGAAGTGAGCGGCGGACAATATCACACCTGCGGGTTAAAGGCAAACGGGACAGTCGCCTGCTGGGGATGGAATGCATACGGCCAGTCAACACCTCCTGCCGGAACATTTACGGAAGTGAGCGCCGGATCTGCCAATTCGTGTGGGGTAAAGGAAAACGGGACAGTCGCCTGCTGGGGGGACAATGGCAACGGCCAGTCAACACCACCTGCCGGGATATTCACAGAAGTGAGTGCTGGATACACTCACACCTGTGGGTTAAAGGCAAACGGGCCAGTCGCCTGCTGGGGGAACAATGGCAGCGGTCAGTCAACGCCTCCTGCAGGTGCATTTACGGAAGTGAGCGCCGGAGCCGGAGGCTTTAACACCTGTGGCTTAAAGACAAACGGGACAGTCGCCTGCTGGGGGGACAATACATACGGCCAGTCAACACCTCCTGCCGGGACATTCAGCAGAAAAGAGGTGAGTGCTGGAGGCAATCACACATGTGAAGTGAAGTCAAATGGGACAGTCGCCTGCTGGGGGAACAATGGCAGCGGTCAGTCAACCCCTCCTGCAGGTACATTTGCGGAAGTGAGTGCCGGATACACTCACACCTGTGGGTTAAAGGCAAACAGGAGAGTTGCCTGCTGGGGGGACAGTGCATACGGTCAGTCAACACCTCCTGCCGGGATATTCACAGAGGTGAGCGCCGGAGCTTCTCATACGTGTGGGTTAAAGGCAAACGGGACGGTTATCTGCTGGGGGGACAATGGCAACGGCCAGTCAACACCACCTGCCGGGACATTCACGGAAGTGAGCGGCGGACAATATCACACCTGCGGGTTAAAGGCATACGGGACAGTTGCCTGCTGGGGGGACAATGCATACGGCCAGTCAACACCTCCTGCCGGGATATTCACAGAAGTGAGTGCCGGATACACTCACACCTGTGGGTTAAAGGCAAACGGGACAGTCGCCTGCTGGGGATACAATGCCGACGGCCGGTCAACGCCTCCTGCTGGGACATTTACGGAAGTGAACGCCGGATTTTATCACACGTGCGGGGTGAAAACAAACGGGACAGTTGTCTGCTGGGGAGAGAATTCAGACGGCCAGTCAACGCCTCCTGCCGGGACATTCACGGAAGTGAGCGCCGGAAACTATCACACGTGTGGGTTGAAGACAAACGGGATAGTCGCCTGCTGGGGTAAAAATGACTACGGCCAGTCAACCCCTCCTGCCGGGGCATCCGCAGAGGCGAGTGCAGGAGACGAGCAACCGGATTGACAAAAAAGGAAAGTGACGTAGACCATCACTTACTTAAGTGAGGAACTATGATGAAAGCCCACAACGGTGATGAATTATAATAGTTGACTTATTAATCGGGAGTCGATAGATGCGAAAGGTCACAAATTCATCACCGTAAAGGCCTAACGAAGCTTGTCGTTCAGGCGAGCGGGACCAATAGCCGGAAAGTCTTTATTTGAGGGTCCCGGTTTGCCAGTTCCCGTGAAGGTCGCATGTGATCTGGCGAATCAGCCAGTTGGTCCATTTCATCTTTATTATGAGTCTCTTGCAAAAGTATTTGTGGAATACGCCCTATTTTCTTGTCAAAAGCAATTTTCAAGTTCTTACGGTTCGTTCAACTCAAAATTGCAGCTTGAAGCTTTCAATTCATTCGTCTTTGTGTTTCTGAGTCTGTTTTTGAACGTAGGTATCCCTTTATTACTTCTTTTTAATACCCCACAGTCTCCGCTGTGGGGTTTCCTCCTACCCCCACTTTGGAAAAGGGGGGCGAGGGGGGATTTTAAATTAATAAAATTTGCCTAAAGATACCCCGCCGTCTCTGCGGCAGTCCTCTCGTTATATCTCAATGCCTCAGCAGGTGTCATTGGCAATGCGTCTCCGCGCCGAGGATTCCTGTCTATGATAGGCACATGCCCTAAGAC
>Ga0315297_10002362_pt1 | contig 11899 bp, 8 predicted proteins | sample YL17G15_0_MG_FD_203628 | JGI IMG/M metagenome (GOLD analysis project Ga0315297, IMG submission 203628) | Sediment microbial communities from Yellowstone Lake, YNP, Wyoming, USA - YL17G15_0 | ecosystem: Environmental > Aquatic > Freshwater > Lake > Sediment | place: USA: Wyoming | collected... | reverse complement strand
GGTCTTGCCGGCGCCGTTGGGCCCCAGGAACCCGGTGATGGTGCCCGGCTCGACGCTGAAGCTCACGTCGTCGACGGCGAGGACCTTCTTGCCGAAACGCTTGCTCAGGTGTTCGGCCTCGATGACGGCCATGATCCCTCCCGCTGGTGTGCCCAGTCGAGTGTACAGGACGGCGCGGGAGGCGAAGCTCCCGCCCGCGCCGTCCTGCCCCGGGCATCAGGCGGCGCCCGCAGCGCCGCCGCCGGGGGGCTATCAGGAGAGACCGGGGGAGCCTCGTGCCGTGCCGGGCGCCCTCTCGTGTGCGGTGACTCCTCCTTGCTCCTTTCGTGGGTGGCCGGCGAGATCGTCGATCACAGAGGTGGTGGCGGGGTCGAGGGTGAAGGCGGGGCCGGCGTCCAGCAACTCCTGCAGACGCCGGCGGACGCGCTCCAGCAGCGTACCTTCGCCGTGGGAGAGCCAGCGGTCGTGGGTGTTCTGGTCGATCAGCTGCGCGCGCCAGAAGCGCCCGTGGCGGGTGCGCGTCATCTTGCTGCCGAGATGGTTGCCGCCGGGCCCGGCGGCCTCGATCTCGGCCAGGGCCAGCGACTCGTCGTCCACCGGCACCGCGCTCATCAGGGCGCGCGCATAGCCGGCGATCTCGTCGCCGAGCACGACGCCCTCGAGCGCGCTCTGCAGCCCGCTCTCGAGATACCCGACGTCGTGGAGCAGGGTCGCGCGGGACAGCGTGCCGAGGATGGTGGCGATGCCGAGCTCCAACGACCACTGCTCGTCGAGCAGCTTGCTGTCGGAGTGACCGGCGTAGGACCAGCTGGGCAGGCCGTACACCCCGTGGATGAGGTCCAGATGCGCCTGGTTGGCGAGGAAGACCCCGGGCGCGTTGTACACGTCGACGGCGGTGCCCATGTTCAGTACGCCGGTGCCGACGCCGAAGACGAACGGCGCGCCCGACCGCCCGAGCTGGTGGACCACGAGGGCGGCCAGCGCCTCGGCGTTGACGACCGCGACGCAGGCGGCCAGCGAGGCCGGGCCTTGCGAGCCCACCGACACGGAACCGGCGAGCACCAGCGGCACCTCGAGGTCGGCGCAGGCAAGCGCTTTGTCGCAGCAGACGTCGTCGAGCATGAGCGGCGGCGACGACATGGCGAGGCAGGCGAAGCTCCCGGCCTCGCCGCAGGCCGCCGCCATCTCGCGCATCGTGTACAGCGAGGCGCCGCCGAACGGGCTCGAGACCACGAGCGGTTTGTGCGTGCCCTTGAGCATGGCCGCGAACTGCGCCACGTCCACGACCTCGTTGGCGGCGTCGTCGGGCAGGCCCATCGACATGGCGAAGTCGAGGTTGGGCAGCCGCTCGACGATGACGGCGGCGGCGGTCACATCGGCCAGCTGCGCACGGCGGCGGGCGCCGGTGCTCGGGTCCGTGACGTAGAGGCAGTCTGGTCCGGTGCCGAAGTAGGTGTTGCCGGGCGTGAGCTCCAGCGGCGCCGAGTCGCCGCCGCGGGGCCGCAAGGTCCAGCTTCGCGGAGCGCCGGCGAGCGCCTGCTCGACGAGCCCCGCCGGGAGGCGCACGCGGCGGCCGTCCACGGCTGCGCCTGCCCCGGCGCACAGCTCGCGGGCGCGTTCGTGCTTCATGTCGACGCCGGTACCGGCGAGCAGCCGCAGCGAGGCCTCGTGGACGCGGCGGCAGGCGCGTTCGTCCCAGACGCGAAGCGTGGCGCGATTCATGGAAGGATCCTTCGCACGTGTCCCCCGGAGTGGCTCGAGAGGCGGTCCGCCGCCGGTGCCGCGCGCTGCGCGCGCCCGGCCGGCGGCCTGGCGTCGGAGGAAGTCAGCAGGGCCCGCGTTCGCAGGAGAGCTTGAACCGGAAGCCGCCGAAGTAGCGGCTCGAAGGGGACCGGCCGAAGAGGCGGCGGCCGGCGCCCGTCACGGCCCGCTGCAGCCCACAGGCGGCATGCCGCCGCGAACGCTCACAGCCGACGAACGTGTCCCCCACGTGCGCGTCTCCTCCCGGCCCCACCGGACAGATGCGATGCCGCACTCATTAGACGCGGGGGCGCCAGGGGTGTCAAGAAGTGGCGCCGCCCGCCCCTTGCGTCGCGGGCGGCGGGGGATGACGATAGCGCTGTCTTGATCGGTTTCTGTGAGAAGTGGTGGATGACCGCCGTGCGCGGCGCCGTCGCTCTCGTCTTCGGTCTCACGGTGCTCCTTTGGCGAGACCCCAGCGCTGCGGTCCTTGCGGTCGCGTTCGGCGTGTTCGCACTCGTCGACGGCCTGGTGCTGGGCGCCGTGGCCGTCGTCGGGCGCGACGTGCTCGAGCAGTGGTGGGTCGTACTCGTCGAGGGCGTCGTCGGTGTGGCGGTCGGCCTCGTGGCCCTGGCGTGGCCGGGGCTCGGCGGTCTCAGCCTGCTCGCGCTGCTGGCCGCCTGGGCGATCGTCACCGGCGTCTTCGAGATCGAGGCCGGCGTGCGGCTGCGACGGCTGGCCGGCAGCGACGCGTCGCTGTTCCTCGCCGGCGGCCTCTCTCTGGTGGCGGGCATCGCGCTGATCGCCGTGCCCAAAGACGACCCCCTGGAGATCGTCTGGGCGATCGGCGTGTTCGGCATCGTGTACGGCGGCGTGCTGCTGGCGGCGGCCGGCCGCTTGCGGCGCCTGGCCCGCGCGGCGCGGCCCGCCGCACCGCGCTGACCGCGCCGCCGTCGCCGGGCGTCCTGGCCGGCGGCCGGCGGTGGCCGGCAGGGTCTCAGCCGCCCGCCAGGTCCTTCTCGAAGACGAGGTGAGCGCCTCGCGCGGGGCGCATCCCCACGGACTCGTAGAGGCCCATGGCCCCGGTGGGGTTCTCGCTGTCCACCCCGAGATAGGCGCGGCGGATGCCGCGCCGGCGCAGTTCGGCGAAGGCCTCCCGCAGCAGGGCGCGGCCCAGCCCGCGCCCGCGCCAGGGCCTGCGCACGAAGAGCGAGTCGATGTAGCCGCCGAGCGGCGACTCGAAGGCCAGAAGGCTGCCGGCGAGCTCCGCGCCGTCCCAGGCGACCCACCACAGGCCCAGGTCGAGGTCGGGGCGCTCGAAGCGGAAGGCGAGCCACTCGTCCAGGTCCATGCGGTCGGGGCGCCAGTGGTCACGGAAGGCCTCTTGCGAGGCGGCGTGCACGGCCGCCTCGTCGCGGCGCCGGCGAAAGCGCCGCGCCGCGATACCCGCCGGCCAGACCGGCGCCGCCGGCGCCTCGGCGAGGTCGACCTCGAGGTGCAGGAAGGTGCGCGCGTAGCGGAAGCCATGGCGGTCGTAGAGGGCGCGCCGCTCGGTGTCGTCCTCGTGGGTCCAGACGCCCAGGTTGGCGGGCGCGCCGCCGGTCGCGCTCCCCGCCGCGCCGGTCGCGCTCCCCGCCCCGCCGGCCGCGCGCGACTCGCTCAGCTCCAGCAGGAGTTCGCTGAGACCGTGGCCGCGGTGGGCAGGGTGCACCGTCTGGTCGGCGACGAACATGTTGGGTGGATCCTCCATCCAGACGAGGGCGTAGCCCGCGAGCTCGCCTGGCCGGGTCTCGACCAGCCAGACGTCCTCGTCCGGCACGAGGCGCGGCAGGGCCCACTCCTCCACGATCTGGGCGGGCGTCACGTCGCTGTCGCCGTGTCGCGCGACCTCCACGGCCCGCTTCAGGTCGGCCACGGCCGGGCCGTCGTCGGCGTGCGGCCGTCGCAGGCGATAGCCCGCCGGGGCTGAGGTAGGGGCGGCTGCGGATGTCACGGTGATCCTTACGTCGGGGCGCGAACCCCCCGATTCTACCGCGCGTCTCCCTGCTTTGACGTCGACGGGTGCGACAGCGCCCGGGAAGGGAGCGCCGATGAGACACACGGGTCCGGCGCTTGCGGCTGCGGTCGCTCTCGTGGCGCTGTCGCTCGTCGTCGTCGCGGCGTGCGGGGGGGACGGCGGCAAACCGGGCGGCGGCAAGACGCCGCCGCTCGCCGGCGCCGCCGACATCACGGGCCGCCTCTCGCAGTTGTCGTTCGCCGGTGATCTCGCCGGCACCGTATCCTTTCTCGTGGTGGCCGATCCGAGCACCTCCGGGGCCTACGACCGCGCGATGGTGCGTACGACGGCGGATACGTTCATCTGGGCGCGGCAAGGTGAAGGCCGTCACAGACTGGACTCCGGCGACCTGCACGACGGTCTCCGCGTCGCCGTGCGCTTCACGGGGCCGGTGGCCGAGTCGTACCCGGTCCAGGCGGTCGCCGCCGACGTCGAGGTGCTGTCGGGTCTCTGAACCTGCGCTGCTTCCGGCACGAGCCTGAAGCCGCCAAAGGGCTTCACTCGTGCGCGGTAGAGAGATTTGCCTAAGTCCTGGGACGCTGCTGCCGATACATCCCCTGCGAGGCAGTGGGCGACCTTGACACGACGACCTGCGACATCCGGGCTTCTCAGCGTGGCCGAGGCTGCGGCTGAGCTGGGCGTGAGCCCGGCGACCGTGCGCCGCGCCTGCGACGCCGGGGTCATGGCCTGCCGGCGCAGCCCGGGCGGCCACCGGCGCTTCGAGCGGGCCGCCCTCGAGGGCCTGACGCGCGACCGCCTGCTGCGTAACGGTCGCGACGGAGAGGGCGGCGAGAGAGAGGTCCTCAGGGCGCTCGCCGCTCTCGATGAGGCCGCCAGCCGCTGGCGCGACTCCGACGAACTGCTGCGCGATGTGGCCGGCCTTATGCTGGCAGCGACCGGCGCCGTCAGCTGTGACATCTACAGGCTGGAGGACGCGGGCGTGTTCCGTTGTCTCGTCAGCCTGGACCGCGACGGCCCGGACGAAGAGGCCGTCGGCGCCGTGCTGCGTACCACCGTCTGGGCGGTCGTCCGCGAAGCGTTCGCCGGCGGCACTGTGGTCCATGTGGAAGACCGCGACGACCCGCGCCTCAGCGACGAGGATCTCGAGGTCTACGACGAATACGGTTTTGCCAGTGAGCTGTGTGTCCCGCTGCTGGTGCAGGACCGGGTCGTCGGCGTGATCGAGCTGTACGGCGACCGCCCGCGCGCGTTCACCCCGGCGCTCGAGTACGCCCGCGCCGCCGCGCACGTCGTTGCCGGGGCACTCGAGAAGGCGTTGCTGCTGGCCGCGCTGGCAGACCGCAACCGCGTCCTCAAAGAGCTCTTCGACCTCGCGCAGCTCCTTTCCCAGGCCTACGACGAGGAGCTGCTTCTGCGCACGGTGGCGACGCGCCTTCTGCAGGCCGTCCAGGCCGCCCACTGCGACATCTATCAGATCGACGGCGACGGCTACCGCTGCGTGGTGAGCGCGAGGGCGGATGGGTTCCCGGAGGCGTACGAGGGCGGCGTCCTCGACCTGCCCCGTGACCCGACGAGCGCGCAGGCCATCGCTGAGCACCGCACACTCGTGATCACCGACGTAGAGGCTTCGGAGCTCACCGAGAAGGAGCGTGACGTGCTGCTCGCGCGGGGTCTTCACAGCGAGCTCTGCATCCCTCTCGTGGTCAAGGACGCGGCCGTCGGCCTGATCGATCTCTTCGGCGCCCGTCCGCGCGACTGGCAGGAATGCATCGAGTTCGCCGCCGGAGTCGGGCAGCTGGTGGCCGGCGCCATGGAGAACGCCGACCTGCTCGGTCGCCTGGAAGGGCGCAACCGGGACCTCGGCACACTCGTAGAAGGCGGCCTCGAGTTCGGCGCGACGCTCGACGTGGAGCGCGTGCTCCCGTCCATCGCGAGAAGGATGCGCGTGGCCACGAGGGCGGCGGCCTGCGATATCTATGCAGTGGACGGAGAACTGCTCCGTGCCCTGGTCGGGGTCGACGGCGATGACGCGATTGACCCCGACTTCGCCGGCCTGGAGTTCGCGGTGGCCGACTACCCGTTGACCGGGCGGGCGCTGAGGACCGGTCGTCCGGTGGCGGTCGAAGATGTCGCCGAGGATGTCCGCGCGAGCCCGCTGGAGCGGCTGCGCTGGGCGCAATGCGGCTTTCGCTCGGGGGTCATCGTCCCGCTCATCAGCGCCGCCCAGGTCGTGGGCGCGACGGCGCTCTACGACAGCGAGCCGCGGTCCTTCGGGCAGCTCGACCTTCTCCGCGGGCTCAGCCAGGTCGCGGGGCAGGCGATCGTCAACGCGCGCTTGTACGGTGAGCTCGACCGCAGCGCCCAGCGCGCGGCGCTGCTCAACGAGGTCAGCGCCGAGCTGTCGGGGGCGCTCGACACACGCCAGCTTCTCGAGATGGTCGCCGAACGCGTGCGAGCCGTCGCCGACGTGAGCGAATGCAGCGCCTTCCTGCTCGCCGGTGACGACCGGCTCGAGTGCGTGGCGACGGCGTCGCTGGGCGCACCGACCGAGGGGACCGTGCCCGGCGTGTTCGTCGGCCTGGAGCGCTGGCCGGTGACTCGCCTCGTGATCGAGACCCAGCGCGCGGCGGCCGTCGCGTCCCTGGACGACCCGCGCATCGACCCCGCGAGCCGGGCGTGGCTCGCGGCACACGACGTGAAGAGCTACCTCGTGGTGCCCCTGGTCACCAAGGGCGTGGTCGCCGGCACGCTCGAGCTGACGGAGACGCGCCGGGAGCGCGTGTTCACCGGCGACGAGACCGGCCTCGTGGAGGCCGTGTGCCGCGTCGCCGGTCTGGCCATGGACAACGCGCTGCTGATCGGCGACCTCGAGCGCCGCAATCGCGAGGCGGAACTGATCAACGAGATCGCCAGACGCACGACGGCCAGCCTCGATCTCGGCGAGATCGCCGAGGCCACGGTCGCCGGCCTCAGCCAGCTCGTCCCCATCGCGAGCTACAGTTTGACGCTGGTGGAACATGGCGAGTTCGTGCAGGTGCACGGTTCCGGACCGCCCCAGCGCCCACGCTCCGCGGCGGCGGGAGGCGACGCTTTGGGCGACGTGCTCGAGCGGCTACGCCGCGAGCGCGTGGTCGTCCTCGACGGCGTGGACGAAGGGCCCGTGCCCGACGGTCATTCCGAGGTGGTCGGCAGCCACTCGACGGCCGCCATCGGGCTGTTCGACCAGCACATCCTGATCGGCGTGCTCATGCTGGGCGGCGCCTCGCCGGCTTTGTTCTCGGCGTTCGACGCGGGCGTCCTGGAGCGGGTGGGGGTCCATCTCTCCCTGGCCGCCAACAACGCCAGGCTCTACCAGGAGATCAAGACCCTCCATCTGAACAACCTGAAAGGGCTGTCCACGGCGCTCAACGCCAAGGACTACTACACCCTGGGGCATGGCGCGCGCGTGGCGGCCTACACCGTGCTGCTCGGCGAGGAACTGGGCTGGGAGGCGGAGTGGACCGAGCGGGTACGCGAGGCCGCCTACCTCCACGACATCGGCAAGATCGGCGTCTCCGACAGGGTCCTCGTGAAACAGGGTCCGCTGAACGCCGAGGAGTGGGAGCTCATGCGGCACCACCCGGCCGTGAGCGCGGAGATCATCAAGCCGCTCTTCTCCGCGGGCCTCGTGGCCGCCGTGCGGCACCACCACGAGCGGTACGACGGCAAGGGCTACCCCGACGGGCTGGCGGGTGAGGAGATCCCCGAAGTGGCGCGGGCGATGTGCGTCGTGGACTCGTACGACGCCATGTCCCTGCAGCGCCCCTATCGCGCCGCGCGCACCTACGAGGAGTGTCTCGTCGAACTGGAGCGGTGCCGCGGCACGCAGTTCGACCCCGGCATGACAGACGCGTTCCTGCGGGTGCTGGACAGACTGGCGAGGCTGCGTGACGTGTCGCGGCGCGCCGCCGCCGAGGCGGCGCTGCGCATCGACCCGGTGCGGCATGCGGGGCTCCGTGCCCCCGAGGACGAAGCCAGCGCCGAGTACGCCACGGTCCATGACGTGCTGCGAGATGTGCGCGATGCCTACCCGGAGGTGCGTTTCATGACGACGTCGGCGAGCAGGGACGGCCGCACGGTGATCGTGGTCGACGCCGAGGAGGAAGGCGCGCCCGAACGCTCGCCGCTCGGCGAAGATGTGATGGCAGACGATGCCATCGCACAGGTACTCTCGGGGCGTCCCATCGTCTCCAACGTGCTCTTCGTCGACAACTTCGGAGTGTGGGTCAACGGCCTCGCGCCGCTGGTGGACAAGGATGGCGAGATCCTGGCGGCCGTGGTGGCCGACGCGCCCGCCCTGAGCTCGAGCGTAGCCAGGGGTTTCGCGCGCATGACGACGGAAACCCCGGTCTCAACGCTGCAGGAGGCGGCCGTCCGGCTGAGCCGCGCCGAGATCGAGGCGATGACCGACGGCCTGACTGGTCTCTACAACCACCGCTACCTGCACGAGCACCTGATCGAGGAGTTGAGCCGGGCGCGTCACGAGAGTCGTTGCCTGGCGCTCCTCTTCTGCGATCTCGACTTCTTCAAGGAGTACAACGACCGCCTGGGGCACGCCGCCGGCGACACCGCGCTGCGGGCCGCGGCACGCATCATCGAGAGCTGCACGCGCCGCGCCGACCTGGTCGCACGCTACGGCGGCGAGGAGTTCGTCGTGGTCCTCCCCGGGACGGCCGAAAGGGAGGCCGTGGAGATCGCCGGGCGTATCCGCGCCGCCGTGGCCGAGCACCATCTCGAAAACGGAGGCCTGACCATCAGCATCGGCGTGGCCACCTATCCGGAGGCGGCCGAGACGAAGGAAAGTCTGCTCGAGGCCGCCGACCGGGCGCTCCACGTCGCCAAGCGGCTCGGCCGCGACCGCGTCGTGGCCGCCGGCTCCGCCGGCGCCTGACCGGCGCGGCCGCCACTCACCCCGTGTGCATGAAGTTGATCACGTCGCCGTCCTGGACGACGTACTCCTTGCCCTCGGTGCGCAGCAGCGCCTTCTCGCGGGCGGCGTGGAACGAACGCAGCTCGATGAGGTCGTCGATGTTCACGACCTGGGCGCGCACGAACCCGTGCTCGATGTCGCTGTGGATGCGCCCCGCGGCCTGCTTGGCCGTCCAGCCGCGGGGCAGCTGCCAGGCGCGCGACTCGCTGCTGCGAAAGTCGCCGGTGAAGAAGGTGATGTAGCCGAGCACCTCGTAGGCCGCGCGCAGAAACACAGCGATGGCCCCCGCCTCGTCGGCGCCGAGCTCGGCGCGGAACTCGGCGGCGTCCTCGGGCTCGAGGTCGGCAAGCTCGGCTTCGAGGCGCGCGGCGACGGCGACCACCTGGTCGCCCCGGCCGCGCGCCCACTCGACGAACGCGGCGTGGGCGGCGAGCGCCTGCGCAGCGCCCACCTCGTCGTCGGTGTTGAAGACGAAGAGGACCGGCCGGTCGCTGACCGGCGCCAGCTCGCGGAACAGGGGCGCGTCTTGGGGGTGGCGCTCCACGCCGCGCGCCGGCCGGCCCTGCTGGAGGGCGGCGAGCAGGTCTTCGAGCGTCGCCAACTCGCGCTGGGCCGCCTTGTCGCCGCTGCGCGCCGCCTTGCGAGTCTTGTCCCTGCGGCGCTCCACGAGCTCCAGGTCGCCGAGCACGAGCTCCGTCTCGACGAGATCCACGTCGGCCCTGGGGTCGACGGTCTCGCGCACGTGGGCCACCTCCGGGTTGGCGAACACGCGGATCACGTGCGCGACGGCGTCGACCCCGCGGATGTCGGCGAGGAAGCGGTTGCCGAGACCCTCGCCGCGGCTGGCGCCCTCCGCCAGGCCGGCGATGTCGACGACGTCGATGGTCGCGTTGACCTTGCGGGGCGTCTCGAGCACCTCGTCGAGGCGGTCGAGCCGCGGGTCGGGCACCGCGACGACGCCGATGTTGGACTCGGCCGACGTGTAGGCGTAGGCGGTGGCCGCCGCGTTGGCGTGGGTGAGGGCGTTGAACAGGGTCGTCTTGCCGACGTTGGGCAGGCCGACGATGCCGAGTCTCACGGGCGTTTCTCCAGTTTGCTGGTGAGCAGGGTCTCGAGGAGGCGCGAGAGATCGGCGAGTTGTCGCCGGACGCGTCCCGGATAGGAGCGGTCGATGAAGGCCACGGTGTCCTTGCGGCTGTGCCACAGGCGGGCGCCCTCGCCGGTGGCCGCGAGGCCGCTGTCGTCCGCCGTCCAGTCCGTGGCGGTGAACGCCGCCGTGGCGAGGTCCTCGAGGGCGAACGGCAGATCGTCGCTGGGCGCCATGGAGACGCCCGCGGGGCGACCCTTGCCGGGCGGGCTGGTGCCCAACGGGATGCCCAGGCTCTTCGCTGCCGTGAGCGCGTCGTCGCGCAGCCAGGTCGGACCGCCGAGGCGGCTGGTCACCGAGAGCGCGGCGCCGCCGGCGACGGCGTCGAGGTCGATCATGCCGATGGTCGCGCGCCGCTCGAGGTCGTTCATGGCGCGCGCGTAGTAGCGGGATCCCAGGAGGCCCCTCTCCTCGGCGCCGAAGGCCACGAACACGATGGTGTACGGCGTGACCTGCGACTTGATGCGCGCCGCGGTCTCCAGCAACAGTCCCGTGCCCGTGGCGTTGTCCGAGTAGCCCTCGCCGACGGGCGCCGAGTCGTAGTGGGCGCCGACGATCAGCCGCTTGGCCGACTCCCCCTCCTTGACCGCGATGATGTTGGCGGAGTGCACGCGCCCCCGCGGAGAGCTCGCGATGAACTCCTGGGTGCGCGGGAAGTAGCCGTACTGCTGGAACACGTTGAAGACGAACTCGCGCGCCTCTATCTCGCCCCAGGTGTCGGCGGCGCGCGGGTGCACGGTCGTGGCGAACGTCTTGGCCAGCACGTTGGCCACCGCGCCGTATGCGGTGGACGACACCGCGGCGGAAGGGCGGCCGGCCTTCTTGGCCGTCTGGTCGCAGCCGCCGAAGGCGCCGGCCGCCGCCAGACCTATGGCGAGGACGAGGGCCGCCGCCACCGCGACCGCGAGCAGGCCCCCACGTGTGCGCAGCGCCGTCATCTCAAAGCGGCGCCGGGACCAAGAGGATCCAGAGGGCGCCGAAGACGAACCCGAACGCCAGCCCGCCAAGGACGTCGCCGACGTAGTGGACCCCGAGGTACACGCGACTGATACAGAGCACGACGGTGAGCGCGATGAGGGCCGGCAGCGCGGCGGGGTACAAGGTGCCCACGGTGAAGGTACCGACCACGGCCATGCTCGCGTGCGACGAAGGGAACGACTTGCTGAGCGGCAGCGGGATCTGCCTGGGCTGGCTGGGGTCGGCGATGGGCGGTCGCGGCCGTGCCACGAAGTGCTTGATGAAGAAACCCGCCGCCTCCACGGTCGTCACCGGCACGGCCACGTAGAGGGCCCGGGCCAGGGGCCGCGGCTCGCCGAAGACCCAGGGCAGAAGTGACATGACGTACCAGAGGATGCCGTAGTTGGCCGTCAGCGAAAGGGCGCCGAGAGGCCCCGCGAGCCAGCGCGGGTGCGGCCAGCCGAGGGCCGCACGCCGCGAGAGTCCGCGGTCGAGGCGGTCGAGGCGGCCGGGGACGGTCAGTGGCACGGCGTCTGTGGAGCCGGGGGCGGAGGGCATCAGAATCCCCTCCAGTATACTATCCGCCTGTCTCCGCCCGTTCCTCTTTGAGGGAACGACCCCCATGCGCACAAGCGGTCATCGTCACAGCGCTCGGCGACTGGGTCACTCTGGGCGGGCTCTTCGGGGCAGCGCCGGTGATGGCCGTGAGCAACGCCGTCAACGACGCGTTCGTGGAGCGTGGAGGGCGCATTCCCGCCCCGCTACGGAGTCTTACTGACTCGCGGGGCGCCGGACGGCCTCAGGCCTGGCGCCGCAGGTCCTCTATCATCCTTCGGATGGCCGCGGCCGACCCCTTCATGTCGAGGGCCCGCGAGACCTTCTCAGCCTCTGTGAGCTGCAGCATCGCGTCGATGGTCTGGCCCTGCTGCCGGTAGTGCGTCGCCTGGTCGATCTCGTACTTGACGAGGTCGGTGAGCATGCGACGGACCTCCGGGTCCTGCAGGTCGACCAGCTTGTTGCTCGTCGTGACGATGATATCGGAGAGCGGCACCCTGTGGGCGCCGGCGCC
>Ga0315297_10002361_pt1 | contig 11900 bp, 7 predicted proteins | sample YL17G15_0_MG_FD_203628 | JGI IMG/M metagenome (GOLD analysis project Ga0315297, IMG submission 203628) | Sediment microbial communities from Yellowstone Lake, YNP, Wyoming, USA - YL17G15_0 | ecosystem: Environmental > Aquatic > Freshwater > Lake > Sediment | place: USA: Wyoming | collected... | reverse complement strand
TAGAACTCGACCAGGTGGGAGCCATCGGCGGACACATCGAAGGGGGTCGTGTAGGTCGTCCAGCTTCCGGTGCCGACGCGGTACATCGTGTAGTTGATGCCGCTGCCAGGCGCTGCGTCCGATGGGGCGAGAAGGACGGTCGCCGAGTTCGTGTACCACCCGTTGGCGCCGAGCGTCCCTGTAACATCGGAGGCTGTGTCCGGTGGCGTCAGGTCGATATTCATCGAAATGGATTTGACGCTCTCATCGTTGCCAGCGTTATCCCTGGAATAGAATTGGATCGTCGATGTGCCTTCGATCGAAACGATGAAGGGAGACGAGTAAACCGTCCAGCTCCCAGATGTCCCAACCCCGTAATATGTTGCATCAAGGCCCGTTCCGCCGACATTGTCGGCCGCTGTCAGATTGACTGTGACATCGGAGGTGTACCATCCGTTCGTGCCAAGTGTGCCGGTGAGGGCAGCGGTAGTGGTTGGAGGAGTCGAATCAGGGATTACAGCCAGAGGATAGAAGTCCTGAGCGTTCGCGTTCCCGGAAGTGTTGTAGGGAGCGTCCTGAATGCCGTCCGAGTTGAAGTCTCTCCCCTGCCAATCGCTCCAGTAGTTACCGATCCCGCCAGTGGTGTTCCAGAAGTTGGCAGTCACCGTGTTGTGGGCCTGTACGTGGGCCGGGGAATAGGCCGTCCCCGCGCCGTTGTTCCCGAGGAAGGTGTTGTTCCAGACCAAGTTGTTCGATGATGTTCTTATTTCCATCCCGTACTGCGTGTTGCCGACCAGCTGGTTGAAGAAGAGTTCGTTGCCGTCGCTCGACACCTCCATGAATATGCCATCGATGGTGTTCCAACTGCAGTTGTTCCTGCTAACGGTGTTATTGTTGCAGGATGACAATAGGTAGATGCCGTTGTCGCTGTTCCATTCGCAGAGGTTGCCATTGATAGTGTTGCTGTTACTGGAAAAGTCGAGCTCTATGCCCTCGTAACCATTCCAGCTGCAGTTGTTGCCGATGATAGTGTTGTTGTTAGAAGCATCGAGCCAGATGCCATCGTAGAAGTTCCAGCTGCAGTTGTTCTCGATGATAGTGTTGTTGTTGCACGATATCCAGAGGTCTATGCCGTCCTCGGTAATCGAGCCCGAGCAGTTGTTGCCGATGATTGAGTTGCCGCTTGAGTTGTCCAACTCAACACCCGCCCCCAGGTTAGAGAAGTAGCAGTCGTTGTAGCTGATCGTGTTGTTGTCCGAGAAGTCGAGCCAGATACCGACCCAATAGTTCCAGCTGCAGTTGTTGCGGCTTATTGTGTTGTTGTCGCAAGAAAGCCAGAGGTTGATGCCGTCGTCGTTCGCCGAGTACGAGCAGTTGTTGTTGGTGATGACGTTGAAGCTGGAGTTGTCAAGCTCCACGCCCGCCCCAAGGTTCGAATGATAGCAGTCGTTGCTGTCAATGTTGTTGTTGTCGGAATCGTTCAGCCATATACCGCCCCAGTAATTCCAGTCGCAGACATTTCTGAAAACGAAATTGTTGCTGCAGGAGGTGTCGAGGTCGATGCCGTCCGAGCTGGCCGAGTAGGAACAGTTGTTCCCGCTGACGGTGCTATCGCTCGATGAGTAGAGATAGATCCCGGAGCCGGTGTTCGGGTAGGAGCACTCGTTGTCCTCGATGAGTATGCCGCTAGAATACTCGATGTCGATGCCGTTATAATCGTTAGAATTGCAGCTGTTGTTCATGACGATGATGTCGCTCGACGACTCGATGTATATGCCGTCATTATTGTTCGTGCAGTTGTTGGAGTCCAGCACCCCGTTAGCGCAGGACACAAGGTCGATGCCGTCATAGTTCGAAGCCCCGTCATGGATGTAGCATCCGCGCACGATGAAATACGCGTCGACGTCTTCTATGTCGATCCCCCAGGCGGTCGATGCGTCGATGTCCCAACCTTCCATTATGTAGGGGTTCGCAGCGGTCCCCATCCCCCCAGTCACCCCATTCGCACTTGTGAAGTCCGCGTTCGAGCCGATGTATATCGGGGCGTGGGAGACATAGGACGCACCGGCATGTATCGAATCCGGCGATTGGTCCGCCTGTGGAACGATCGATATCGCAAACAAGGGCCATCCGGCCATGAGCGCAATGATGAAGGCCGTGAGAAGGATCCTCCTCCGTGCGCCCGGTACCGTTTTCATTCCACCGCTCGACGGCTCTTCCCCTGATGCGGACCTCGCTTTGCGCATATCGATCACCGATTCCATTGCTGGTTTGTTCAAAGAGACATAATGACTATTTCATGATTCTGGGTCTGATCGCTGAGTGTGATTCCTTTTTTCTCATGAATCGATACTCGATGCCTGAAATAGTAGGGAAAATCAATAAACGCCGACGTCGCACTTCAATGCATTGATCGAGACTGCGAAGAAGCAGGCTCATGATTTCATCGCGTCGATAAAGCGATGATGCGACCGAAGAAGGATTCCCGGACAGTCTCGTTGAACGGGAAATCAAAATTTGGGATGAGCCCGACGATTAAGGGATCCGCAACCACGATTCCATCAGTCCCAGTCGCGCTGGCGGAGACCTTCTTGTGCGCGACGTAGATGTCAGCCTCGATCATCGTCATGTTTGACCGGCAGTAATGATGGACGAAGTAGAGGTTCCCGTCGGCATCCATCGTGCATTCTCCGGCGAAGTTGGATACGATCTCGACCGGGGCGTCCCATCCAGTCCCGTTCTTGATGCACCTGAATAACGCAGGCCCCTGGTAGCCGAGCGTGCTCCATCCCGTGTACCAGATCTCGTTCCCGTCCGGGGTGACGAACGGCCATCCCTCCATCGAGCCGGTGGAAAGGCCGGGGACCTGGACCGGCTGGCTCCAACCGCCCGAGGTCTTAGTCGTCTTCCAGACGTCGTAGTCCGGATTCGTGGAGCTCTTCGCCCCGTGGAAGTACATGGTGCCGCCGTCCGTGGTGATATGGAACTCACCGATGTCGTAATCCACGTTGAGCTGAGTCCCGGCATTCTTGACGTTCCCCCATTTGCCGTTCGCATAATCGGCGGTGTAGACGTCTATCTCGCCGTAGTTCCCCGCCCTGACCGAGGCGAACCACATCGTGTTCCCCTGGACGAATTCGGCACCTTCGAGGGATACGTCGCTGCTCAGGACGATCTTCTCCGGCTCGGTCCAGGATCCGCCGACCTTCTCGGACCACCAGATGCCGGTCACCTTGTCGGTCAGCTGCTGCTGGACCGGGACGCGGACGTCGGGGGTGAAGAAGAAGAAAAACCAGTTCCCGTCAGGGGTGATGAACGGCGAATCCTCGGCTCCCGCGGTGTTGAATGGACCGGGCATCGCCACGGGCGTTTCCCATTCCGAGGAGTGCAGCACCGGTTTGAAGACATCGTTGGCAGATGTCATCTTCACGGCGTCTTCCGGTATCGCATCATTCCTCGACGGCACATTGGACCCGGGAGCCAGGGCGGAGAGCAATATCGCTAGCACGAGAATGGCTGCAATCGCGGCCGCGGCTATCTTCACAAGCCAGCCCATACTGCGCTTCCCGCTCGGCGGACTCGACTTCGAATTCACCTGATCAAAACGGGCCTGCGCGGGAGGGGTGTCGGAGGTAGTCATGTCTAGTCCGCAGTAGGGACACACAGCGGCATCTGACGGCATGAGACGACCGCATGATGGACATCTGATTTGTCCGATCATTTCATCACCTGAAGCGATTCGCTAGATATATCACATTTCTCTTCAATCATGAGCCGCGAGCAGTCGCTTCTTTGAAGGACCATACAATGACAGAGCAAAGAGATGTCCTGAGGCTTTTTCTTCCGGGAGGAAATCAACGTCGCCTCTTCGCGATAGCCAAGAAAACCAGCGTCATGACGAATGCGAGCACGAGTACTGGCGGCTCCGGGATGGGGATAGCAATGGTAAGCGGGAAGTAATCGAAGTTCCCGGCTGAGCCATGCAGATTGTACCAGAGATCGACCCTGCCGTCGCCGGACGGAGGAGGGAGGTTGTCGGGGAACGTCCAGTCTCCCCAGAAGTTCCCGTAGTCGAGAGGGAGCTTTGTCGTGTTCCAGCGGTTGCCGGACCCGCTGTCATATCCCTGGATATTGCTAAAATTGGGCACCGAGGTTGCCCCGTTGTTGCGGTAGAACGTGTTGTTCCAGACGTGGTTGCGATTCGAGCCGGTGAAGAGGCACACCCCGTACGCCAGGTTGTCGGTGAACCAGTTATTGCGGATTGTGTTGTCCGAGGAGGCATACAGGAACAGCGCGCCGGGCAACAGCGTGCTGGCGGAGTTGTTCGCGAATATGGAAGACATGATAGTGTTGTTGCTCGAGGAAATCAGCAGGACCCCGTTCTGTGAATCGAACGAGCAGCTCGAGTTCGAGACGACGTTCCTCTGAGAGAAGCCCATCTCGACGCCGACCGAGGCGTTCGTGAGGTTCTGGCCGTCAATCGTCATCGAGGTGCAGTTGGCGAATATGACCTGCCCGGCGCCGGAGGGGACTGTAATCCCGGATTGTTTGGAATAATAGTAGACAGGGCGGCCGTTCACTTCATTGGACGTGTCTATCGTGTGCATGATCCAGTCGCTCATGCCGAGGCCGTAGATGTAGATCCCTTCGCGCTCCATCTCGTTCCCGCGCATCGTGATGCCAGCGCAAGATTCGATATAGACGCCCACCTGCTCGCCGGAGCAGGAGTTGTTGAGCACGAGGTCGCTGCTGGACGAGAGGAGGTAGATCGCGTAGAAGGTGTTGCTCCTGAGGATGTTCCGAGTGATGTTGTTCAGATTAGACGATGAGAGATAGATGCCGAAGTTCCCGTTGGCGCCGCAGGTGTTGTTGCGCAGGGTGTTGTTGTCCGACGAGGCCAGGATGATCCCGTAATACCGGTTCCCCCAGCAGCTGTTGTTCGCCACCGTGCAGTTCCTTGAGTAGCCTATCTCGATGCCGTACGTTATATCGCTAGTGTTCTGGTTCTCGACGATGACGTTCTGACAGTTCGCGAGTATGACCTGCCCTGCGCCCGACTGCACGGTCGTGCCGGTCTGGTCTTTGAGATAGCGAACGGGGTCGCCGTTGACCGTGTTCGATGAGTCGATATCGTGGCTGTTCCAATAGCCGACGCCGCTGCCCCAGAGGACGATTCCGGTGCCGTTCAGCTGGTTGTCGCGGAGCGTGCAGCTGCTCGAGGTGTAAATCAGAATCCCGTACGCCTGGCCGGAGCAGGAGTTGTTCGCCAGCCGGTTCCTGTCGCTGGACAAGTAGAGGTAGATGCCCCTGAAGTCGCGGTCGCAGGTGTTGTTCTCGATCCTGCAGTCGGTCGAGGATTGGAGGTATACTCCGGCAGCTCCGTTGTCACTGCAGTTGTTCTCGAGGACCGAATTGAGATTGGATGTGACGAGGTACACTCCGTATTGCACGTTGTTGAAGCAAGTGTTGTTCGATATGATTCCGTTGACCACGCTCAGCAGCTCGATGGCGGCCAGAGACGCGCTATGAATCGAGCAGTTGCGTATCACAAAGTGCGATAGCGTATTCAAGATGATGATTCCGCAGGAGTATGATGTGACATCGATTTCGTAGTTCTCTAGTATGTAGGGATCCCCGGCCGTGCCGCTGCCGTTCCAGTTCTCACTCGTCGCCTGAGTGGAAAAATCTGAGTCGCCGTTTATCGATATCGGGATATGGGGCGTGTAGCTCGATGTCAGGATTTCCTTGCTGTCAAGGTCTATCCAGAAGAACGAGGTCGATGATCCGAGGAAGATGAATGCAACGACCAGTGACAAGATGATTGCATGCGATGCCCTCTTACCAGACCCTTCCTTCTGGACCGCAGTCATCTCCTCCGGTCTGATTACCAAGGGGGTTCGCACGGATTTTCCTCTTACACGAGAACGCATAGCCGGATAATGGATTTGACGGTAGCGTCAATCATTTCGTTCGTCGGATTGATCCTGATAGCGGTCTCGCACCACGAATTCGATAAAACAGGATTCTCAAGGGGGTCTTTTCCCCCCTCGGATCACATTTTCGGCAGATTTGACTCATTCGGCTCATTATATATAATCAGAAGTTACGGTTCTCGCAAGTTTGTTCTTAAGCCAGCAACCACCCTGATAACACCGAAATCCGCTCACACCAAAACCTTTAGAACCTCCTCCTGTTCATGCTTCACCCATGCACAAGACGGTCTCCGTGGAAATGGAGAAGGATATGCTCGCTGCGAATCGCGAGCTCGCCGACGAGAATCACGACCTCCTCAGGCTTCACAAGATAAAATCGTTCGATGTCATGGGAGCGATAGGCTCGGGCAAGACCCTCCTGATCGAGAAGATCATCGACGAGCTCAAGAAGAGGGGGTTCAAGGTGGCGGCGATCGCGGGGGACGTCGCCGGGCACGATGATTACGACAGGTTCGTCAGCCACGGGGTGATCGGGGAGAACATCTCGACGGGGAAGGAGTGCCATCTCGACGCACACCTTGTGCAACATGCAATAGAGAAGCTGCCCCTCGACAAGATTGACGTCGTCTTCGTGGAGAACGTCGGGAACCTGGTGTGCCCCGTCGACTTCCCGGTCGGCACGGACAAGCGCATCGTCGTCATCTCCGTGACGGAGGGCGACGACATGGTGCGCAAGCACCCGGTGATCTTCGCTTTCACTGACATCATCGTCATAAACAAGATCGACCTGGCTCCTGCGATGGAGGTCGACCCGGAAGGGCTGGCCAACGATGCGAGGAAGGTAAACCCCAAGGCGAAGATCGTTCTGACAGACGCCCGGCACGGAAAGGGCATTAGCGAACTGATGAAGGCGATGGGATTCTAGGGATGACAACGGATGAAGCTCACGTTCTACGGGATCGTTCAAGGGGTCGGGTTCCGCCCGACGGTCTACAGGGTGGCCAGCGAGCTTAAGCTCAAGGGCTACGTCCTGAACAACGGTTCGAACGTCGAGGTCCACGTCGACAAGAACGCCGATGGGTTCGTCAAGAAGCTGAAGGAGCAGCTCCCCCCGCTCGCGAGGATAGACGGGATAGACCAGGAAGAGCTCGACGAGAAGCTTTCCTCGTTCGAGATCAGAAGGAGTTCGGAGGGGAAGAGGGTCTCGCTGATCCCGACCGATACGGCGATATGTAACAAATGCCTCGTCGATTTCAACGCTCCTGGCAACAGGAGATACCAGTTCCCCTTCACCAACTGCACCGAGTGCGGGGCGAGGTTCACCGTCCTGGACGATGTCCCGTTCGACAGGACTAGGACGTCGATGGACAAGTTCAAGCTGTGCAAGGACTGCCAGACGGAATACACGAACTCGAGTGACAGGAGGTTCCACGCCCAGACGATCTCCTGCCATGTATGCGGCCCGATGTACAAACTGTACGACGATTCTGGATCCGCGATCAGGACGACGCATCCCTTCGCGACCTTCGCCAGCAAGCTAGAATCCGGAGCGCTCGGCGTTTTGAAGGGTTGGGGCGGCATGCACATCGTCTGCACTTTCGAGAACGCCTCGAAGCTGAGGAAGGAATACAGGAGGGGCGACAAGCCGTACGCGGTCATGATGCAGGACCTCGCGTCGGCGAAGAAGATTGCATCCATATCGCCGCAGGAAGAGAAGCTGATGACATCGCCGCAAAGACCTATCGTGCTCGTGAAGAAGCGGGATGAGTTCTACAACATGCTCAACTCGATCTCCCCCGGCCTGATGAACATCGGCATCATGCTGCCATATTCAGCGGCCCATCATCTGATGTTCCAGAATCTCTCGGTCAACGGGGTCGTGATGACCTCGGCGAACCAGCCTGGAGAGCCGATGATAATAGAGAACGAGAAGGCCTTTGAACTGAAGCTAGACTGCTATCTGATGCACAACAGGAGGATCTTCAACAGGTGCGACGACTCGGTCATACGGGTGAACGGGGACAACCTCGCGTTCGGCAGAAAATCCAGGGGGTTCGTCCCGATCCCGATACCGCTGAACCACAAGGCATCCGTAATCTCGGTAGGCGCGCAATGGGACGTGACCGGCGCAATCTCAAGGAACGGGGAGCTCTTCCTGACCCAGTACATCGGAGAGACAGACAAGTACCCGACGCTCCAGTACCTGGAGGACGCGATCTACCACCTGAAGAGGCTGCTCGGAGTAGAGAAGGTCGACGCCATCGGGATGGACAAGCACCCGAGGTACTCGACGAGGACAGTCGCGAAGAGCCTGGCTGTGTATTTCAACGCGCCGATGATCGAGGTATCGCACTACCACGCGCACGCAGCCGCCCTCATGCTGGACCGCGGACTCACCGAACCGGGCGTGTTCATCACCTGGGACGGGACCGGATACGGCGACGACAAGAGCAACTGGGGAGGGGAGACCTTGGTCGGCGACTTCAGCCAGTATAAGAGAGTCGGGAGCCTCAAGAAATTGCCTTTGCTCGGAGGGGACAGGGCGGTCGTCGATCTGAGGAGGATGGTCGCAGGCGTCAAGCTGATGCTCAACATGAAGGTCACTGAGTTCCCTGAAGCGGATGTCGAGGTGTTCTCGAAGATGCTCGCCAAATCCTCCAGGACGAGCAGCATGGGGAGAGTGCTAGACACACTTTCGTGCGCCCTTGACATCTCGTGCAAGAGAACCTTCGAGGGGGAGCCTGCGATCAAGCTGGAAAGGTTCCTCGAGATAGGCAAACCGACCGTGAAGTTCGAGGTGAAGACCGATATCGAGGACGGGATCAAGACGATCGACACGCCGTTCCTTTTCCAGCAACTTTTCGACAAGCAATGGCAGGGAGAGAAGACGAAGGCGAACGTGGCCAGGTCGTTCGTCGAGGCGCTCGTCAACGAGGCGGGCGGGATCGCTTGCGAAGCAGCGAAGGCGGAAGGATTGAAGTACGTCGGCTTCGGCGGAGGGGTCTCCTACAACGGCGTGATAACTGAGATCCTCAAGAAGCGCGTCGAAGCGGAGAAGCTCCTGTTCGTTGCGCACAACCAGATACCGAACGGGGACGGCGGCATCTCTGCTGGCCAGAACGCCATCGCCGGCGCGAAGGTAGGCGGAAAGACTTAAAATAAGCGGGTCCTCTACTTTTGAACCATGTGCCTAGCCATACCCGCAAAGATTCTGGGATTGCTCGAGGACTCCAAGGCCAAGGTCGACTACGGCGGAGTCGTCAGGGAGGTCAACATCTCGCTGATCGAGACCCCGAAGGTGGGGGAGTACGTGATAGTGCACGCGGGCTACGCGATCCAGACCCTCGACGCGGCCGAAGCCGAGGAGACCCTCGAGCTCTTCAGGCAGCTGCTCGAGGCCGACAGCAGCGGAGAGGATGTTCTGGATGCATGAAGTAGCCGTCATGAACCAGATCGTCGAACTCGTCCTCTCGGAGGCGAAGAAGAGGGATGCTGAGCAGGTCTCTCGTGTGAAACTCGAGATCGGCGAGTACACGTTCCTCGGAGAGGAGCAGATGCGGTTTGCGTTCGAGGTCCTCGCGAAAGGGACGGTCGCCGAAGGCGCTCATCTAGATATTACTACTAGACGGGGGGTCGTCGAGTGTCCCTGCGGATATTCGGGAGCCCCGGAGCAGCCCGAGGACGTCCATATCCTCGCGCCGATTCTGATGTGCCCGAAATGCGGCAAGATCGCGAATGTCAAGGAAGGGCTGGGCTGCACGGTGAGGGACATTTCGATGGTGGTGCCGGATGTTCAGGCTTAGAGACAGGGAAATGGCGGAGATGATCCTGGGCAGGATCGCGATGATGAACCTCCAGCTGACGCTCATGCACGTCTGCGGGACGCATCAGGATACTTTCGTCAGGTTCGGCCTGCTCGACAGGCTCTCGCAGGTCGGCATCGATGTAAGACAGGGGCCAGGATGCCCGGTCTGCGTGACGCTCCCGCAGGAGATCGACGAGGTCCTCGCCCTCGCGAAGGCGGGGAAGGTGATAACGGTCTTCGGGGATGCGGTCAAGGTCCCTGGCACGAAGAGTTCTCTGCAGCGCGTGAAGGGCGAAGGAGCCGATGTGAGGATCGTCTACGGCATCGACGACGCTGTGGGGATCGCAAGGAAGGAGAAGGATAAGGAGGTCGTATTCTTCGCGATCGGGTTCGAAACCACCGCGCCGACCACCGCCGCTGCTTTGCTCGGGAGACCTCCTGAGAACTTTTCAATCTTGAGCACGCACAGGGTCGTGCCGCCGGCGCTGGAGGCGATCGCCGAGATGGGGGAGATCAGGCTCCATGGGCTGATCCAGCCCGGACACGTCAGCACGATAATCGGGACCCAGCCTTACAAGGTCCTCGCGAAGAAGTATCGCATCCCGCAGGTGGTCGCCGGCTTCGAACCGATCGACGTCCTGATGGGGATCTATATGCTGGCGAGGCAGAACCTGGAGGGCAGGGCGCAGGTCGAGAACGAATACAGCAGGGTCGTGAAGGACGAGGGGAACCCGAAGGCCCTGAGGATGATGGACCAGGCCTTCATGAAGACGGATGTCGCGTGGCGCGGCTTCCCCGTCATCCCTGGCAGCCGGCTCGACCTTAAGCCGGAGTTCGATGATTGGAACGCTCGGAAGAAATATCAATCGATAATCGGAGATGTCGACTACACCAAGTACAAGGAAGCTCCCGGGTGCATATGCGGCGAGCTGCTGAGAGGCATCGCTACCCCGGAAGAGTGCATGCTCTTCGGAAAGAAGTGCACGCCCGACAACCCGATAGGCCCGTGCATGGTCAGCAGGGAAGGAAGCTGCAACATCAGCTACAAATATCGAAAGCTCAAACAGTGAGCGAGATTTTCATCGTACGAAAAATCATATCTTGCCTTTGATTATGCCAGGGCCGATGAGGGCATGATAGTCATCGCTGGGTTGCCACTGTCGATAATCGTCCTGATCGCGGTGTTCGTGCTCATCGCGGTGCGGCAGATCGGGAAGGTCAAGCTGCGCATCTGGCAGATCATGCTCGGGGGCGCAGTCGCCGTGCTCCTGACGGGGGAGATATCGCCGCTCGATGCCGCGACCGCCGTCAACATCGATGTGATGCTCTTCCTGCTGGGGATGTTCATCGTCGGCGAGGCTCTCTACGAGAGCGGCTACCTGTCCCACCTCTCCTACCGGCTCTTCAAGAGAGCGAAGAGCGTCGACCATCTGATCCTGCTCATCCTGTTCGGGTTCGGATTCCTGTCGGCGTTCCTCATGAACGACACGCTGGCCATAATCGGGGCGCCGATGATGATATATTTCGCGAGGAAGCACCAGACCTCCCCGAAGCTCCTGTTGCTCGCGCTCGCCATCGCGGTGACCACCGGGAGCGTCATGAGCCCGATCGGGAACCCGCAGAACCTGCTGATCGCGCTGAACGGCGGGATGACGAACCCGTTCGTGACCTTCTTCAGGCATCTGGCCATCCCGACTATCATCAACCTCTTCGCCGCATATCTGCTGTTGCGATTGCTGTTCAAAAACGAGTTCAAGAGCGGTATTCTGAATCACCAAGAAGAACCCATCAAGAGCCCGAGACTCGCAATGCTTTCCAAAATATCCCTGATATTAATATTCATTCTGATAGCGTTGAAGATAGCGTTCGTCTTCCTAGGGGTTCAAATCGACTTGCGCCTGACATACATCGCACTTATTGCGGCGGCCCCAATCGTGCTTTTCGGAAGGGAGAGGGCCGCCGTCGTGAAGAACATAGATTGGTCGACCTTGGTGTTCTTCATCGCGATGTTCGTGCTCATGGGGGCGGTATGGAATTCCCAATTCCTTCAGGACCACATGACCGGATTGGAAGTGCTGTCCATCCCGATCATCCTCGTCATCAGCGTCGGCTTGAGCCAGGTGATATCAAATGTGCCTTTCGTCGCCCTCTACTTGCCGCTCATGACACTCGCTGGTGCGACT
>Ga0315297_10002360_pt1 | contig 11901 bp, 10 predicted proteins | sample YL17G15_0_MG_FD_203628 | JGI IMG/M metagenome (GOLD analysis project Ga0315297, IMG submission 203628) | Sediment microbial communities from Yellowstone Lake, YNP, Wyoming, USA - YL17G15_0 | ecosystem: Environmental > Aquatic > Freshwater > Lake > Sediment | place: USA: Wyoming | collected... | reverse complement strand
GACACCTGAGCTGCCGCTCGTGTCGGGCGGCCGACCGCGCCGCCCCCCCTGCTAGACTCGGCTCCGTGAAGACGCTCGACGACCTCGCGGCCGACTTCGCCCTTGATCAGACCCAGGCAGCCGCACTCTCATGCTACCTCGACCTGCTGCTGGGGTGGCGCCGCGGCAACGTCACCGCCGTGCGCACGCGGGCGGAGGCGGTCGAACGCCTGCTGGCCGACTCGCTCGCCCTGCTGGACGTGCCGGCGCTCGAGGAGGCTGGGCCTCGCTGGCTCGACCTCGGGTCGGGCGCGGGGCTCCCCGGCATCCCTCTCGCGGTCGCGCGGCCGTCCTTTCATCTCACGCTGCTCGACTCGGTGGCGAAGAAGTGCGCCTTCCTGGAGGCGGCGCTGATCGCCACGGGGCTCGTGCAGGGGGCGCGCGTCGTGCACGCGCGCAGCGAGGACTTCGCGGCTCGGGCCGGAGAAGGCCGCGAGGCGTTCGACCTCGTGCTCGTGCGCGCGGTCGCCGGGCTCGCGAGCGTCGTCGAGCTGGCGGCGCCGCTGCTCGCTCTCGGCGGCGCGCTGCTCGCAGTGAAGAGCGCGGACGGCGCGGCGCAGGAGGGCCGCGGCGCTCAGGCGGCGGCGGGATGCTGCGGCCTCGCCGCCGCTGGGACGACGCCGCTGTCGCGCTCGCCCGTTCGGGACTCCGTCTGCGCGGTGTTCGTCAAGACCGGACCCACGCCCGATTGGCTGCCGAGACGCCCCGGGCTCGCGACGCGAAGGCCGCTCGCGCCCTGACCGGCGCGCCAGTATCATCGCCGCCATGGGAGCCCGCTCATGACGCGCGTCATCGCCGTCACCAACCAGAAGGGTGGCGTCGGCAAGACGACGACGGCGATCAACCTGGCCGCGTGCCTGGCCGAGGCCGGCCTGCCGGTGTTGATCGTGGACCTCGACCCGCAGGCGAACGCGTCCGCGGGCCTCGGGGTCCGCGGACGCGAACCCGGCCTTACGACGTACGGTGTGCTGGCCGGCGATGCCACCGTCCGCGAGGCGATCGTCTCGACCGCCGTGGAGGGGCTGGACCTGCTGCCGGCCTGCGCCGACCTGGCCGGGGCGGTCGCCGAGCTGGTCGAAGTGGACGACGGCGACTTCGTCCTCGCCGGAGCGCTCGGCGGGCAGCTCGGCGACTACCGGTTCGTCTTCATCGATTGTCCGCCGTCACTCGGGATCCTCACCGTCAATGCTCTCACCGCGGCGCGCGAGGTGCTCATCCCCGTTCAGGCCGAGTACTACGCGCTCGAGGGGCTCGCCCAGCTCCTCGACACCGTCAGCCTGGTGCGCGAGCGCCTGAACCCGGACCTGCAGGTGCTCGGCGTGCTCGTGACGATGCTCGACGCCCGCACGCGCATCGCTCGCGAGGTCGCGGCTGAGGTGCGCGAGTACCTGCCCACCCACGTCTTCGACGTCGCCGTCCCCCGCAACGTGCGCCTCGCGGAGGCGCCCAGCCACGGGCTGCCGATCTCGCGCTATGATGCCCGCTGCGCCGGCAGCGATGCCTACTTCGACCTTGCCAAGGAGGTCGTGTCCCGTGGATGAGGGTCCGTCTCAGGGAGCGAAGAAGCGCGCCCTCGGCAGGGGTCTCGGTGCCCTCATCGGCGAGGGCTCGGCGGCCCTCGCCCGGGCCGGCACGGCCCCCGGTGAGGGCCGCCTCCGCGACCTCTCGCTGGACGTGATCGCCGTCAGCCGGCGACAGCCGCGGCGCGCCTTCGACCCCGACGAGCTCGCCGAGCTCGCCGCCTCCATCAAGGCCCTCGGCGTGGTGCAGCCGGTGGTGGTGCGGCCGCTCAGCGAGACCGGCGGGGCGGGCGCGCCCGCGGCGCCCGGCGGCGCTCGGTACGAGCTGATCGCCGGCGAGCGCCGCCTGCGCGCCGCGCGGCTCGCCGGTCTCGACACCGTCCCGGCCCTCGTGCGCCCGGCCGACGAGGCCGCGGCCCTCGAGATCGCCCTCGCCGAGAACGTCGCCCGCGAGGACCTCAACGCGATCGAGGAGGCCCAGGCCTACGCGTCCCTCGTCGATGAGTTCGGGCTCACCCACGAGCGCGTCGGCGAGCTCGTCGGACGCAGCCGTGTGGCAGTGACGAACACGCTGCGTCTGCTCGAGCTTCCCGACGAGGTGCAGCGAATGATCGAGTCCGGCGTGTTGAGCGGAGGGCACGGCCGCGCGCTTCTGGGGCTCGCCGATCACGGCCGACGCCGCAGTGTCGCGAAGCTCGTCGGCGAGCGCGGCCTGAGCGTGCGCGAGACGGAGGCGTTGGTGCGCAAGCTGGGCGCGCCGGAGAAGGCGGCGGCTGCGCCGCCTGCCGCCGGCGCCGACCTCGCCGGGCTCATCGACGAGCTCTACGGCGTCTTCGAGGCGCCCGTGGCGATCCGCAGCGGCAAACGTGGCGGCAAGATCCAGATCTCGTTCCGCGACCAAGCCGAGCTCGAACGCCTGGTCACGTTGCTCCGCTCGCTCGCGCGCTGAGGCGGGCGCGGCGTCGTCAGAGGGTACGGCCGAGCCGCCTCACGGCGATAGGCCGGCCCCTCGCCTCAGACCCCGCCGCCGCTCTTCTTGGCCGGCGGTGCGGTCGGCGCCGCGGCCGGTGCGCCGGTGCCGACCCCGGTGGTGTCGCCGGTCGACCCGGCGGGCGGTCCCGTCGCGCCCGGAGAGGGCATCGGCGGGGCCGAGGGCGTCGGCGTCACGCCGGGTGTGGGCGTGGCCGACGGCGCGGGCGTCGTCCCGGGTAGCGGCGTGGAGCCGGGCGGCGCCTCCCCGGACGACGGCACGTACACCGTGGTCCCGTCGGCGAGGCGGTAGAACGAACCGATCAGGGTGCCGACGCCGCTCACCTGTTCACCCGCCTTGAGATCGAGCCGCTCGATCGTGTCCCCGGACTTGACGATGACCTGCATCTGGTCGGTGCCGGGGTTCGTCACGACGGTCATGTCCTCGCCGGAGAGGACGTCGCTCATGCCCAGGCCGGTGAGCGCCGCGAGCAGAAAGCCGACCGCCAGCACGAGAGCTACGTCGAAGAGGTTGACGACACCGTCCAGGGGGTCGCCGTTGCGGTCGTGGCGGTCGACCCTGCGCCGCTTCATGTAGCGCAGGCCCATGCCCTCACCGGGCTCGTCCAGGACCGTCGGGAGGAAGCGGATTTCGCTGTCTTCGACCTCGTACGTCATGACGTCGTCCCGTCCGCCGGTCGCGGCCTCAGCCGCGACTCTTGGCGTCTTCGGCGGGGCCGAGCGAGGCGAACGGATCCTCGTCGGCGTTCCAGCTCATCGTGTCGTCCTCGAACGAGGCGCGAGACTCGCCGGCCGGCTCGGCATCGAGATTCGCCGGCAGGTCGACGGTCGCAGGGGCCGCCGCCGGGCCATCCGTCACCGTCGCCGGCACCGCGGCCGCGGGAACGGCCGCCGAGGTCGCAGCCTCCGGCGCGCCCTCGTCCGGCTCGTCGGCCGCCACAGCCGTGGAGGGCTCGAGCTCGTCCACCCAGCGGCCCTCGGTGTCCTTGCGGCGGCCCGCCCGCAGCCGCTTGGGGCCGCCCTCGAGGAGCTCGAGCAGGTACTCGAGGTCGGAGATGTCCTGCGAGTAGATGCGGTCGCGCACGATGCTGACGACGAAGGCGAGGCCGCCGATGAGCAGGCCGATGACCGTCACCGAGAACGCGATGCGCAGGTTGTCGGCCAGCTCGGTCGTGTCTCCCTCGGCAAGGGCGACGAGCGCGGGTGACAGCGGGATGAGCGTGCCCATGAGGCCCAGCATCGGCCCGATGCGTACGAGGACGCGTGTCCGCTCCAGTCGCTTGATGGTGTGGAACTCGTACTCCTGGAGCAGCTTCAGCGGCTTCACCGCGAGACGCTGGGTCTGGTAGTTCCGGATCAGGTCGAAGAGAAAGCGCGCGACGACCAGGGAGTAGTTGTTCTCCTGGAGGTACCGGTAGGCGCGCCGCGGCTTGCCGTCGGCGAAGGCCTGGCGGGCGCGCAGGGTACGGATCTCGAGCGCCTCGAGGTCGCGGTAGCGGAAGCGCAGGTACAGCTCGTAGAACAGCCAGCCGAGCTCGAACAGCACCCAGAACAGGCATACGACCGACGCGATCAGCACCGGGTAGAAGAGGAGTTCGGCGGCGTCGAAGATCGCCTGCTGGAGGTCTTGCCCGAAGTCGGCGAAGATCAGCATGAGCCCGCGCTCACTCCTTCCGTGCGCTCGTCACGACGTGCCTGGCAGGCGGCCCTTGAGACGCTGCCACGGAGTCCCGCCGCCGGCGAGGATCTTGCCTCGGCCCGCGTTCGACAGCGCTGCGGCTTGCCGGCGGTGGAGCCAATACGATAGCGCTGCCCCTATCGGCAGCATAGCGAGCAAGATACCACCCAGCCCGCTGCCGGAACCACCCCCGTCTTCGCTCGCCGCGGCGGCGGCCGAGGGGCTCGCCGAAGGGACCGGACTTCCGCTCGGCCCGGGGGTCAGCGGCGTGCCCGACACGGTTCCGTCGTCCGTGGGCACCGGCGTCGGCGTGGGCGTCGCGCCCGGCGTGGGGTACAACGTGGTCGTCGGCGTGGGCGTGCGACCGTCGCCGGGCGTGCTCGGTGGGTAGTAGATGCCGCCCGACCCGCCTCCGCCCGACGAACCGCCGCCCGAGCTGTAGCTCACGGTGATCGTGTGCGTCTGCGTGCGCGAGTTGCCGGCCTGGTCGGCGACGCGCACCTCGATGGTGTGCTGTCCGTAGCTCAGGTCCACGAGCAGCAGCGACAACTTGGAGTCTGACACCTTGGCCTTGCTCGTCTTGTTGACCCCGTCGACCTTGACGCGCACGGCTCTCTTGGCGATACCCGTGCCGCCGCTGTTGTCCGCGTACTCGACCAGCACGCTGACGTCGTTCGAGGACGCGAACACCGCCCCGCTACCCGGCCTGAACGACGTGATCTTGGGAAGGAAGCCCGACGTGAGGATCGGTTTCGTCAAGTAGAACGGGAACGGTCGGCCGCCCAGCGCGATGGTGGCCTGCGTGGTGGACGTCATCGCGCTCCAGCGTGGCAGCCCCTTACCGTGGGCGAACGAGCCGTTCGCCTGTCTGAGGGTGAGCAGGTAGTCGATCGGGCTGCGGCCGCTCTTGAGCCACGCGGCGTCGGACGGTCTCTGCTTCGCTGCGTAGATCGCCTGGATCGCCCACGCGGTCGACTCGCAGTTGGACAGGGTGCTCGCGAGATACTCACCGAAGCCGCCGTTGGGGCGTTGTGCCGCCTGCAGGTAGCCGATGCCGCGCTGCACGACGGCGCCCTCGCGGTCGGCGCCGGCGGCGACGAGAGCCTGGATGGCGGCGGCCGTCTGGTCGACGCTGCTGGTGTTCACTGTCGTCTGCAGGCTCCAGCCGCCGTCTGCGTTCTGCGCCGCCGCCAGCCAGCGGCGCGACTCGGCCACGACGTCGTCGTTCTGCGGCTGCCCCGAGGCGACGAGGGCGAGCAGAGCCCAGGACGTGGTGCTCACGTCGAGGAGGGTCCGACTCCCGGCGGTGGCAGGCGAGAAGTGACCGTCGATGTCCTCGTTGCCCTCCGTGGCCGGGTCGTCCTCGACGTCGTAGCGGTAGTCCAGCAGCTTGCCGAGGAGACTGACCGGTGGCGTTCCGGCCGAGTAGACCATCATGACCTTGCGCGCGGCCGTCACGGCGAGGATGGTCTTGGCGTAGTAGGCCGGCGGATTCATGCTGGCCGAAGCGACCTGCGCCAGGTTCAGCGAGTTGAGGTATGCGATCGGGTTCTTGCCGGACTTGCTCCAGGCGGCGGGGTTCTCGTGCGAGGCGACGATGGCGAGGATCGCCCACGGCGTGGTGTTGGCGCTGTCGGAGGGCCCGAGGTCGATGAACCCGCCGGTGCTCGCCTGCCGTGAGTGGAGGAAGTCGAGTGCCGTGAGGACTGCGGGGGAGCGGGCGCCGAGGGCCGGCGCCGGCGCGACGGTGCCGGCCAGCACGAGGCCCGAGAGAACGAGGGCCAGCAGTATCGCCGGCCTGGATGTCTTGCTCATGATGCGTCCTCCAGTCCCACGAAGGTGACGCGGGTCCGGACACGGAACCGAGCCACAATGGTAACAGCCTGCACGCCGAAGAGACCAGCGAACAGGCAGGTCGCGGCGACGTGCGCGACATCGAACGGCAGGCCCTGCAGGTAGAGGGCGACGAACGCCGACAGGGTGCGTGGCGTGTAGGCCAGGAACATCCAGAGGGTCACGAACCAGTCGAAGGCCAGGGCGAGCATGCCGCCGGCCACGACGAGCTCCCAGCGGCGCGGCAGGCGGCCGCCGCGGCCGAGAAGGCCGCCGGCGGCCCCGACCGCGCCCCAGGCGAGCATCTGCCACGGCGTCCACGGGCCCTGGCCGAAGAACAAGTTGCTGATCAGCGCCGACGTCGCCCCGACCATGAAGCCCGGGCCGGGGCCGAGGGCGACGCCGGAGATCAGAACGACGAAGGTCACGGGCTTGACGTTGGGCAGCGAGGCGAACAGGACGCGGCTCGCGGTGGCCAGCGCGGCCAGGGCGGCGACGAGCGAGAGCTCATGCGCCGCCGTCGCGCGCCGGCCGTAGGCGGCGACGCCGACGGCGACCAGCGCAAGGACGGCGACGAAGCTCACCGTGCCCCAGTCGACGGCGCCTGGCTCGACCGCCGCCCACAAGGCGAGCAGGCCCGCCAGGGCGACGAGCGCAACGAGGACCACGCGGCTGAGGTCGATATGAAGCGCGCTCATAGAGCGGACGACCCCCATTCGATCTCGTCTTCGTGCAGGACGCCGGGCAGCGCGTGGCGGAGCAGCCGGTTCACCTGGGTCGAGAAGAAGAGCGAGCCGTTTAGCACCTCGTCGGCAGGTCCGTCGGCGAGGATCCCGCCGTCACCCAGCACGAGCACGCGCGATGCGCAGCGCGCGGCGAACTCGACGTCGTGGGTGACGACGAGGACGCAGCGCCCGTCCGCGACCCAGCATTGCAGCGTGCGGGCGAGCTCGCCCTTGCGCGTGGGGTCCATGCCGCGGGTCGGCTCGTCGAGGACGACGAGGGGCGGGTCGCCGCAGGCCGCGGCGGCCAGAGCGACCCGCGTGCGCTCCCCTCCGGAGAGGTCGCGCGGGTCGCGTTGCAGCAGCCCGGCGAGATCGAGCTCGGCGATGATCCGCGCCGCGAGCTCGTCACGGAGGGCGCCCTCGAACTTCAGGTTCTCGAGCGTGAGATCGATCTCGGCGGCGACGGTGTCGCGCACGAAGTAGTCGTTGGGGTTCTGGCCGAGCAGGGCGCAGGAGCGCGCCGCCTCGGCGACCGAGAGCGTGCCGACGTCCCTGCCGAGAAGCCGCACGGCGCCGCGGAGGGGCTTCAGCAGACCGTTGAAATGCTTGACCAGCGTGGATTTCCCGGCGCCGTTCTCGCCCATGAGGGCGACGAGCTCGCCGCGGCGCAACTCGAGCGACACGCCCTCGAGGAGGGGCGTGTCGCGCTCGTAGCCCACGGCGAGCTTCTCAGTCCTGAGCACGACGTCGCCGGGCGCGACCTGCGCCTCGGCTTTGCGGCGGCGCGGCATCTCTGTCTCGACCACGTCGAGCATGTGGCGGGCGTCCTTCACCGTCATGGGCAGGCGGCCGTCCGCAGCGGACGCGGCGGCCTGCCCGTTGAGCCTTCGGGCGAAGAGACGCGCGACCGGGGGCAGCAGTTCGCGGCGCGACCCTGCGGCCCAGCCGGCGAACTCCTGGGGCGTTGCGTCCACGAGGACGGCCCCGTCCTCCATGTAGAGCACGCGCGTCGCGAGGTGCAGACATCGTTCCACGCGGTGCTCGGCCAGGACGATGGTCGCTCCGGTGTCCTCGGAGAGGCGGCGGATGGCCGAGAGCAGCTCTTCGGAGCTCACTGGGTCGAGCTGGGAGGTGGGCTCGTCGAGCAGGAGGAGATGCGGCTGCGTGGCGATGACCGCGGCGAGTGCGACCTTCTGGAGCTCGCCGCCCGAGAGCTCGGCGAGGGGCGCGTGGCGCAGGTGCGAGAGGCCGAGCGAGATGAGGGCCTCTTCGACGAGGCGCGTTATCGCGGGGCTTGCGACCCCGAGGTTCTCCAGCCCGAAGGCGATCTCGCGCTCGACGGTCGTCATGACCGACTGGCTCTCCGGGTCCTGGAAGACGAGGCCGACGCGCCGCGCCAGGTCGTGCGGCCGGGCCGTCCGCGTGTCGAACTCGTCGACCGTCACGCGACCGGCGAAGGTCCCGCCGTGGAAGTGAGGGACAAGGCCGTTCAGGGCGCGGAGCAGGGTCGACTTGCCGCTGCCGGAGCCGCCCAACAGCAGGATGACCTCGGCAGGTCTGATCGTCAGGGTCACGTCGCGCAGAGCCGGGCGGACGGCTTCCGGATAGGTGTAGGTGACGCCTTCGAACTGCGCGATGGCGGTCACGTGCGTCCTCTCACCAGGACCAGGGCGCCGGGCGCCACGAGCGCGACCAGGGTCACGAGCCACCACGGGTCGGTGAGCTGCGCCCAGGGGTCGTCCAGCAGCGGGTAGAAGTCGTAGCCGACCGCGCCGCGAAGGAGACCGGTGAGGAGGGCGACGGCGGCGAGCACGGCGCCGCCGGCAAGGGCCGCATCGGCGGCCCGCCAGGGCCGCCGATGGAGCCACTGCGAGCGGCGCCCGCTGCCGTAACCGCGCGCCTCCATGGCGGCCGCTACGTCGACGGCGCGCTCGAGGCTGCGCGTGAGCAGCGCGCCGAGCAGAGGCAGCCGCGCGGTGGCGCGCGCCCGGCGCGTTCCCCGGTCGAGCTCCATGCCGCGGGCGCGCTGGGCGTCGGCGATGTGGGCGCCGTCGCTCGAGAGCACGGGCAGGAGCCGGGCGGCGAGGGAGAGCACGAGGCCCGAGCGGAACGAGAACCGGCTCAGGAGACCGAGCTGATCGTCTGGTTCGAGGGCGACGTTGAAGAGCGCGAAGGCGAGCACGACCGCGGTCAGACGCAGGGCGGTGGTGATGCCGTAGACCAGCCCCTGCAGGGTGAGCGTGATCTCGAAGATCCAGAGGTCGGTCTGCCAGATGACGTCGAGGCCACCGCGGCTGAAGAACGGGTTGAGGATGGCGAGGAAGAGACCGACGGCCAGCGCCACGCGGACGTACGGCAGGCTTGCGCGCAGACGGCCGGAGGCGGCGAGCAGGCCGACCACGATGCCGAGCAGGATCGCCACCTGGACGGGGTTCACCACGACGAGCGCGGCGAAGGCGACGGCGGCGACGTAGGCGGCGCTCGCCGCCGGCTGGCGGCGAGCGAGGGCGCACGAAGTGGCCGTCCCACGTGCGCGGGACCGTCGCCGGGCCGGCGCGAGCGCTGCGGTGCTCATTCCCCTGTCCACGGCAGCGCGACCAGCTGGTCCTCGACGAGCGCCACGGCGACGCGGGCGTTGAAGGCTTCGGGCGGCAGGCGAGAGAGCAGCGCCTCGAGGTCGGCCTGCGTCGCCCCCAAGAGCACGAGGAAGGGCCGAGAGGGGTCCTCTTGGTTTGGCGCCGGCACGGCGGCGGCGGCGGCCTGGGGTCCCGAGGCCCCGTCCGGCGCCGCCAGCGCGATCTCCTCGCCGTCCACGCTCACGAGCTGGATCCCGCTGCGCGCGGGGCTGAGCAGCTCGACGAGCCACGGCGTCGCGGCCGCCTCGGCGGCGGTGGCGACCACCACGCCGCCGTGGGGCCGGTCGCCGGCGAGTCGACGGCGCGCGTCGAGTCGGATGCCGTACGTCTTCGCCCAGTCGACGAGCCCGGGGGTATCGGCGTCGGCGGTGAGCGCTTGTGGGCGGCTCGCGTACGGCTTGGGGAACGCGTGCAGCGCCTGAGGCACGAACATCGCGTCCGACCACGGGTGGTAGTCCCACCAGACAGTCTCGCCGCCCCGGAGCTTCCACTCGTCGGCGGCCATGCCGGCCATCTCGCCGTCCACCCAGTAGAACCAGTCGGCGGCGTCCGCCGAGCTGGCGCCGCCGAAGCTCGACTTCAGGCCGTCGATGCCGTTCACGAACCGGCCGCCGTACCCTGTCTCGACCTCCGCCTGCTCGGCGAGCAGGCGGAGCACGTCGAGTCCCTCGCCGGCCGGCGCGATCACGTCGCGCAGGATCTCGGTGCCGAAGTCGCGCGAGACGACCAAGCGGACCTCGTCGGCGCTCGGAGTCCGGCCGGCGACCGCCGCGCCGCCGTCATCGTTCTTGACTCCCGCACACCCCAAGAGCGCGAGCATGACGAGGGCGAAGGCGGCGACCAGCGCCGCGGACGCGGCGAGGCGGCCGGGGCAACGCGGGGCCCGGCCGGCCCCGCGCCCGGCGGGGCCGGCCGGCACTCCGGCTTCGTACAGTCGTCTCACAGGACGTTGTGCGCTGATCGCGCGACGCCGCGGGCGTCGCTCAGCGGGCCACGCGGACCGGGACCGACTTCGTCGTCACGCGACCCCAGGCGTCGGTCGCCTTGACGACGAACGAGACGAGGCCGGTCACCGTGACCGTCGGCCGGCCACGCCACACGAGGGCGTGGCGGCCGGCGCCGAGGCCTTCCGCCGCCATTCTCGCGAGGAGCTTGCCGTCGCGATTGAAGACCGATACCTTCACGGAGCAACGCTTATCCAGCGTGAAGGCGGCGCGGGCGGCGAGGCGGCCACCGGCCAGCGTGGCGCTGCCGACCACATTGGTGACGCGCGGTCCGTAGTCCACGTCGACGTGGTGCAGCCCGGTGCGAACGTAGGTGAACGTCGCGTCCATGGCCTTCTCGGCCCACACGCCGGAGGTCCCCTTCGAGAGGTCGGTGATGGTGATCTTGCCGTCCGCGGCGTCGCCCCCGGCACCGTCGACGTAGACACGGCTGCCGACGTGAAGCGTGGCGCCTGCAACGACGGGGAAGTCCTCGGGCTTCTGCACGACGGCCGGCTCGGCGACTGGGTCGAGGCCCCAGCGCGTGGCCTCGGCGGCGCTGTTGGCCTTGGAGACGTCGTCACCGAGCACCGTGATCGTGATGCTCTCCCCCGGCTTGACGGCCTGGCCGGGGGCGAAGCGCAAGCGCAGCAACATCGCTCCGCGGGCGAAGGTCGGGTCCGGGTTCTGGGCGAAGACGACGCGGTCGCCGTTCCTGAGCGGGCACGTCCCCGCCCCCATGCCGAGGATGGGCGACATGCCGACGCCGCCGACGCCGTTGACCATGTACGTCCAACCGTTCGACCAGTCGTTAGGGTCGGCCGCGAGGCCTGCCACCGTCTCGAGGAAGGGTGGTCCGTAGAACGTGGTGAAGCCGTAGGCGATGCCGCGCAGCGCGGCGGCGCGGTCCAGCGCGGCGAGCGCGTTCGCGACCGTGTAGTCGAACGCGGTGCCGTCGCTGTCGACCAGGGTGCCTTGGCCGGGAACGCTCACCGAGGTCGCCGGGGCGACCTCGTACGGCGCTCCCTCGACGCGGACCGTCGCCGACACCGCAAGGGCGGCCGGCGCCGCGACTGCCCCGATCAGCAGGGCGAGAGTCGCGACCAGCAGGACACGAGCACGAGCTCCCATGGGAACTCCTTTCCGGCGCCGGGCGATCGCCCATCCGTGCGAAGCTGGCTTAACGAACAAACCCCGCTGCTCTCACAACGGGGTGGTCGTCCACTCTCGCGAGCACCCATCCACGTGGGAAGCAGCTTCGCAGGCGGCTCAGCAGGTTTTCTGGCTCCCGGTCGTACTTCACACACCTCCGCTGCCTTCCCGGACCCTCAGGTCCAGTGACTCTCCTACAGGAGAACGCGAGAGGCGGCGACCGGTCACAGCGGCGGGACCGCGCCGGATTCACACCGGCTTCCCTCGAGGGCACTAGCCGCGCGCCATCGATTGATTGGCAGAGGGCATGCTACAGCAGGTCTCGGGGCCGGGCAAACGTTGGGA
>Ga0315297_10002359_pt1 | contig 11907 bp, 10 predicted proteins | sample YL17G15_0_MG_FD_203628 | JGI IMG/M metagenome (GOLD analysis project Ga0315297, IMG submission 203628) | Sediment microbial communities from Yellowstone Lake, YNP, Wyoming, USA - YL17G15_0 | ecosystem: Environmental > Aquatic > Freshwater > Lake > Sediment | place: USA: Wyoming | collected... | reverse complement strand
CGTTCATCGGCGGACTGGCGTCCAGCGTCGGCGAAGGTAGTCCTTCTGCTGTTCGAACATCGCGCACAGCCGCTCGAGTCTGGCCTCCACCTCCATGGCATCCGCGTCAGCGACCTCCATGACAAACGATGCGACGCGTCCCATGTAGAGCGGCAACGAGGCTCGCACGAGGGCGTCACGGTCCCTGATGCGGTGGTGATGGGCGGCGGCCAGATCGTAGACGACGCGGACCCAGAGCTCGTCGCCGATGGCGAACTCGCGGCCCTCACGGGAGGCGGCGTCCCGCAGGCGAGTGAGCGTGGCGCGATCGAACATCGTCTGCCAGATGCCATCCAGGTCCCGCACCCCGCGCCGGAAGTGGTCGATCATGCGCGCCGGGTCGACCCTGAGCGGATCGAGCCCGACGCCGTACTGGAACCCGACGATGGGCACCGGCTGTGAGCCCTGCACGGACTGCCAGCGGTCTTCGTGAGTCTCCATCAGCCTGAACACCGTACCCAGCACCTGCACCAGCATCGCGCTCAGGTCGGCGGCGGGGTCCTTCGGGTCGTGTAGTTTGGCCCCGAGAAACGCCTGACGGATCCTGAAGTCCCCGCAGATCGCCGTGGTGGTCATCCAGATGTCGATACCGTAGCGAGCGACGTCCGTCTCCCAGACCGGCAGGCTCAAGTAGTGGCGAATCAGCGGGAGGGACATCCCGAAATCGCCGCCGATCGGCTGTCGGATCTGCTTCCCGTAGAGCGCGCGCGTGATCGGGTACACCACGTTGTTCGTAATCGTGCCGTCGAACTTGTGGCGGAGGTAGTACGGCGCCACATAGTCGAACCCCTGGTTCATCACCGGGGCGACGAGGAGGTGGATCCACTCGGGCGTGATGCTGCGCAAGTCTGCGTCGACGACGGCGCACGCCTGGGCACCAAGGATGTCGGCCGCCCGGAAGATCGTCCGGAAGGCGCTGCCCTTCCCGGGCAGCCCGTGATACGGGACGGTGAACCGGTGGATCGGGCGCACAGGGTGCGACACGAGAACGAGCGCCGCGTCGAGCCCGCTCGTCCCAGCCACGATGGCCGGCGTGTCGTCGGTCGACCCGCCGTCGGAATTGAGAATGACGGAGTGGGCCCCGGGAAAGTACTTCGCGAGGCCGGTCTGTGCGGCCTGGACGACGTGCCCGATCGTCGACGCGTTCTGGTAGCTCGGGATCCCGACAACGATGTCGGCGCGGCCGATCTCGGCGAGGCGTGCGAGCACCTCCGGAGTCAGGAAATCGGGCGCACTCATGACCGGCCCAGCCATGAACGTGGACGAACTCGAACGACTTCGCGCTGCCAGCCGTCGAGCAAGGCGGTAACGGCCTCGGCCCAGCCGGCCGGCCCGCTCGCCTGCGTCACGAGGGCGGTCGGCACCTTGCGCAGGAGTCGGCTCGTCGCCCCGTTCATGTCACTGCGGATAATGAAGGGGCGATCGACGGCCCGGAGCATCGACATGTCGTTCAACCCGTCGCCCAGGCCGGCCATCACCACGGGGCCTGGCTGCTCGGAAAACAGGGTGCGCAGCACGGCCACGGCCTGTCCCTTGTCGGCGTCACCGATCGCGTGGTCGTACCTTCCGCCCGAGACGGCTCTCAGGCCGCGCCGGCGCAGCGCCTTCAGAAACCGGCTTCGCGTAGCAGGGTCTGCTCCACACAGGGTGAACGGCTCATCGTACTGGCGCAGTTTGGCGAGTTGGGCGTCGAGCGCCGACAATCCGCAGTCAGCGGCAACGTCGCTGACGGTCATGTCGGAGAAGCCGACGACACGCACCCGTTCGGCGGCGGCGACTTCGCGCAGAATGGTCACCACCTCCGGGTAATGCCGACCGAGTTCGAGCACGAACCGACCGCCCGCAACAACGGCCGCGGGAGGGACATCGCGGAAATAGCCTGCGGGCGCGACGATGGCGCCGCCGTTCTCCGGGATGAATGGATGGCTGATACCCAGCCGCTGCTGGAGTGCTTCGATCTCGGCGCGCGTCTTGCTCGAGCACAAGACGAGGGGGATGCCGGCGCGCTCGACGCGCTGGAGCACGGGCAGGGCCGGCCCCATCTCGTACGTCACCGGATCCAGCAGGGTCCCGTCGAGGTCCGTCACGATGACCAAACCCATGAGTGTGCGCCCCTCCCCTCACGTCACCGCATACTCGATGCAGTCCTCGTCAACGGCCACCCGCAACTGCTCGAGGAAATCGGGAATCGCCGCCGCGATCCGATTCCAGTTGGGGATCAGGGGCGCGCCGAGCGGGTCCTCCAGGAAGCGCTGGTAGGCGGTGCGGAGCGCCTCGGAGAAGACGGCCACCATGGTCTCTTCGTCGTGGCGGTCGAATAACAGGTCGTTGATCGCGGCATCCGCGTGATAGCGCGTGATCGTGTCCTGTGCCGTGCGGATGTACTGGACGAGCAGCGTCTGGAACAGCCCCTCGGTGAACACAATGCCCTCGGCCGCCAGCGTGCGAATCAGGTTCTGGGCGATGTCGGTGCACATGCGCGCGAGGCCCTGTGACCGATCATCCGCAGACACGACCTGGTGTTTGTGGTCGTAGTTGGCGCACAACTCGGCCTGGCAGATGCGCTGCAGCGCGCAGTTCCGGTGCACCTCCGCCAGCATGCCGATTTCGAGGCCCCAATCGGACGGGATCCGGTTGACGCGCGCGAGGTCGGCCTTCATCGCGAACTCACCGGCCAGCGCATAGCGGAAGCTGTCGAGGTAGACGAGCAGCGGCTGCCGCCCGACGACGACCTGCAGCGAACGGAGCAGCGGCGTCATGAACAGGCGCGTTACGCGCCCGTTCATCCGGTCGCTCACCCGCGCGTAGTAACCTTTCGCGAACTCGAAACCGAGGGACGGGTGCACGACCGGATAGCAGAGCCGGGCCAGGAGTTCCCGGTCGTAGGTCGTGATGTCGCAGTCGTGCACCGCTATCACATGACAGCGTGCCTCGCTCAGCACGAGTCCGTACGCGATCCAGCACGCAAACCCCTTGCCGGCCACGGTGGCCAGGAGCCCCGCGTCACTCAGCCTGGTGAGCGTCGCCTGCACCCGCGGGCCATCCAGCCACACGATTCGCACGCGCTGGTGGGACCGCCCGAACATCTCGCGCGCCCGGGCCACGCCCTCTTCGGACGCCCGGCCGAGACTGACCACCACCGTATCGAGGTACCGCACGTGCCGCAGGTGGTCCACGATACGCGCCAGGGCTGGCCTGTCGAGCTCATCGACGAGGCACGGCAACACCAACGCCACCGGTTCCGCGAGGGTGAAGCGCTCCAGATCCCGCTCGAGGTGCTCGACCCTCGCGTGGCCGAGCCGGTGGAGGGTCGTCACCACGCCAGTCTGATAGAAATCGGCCATCTCAGGGTCCCCCGCACCCCGGATGGTACGGTGGCAAGATTCCGCCCGCCATCATGTGCGGACCTGATTCGTCACGGAGAATGGCTGTAGGAGCGTTTCCCGGGCGTGGGGACGTACAATTCGGGGCATGTTCGGCTTCGGAGTTCGAAGGCACCTCCCCTCAACCGCGCCCGATCCCGCGTCTGCACGGCGGACGACGATCGGAACGGTACTGTTTGCCTGGTTCGGCCTGACCATCGTCCTCTGGGTAGCCGCCGGTGTCGATCTCGCCCTCCGGTTCGAAAAGACCAACCGGGACACGAACGCGATGACGAATCGTTTCCTCGATTCGGAGCGGGCGTTGGCCGACGTTCGCACCAGCGTCCTGCTCGGGGCCATTGACTGGCGCGATGCGATGCTCGATAGCGGAGGACCGGATCGCACGGAGTTCTACCTGGCCCAGCTTCAGCGCTATCAGGCCACCTGCGCCGAGAGCCTGGCCGAGCTCCGGAAGAGCAGCGACACGATAACCGCGTCGGACTCCCTGGCGACGCTCGCGCGCGAGGTGGACGAGTACTGGGCGTCCGTCCTGCCCGTCACCACGATCCCGTCGGCGCAGCGGGCCGCCGACGTCCGTCGGATTCTGAGCGATCGGATCCTCCCTCGGCGCGCAAACGTCGAGCGCATCGTGGCGCAGGTCCAGTCCTTGAACCGGTCACACCTCCAGCAGCAGCAGCGCCGGGAGGCCGAGGTGTACGCGCGCTCGACGAGCCGGTTTCTGCTTACGGGCGGCCTGGCCCTGCTGCTGAGCCTGGGTGTCGGGGCCTTCGTCACCGGTCACGTCAGCCGTCTCGAACGAGGCCTCCGGGCTCAGCTGGCGGCCAACGCCGAGAACACCGCCCATCTGCACCGCCTGTCGGCTCGACTCGTGCGTGCGCAGGAGGACGAGCGCCGGCTGATCGCGCGCGAGTTGCATGACGAAATCGGCCAGGCGCTGACGGCGGTGAAGATGCAGCTGTCCGTGGCGCGACGCTCGGTCCCGGAGGGGCAGACCGCGGCGATCGACGAAGCTCGGGCGGTCACCGACGCCGCCCTTCAGTCGGCCCGCCAGCTTTCGCGGCTGCTCCATCCGCCGATGCTCGACGACATGGGACTGGCATCCGCGCTCGACTGGTACCTCAAGGGATTTGCGGATCGGAGCGGGATCGCGACGGAGTTCCTCCATGCCGGCATGGACGACCGTCCCGCTCCGGAAGTCGAGACGTGCCTGTTCCGCGTCGTCCAGGAGGCCACCACGAACATCGCCAGACACGCCTCGGCGACGTCGTGCCACGTGTACCTGCAGCGCCTGCCGGCCAGCGTCGTGCTGACGGTCGAAGACAACGGGCAGGGCTTCGATTTGAACACCGCCCGGCGCAGCGCCGCGGAGGGTCTCGGACTCCTGGGAATCGAGGAGCGCGTCTCGGATGCTCGCGGTTCGTTTCGTATCGAAAGCTCGCCCGGGCATGGCACGCGCGTCAACGTGGAGTTGCCCGCGTTGAGCGGCGGTCGGGCTGACGCATGTGACGGCACACACGGTGACGACGGGGACGAGGCCACGGGTGAAGAGGGCAGCCATGATTCGCATCCTGCTCGCGGATGATCACACACTGGTGCGTCAGGGCCTCCGGAGGATCCTGGAGGAACAGGCGAATTTGCAGGTCGTGGCGGACACCGCCGACGGCCGCGAGGCCGTTCGGCGGACCATCGAACTCCAGCCGGACGTCGTCATTCTCGACATCGGCATGCCCCGGCTGAGCGGCATCGAGGCCGCGCGGCAGATCAGGCGCCGGCTCCCGGCCGTGCGCATCGTGATGCTGTCGATGCACGCCGATGAAGCGCACATCACGCAGGCCGTGGAAGCCGGTGCGAGCGGGTACCTGTTGAAGGACTCAGCCGACGACGACCTCGTGAAGGCCGTAACGGCCGCCGTTCAGGGCAAGTCGTTCTTCAGTCCAGCCGCCGCAGCGGTCCTGCTCGATGAATACCGCCGATCGCTGGCGCGACGCGGGATCACCGACCGCTACGACTCGCTGTCCGAGCGCGAGCGCGAGGTCTTCCAGTTGATGGCCGAAGGACACAGCAACAAGTCGATCGCGACGATCCTGGGCGTCTCCCCCGCCACGGTCGAGACGCACCGCGCCCACCTCCTGGAGAAGCTCGACTTGCACTCGGTCGCAGAAGTCGTTTTGTACGCGGTGCGGAGAGGCATCATTTCGTAGCCGACGCCGCACCCGTGCCGGACGTCTTCTCCGCTTTCAGGTGCGTGTCGTACCAGGCCAGGATGCGCTGCTCGAAGTCGACGCTCTCCGCCACGCTGTTCGGCGGCCGGTGGGCGCCATTGGCGTAGCGCACCCATTCCACGTCCTTCCCCAGCCTCCGCAGTGCGTAGTAGATCTCGCGCGACTGGCTCGCGGGCACGTTCGGATCCTGGTCGCCGGTGATGCACAGCAGCGGCGTGGTGATGCGGTCTGCGTGCAGGATCGCCGAGTGGTCCAGGTACCGCTCCGGGTACTCCCACAGCGTGCCGCCAATCCGGTCCTGGCTCTTCTCCGGCGCGTGGGTGTTGCGGACGCCGAGCCGAGGGCTGTCGGTGTAGAAGCTGACCATGTCCACCTTGCCCGAGATGTTGATGGCGGCCTTGAAGCGATCGGTCTGCGTCAGGAGCAGCACCGTCGCGTAGCCTCCGTAGCTCGTGCCGTGGACGCCAAGCTTGTCGGGATCGGCAATCCCCAGGTCGATCAGCCGGTTCGCGGCGGCCGTCACCCCCTTCACCCAGGATTCGCCCGGACGCCCGACGACGAGATTCACCGATGGGTGGAACACCGCGTATCCGTGGTTCGCGAGAAACGCCGCGCGGCCGTTGAACCCGTTGTCGAAGAACGTCTCGTAGATCTCGAAGACGGTCGGATAGCGCTTGCCCTTCTCGTAGTCCCCCGGGTAACGCAGCACGCCGTACATCACCTTTCCATCGGCGTCGCGATAGGTGACGAGCTCGGATACTGGCAGCTTCTTCGAGACCATCCACGGGTTCAGGTCGGTCAGTGTTCTGACGCTCGAGAAATCCACCGACGCGACATGGAGATCAGCGGGACGGTCCCCGTCGGACATCGAGAAGACAAACTGCCGGCCGTCGCGCGCCTGCCGGAACCCCGAGTAGAGCTTCGCGTTCTTCACGAGAGGCGTCAGCGCCTTCGTGGCCACATCCAGGCGCACAAGCCCGCGCTCCCAGCGATCGCGTTCCGACCAGGTCAGGTAGATCGCCCTCCCGTCCGGGCTCCATTCCAGCGCCTCCATGCGCGGGTTCTTCTCTTCGTCCTCCTTCAGCGCCAGGACCTGCTCGCGGGCCGCGCTGGCGGCGTCGACGACGTACCAGCCCTTCTTGCTGGTGATCAGCAGCCGCTTGCCGTCACGCGCCAATGGCCCGACGGAGAAGCTTTCCGGCTCGTCTTTCGGCGCCTTGGAGTCCTTCGTCACTGCCTTGTCCACCTCGGCGGCAGGCTTCTCTCCGTCTTTCTTCGCCGGCGGCGGCGTAAGGCTGCGCGGCTTGGTCTCGTCGACGCGCTGGACGAACACTTCGCCCTTCTTCGCGTAGGCAAGCGTCCGGCCGTCATCCGACCACCGGAGGGTCACGCCTTTCAGGTCCTTAGCCTCGGCGATGGTCTTCGGCTCGCCGCCTGCGATCGGCACGAGGCGGAGGGCGTTGTCCGTGCCGCCAATCACGTCGTAGTCGGTCTTCTCGGTCACGTCTTCCTGGAACGTGATGAACGTGCCATCGCGCGCGACCGAGTAGGTGGACAGCTTCCGCTCGGACAGGATCGTGCGCGGCTGTCCCGTCGTCACATCCACCTCGGCCACGGATCGCCACCGCGCCGCACGGCCAAGATCGTCCCACTCGAGAAACGGGTCCTTCGACGACTGCACGATGATCGGGCCCTCCGTCAGCGCCGTGAAGCGTGCCCGGGCGTCGGCGTCTCGCTGTTTCGTCCGCAACGACACGATGACGCGGGAATCGTCGCTGGACCACGCCAGACCGGAGTTGATCGCGATCTGCACGTCGCCCTTGAGCGCCACGTCGCGCACGGTCGCGCGCGCAGCCTCCCACACGCGAAGCCGCACCGTCGGGTCCGCGGCCGGCCCGGCTTCGAAGGCCTGGAGGAACGCGAGGCGAGACCCGTCGTGCGACCAGGCTGCCTGCCGGATGTCCGCGAGCTCCGGCAACACCTCCCGGATGGCGCCCGACCCGGTGTCGATCACCATGAACCGCACCGCGGCCGGCTGCACAAAGGTGGGGTCGCCGTAACGGCGGTGGTTCACCTCGGCATTGTCGAAGGTCCGCCGCGTCGTCACCGCGACGCGCCGGCCATCGTCGCTCACATCCAGCACCGAGGCCGTCGCGACCTTCAGCATGTCGTCGGCCGTCAGCGGAGCCAGCGCCCCGCCTCCCGCCACCTGCGCACCCGGTCGCACGCCAACGACCAGCACGAACCACACAGACAGCGCCAGCATCCGATGTGTCACGGGCCACCCTCCATCCTGGGCGGGGAGTATAGCAGCCCGGCGCGACTGGGGCCGGCGTGCCGCCTCACGCGCCGATGCTCGTCAGGATCAGGTGACACTCGCGCCCGACCCGCCTCGCGGCGTCCGAACACGCGAGGTATGGTGTATTCTGATCGAATACAAGGAGCATGCACCCATGATTGGAATCCGGCGGCTGCGTGGAAGCCGGCTGACGGCGCTCTCCGCGAGTGCCGTCGTCATCCTGTGCGGCCTGTCCCACTTGCCGGCGCTCGCCCAAGGCGCACCGCCGTCCCAGACTGCGGCTTCTGTGAAAGAGGTGACGGCCCAGACACGGCGCTACTTCGACGCGGTGAGACGCACTGACGCCGCCGAGCTGGACACAATCTTCTCACCCGACTATGTCGAGGTCTCCCCGCTGGGCCAGGTGGACAAGCGGGCACAGGTCGTCGGCTTCTATCAGGCAGCGGCGCGGGCGCAGACCGGGCAGGCCTCTGAACTCACGGAGGTGACCGTGGACGAGCTGGCGGTCAACGTCTACGGTGACGTGGCCGTCGTCATCGCGGGAGAGTCATTCAAGATGAGCGTGGCCGGAACACCCGTGTCCCGCCCCATGCGCTCCACCCTCGTGTGGCACAGGCGCGCCGGGGTGTGGACCCTGGTTTCATCGCATCACACCGCGATACGGCCGCCGGTCGCGCCAGGCAAGACGGTCGAACGGTAGAGGAGGTTCACATGGAACGACACGTACTCGAAGCCATCCGCGACATGATCGCGTCCCACCGCGTGCTCGGTCTCGCTGTCATCGTCGACGGCGATCCCGAAGCCAGCCTGCTTCCGTACGCCGTGCGCCCGGACTTCGGGGCGGTGTACGTCCAGGCGTCCGGCCTGGCGCGCCACTCCCGCGGCCTGCAGCCGGGGGCGCACGTGGGGGTCGTGATCCACGAATCGGAAACGCCGGACGGCGATCCGCTCCAGACGCCGCGGATGACCCTGCAGGCCACCGTGACCGTGCTCGATCGGGACAGCGCGCAGTTCGCGGCGGCCCGCGCCATCTTCATCGCACGGCTTCCCGGCGCCGAGTTGACGCTCAGTCTGGGCGACTTCAACCTCTACGAGCTGCAGTTCGGACGGGGCCGCTACGTCGCAGGGTTTGCGCAGGCCTTCAACTTAGGCCCCGACACGTTCAAGGATGTCGCCGCCCTGAAGACGCCCTGACGCCCTCCGGGGCGATCCTCCGTGGAGTCAGTCACCGCCCCGCCGGGTTTGAGGAATGCCGGGCCGGCGCGAACAAATCGCTCCGCCGGTCGTCTACTCTGAAGGGGCGCCTCCGGGTCGATTGACCGCCCGCGCGGAAATCCGGTAACATACCGACCGGTAGGTATACAGAGGTCGCCGAAGGTCCGATGCCGTCACACTCGCCCGTCCGCCGCCGTCGCCTGCGGCTTGCCCCGCCCGATCCCACGTCCCGCAGCCGACTACTGCAGGCCGCGGTGGAGATCTTCGAGCGCAAGGGCTACGCGGCCACGTCCGTCCGCGAGATCGTGGAACACGCGGGCGTCACCAAGCCGGCGCTGTACTATCACTTCCGCAGCAAGGAAGGCATCCTGATCGCCGCCCTCGAACTGGCCGTCGGGGAGTTCGAGACCATCCTCGCCGGAGTGGTCCACGCCAGCGACGGTACGCGCGCCCGCCTCACGCGGCTCTGCGAGCGTGTGATGGACACGACGCGGTCGAAATCTTCGCTCGTGCGCGTGGCTCATGCCGTCTACTTCGGCCCCCGCGAGGCGGTACCGCCATTCGATTTCCAGGTGTTCGATCGGCTTCTCCGCGGAGGGCTCGGGCGGATCGTCGAAGATGGCGTCGCCGCCGGAGAGATCCGGCGCGCCGCGGCAAGCGACGCGATCCAGGCGGTGACGGCCGTGATGATGCTGGGTGTCGACCAGCACGCCAACGGACGGCCGGACGCCCTGGACCATAAGGGTGTGCGACGGCTCATCAATCTTGTGTTTGACGGTATCGCGGCAGCTCCTCGTTTCGGGAAGGAATCATCGTCATCATGAAACCTCGACATGTTGTCTGGCAGTCCATCCTCGCCGCCGCCGCGCTGGCGGCGGCCGCGTGCTCGGGTTCGACGCAGCCTCCCCCGGCGGCCGCTGTGCCGGCGGCCGGCCGACCTCCGGTGGCCGTATCGGTGGCACCCGTCGGCCTGGCGGTCTTCCAGGAGAGCGTGGAGATTGTCGGGTCGCTGGCGCCCAAGTTCTCGGCCGACGTGAAGTCGGAAGTGACCGGCACCGTGACGGCCGTGTACGTGACCGAGTGGGTGCCCGTCCGCAAGGGCGACCGCCTGGCGCAGCTCGACACGAGCGAAACCGAGGCGGGCATCGCCGCGCTCAAGGCCATGGAAGCCCAGGCCCGCGTCGCCGAGTCGCGCGCGAAGCGGGAGTACGAGCGTGCCCTGCAGCTCAAGCAGTACGGGTTGATCACGCCCCAGAACCTCGACGATGCGAAGTCCGCCGTCGAGGCGGCGGAGGCCGCCACGTCGGCGGCTGGCGCCCAGACACGGACCGCCGAGGCCCGGCTGGCCAAGTCGCTGCTCCGATCCCCGATCGACGGCGTGGTGGCCCTGCGCGGGGTGAACGTCGGCGACCGCGTGGAGAACATGGGTAGCGGCGACCCGCTGTTCCGGATTGTGGACAACCGCCTGCTGGACCTCGTCGTGTCGGTGCCCTCCTCCCGCCTCGCGTCGGTGCGGATCGGCCAGGTGCTCGAGTTCGCCACGGATGCACTGCCGGGCCGGACGTTCACGGGCAAGGTGATGTTCATCAACCCCGCCATCGACGCGGCGAGCCGATCGGCGAAGGTCGTGGTCGAGGTGCCGAACCGGGACGGGCTGCTCAAGGGCGGGTCGTTCGTCAAGGGCCGCGTGGTCGTCGCCACCCGCGCCGACGTGCTGCAGGTCCCCCGCGAGGCGCTGCTCAACTGGAACGTCGAGCAGCAGACGGCCGAGGTATTCGTCGTCCGCGGCGATCAGGCCGACAAGCGCGTGGTGAAGACCGGCACGTCGAACGGCGTGTCGGTGGAAGTCGTGTCGGGGCTGCAGGCCGGTGAACAGGTGGTCACGCGTGGCGGCTTCGCGCTCCAGGCGGGCGACAAGGTCGCCGTCGCCAAGGGCGAGGGAGCGTAGCGATGTTCCTCTCGAATCTCTCCATCAAGCGGCCGGTCGTGGCCACGGTGATGATGCTCACGCTGGTGACGCTGGGGGTGTTCTCCTGGCGGCGGCTGTCGATCGACATGATGCCGGACGTCGAGATCCCGGTGCTGTCCATCATCGCGGAGTTCCCCGGGGCCTCGCCGGAAACGGTCGAGCGCGAGGTCAGCAAGAAAATCGAAGAAGCCGTCAACCCGATTTCCGGCGTCAAGCACGTCAACTCGATTTCCCGCGAGGGTCTCTCCTCGGTCGTCGTCGAGTTCAACCTCGAGGTGAAGATCAACGACGTCTCGCAGGAGGCGCGGGCGAAGATCAACGCCATCCGCCGCGAGCTGCCGGAGGGCATGAAGGAGCCCGTCATCCAGAAGTTCGACTTCGGCGCGATGCCGGTCATCTCCCTCGCCGTGCGGTCGAAGACGCTGCCGCCCCGCGAGCTGACGACCCTGGCCGACCGCAAGGTCAAGCGGCGGCTGGAGAGCATTCCCGGCGTGGCCCGGGCGAAACTGGTGGGATCGTCGAAACGCGAGGTCACCGTGAACCTCGACCCGGCGCGCCTTTCCGCCCTGGGCATGGGTGTGGACGAAGTGGTGGCCGGTCTCGCCTCCGAGAACGTCAACACGCCCCTCGGCCGGTTGACCCAGGGTGCCACCGAGATGCCGCTGCGCATCTCGGGCAAGCCCAGGCAAACCGACGGGTTCGCGTCCATGGTGATCAGCCGGCGAGGGAGCGAGCCTATCCGGCTCTCGGACGTCGCGACCATCGAGGACACGGTCGAAG
>Ga0315297_10002358_pt1 | contig 11909 bp, 10 predicted proteins | sample YL17G15_0_MG_FD_203628 | JGI IMG/M metagenome (GOLD analysis project Ga0315297, IMG submission 203628) | Sediment microbial communities from Yellowstone Lake, YNP, Wyoming, USA - YL17G15_0 | ecosystem: Environmental > Aquatic > Freshwater > Lake > Sediment | place: USA: Wyoming | collected... | reverse complement strand
CAGGTAACACTGGTAACACTGGAGCAACAGGTAACACTGGAGCAACAGGTAACACTGGAGCAACAGGTCCAACAGGTAACACTGGTAACACTGGTTCAACAGGTAACACTGGTTCAACAGGTAACACTGGTTCAACAGGTAACACTGGAGCTAACGGAGCTAAATTTTCACTAGTAATGTTCAGTGGAGACGTTAAGGACGATATGGGTACAGTCTATCTTGGTCAGAATAATATACAAACTGCCCAAGGATTGGCTCAATTTACTATACCTGTGGCAGGAAAAATTGATAACTTTGTAGTACGAACAGGTACAACAGTATCTGGCGGTGCTAGCTATATCTTCACAGTCATGAATGCTGGTTCAGCTACTGCATTAACTTGTACAGTTCCAGCCGCAGGTACAACATGTACTATTGATACTGGCGAAGAATCATTTGCATTAGGTAGTCTACTGAGTGTCAGAGCTACTGAAACTGGTTCTCCTGGAGACGAAAAAGCATTAGCCACTATGACATTCAAAGCTGACTAATCACTAACCTTCTTTTCTTTTTTTGTTTCAAATCCTAAAATAATCTGTATTGTAATCAAAACTTTTTTTCAAATTTCAAGTTCAATTACAATATTCTCAATATCTTTAATCTGCTAATTCATAATACTTTAAATTATCATCCAAAGAAATGAAATCACTTGGTAGACAAATCAATATTGCTCTTAGGCATGTCCGCAGTTGCCGTCATTATTTTTGCAATTGTAATTGTATCTGTAGTTGAAAATTCTACCACGCAACCTACCTTCTCAAAGATTCAAACAGTTGGTCCTGTTTGGTCTACAGAGTCATGGCAATGCACCTCAAACTCTGATTTTTTGATTCATGGCATGTTGAGAGGATTTGAAGGAGCCCAGTTTGCAATTAATATATCCACCCATGGAACGCAATCACTGTACACATTTCTAAATGAAGGTCCACCAATTGCATTTACAGTTGGAGCAGAACCCAATCAAACTATAACCATTACAAGAACAGGTACTGTATCAGGCTTTCTAACTCTGCAAACAAATACGGGTACAACTGCAAGCTGTATTCCAATTTGACATGAAATCAATTACAATTGTTTTTTCTGTATTGCTGTTGTGCTCTTTTGTTGGCACCTCTTTTGCTCAGGAATTTGTGCCGTTTCCAAGTACAGACAAGACTTTGCCTGAAGTTTCATTGCAGCTAGTTTTGCGTAATTCAAACGGTCAATTGATAACATACATAGAGCCAACCCTGGCATACATTCCAAGTGTTCCAAACACTCACAAGTATTTGGACACGGTAGGTGACAAAACAATAATTACAAGAGATGGCCAGAATTTTGAGCAAATTGAATATACTCAGACAAGCGTCTTTTCTACTAGCGAGCAATTTGCTACTTTTGGAATGGTTTACAATGGTGATTTTGTCTATCTCATGAGGCACGATGCATATCTCTCACATCCAGGAGATGTTCTTACGGTACACTGGCACATAGTTCGAACTTTGGATAGATAAATTTACAAATTAAATTTAACTTTGCTTATCTTTAGATAAAATAATTCCGACACTTATTGCAAAAAATGTAACCAGGGTAATGAATCTATATGGAGTGTTTGTAATATTTGAAACCGCAATTAGTATCGGGGCTGACAATAATATTCCCATGATTAAAAACAAAAATGAGTCTGCATGTCTTATCCCCCTTCTATATACAACATAAAGTCCAATTGTTAGTGGCAGCAAGAATATCAAAATGAATCCATCATGTTGCAAATTTGCATTAAAAGCAGTAAAGCCGCCCCAGAAATCGTGAGCGCTAAGCTTTGTCAAGTCATAATCTGTAGATGTAGATCTTAAAACAAATAATCCTAGTATTGCTGCAACTACAATAACTCCATAGGCTGCTGTAATAATTATTTTTTTCTTTTTTGAAATATTTGATCTGTGAACAAAAAATAAGCTCATTGGCAAAAACGCCGCAATCAAGGGTTTTGACAATGCCCCTAAAATAAAAAATATGGGCGATAGCACTTCTGTTCTTAAAACAAAATATAATGAAACAAGATAAAATAAAATCCAAAAATTTGGATATGCGACACTAGTGTCGTACAAATAAAATACGCCGCTTTGCAAAACGATACACATTGCCACAATTCCTGCAAACCTTTTTTTTGCAATCTGTACTGTCAACAAATAAGTTATTACAAGTAATGCAATACTTCCAATAAATGGAATGGCCTTGTAGTTTCCAAAAATTATCATTGAGATTATTTGGAGATATGTTTGTACTACAGTACCTAAATTACCACCTGTTAAACTCTTTTTTACATCAAAACTCTCCAGACCTGCCTTTACTCGCTCATAGTAATCTGCGTCAAAATATCCGTCAAAAAGCTCTGTTATGCTTAGAGAGATATAAGTTCCAATTATCAGCACAATTACAAAAAGTGCTAACTGAGACGATATCTCAAAGTTCAAAATAAATCTAATTGATTTTACAATTGCATTGGGAAGCCTCTTTTTAAAATGTAAAATTGCTAAAACAAGTATAATGCCATTTGATATCAAAAATGGAAATGCCCAAGCTCCGAACTCAAATGGATTGACACCGAAATGATCTTCAAAACCCCCCAAAGTTCTCAAGATCAAAGCTGGAAATACGACTGAAATCAAAGTTATGGTTACAACTGCTACTGTTAAAAGAAAAATTAGCAACGAAATAATGCTTTTTTGTTGAGTGGCATACAATTTGTTTTCCAAATTACCTTAATTGATGATGAGAAATATGGATAAATAAACTGATTTGTATGCTATTTGTTTTTGTTTCTTATTTGATCTAGGATGAGTAGGACATCTGAAAACCTGATTAATTTAAACACAAATAATGACCCTGTACTAATTCCAAACGCTATAACAGTTACGACGAACCTGTTATCTATAATCTGTCCTGCTAGTATTCCAGTTACTACTCCTGTGATCAATGTCAGAACACTGATGAAAAATATTTTTCTCATAATATTGGTTGCAAAATAAAGCGATAAAATGCCTGTACTGATACTTGCAATGGCTATTGCCCAAGCACTACCAATTACACCCATAGATGGGATCAAAATCATAATGCTTATCAAAAATATGCTCATCTCTACAGTGCCTAATAATGTGATTTTTCTGAGTGAATCATCGTTGTTAAGCTTTGCAACTACGTTTGTTTTTAAAATAAATGGAATTACTGATATGGTTAGAATTGCTAACAATACATCATACTTTGTGTAACTATCAGTGTAGATGCTTAGAACCAAATTTGGAGATATGAACATCACGGTGATGATTGGTATGGCCAATGCCATGCTCCACGTTGCACTTGATGCAGAGAGATCCCTTTTTTGTTCAATTGAAGAAGGTATTGCTAACAACGCCAGTCGCGCAGGAATGACTGATATGAACACAATAAAACCATATGCTATGGTAAATCCTGCAATGTCTTCTTGAGGAATCAAAAAAAGTGCTAGAATTGAGATGGTTCCAAAATACTGGAGAACTGTTGAAAACTTCGTAGGGAAATTACTAATTCCTTCAAGGAGAGTAATTTTCAATGATTTTATTTTTATCTTCAGTCCAAATTTTTTAAGAGCTATGATTGACAAAACTAGTGCCAAAATAATGAATTGACATGCTAGTGCCATCATGAGACCTATAGTTCCTAATTGAAAATGCAAAACTAGCATCAAGATGGAGATTTTTACAATGCCCGAAATAATCTCTATTATTACTATGGGTCTAATTGAAAGTGATCCCATTAGAGCAACCCCTGAAATAATTTGGATAGGATTGCAAACCATGATGATTACGGTCAATACAAATATTGGAATGTCATCTGTTATTCTTTGAAATGCAATCCATAAAATTGGGATTAATAGAAGATGAATAATTATCTCAAAAACAAGTATGGAACCAAAATATGACTTGTCATTTGAAATGTATTTCAATAATGGATATTCGATGCTTAGAATCGCAACGGATGTAAATAATGTAGCTAGACTAAATGCAGATGATGTTAATCCTATTTCATTGAGATCTGTGAATCTGACTGCAATCAACCAGAAAAGTGCATTTAATATAGCAAAAACCATGATTGATGCTGAAGAGCTTAAACCTGATTTTAAAAAATAATTTGTCAACTATCCCTCTCTCAAGAAAATCCACTTTAAGTATATCTGTAAACACATTTTACACTTTATCTCTAGCCCCCACTTATTCCATCCATTAACCTGTGATTTTACATCTAATGGTATTGTAATACATTTATGTATAAATTAGAAAAAATTGAAACATGATCTCATTTAATATTCGAAAAAACATGAGTGCTCTTCATTATGTTTTTAGCCCACTAGAATTTTTTCGTGATATTTGTGGGGCATCCTGGAAATATTGTAAAACATATAGAAATTTTATCACTGTTTTATTTAAAAAAAGTTCTCATCAGTTTCCTATAGATGCTGTTTTAAAAAATGGAGATAGAATAAGGCTAAAGTCTGCACTAGAGGCACAATCTATCGCGCACGGTTTTAAAAATTCATTTGAAATTGATTCAGACTTGTTTATTATCATTAACAAAGAAATTCCAAAAATAAAATTACTTGGATGGAATGGAAATGGAGATGTTTTTGGAGTATTTTTTGATCAATATCTTTTAAAATTATCTATTAAAGATAATGATGTTGTAGATATTGGGGCAAATATTGGTGACTCTTCAATTTATTTTGCAATCAAAAATGCAAAAAGAATAATTGCACTTGAACCATTGCCAAAAAATTATGAAATTGCAAAAAAAAATATTGAAATTAATAATTTAGGCCATAAAATTGAATTAATTTTGGCAGGTTGTGGTGAAAAAAATGAAGTGATAAAATGTAATTCTAAAGATATGGGTATTGATGTATTCTTGAATAAAAATGTGGAAACGAAAAATACCGTGGAAATTCCTATGATCACGTTAGCAGAAATTTTAAAAAGATATAATTTATCCGACTCTTGTATTTTGAAAATGGATTGTGAGGGACACGAATATGATATTATTATATCAGCGTCAAAAGACACATTGATTCGATTTAGCGAAATTCTTATAGAATACCATTATGGTTACAAAAATTTAAAGGAAAAATTAGAAGAATCTGGCTTGTCGTTAACATTATCCGCCCATATACCATTAGAACTCCATTAGGAATGCATAAACGACAATTTATCGGATTGCTATATGCAAAAAACAAGTCAAAATCATCCAATTATATCTAATTACACTGAAAAATTTAAATGACTACTTTTCTCAGATGTGTCTCTTTTATGATCATTTAATTTGATCTTCTACATCTTAAACACAAATTAATAATTAATAGCAAATCAAATAAGATTATGAATAATAAAATTCTTAAAGAAATTCTTTTTCTATGGTGCGAATCAATTTCCCTGATCAAAAGAGAAGGGTTATTTTCCTTTATTGGTGAATCTCTAAAGTTTTTTAAATTCACCTGGTTTATGCTAAGCCTCAAATCTATCATTACAAGATCCACATTTCCTTCTAGCGATCCCATGTCTGTTATATCGACGTCTACAATTAGTCCTGACATTATTTCATTAAAAAAAAAATTTGACACTGATTTTGATCTGAGATATTATCTCAAAAATGGAATCTTCAACCCAACACACGAGTCTAAAGAAACAAACAAAATTTTAAGCATTTTATATATTGATGATCACACTCCACAACCAGACAAAGACGCTGGCTCTGTTGTGACTTTTAATTTTATTTGTATTCTGTCATCAATGGGTTATAAAATCACATTTTGGTCAAATGATCAAAAAAGAGTCGAACCTTATACAACAGAGTTACAACAAAGGGGAGTTGAAGTTATCTACGAACATCAAAGTTTTAAAAAATTTATTCAAAAAAGAAATAATGTATATTCAATCTGTATAACAACAAGGCCATATTTTTCTAAAAAATACATAGATAACATAAGGCACTACTCTCAACAATGTAAAATAATTTACATAGTGGCAGATCTGCACTTTGTTCGGATAGCTAGAGAAGCTTTCCTTGAAAAGTCCAAGATACGCATGATGATGTCTTTAGAAATAAAAAAGCTAGAATTTTGGAATATGAACAACTCTGATCTGACAATTTTCCATAGTGAAAATGAGTGCAAATTTGCATTAACTGAAAACAAGTCATTAAATGCTGCAGTGATCCCAATCCCCTATTTCCTAGATTTCGCGCCAAAATCATTTTCAGAACGAACTGATTTGTTATTTTTGGGAAATTATAAACATTCTCCAAATCTTGATGCAATCCAATACTTTGTTACTGATATTTTTCCTTTAATTACAAAAGAGTTACCTGATTTGAAATTATATGTGGTGGGATCTAATGTCCCCGATTTTCTAGCTGATCTCTGCAGTAAAACCAAAAATTGTATTTTGATAGGATTTGTTAAAGATCTAACTCCATATCTTGGTAGTTGTAAGATTATGGTGTCTCCGCTGCGCTATGGTTCTGGAATAAAGGGCAAGATCATACTGAGTATGCTATCCTCACTACCTGTGATAACAACCAATATTGGCGCAGAAGGCATATCTGCAAACACGAATTCAGAGTTATTGATTGTTGATAAACTGCAAGATTTTGCTAACAAAACTATTGATCTTTATAAAAACGAATTAGAGTGGAACAAATTGTCATCTAATGCAAAAAAATTTGCGGAGATAAACTATTCTCCAGAGCTAGTCCGGGCGTCATTTGAAAAAGTTTTTGAATCTATACTTAATCATTAAAGTATTGACTGTATTACATCTTACTTTTTTTAATCATTCTGCCCATACTGAAAAGAACTACTGACATTAACAATAAAATCAATCCTACCATCAGCGTTCCCAAAGAAAGTAGCGTAGTTGGCACAGAGAAATACCGTGTTTCATTAAAAATAGTTATTACAATTACAGAATAAAAAATTCCTATTAAAAATAAAATGATTCCTGGTATTCCAATGTATCTTAGTGGATGTTCAAGGGCAATTTGTTCTATGACCGACGTAAGCACAATTGTAAAATGTGAAATAGGGTTTTTGGTGGAAGTTCTACCTCCGGTGTTATAGATCACAGTTACTTTTATTTCTGAAATTACCAGTTCACTTTTTGCAGCATTGATAAGTATTTCAGAGTCTGCTCCAAATCCATCGGTTGAAAAATTTATCATGTCTAGCGCTTTTTTAGAATATGCTCTAAAACCGCTCTGGGAATCTCTAACCGGTAAATCAACTGCAATGTTTGTGACTCTGTCTAACAGTTTATTGCCAATTTTTCTGTACGCTGGCATTTCTGTTTTATCATCAAATCTATATCCTATCACTATATCTGATCTATTTTCAATCACGGGGGCTAGAATCTTTGGTATTTCTTCCGGCAAAAACTGTCCATCACCATCCATGGTTACTATGATGTCTGCATCAATTTGCTTTGCATGGTTGAATAATGATCTCATTGCAGCACCCTTGCCTTGGTTTTTTTGATGTTGTATTACCTCTGCCCCTGCTTGTTTCGCATTTTGGACAGTGTTATCAAAAGAACCATCATCGCATACAATTACCTTATCTACAAATTTTTTTGTTCTTTGAACAATATTAGAAATTACACGCTCCTCATTGTAAGCTGGAATGCATGCAATTATCATTATTTACAATATTCATAATGGGCAGTAATGAACTTAGCTAATTTTTGAACTATTGAATATGAATCCATGATTGATAAAGGATTACACATTTAAAAATTATGATTCATATCTTTTGATATTCAAATCTCCGTTCACACAAATCTAAAACTGCCACAACCTCCTGTAAAATTTTTTATACCATCTCATTAATGAAAAATAATGTACTCCGCAGCGCCAGCAAGAAAACCAAATTTTTTAAAGAAATTCATCCGAATCCATTTAATTGAGAAAACCTTACAAAGATTACCTAAATCGAATTATGTGCTAGATTTAGGTACAGGATATGGATTTTATTTATCCATAAACCCTCACGCATGGGCAGTGGACGGGGATCACAACTGTATTAATTATTTGCAGAGTAAAGGATTCAACGTAAAACAATGTGATTTTTTAAAACGATTGCCTTTCGATGATGGCGAATTTGAATATGTAATTGCTCATGACGTTCTAGAACACTTTACATATGAAGAGTTAGAACAAATTTTTTCAGAAGTTCATAGAATTTTAAAGCTAGGTGGACGATTTTTGGTCTTTGTTCCTAATAGAAGAGGTTATGATCTTGGACTCCGAACTGAAGCTGGACACAAACTGTTTGTCACCATTAATGAAGTTAAAAGCCTAAGTAAAGAATTGTTTGTAATCCAGAAAAATTATTCTGAACCATTACCACGATTCGTTGGAAAATTTTTTAATCATAACAAAGAAATCTTTGAACTAGTCCGGCAATAACTTTGATATCAAATGAAAAAGAGTTGAAAAATCAAATAAATTTAGATATCCACCATTTTGTCAATCTACTTAATTTTGAAAAATATCTTAAAAATATCCCGTCGTTTTGAGTCGTTGTTAAATTCTGGGGCAAAAAAATACTGTCTGTAAAGTCTTTAATGATCGCCTTATCCGGAATCAATTTTTTAGATTCAATTTCATTATACTTTTTTAGTATTTTGCTGAAATTTTTTAAAACATCCCACTCTGCTTTAATTTTGGTTGATGGAAAACCTTTTCTAAGGCAAAATAAAAATACCAAAAAATCTACAAGCATCAATGAAGGTAACATCAAGAAAAATGTTTTTCTTGATAAGTGTGTGAGTAAACAATACTTTCTATTTCTTTCCAACCAAAAAAATTTTTTAGACGACCACCTAAGATTAGAGCCTTCTACATGACAAATCGAGGAGGTCGGAACATAATATGATTTGATCCCAATCTGTGTGCCCCTCCATCCTAAATCTAGGTCATCCATGTACAAAAACAAAAATGAATCAAAGAGATTTAATTTTTCTAGTATTTTTTTTGGAACCAGAAAACAGGCCCCAGATGGAAAACCAATTTCTTCTACCAAATTACGCTGACAATTGTTTTTAATTCCTCTATCCCGCGTAAATCCAAAACCAAATAATTGGATCATGTTTCCAGTACTCTGAATTATTGATGGATCTTCTAATGTTAAAATTTTTGGTTGATAAAATCCATCTCCTTTCTGATAATACGCTTTTATCAATTCATCTAACCATCCTGGTATGACAACTGTATCTGGATTGAGTATTACGACAAGCTCACCCACAGCGTTGCGAATGCCTATATTATTTCCTTCACAATAACCAAAATTCTCTAGATTGGCTATCATTTTAATATCTGGAAATTTTTGTTTGCATTTTAAATGACTATTGTCTGATGATTTGTTGTCAACTATAATTATTTCAAAATTTTTATAAACTGTTTTAAGTATTGAATCAACACAATCCAGCAATAGATTCCCCGCATTATAATTTAGAATTATGATGCTCACAAACGGCTTTTCTTTTAGATTCAAAGTATTTTATTCCTATGAATACCTTCAATCTAGTTTATTTTTATGTTGTTTGCTAACTCATATCTGACTGTCTTATTGAATTAAGGGTGTAATTCTAATTACATGCGTAAAATTATGTAGTTTGTTTTATTCTCAAAGTAATCAAATGAGTCTGTAAAAAAATTAAAAAATGTTCATGGCATCACAAAATTAATCCGTTTATAATATCTTGTAAATATGGTTAATCAGATGAAGGCAATAATTTTAGCTGGAGGTAGGGGAACACGCCTTAGTCCAATAACCGATTATATCCCAAAATCTCTCATTCCCATAAAAAATATTCCTATCATCGAATGGCAAATAAAATATTTGAAAAAATTTGGAGTCACCGAAATTATTATTTGTGCTGGTTATAAATCAAAAATACTCGAGAATTTTCTTACCATGAAAAATGATCCCAAAGTAAAAATCACATTTTCAGTAGAAAAAACACCACTTGGGACGGGCGGCGCTATTAAGCAAACTGCCTCTTTAATTAAAGAAAAGTCATTTTTTGTTTTAAATGGGGATGTCATTACTAATATTGATCTTCACAAATTGGCAGAAAAACCAAATTCGATAGCATCAATTGAACTAAAAACAAAATTTGGCGTCTTGTATACCAAAGGTGACCTGGTGACTGCATTCAAAGAGAAAAAACAAATCTCAGACATCTGGATGAATGCCGGAATATACCACTTGGAAAAAGAAACATTGAAGGACTTGCCAAAAAAGGGAGATCTAGAAAAAACAGTCTTTTCAGACTATGCAAAAAAAGGGATACTGCACACTGTAAAATTTAAACACGCGATTTGGCACTCTATTGATTCTTTTAAGGATTTAGATGAATGCTCACTAGAAATTGATAAAATAATAAAATAGTTTTTGAGCCAGTAAAGCTAAGATTCTACGAATGATAACATCATTCATGCTAAAAACGCTGATAAAAAATATCAATTTATTTAAAATTAAATCTAGTTATCATTGAATTGACGTTGTGAATTTTTTGCAATATTTTTTGATGATGAAAAATTTAAAGTGTATTGAATTCATATTTGATAATGCATTTTTTTTTAGTCTTCTCTATCGATAGTGAAAGTATGGTATTTTTCCCAATCTCTATAAAATCTGCGATATTTTTAGGCACTAATAGATAGACACTCTGCTTGATGGATGTAGGTTTTATTTTTATTGGCATATGTATTTCACTTAATTTCTGTTTAGTTTGTTTTAAGATATGTCTTAGAGTATGTTATATTTTGACCATACACTATAGGGGTGAAAAATTAAGAATTTATTAAAACTATTTATTTATATCTTAAAATATCTAAGAATTTATTTAATAAAAAATAAGATCGTCACATTAAATAGTTACAGCAGTTTGCTCTCTTTAATGCTAAAAGCAAACAAAACACGACTTTTAACAACTTTGGTGATATTGATCATGGTCCCTGGCTTGTCTTCACAAGCCATGTATCTAAATTTGTCATTTATTCCATCTTTTGACTCTGTCGACGCACAAGTGCAAATCCAAAACGGATCTCACACTGGAGCAACAGGTCCTACAGGTAAAACTGGAGCAACAGGTCCTACAGGTAACACTGGAGCAACAGGTCCTACAGGTAACACTGGAGCAACAGGTCCTACAGGTAACACCGGAGCAACAGGTCCTACAGGTAACACCGGAGCAACAGGTCCTACAGGTAACACCGGAGCAACAGGTCCTACAGGTAACACCGGAGCAACAGGTCCTACAGGTAACACTGGAGCAACAGGTCCTACAGGTAACACTGGAGCAACAGGTCCTACAGGTAACACTGGAGCAACAGGTCCTACAGGTAACACTGGAGCAACAGGTAACACTGGAGACCCAGGTAAAGATGGTTCCAACGGAGCAACAGGTAACACTGGAGCAACTGGTAACACTGGAGCAACAGGTAACACTGGAGACCCAGGTAAAGATGGTTCCAACGGAGCAACAGGTAACACTGGAGCAACTGGTAACACTGGATCAACTGGCGAAACCGGTTCTACAGGTAACACTGGATCAACTGGCGAAACCGGTTCTACAGGTAACACTGGATCAACTGGCGAAACTGGTCCTACAGGTAACACTGGAGTAACAGGCGAAACAGGTCCTACAGGTAACACTGGATCAACTGGCGAAACCGGTTCTACAGGTAACACTGGAGCAACAGGTCCTACAGGTAACACTGGATCAACTGGCGAAACCGGTTCTACAGGTAACACTGGAGCAACAGGTAACACTGGAGTAACAGGTAACACTGGAGTAACA
>Ga0315297_10002357_pt1 | contig 11911 bp, 9 predicted proteins | sample YL17G15_0_MG_FD_203628 | JGI IMG/M metagenome (GOLD analysis project Ga0315297, IMG submission 203628) | Sediment microbial communities from Yellowstone Lake, YNP, Wyoming, USA - YL17G15_0 | ecosystem: Environmental > Aquatic > Freshwater > Lake > Sediment | place: USA: Wyoming | collected... | reverse complement strand
CCGGATCGGGGTCCGGGACAGGCACCGGAAGCCAGAGATTTCAACGCGTTACAAAAACACTGGACACCGGTTTTCACCGGTGTGACGACTTTTTACGAAGTCGTCCTTAAACAGCCCTGCGCATCAGGCGTATTGCTGCCGCAACGCGCTCTTCTGGACCTTGCCCATGCTGTTCGCGGCAGGGAGTCGACAAAATGCACGCGCTTCGGCACTTTGAAGTTGGCAAGGGCGCCCTTCAGTGCGCTGATAATGCCGGCTTCGGTCAACGCGGCGCCAGCTTCGTTATCCCGGGGCACTACGGCGGCAATGACTGCCTCGCCGAAGTCCGGATGCGGCACGCCGACCACCGCGGATTCGAAAACGCCGGGCATGGCATCGATCATCTCTTCGATTTCCTTCGGATAGATGTTGAGACCCCCACTGATGATGAGATCTTTTGAACGGCCGATGATCGAAATGTAGCCGTCGTTGTCCCATTTGCCCATGTCGCCGGTCTTGAAAAAACCGTCTTCGGTGAATTCCTCCCTGGTCTTTTCCGGCATCTGCCAGTAGCCGCGGAAGATGTTCTCGCCTTTGACCTGGATCTGGCCGATCTCGCCGACCTGTACCGGCTGGTTCGCGTCGTCCGCGATGCGGACAGAAACGCCCGGCAGGGGAAATCCGACTGTTCCCCCGCGACGCTCGCCTTTATAGGGATTGGAGGTAAACATGTTGCCTTCGGTCATGCCGTAGCGTTCGAGTATGGTGTGCCCGGTCCTTGTTTTAAACTCGTCGAATGTCTCGGTCAGCAGCGGCGCCGAACCGGAGACAAACAGGCGCATGTCGGCGCACAGCTCCCGCGTGAAACCGGGCTCTGAGAGCAGTCGCACATAGTAAGTCGGGACGCCCATGAATACCGTCGCCCTGGGCAGTAGAGCAAGGGCCCTTCCGGCGTCGAATTTCGGTTCGAACAACATAGGGGAGCCGTTCATCAGGGTGCAGTGAATCGCGACAAACAGGCCGTGCACGTGAAAAATCGGCAGCATATGTAACAGCACGTCTCCGGGCTGAAACGCCCAGTAGCGATGGAGTACCCGGGCATTTGAGGCAAGGTTCCGATGGGATAGCATGGCGCCCTTGGAACGCCCGGTTGTACCTGATGTATAGAGGATTGCGGCGAGGTCATCTCCGGTGCGCACTATGGTTGAAAAATTATCCGGCTGCAATGCCGCCCCCTCCGCCAGGCTGCTGCCGCCGTTGTCAGCAAGTTCAAGCACGTGAATCACGCCGGTTTTCGCGGCCAGTTCGTCGGCCAGCGCCCGTATCTGGGGCCTGCAGACGAAGACGCGGGGGGTGGCATCGCCAAGAAAGTACTCGATCTCGTGACGCTGATAGGCATCGTTCATCGGCAGGTAAACGGCGCCGGCGCGCAGGCAGCCCAGGTAAAGGAAGAGCGCCTGGGGGGATTTTCTCACCTGCACTGCGACGCGGTCACCCGGTTGCACCCCGAGCGATGCGAGCAGGCCGGCGTATCTGGCAGACTCCTGGTGCAGCCTGCCGTAGCTAACCTCATCGCCGTCAGGCAGGATCAGGCAAGGCGCTTTAGGGTTCCCCGGAAAGCGCGACTTGAGAATTTCGTACAGGTTTTCGCTCATAATAAAAAACTGGCGTTGAGCCTCTGCCCAACGCCAGTCGGCGTTCAGGGACTTCGTAAGAAAACTACGGCTTGTGGCATTTGGCGCAATCGGCTTCGGCCTTCAGGCCAAAGGCCTTTTTGCCGTCGTGGCAGACCGCGCAATACTTATTTTCGCCATGTTCCGCCTTGGTCATTTTCGCTTCTTTCTTCATCTTGAAGACTTTCGGGTGGCACTCCGCGCATTTTGCCTTTTGTGTATTCACATGCGTTTCATGGCTGAAGAGGACCGGCCCCTTGCTCTCCTTGGCTTCATATTTGATATCTCCCCCGCCCACTTTTTTTTGAGCGAAGGCCACGCCCAAGGCCGCAAAGCATATGATGCAGACGCTGATTATTAAAATCCTCCAGAATTTATTGCCCACTTTCTCACCTCCTTTCCGTGAATTTTTTATCTCCTTGGCCGATTTATTTCCGGCGCTTAGGAAATTTTACTTTGGGCGGAAATCTATCCTCAACGGAAAGATTCGTCAAGAAAAAACAGAAAAAAACGCAAACCTGCGAAGCTTGACGACTTCGTAAAAAGTCGAAAATGCCCAAGAATCGTCATTCCGGTGAAAACCGAAAGCCAGAGATTTCAACGCGTTACAAAAACACTGGACACCGGTTTTCACCGGTGTGACGACTTTTTACGAGAGCGTCAAGCTTGTCACAATGATCATGACTAAAGGTATGCGAAAGCCATTCGTGCTGACAAGGAGATCTGCAACAGTTAGGCAACGCGGAACGGTGCGAATCCTGTCCTGTCCCCGGAAAGACCCATATTCAGAAACGAAGTCTCTAATATGCCTCTTTTTACCGTTGACAAAAAGGGCCTTTTTTCTTTAATCTCCTCACAGAAGGTGCGACGGCGGCATGGCGGTTCAAGAATGGGCAGCAGCCCTTCCGCCTTTGGAAGAGTCCCGCCTCCCTCTTTGATCCGGCGCAGCGCCGGTCGGAGGCGGGAGATTAGATAAACGCCGATCCGCAAGGCGGGGCGAAGAAGGCCGTCTTTGCATACAGAAGGAGGAAGAAAAACTTGAACGAAGAGATCACATCAGATGCGCTGAAGTCATTTTTCCGCAAAGACCTCTTTGCGGAATTCGTTGGTATCGAACTTCTGGAGGCGGGCGACGGCCGGGCAACGGCCCGCCTCAAGCTCCGGGATCATCACCGAAACGGCCTCGGTCTTGTTCATGGCGGCGCCATCTTCACCCTGGCGGATCTGGCTTTCGCGGCGGCCGTCAATTCCCGGGGGAGGGCCGCCGTGGCTATTCACTGCTCGATCTCGTACCTCAAAGCGGTGCAGGGGGATCTTCTCCTCGCCGAGGCCGAAGAGGTCTCCTGCGGTCCCAAGATCGCTGCCTACTCCATCCGGATCACCGACGACTCGGGGGAGATGATCTCCCTCTTCGAGGGGATGGCCTACCGGAAGGGGGAACGGTGGGTTGTCTGAGGCGCATCCGTCAAACCGGTCCATCTTTTGGGGTGATGATTCGGCCCACGCGGACACGGAAAGTGACGAGTGCGGCGCCGCCGATTTCGCTGAACTCCGGCGATCTTTCCATGGCTTCCTTTCTTTGAAAAAAGGCGCGCTTCAGGGATGATGCCCTCGTAAAAAGTCCCCCAAGCCGTCATACCGGCGAAAGCCGGTATCCAGAACTATTGGGAAACACTGGATTCCGTGTCAAGCACGGAATGACAAAACAGAGGGAAATTGACTTTTTACAAAGCCGTCAGGGATGAATGACAATACTCGGGATCACAATTCGTATGCACATGAAACTAAGCAGAAAACTGCTGTCTCGTCAAGGGTTTCCCGAATTTTGCATGATGAGTTTTTCCCAGCTCCCCCGGAGGGTCTCGTGACGGAGCGACTCTTTCAGAAGGGTGCAGAACGTGCGGCGGGGAATGGTACGGGCGCCCAAGATCGCCAAGTGCGGGGATTCGACCTGGCAGTCGATGAGGTCGAAAGCGAGCTCCCGGAGGCGGGAGACCAGGGCGATGAGGGCCGCCTTGGAGGCGTTTGCCGTGGCCGAAAACATCGATTCGCCAAAGAAGCAACGGCCGAGGGAAACGCCGTAGAGGCCGCCCGCGAGCTTTTCTTCGCGCCAGACCTCCACGGAGTGAGCATATCCGAGGTCGTGGAGGGCAATATAGGCCTTCCGCATTTCCTCTGTGATCCAGGTGCCGTCCTGGCCGGGTCGCGGCTTCCGGCAGGCGGCGATCACTCCGCGGAATGCATGATCGAAGGTGATCCGGAGAAGCCCTTTTTGCAGGAACTGCCGCATGCTCCGTGAGACGCGGAGTTCTGCGGGGAACAGGACGAAGCGCGGGTCCGGCGACCACCAGAGGATCGGCTCCCCCTCGGCGTACCAGGGGAAGATCCCTTCCCGGTAGGCGGCCAGGAGCCGCTCCGGAGAGAGGTCGCCGCCGACGGCCAGAAGACCGCTTCTAACGGCGCATTCGGCGGGGGGGAAAACGATCGCCTCAGGAAGTTGATAGACCGGCATGGGTGATCCGGACGACTATGTCGTCGTTTTCGATGTCGGCTACGGCGTCGCCGCCCTCCCGGAGGCTGCCGAAGAGGACCTCGTCCACGAAGAAGCGCTTGATCTTGTCCTGGATCAGCCGTGCGATCTCCCGCGCGCCGAATTCGGGAGAGTATCCCTTCAGGACGAGCCAGTCGTAACAGCCCTCGGTGACGGTGAAGCGGATCTTCTTCTCTGTGAGCTGTGCGGAGAACTCGACGATGGCCTTTCTTACGATCTTCAGGACGACCGCATCGGTGAGGCACTGGAAGTTCACGACCCCGTCGAGGCGGTTCCTAAACTCGGGAGAGAAGGTCCTCTCCAGGGCCTTGTAGACGGCGTCCCGGTTGATGAGCTGTCCCTCGAAGCCGATCGTCTGTCGGCCGATCTCCCGTGCTCCGGCGTTAGAGGTCATCAGGAGGATCACGTTGCGGAAATCCGCCTTCTTGCCGATGTTGTCCGTGAGCGTCGCGTAGTCCATGACTTGCAGGAGGGTGTTGAAGATGTCTGCATGGGCCTTCTCGATCTCGTCCAGGAGGAGGACGGCGTGGGGGTTCTTTCGAATCGCCTCGGTGAGGAGGCCGCCTTCTTCGTAGCCCACGTAGCCTGGAGGCGCCCCAACGAATTTTGCCACGGTATGCTTTTCCTGATACTCGCTCATGTCGTAGCGCAGCAGCGGCACCCCCATTGTCGCGGCCAACTGCCGCGCGAGCTCCGTCTTTCCCACCCCCGTCGGTCCCACGAAGAGAAGCGAAGCGACGGGCTTGCCCGGTTCGCGGAAGCCGGCGCGTGAACGTTTGACCGCCTCTACGACCTTCTCCACGGCCTCGTCCTGTCCGAAGATCCGGGCCTTCAGTTCTGTTTCCAGCTCCTTGAGCTTTTCGACCTCCGTGGAGGAGACGCTCTTCTCCGGGATCCGGGCGATCCTCGCAACGACGGTTTCTATCTCCTTCGGCCCGATCACCACCCGCTCCACGGCGTTATCGTCGCGGTTCATGGAGGCGAAGGCGCCGGCCTCGTCGATCACGTCGATGGCCTTGTCCGGCAGGCGGCGGTCGGTGATATACCGGTCTGAGAGTTCGGCGGCGGCCCGGAGGCCCTCCTCCATATAGGAGACCTGGTGGTAGGTTTCATACCGCTCCCGGATTCCTTGGAGTATCCGGAAGGTGTCGTCGACCGTCGGCTCGGGGACCTCGACCTTCTGGAAACGACGGGAAAGGGCGCCGTCCTTTTCGAAGTACTTGCGGTATTCGTCGTAGGTCGTCGACCCGATGCAGCGAAGCTTCCCCGAAGCGAGGGCCGGTTTGAGAATGTTTCCGGCATCCATCGACCCCCCGGAGACGGCCCCCGCGCCGACGATGTTGTGGATCTCGTCGATGAAGAGGATGACCTTCTCCTGTTTCTGAAGCTCGGCGATGATCCGCTTCAGCCGTTCCTCGAAGTCACCGCGAAAACGGGTTCCGGCGAGAACCGCGCCCATGTCCAGGGAGTAGATCCTGGCCCCGGCCAGCCGTTTCGGCACCAGGCCTTTGGCGATCATCCGGGCGAGCCCCTCGGTGATTGCGGTTTTCCCCACGCCCGGCTCGCCGACGTGGACCGGGTTGTTCTTGAAACGGCGGCAGAGGACCTGGATCGTCCGCTCGAGGATATCCTCCCTGCCGATCAAGGGGTCCGTCTCCCCGACCCTCGAGAAGGCGGTGAGCTCCGTTGCGAAGGCGCGGAGGTACTTGCCCTGGTCTTCTTTGCTCTCCCGGACTGTTTCTCCGGTTTCCGGGTGCGGCCGCTGGCCGCCTCCACCACCGGGGAGTACCGAGACGCCGTGGGAAATGTAGTTGAGAAACGCCATCCGGGTCATCCCCTGCTTCTGGAGGTAGAAGGAGGCGAGGGACTCCTTCTCTTCCAAGATGGAGACGAGGACATCCCCCAGCTCCAGGATCTCCTTCTGGGCGGAAGAGGTATGCCAGGCGGCCCGTTCTAAGACGCTCTGAAACCCCAGGGACTGGATGGCCCGGGTCGCGGTCGCGATCGTATCGGTCCCGTCGAGGTGCTTCTCGAGGACCTTTTTCAGGAGGACCGGATCGCCGCCGCAGTGGGTAATGATCTCCTTCCCCTCGTCGAAAAAAAGACAGGCGTACAGGAGGTGCTCCGGAGTGATGAACTCATGCCGCCTTACGTTGGCCTCGGCATAGGCGGCCATGATGATACGGTTTAAATTTTCACTGATCTTCATAATCCTTTATCCCCTCTGAAGGATGTCATGCCTCCTCCAGGGAACACTTCAACGGCAATTCCCGCCGCATCGCCAGCTCGTGGACCTGGGCGACTTTTGTGGCCGCAATGTCGTAGGTATAGACCCCGCAGATCCCTTTCCCTTTTTTATGGACGTCGAGCATGATCTGCATCGCCTCCGCCGCCGGCTTGTGAAAAACGGAGATGAGGACGTCGATCACGAAGTCCATCGTCGTGTAATCGTCGTTGTGCAGGATCACCCGGTACATCTTCGGTTCCCGGATCTCCTGGTCTGTTTTCGTGCCGGTTTCCGACAGGATCCCCGGTTCTGGCGTCATGGATATCCCATCTCCAAGAGCATCTTATTGCCGGCATCCGTTTCCGCCGCGACCATAATATAAACAATGGGAGGGCGCGTGTCAATGAAAAGCGGCCGGCGGGCGAAGGGGGTGATTCCGTCCGGTTCAGGGCCGTGTTTATTTACGGTTCCGCAGTTTATCGGCCACGGCCAGGACTGTGTTCGCATAGACCGTGCTGTGGTTGTAAGTTAGGATGATACTGTGCTGGCTCTTGCGGTCCATCTCCTTGCGCCATCCATGTTGGCGCAGGTAGTTGGCGATGCTGTGGAGGGCGTCGGGTTTGGCGAAGAGGTTGATGCGGCCGTCCTGATCGGCGTCCACGCCGTAGAAGAAGACGTTGGAGGGCATGAACTGGCACAGGCCGATCGCCCCGTAGATCGATCCGTGAATGGTCATCGGATCCAAACTGTACCGATCGGCCAGGCGGAGCAGGGCCTTTAGTTCGCTGAAGGCCCAGTCGGCCTTCTCCCGGCAGCGGCGGCGGGCATACTCCCAGTTGTCCGGTGTGATCAGGGAACTGCTCAGGTAGGGGCGGATGGCCTCCAGATCGGTGTAGAGGGCCATGCTGGCGAGCCTGTTGAAGACGAGTTGGCTGCCGGTGTTCTCCCCGAGATGAGTTTCGACCAGGAGGATCGAAACGACGATCTCCTTCGGCACGCCGTAGCGGGCGTCGATTTCCTTCAGGACGGCCATGTTCTCCCGGGCATAGGAGCGCGCGCGGGCGACCATCCCGCTGGTGAGATAGGTCCTGTAGACGGCGTCCTTCATCCTGGCGGCGAGAGAGTCGGGGACAGGGGACCGGCTTTGGATCAGGCTCTTGAGCTTTCCGGCCATCGCATCGGGCTCGAAACGGACCTCCGGTCGGGTGAAGAGTGTCTCCAACACCTGGCGGTCGAAACCGTCGGCGGCCAGGCGTTCGACGAGCGAGTTCCAATCGGCGGCCGCCGGCCGGACCTGGGCAAGCAGGAGGAAAAAAAGAAGGCCGGAAAACCGGATGCGTCCCCGGCCCCTGCGGGCGGGTCGGGGGGGGGCTCCGGTTGGGGCGGGTTGCATTCGGGGGTTCATGGCATTCTCATAAAAAAACCGCATGTTTCGCCCCGACTTCGCTTCCCCCCTTTTAAGTTAAGGGAAAACTGCCTCATGATCGGGGCGCCCTCTAATAAAGTAGATTACCACAATCGGTATGGAAAATCCAATTTCAGTATGGCGAAAAAAAGTCCCTTTTCATCCCGCGCAACCCTTCTGTTCACTTTGGCGGCCGCGGAAGGTATTTCGGCAGGTCGCCGGCGATTTCAATGGGAGGGCCGTCACTGAGGAGCTGCTGGGTTCCGTTATCCTCTCTGTATGCGGCCTCGCCGATCGTCCAGGCGTAGAGTTTTTTTGCGTCATCGAGGACCGGTTTGTCCGGCACGCCGTAGACCCGATGCTGCATCGCCTCATCGAAGACGCCGACGCAGCCGTGGGAGGCCGGCCGACCGGGGAGGTCCCGAGCGTGGATCCAATAGGAGACCTGTTCCTTGTCAATCAGGAAGCGGATGGCGTAATCCATCGGGTACTGGGCGTCCCCCTTCGGGGTTTTATAGAGCGACGAGGTGTGTCTTCGGTGGTACGCCTCCGCCCGGAAGATCCCGGTCGGGGCGAGATGGCCCTCGATCCCGGTCGCCGCCGGCATGGAGAAGACGAGCCTGCCGTATTCGTACGCCCCAAGCCACTGCTCCGTGACGCTCAGGAGGATGTACTTCGCATGAGTCCGGGCCTTTTCATAGGTGACGGGCAGCGGGGTGTAGTTCCGGATATCGCCCATGTTTTCCGGCGCCTTGATGGTCATGCCGGGGTAGGTGTGGCGGCGGTCGATCCGGTTGAAGCGGGCGACATAGATCCAGTCGTCTCCAAAGAGCCGCTCCATGCTGTCCTGAGGTCTGACGAAGTGGGCCTTCCATTTGATGCCGGCCATGCTGGGGTATTCGTATCGGCTCAGGTCCTCCCGCGCGCGGTCCTGCGGCGAGGCGACCGGGTCGGAGGTCGATTTCGGATCGAACACCGCAGCCGCGATAATGACGGCGACACCCAATATCAGACAGACGACCCTGTGCAGCATAACTCCTGCGCCCCGAGCGGCAAAAGCTGCCGAGAAGTTCTTTTTTGGAGCGCTTTCACTAACATGTTCGGAACGGCGGTTCAAGGGGAATCAATGCGAGAGCTTGAAAATCAGATCCCTTCGCGCTTCCGGGATGTGATTTTCCAGTTGTGCAAAGTCTGACGCTCTCGTAAAAAGTCGTCACACCGGTGAAAACCGGTGTCCAGTGTTTTTGTAACGCGTTGAAATCTCTGGCTTCCGGTTTTCACCGGAATGACGATTCTTGGGCATTTTCGACTTTTTACGAAGTCGTCAAGTCTCAATGCATGAAAATTATGGCCGGTTCTTTTTCCCTGCCGGCCGGAGCGTGGTCTGCTCGGGGCGCTTTAAGGGGTGTTGACATATGTTGATATTACGTGTAATATAGTATCCGAAATATCAACAATATTGTTGTCACGAATAAAGGACCGCTCATGGACACCTCTGCAATCCCGGTTTTAATCAAGCGGCTACGGGAACGGATGACCCTTACGCAGGAGCAGTTTGCACAAAAGTTGGGGGTTTCGTTCTCAACAGTCAACCAATGGGAAAACGGGCACCGTAGGCCCCAGCCATATCTTCTCAGGCGACTCCAAGAAATGGATGCAGAAACAAAGGAGAAGCGGGAACTTGATCGTTGACCTTGAAAGAATCGCCAATGAACAGGCAGAAACAGTTGCACGCACTCTTGCTGAGGTAGCAAAGCGTGGCGGTACGGAGGCTGATTTTCGGCGCGAAGCAGCGCGGATTCTGGAGGGCACTGGTCTCGCTGCAGGACTGACAATCATTCCCCGTGACGAGTTCTCCGTCGCTCGTGGCCGGGTGGACTCCGTCTATAATCGGCTTGTGTTGGAGTACAAACGGCCCGGCGTGCTCAAAGACTCCAATCGGACAGCCGCCAACGCACAGGTGGTCCAACAGGTCAAGGACTACATCCTCGACGTTGCCAAACGCGAGAAGCGGGAGGCACAGCGCCTGTGCGGCGTTGCCACGGACGGGCATTTCTTCGTCTTTGTCCGGCGTGTGGGCGAAGGCTGGTCCATTGACGATCCGGTCCCTGTAAACACGGCTTCAACCGAACGATTTTTGCGCCTGCTGTTCTCGCTCTCCACGGGCGCGGCGCTGGTTCCTGAAAACCTTGTCAACGATTTTGGCCCGCAGAATATCCGGGCGCAGAGGGCTGTGCGCGCCCTGTACACAGCGATGCACAGCACGAAGCACCCGCTCGTCGCCAAATTGTTTGAGCAGTGGCGACAATTCTTCAGCGAAGCAACAGACTACAAGGAATGGGCTGAACGCATCGAATCGAAGCCGGAATTCAAGAGGTTTGTCAGCTCGTTGTGGACCAAGGAACAAATCAAGCACCTCGACGCGGCCAAGGTATTCTTTGTTCTGCACACCTACTACGCCCTGCTGATCAAACTTGTTGCCTCCCTCGCCGCCGCCAGATTCGCGGGCGGAAAATCCGCCCCGCTTTCCTCGCTCGCCGCGAAGAAGAACAACGACTTGCGGCAGGCAATGTCCGACCTTGAACGCGGCGGACTGTTCCGCGAATACGGCATCCGCAATTTCCTCGAAGGCGATTTCTTCGGCTGGTATCTACCGGCATGGAATGACGAGATCGAAGAGGCGGTCAGCGCTTTGATCCAGCGCCTGGCGGAGTACGACCCGGGCACGCTAGAACTTGCACCGGAAAACGCCCGCGACCTGTTAAAGAAACTCTATCATTACCTTTTGCCACGCGAGATTCGCCACGACCTGGGCGAGTATTACACCCCCGACTGGCTGGCGGAACGGCTCATCATTCAGACACTGGGAAAGACCGACCTTGGCGATCCGACTAAGCGTGTACTGGACCCGGCATGCGGGTCCGGCACGTTCCTTGTCATCCTGATCAAGTACATCCGCGAACGCGCCGCCAGGCGCAAGCAGAATCCCGCCGAAACGCTGAAACTGATCCTCCACAACGTCGTGGGATTCGACCTGAATCCGCTGGCCGTGATTGCCGCGCGTACGAACTATCTCATTGCCTTGGGCGACCTTCTCAAGACTCGTACGGGCGACATTGACATTCCGGTCTATCAGACAGACTCGGTCTTGACGCCCTCGCAAGGTACGGACCTTTTCGACGACGGTGTTTACCCCCTCAAAACCTCTGTCGGTGTCTTCCGTGTCCCGGCGTTCTTCGCGCACCACGAGCGCATGGACGCGCTGGCGAACACACTCGACGAAGCCGTCGAGTCGGGCATCAAGCCGGAAGTCTTCCTGTCGCGGATTGAAAGGGCGGCGGGCTTGACGGTCGACGAGATGAAGGCGGCGAAGGCCGAACTTGCTGCCCTATTCAAACAACTCCGTGAACTCCACGACCAGGGCTTGAACGGCGTATGGGCACGCATCATCAAGAATTCATTTGCCCCGTTGTTCCTCGAACCCTGCCACTACATCGTCGGCAATCCGCCTTGGGTGAACTGGGAACACTTACCGGACGAGTATCGCCGTTCCAGCATGCCACTCTGGGAGCATTATGGCCTGTTTCCCAAACGTGACAAGGCAATGGAGACAATACTTGGCGCAGCCAAGTACGATTTTTCAAGCCTCATGACCTACGTTGCGGTTGACAAGTTCCTGCAACTACGCGGGAGGCTTGGTTTTGTGGTGACGGAAAGTCTCTTCAAGACTGTAGGAGCGGGACAAGGATTCCGCAAGTTTAGACTGCCGGACGGAACGGAGTTTAGCCCCATCGTTGTCGAGGATATGGTCGAACTTCAACCTTTTGAGGGGGCATCCAATCGGACCTGCGTGGTCGTTGTCGCGAAAGGAAAGAAGGTCTCCTATCCTGTCCCCTATTCACGCTGGATGAAGCGTCAGACCGGGAGAGGAAGTGCAATCGGATTCGACACGCCGTACGCGACGGTCACAAGCGAGAAGATAACGTTCAAAGCTTGGCATGCAGAACCGGTTGACGCACGAGATGCGACTTCAATCTGGATAACGGGTCGGGCAAAGGCAATCAAGGCTTTGGGCA
>Ga0315297_10002356_pt1 | contig 11911 bp, 13 predicted proteins | sample YL17G15_0_MG_FD_203628 | JGI IMG/M metagenome (GOLD analysis project Ga0315297, IMG submission 203628) | Sediment microbial communities from Yellowstone Lake, YNP, Wyoming, USA - YL17G15_0 | ecosystem: Environmental > Aquatic > Freshwater > Lake > Sediment | place: USA: Wyoming | collected... | reverse complement strand
GCGTCTGACGTACTTGCCGTATTTCGGATGCTTGACTTTGTAGTCAAAGGCAACCCCGACGGATTTATCACCGCTCTTGCTGACTACGACACCGGTTAGGGTCTTAAGTTTTCGGTCCTGCATACTCAACTTTCGATCATCAACAACGTTTGGCAAAACGTCAGTTACTCTGGTTCATTATTGTCTTTATCCTTGCAATGTCTCGTCTGACATTAATCACGGCTTTGGAGTTTTCAAGTTTCTCAGTAACCGCCTGCGCGCGTAAATCAAACAGGTGTCTTTGAAGCTCTTCAAGTTTGGCCTGGAGCTCTTCGGAACTCATTTCGCGATAATGCCGTGCTTTCATTTAAGGCCCTTTTCTACAACGACTGCCTTCGCTTGACAAATCTGCATCTGATGGGCATTTTATGGGCGACTCTTACAAGGGCCTGTTTAGCGAGGCCCTCGTCAACGCCGCCGACCTCGAAGCAGATTTGTCCGGGTCTGACTCTGGCCACCCAGAATTCCGGCTCGCCTTTGCCTTTGCCCATTCGAGTTTCAAGCGGCTTGGCGCTCACCGGCTTATGTGGAAATATCCTGATATAGACTTTGCCCTCACGATGCAGAAAATGAGTAGCCGCGACTCGGCCCGCCTCAATGTTCTTTGCGGTGACCCAGCTGGTTTCGAGGGACTGCAAGCCGTATTCGCCGAAAGCCACATAATTGCATCTCGAGGCGTTGCCTTTCATTTTGCCTCGCTGGCTCTTGCGATACTTGACTCTTTTCGGCATCATCGCCATTTTTCATTTCCTTCCCAAAACCAAATTCACCAGGGCGCTTTCCTCAGCCAAAAGGCTAATCTGATTTCTTTTCGGCCCCGCCGGCGCCAGGATGCGACGTCACGGGAGCCGGTCCAGCTTGGGGGGCCGTCCTACTGTGCCTTTCCTTTGCCGGTGCGGATCTGTCGCTTTCGGCGTCGCCCGGCGACCCGCCGTGCCTGGGCGGACGGCGACGCCGTCGAACCTGCTGTTCAATTTCTTCACCGAATTTGCCTTTGTAGATCCAGACCTTGATGCCGATTGCTCCGTACGTCGTTCTTGAGGTTGCAACTGCGTAGTCCACATTGGCGTCAAGCGTGTGCAGCGGGATACTCCCGAGTTTCTGCGTTTCTCTCCTGGCCATTTCAGAGCCTGCCAGACGGCCTGAGCACATAATCTTGACTCCCTTGGCGCCGGCGTTCATCGCCGCCTCGCAGAACTGTTTCATCGTGCGTCTGAACGAGGCGCGTTTGCCAAGCTGCTCAGCTATCGCTTCTCCAATCAGCATCGCGTTAAGGTCCGGCTCCTTTATCTCGATTACATTGACACCCACTTTTCGACCGGTCAGCTCTTCAAGCTCTTCGCGCAATTTATCGACTTCGCCGCCCCTGGGGCCGATCACGACGCCGGGCCGAGCGCTGTGGAGCGTGACTTTGACCTCATTTCGCGTCCGAATCACCTCAACCTTGGCTACGGCCCCCTTCGGCATAGTGCGGTTGAATTTTTGATCAATGTACCGACGGATTTTCTGGTCCTCGACGAGAAAATCACCGTAGTTGGCCTTTGGAGCATACCAGGTGCTCTGCCACCCGAGGGTAATACCCGTTCTAAAACCAATTGGCGATGTCTTCTGACCCATACTCTCGTATCTCGTAATGCGCTGCTGTTATTCACCTTTTCATTATGTCTGCCTGACCGTCACATGTATATGGCAGGCCTTCTTGCTAATGCGATGCGCCCTTCCCCTGTCTTTTGCCCTCCACCTTTTTGTGCCGATGCGAATTCCTGCGTCATCGACTCTGGCCTGACTGACATAGAGACTATCAACATCCGCCCGCCGCTCGTCAGCGTCGGCAACGGCGGTCTTGAGGACCTTATTCACCATAGGAGCGGCGCGTTTTCTCGTGAATTTCAGGATGTCCATCGCATCCTGAACGCTTCGGCCGACTATCAATTGCGTAACCAAACGCACCTTGCGGGCGGACATCGGGGCAAAGCGATACGACGAACGCCAGTCCGCCAAGTCGTTTTCTTCCACACCCAAAGCAGTAGCCAGCCGGCGAACATCCTCCGTTCGCGGCTTAGGCTTGAAAAGGCCCTTTTGCCAATTCGCAATGGCTGTCGCTGCTTCTTTCTCGGTTAGCCCGGCCCTGGCAAGGTGACCGGCCAACTGCTGCACATTGGTCCGCCGTACTCGGCAAAGCTCTTTGAACTTCTCGGCACTTAACATATCCGGTATCTCATAATCCGTGATTCGTCGTTCGGAACACGCCTTTCAACGCGCGACTCACACCTTGATTTTCTTGCTCGAATGCCCTTTGAACGTCCTCGTAGGCGAAAACTCGCCTAACTTGTGACCCACCATATCCTCGGTGACAAAGACCTTATGAAACATCTTGCCGTTGTGGACAAGAAAAGTAAAGCCCACGAACTCGGGGATTATGGTGCATCTTCTCGCCCAGGTCTTTATAGGCTCACGAGAGCCCGATTCAACCTGTTTGTTGACCTTGATGAACAACTTTTCATCAATAAAAGGTCCCTTTTTAAGAGATCGTCCCATTTTTCACATCTCAATTCTTCTTGTGAAGCAAAGCGCGCCTCTTGGGGCCCGACCGTTTATCCGTTTCTGCCTTTGCGTCTTCGAATAATTCTCTTGTTGCTTGGACTCCTCGGGTTTCTGGTTTTTCCACCCTTTGCGAGCACGCCCGTCGGCGAGCAGGGATGCCGTCCGCCGTTCGCCCTGCCTTCGCCCCCGCCCATCGGATGAGATACAGGGTTCTGCGCCTTTCCTCTGACGTGTGGTCTTATTCCCAAGTGCCTCATTCGACCGGCCTTGCCGATACGCACGTGCTGGTGGTCGGGGTTGCTGAGCCTGCCAATGGTTGCACGGCATTCCTTGCGAACCATTCGCATTTCGCCGCTCGGCAGGATGACTGTAACCCAGTCGCCCTCTTTGGCGACTATTCTGGCGGCGCTTCCGGCGCCTCTGACGAGCTTTCCGCCCTGACCCGCCGTCATTTCGATGTTGTGAATTTCAAGACCGGCGGGAATCGCGCCCAACGGCATCGCGTTGCCGATCTTGGGCTCACACACCAAGCCGCTTTCGACGCTGTCGCCGGCCTTTATTCCCAGCGGCGCCAATATGTATCTCTTTTCGCCGTCTGCGTAGTGCAGCAAGGAGATGAAACAGTCCCTGTTCGGGTCGTATTCAATGGTTGCTACCTTTGCGGGGATGCCGTCTTTATTGCGTTTGAAGTCAATGATGCGATAAATTCTTCTCGCCCCGCCGCCCCTGAATCGAACAGTGGTTATTCCGGAATGGTTTCTGCCGCCACTCTTCTTGAGCCGCTTGCAGAGCGACTTCTCGGCCTTGTCGGTCGTTAACTCGGCATAGTCATTGACCGAGCTGTTTCTGCGTCCTGCGCTCGTTGGGTTGTAAACTCGGATACCCATAACTGTTACCTCGTTGCTATCGTGCGGCCTTTAGAACAAATCTATATGAAACTCCGGCTTGAGAGACACGACGGCCTTTTTCCAACTCGACGTCATACCGAAGTTCCTGCCTTTGCGGCGATACTTGCCCGCGCGATTGGCGGTCCTTACCTTCTCGACCTTAACGTTGTATATTCTCTCGACGGCGTTTTTTATCTGCGTCTTATTGGCCCTGCCGTTCACCTCAAAGGAATATGCGCTCTTCACGTTGGCAAAGTGCATCCCCTGCTCAGTAACCAAAGGCCGAACTATAATGTCATAATCATCCACAGCGATTCCTTCTCAGTTCTCACTTGCCTGATCTTCGTTCAAAACCGATAAGAATGCCTCTTTCGTGAAGAGCATCTTGCTATGCCGGCAGATATCGCCGGCATTCAGCTCTGCAACCGGCATAATCACAACCTTCGGGATGTTCCTCGCTGATTTGTAAAGGGTTTCATCAAAACCGCCCGTCGTCACAAGGCAGCTTCGCTCTATCTTCAGGTTGTTTAGAACGCTAAGGAAATCCTTTGTCTTTGGCGCTTGGAGACTAAGGCCGTCAACAACAACAACGTTGTTGCCAAGAAGCTTTGCCAGGATCGCAGAGTCTCTTGCCAGCCTTCTTTGCTTCTTCGGCATGCGTTTGCCGAAGTCTCTAAGGCTTTTTGCAAAAGTCATGCCTCCGCCGACGCGTTTGCCGGTTCTGATGTTCCCGACGCGGGCGTTCCCGGTGCCCTTTTGCCTGAAGAGCTTTTTGCCCGCACCGGCCACCATGCTCCTGCCCTTTGTAGTGGCAGTCCCGACACGCTTGTTGGCGTGATACATAACAATGGCCTGCTTTAGCAGCGGGTACCTAACCACACCGCCGAAAGCGGACTCATCAACCTTCAAGCTGTCAACTTCCTGGCCATCCGGATTGTACACAGCCAAATCAATCATTTCTCAGTTTCCGTTCTCCAAACACTCAGGTCTTCTTGGCGCTGCGAACGATGCAATAGCCGCCGGCCGGACCGGGTATGGAGCCTTTGACGACCAACAGGTTCTTGTCTTCGTCTATCGCCACCAGCTCGTGGTTTTTCGCCGTGACACGGCAATCGCCCATGTGGCCTGCCATCTTTTTGCCCTTCTTCAGTTTGCCGCTGTGGCCGCGGTCGGTGGCAAAACTTGCAATCGAGCCCGACGACCTGTGTTTTCGTTCCGTTCCGTGCGAGGCCGGGAAGCCGCCAAAGCCGTGACGCTTCATCACACCGGCGTAACCTTTCCCTTTACTCGTGCCTATAACGTCCACCAATTTGTTATCGGCAAAGACGCTGACTGTGATAGAGTCGCCCGGTTTGTATTCGCACTTGGCATCGTCGGCCAGCCGCATCTCTCTTACAAACCTCTTGGGCGTGGTATTGGCCTTTTTCGCACTGCCGACTTGCGGCTTTTTCCTTCGGGAAGGCTTTACGTCATCAAAGCCCAATTGAACAGCGTTGTATCCGTCCGTTTGGGTGGTCTTGACCTGCGTGACAACACAAGGCCCCGCCTGAATAACAGTAACGGGCAACATCTCGCCGGACTCGGCGTAAACCTGCGTTATTCCAACTTTTCTTCCCAATAACATCGCCATAACAACTTTTCCGGGGTCCCGCGTTCTGCGTTTCACGCCCAATCCGAGGCCTGAAGCGCGAACTGCCGGACACGAATCAGGCCTTGATCCTTACAAAAACACCTGCAGGAACAACCAGACGGTTCAACACCTCAACGGTTCGCGCGTTTGCCTCGTGAATATCAATCAGCCGTTTGTGCGTCCGAAGCTCGAACTGCTCCCGCGATTTCTTGTCGATATGAGGACTCCGCAACACGGTGTACCTCTCGATTCGCGTGGGCAGCGGCACCGGGCCGCTAACACGGGCATTGGTCTTTCGGGCGTGCTCTACGATTTCTCGAGCAGAGGCATCAAGGGCCCTATGGTCGTAGGCCTCCATTCTAATTCTTATTCTTTCAGTTTCACTTGCCATAGCTTCCCTATGCACTGCTGACTTCCACGGCGGCAAGCATGTCCTTGCCGAAAGCAGCAGACAACGCAGAAAAGACCGTCGGTGCTCGACAATCTCGAGCTCATAAGAACCTGGAATATATCAACTTACACCACAAGAGCAAGACAAAAAAACACTTTTGGCCTGCGGCTAATCTTCTATCAGCCGGCCCAAAGTTATTGTCTGGTTCAGGCAGGAAAGGCCTTCTCTAAATTCGCCTTCCTTAAAAGAGGGTTCGGATCGGTTTTCCGACCCTTCCAAAGCCTTTGCAGGCTTCTGGTGCACCCCAACGTCTAAGAGACTGCTAACAAACCATCCTTGACCATCATACTATAGATATGCCACAGCCCAACTGGTTTTACGCAAAGTCGTCCTTGACGATGCTCGCTACGGCTGAAAACCGCTAAGTTTAGCACAGCACTTCGCCGGCGTCAACACATTGTTGAAAAGAATCTTGAGAAAATGTAAAATATTTTGGTTTTTTTTTCAAATGACAATCTGCTCAGCAATCTGGTCCGGCACCTTCTCGTAGCTTAGGGGCTCCATAGTAAACGACCCCCTGCCTGCGGTCACACTTCTAATCTCACTCGAATAGCCGAACATCTCCACCAAAGGAACCTTCGCATCGATGACCTGCATATTCCCGTGGACGCGACAGCCGGTAATCAGGCCCCTCTTGGCAAGCAGACCACCCTGGACGACCCCGAAATTGGCCTGCGGGACAATCGCCTGGAGCCGCATTATCGGCTCAAGAAGCACCGGACCGCCATCCTTGAGGGCCTTTTCAATGGCTACAGCGGCGGCCTGCTCAAAAGCCAGGGCCGAGGAATCCACAGAGTGGTACGAGCCGTCGATTAACGTAACTCTAATTCCTACAACAGGATAGCCCGCGAGCACACCGCAGCCCAGGGCATCTTTGGTGCCCCTCTCGACGTCGGAAACATACTCTCTGGGTACGGCATCGCCGGGTGCTCTGCACTCAAACTCGATATCAGGGGACCAGTGGCCGTCCTCCGTTAAGAGCGGTTCGATGCTCAGAACGACATGGCCGTATTGCCCGTGACCGCCGGTTTGACGTATAAACTTGCCCTCTGCCTCTGCCGGACGTGTGATAGCCTCTTTGTAAGCAACGCGAGGCTTGCCGATCCTGACGTCGACGCCTTTTTCCCTTATGAGCTTGTGCTGGATAACCTCCAAGTGGAGTTCGCCCATCCCGCTGATGATCGTCTCGCCCGTTTCACTGTCGAATTTGCACTCAAAAGTCGGGTCTTCGCGTTTCAGATCGGCCAGAGCATCGCCCAATTTTGCCTTTTCCGAGGCGCTGCGGGGTTCAATTGACATATTGACAACTGTTTGGGGAAAACTGATGCTCGGCAGTAAAACAGGCTTCTTCGTGTCACAAATCGTATCACCGGTAAGGGTATGCTTCGGGCCGACAACCGCAACGATGTCGCCGGCAGAGGCTGAATCGCGGATTTCACGTTCATCTGCGTGCATTTCAAAGATTCTCGTTATGTTCTCGCGTTTGTCGCGATTGACATTCAGGACCCTGGTGCCGGACTTGAGCTTACCCTGATAGATTCTCAGAAAGGTCAAATCGCCATGCATGTCACTGGTAATCTTGAAGGCCAAGGCGACCATACTGCCATTTGGGTCGCATTTGACGGGAATCTCTTTGTTTTTATCGGACGGCTTGTGTCCTATCAGAACAGGCTTATCCAAAGGCGAGGGCAGATACGCCAGAACCCCGTCAAGCAGCCTTTGGACACCGATATACTTCAGGGCCGATCCGACAAATACGGGTTGCAGCTTGTTGGCCAGAGTGCCCTTTCTGATGGCACGGTGGATCATCTCAGCCTCAATAGCCTCATCATGGACGTAGCGATTCATCAACTCCTCGTCATATTCGGCTGCCAGCTCGATCATATCGTGTCTTTGTCGCTCGGCGGCTTGCAGCAACTCAGCGGGAATATCAGTTTCCTCGAAGGCAGCGCCCATTTCTTCGGTCTCGTAGAAGACAGCCTGCATCTTGATCAAGTCTATGATACCGGCAAAGGTATTTCCAGCCCCAATAGGAAGCTGAACGCTGATGGGATTGGCAAGCAGCTTGTCGCGGATACTATCCACGGACATCTCGAAATCGGCGCCAATTTTGTCCATCTTGTTAATGAAGCAGACGCAGGGCAGACCGTATTTCTGGCCCTGCCTCCAAACCGTCTCGCTCTGGGCCTGGACGCCCTCGCTGCCGTCAAATACAGCGACGGCGCCGTCGAGAATCCGTAAAGACCTTTCGACCTCGGCGGTGAAGTCGATGTGGCCCGGGGTGTCGATAAGATTGATTTCAGAGCCTTTCCAGGGGCACTTTGTGGCGGCTGAGGTAATCGTAATGCCGCGTTTCTGCTCCTCCTCCATATAGTCCATAACAGCGGTGCCGTCGTGGACCTCACCCATTTTGTAGGTCTTGCCGGTATAGTAAAGCATGCGCTCGGTAACCGTGGTCTTGCCGGCGTCGATGTGCGCCATAATTCCTATATTACGCAATTTCTCTAAATTACCCGACATAACTTCTGTCTCACAGCATCTTATCGCCGCACACCGCAAAGAGAACGGCGATCCGCACAGCTAATAAAAAAACTGCCACGGTCATCCTTACAAACGAACCGCGGCAGTTGTAAACAGTCGGTGCTACCACGCGAAGTGGGCAAAAGCCTTGTTCGCCTCAGCCATTTTGTGAACGTTCTCTCTCGTTGTCATTGCGCCGCCGCGCTCTCCGTAGGCATCCATAAGTTCCGTGGCGAGACGCTCAGACATAGGTTTACCCTTCTTGCCCCTTGCCGCCTGCAATATCCACCTAAAAGCCAAGGACTGCTGACGTTTCGGGCCTACCTGCATCGGCACCTGGTAACTGGCTCCGCCGACGCGCTTGCTGCGTACCTCGAGCAGAGGTTTGACGTTGTTTACAGCCTTCTCGAACACCTCAAGAGGCTGAGCATCGCTCAGTTTCTTGCCTATGATGTCCATAGCATCGTAGAACACGCGCTGCGCGGTGCTTTTCTTTCCTTGCCACATCAGAGTGTTAATGAACTTTGAAGCGAGCTTGCTGTTGTACTTAGCGTCCGGCTTCAACTGCTGGCTTGAACTTGTAAACTTTTTTGACATATTCTGTACCCGGTCGTTTTTGACTTGGATTAGACGTTACCTCTTTGCACCGTATTTGCTTCTGCCCTGCTTTCGATTCGCCACACCGGCACAGTCAAGAACGCCGCGAACAATATGGTAGCGAACACCCGGCAGGTCTCGAACGCGGCCGCCACGAATAATAACGGTGCTGTGCTCCTGCAGGTTGTGGTCGACCCCGGGGATGTAGGCCGTAACCTCCTTGCCGTTAGTGAGCCTGACACGGGCTATTTTCCGCAAAGCTGAATTCGGCTTCTTGGGCGTTTGAGTCCTGACTATCAGGCAGACCCCACGCTTTTGGGGCGAACCGCTGATGTCGGAGACTCTTTTTCGACCCTTCGATTTTGCTCTCGGATGTCTTACTAACTGGTTTATGGTCGGCATAGTTTTTTTCTCTTACAGCACAATAACAAATAATTACTTGATACCCAGAGCTTCCTTCATAGCGGCTTCGGCCTTTGCTTCGGCTTCTTTTGCATCAAGAATCTCGCCGACTTCCACGAATTCCTTAGGCCGCGGCGCCTCAACAAGGTGCTTAACCTTCATGTCCAAATACGGCTTGAAGGCGGTTCCAGCCGGTATAAGATGGCCGAGTATGACGTTTTCCTTCAGGCCGTGAAGCTCATCCACTTTACCAGCCAAGGATGCCTGAGTCAACACTTTAGTTGTTTCCTGGAAACTCGCCGCGGCGATAAAGCTCTCCGACCACAGCGATGCCTTGGTAATTCCCAGGAGCAGGGTCTGGGCCGTCGCGGGCTTCGCCTTCTTGCCCTTTGCCGGCTCGCCGCCGATCCTCTCGACCTTCTCGTTGGCGGCGGCAAGGTCTTTCTTGTCAACAACATCACCCTCCTTGAGCTCACTTACGTCGCCCACGCCGGCAATTCTGACGCTATTGGTCAATCGCTCATTTTCCCTTCTGAACACGAACTTATCAGCAACCTCGCCCGGCAGGAATGCGCTGTCTCCGACAGACTCGATTTCAACCTTGTGCATCATCTGCGAGCAGATGATTTCAATGTGCTTGTCATTGATATTGACGTTCTGCGAGCGATATACGTTCTGAATTTCCCCAATCAGGTATCTCTGGAGGGTTTCTTCGCCTTTGATTCGGAGGATATCGTGGGGCACGAGGGGCCCGTCGGTCAACGCGTCGCCAGCCTCGGTGAGATCGCCCGCGTGGACGTTGAGATGCCTGTCGCGCGGGACGTGGTGCTCTTTCTCCATTCCGCTCTCACTGCGGATAATGATCGTCATTTTGCCCCTGCGTTTGTCGCTTCGCAGCTCAACACGCCCGCTGATCTCGGCCATAGCCGCGGGATCTTTGGGTTTTCTCGCCTCGAAGACCTCGGTGACTCTGGGCAACCCGCCCGTAATGTCCTGCGTGCCGCCCGTAGCTCTGGGCTGATGTGCAAGCAGCTGCCCGGCCTGGACCTTCTGGCCCTCCACGACCTCAATCCTTGCACCGGCAGGCAGATAGTGAACATCGAGTATCTTGCCCGCGGCATCCTCAACGATAATCTGGGGGTGCTTATCGCCCTTGTGTTCAATGACAACGGGCCTGCCGAGCTGGCCCTTTCGCTCTTCTTCGATTCCGATGGTCTCGCCTTCGATGATGTCAACGAATCGTATAAGACCGCTGACTTCCGCAAGGATGGGTGTGCGGTGCGGGTCCCATCTGAACAGAGGCAAGTCGGCTTTGACCGTCTCACCATCCTTGACCAAGACAACGGCGCCGTATGGCACTTTGAACTTGTCAAGCTCGCGGTCTTTTGCGTCGAGAAGGGCAATTTCGCCGTTACGCTTGAGGGCGATGACCTCGGTAGTACCGTCCCCCCGCTCAACGGAAACCGCATTTATGTCACGATACTGGATTTTTCCGGGATGAGTGGCGTCCTGCTGCCGTTCAAGAATAGCCCTTGAAGCGATGCCTCCGGTATGAAAGGTACGGAGAGTCAACTGTGTGCCGGGCTCGCCGATTGACTGAGCGGCAACAATGCCGACGGCGGAACCTTCTTCAACCAGCTGGCCCGTGCTCATATCCCAGCCGTAGCACTTCGCACAGATACCGAACGGGCTGTCGCAGGTCAGGGGGCTTCTCACTCTGATCGCGTCAAGACCGAGCGCTTCAATCTTCGCGGCGGCTTCATGATTTATGGCCTCGTTTTCACGAACAACCATTTCGTCGGTGATCGGATTGCGAATGTTGTCCCTGGCGGTCCTGCCGACTATCAGTTGCGAGAGCGGAACATCAACCTGGTCTCCTCTGCTGACGACGCTCTTGGTGATACCCTGCAGGGTCTGGCAGTCGTGTTCGATGACAATCACGTTTTGGGCCACGTCGATGAGCTTACGCGTCAGATAGCCGGAATTTGCGGTCTTCAAGGCGGTATCGGCAAGGCCCTTTCGGGCGCCGTGAGTGGAGCTGAAGTACTCAAGAACCGTCAGGCCCTCGCGGAAGTTCGACTTGATGGGCGTCTCGATGATCTCGCCGCTGGGCTTGGCCATCAAAGCCCTCATTCCGGCAAGCTGCTGAATCTGATCGACACTGCCCCTGGCGCCGGAATCGCTCATAAGGTATATTGGGTTGAGGTAGGGCCGGCCGTCATCTGTTGTATCTTCCTTGAGGCCTCGCATCATTTCGTTTGTTACGGCGACACGAGCATGGGTCCAGGCGTCGATGACCTGGTTGTACCGCTCGCCTTCGGTGAGCACGCCATCGTTGTAGTTCTTGAGGATTTTGCCGACCTTTTTCTCGGTCTCCTCGATGATCTCCTGTTTCCTTTTCGGAATCTTCAAGTCTGTAATACCAAAGCTCAGGCCTGCAAGCGTGACGTGCTTGAAGCCCAAATCCTTTATTCTATCGAGCAGGTCAACGGTCGCGGCGGAACCTGCATACTCAAAGCAATCACTTATTACCTGGCTGAGCTTCCTCTGCGACATCGTCTCATTGTAAAACGGCATTCCATCAGGCAGCATATCATTGAAGATGCACCTGCCGACCGTCGTCTCGATAACTACCGGTTCAGGCTTCCTGGCTTTGGAGGATGCTGTTGAGTCTTTTGCTTGTCTGTTCGCGGACAGCGCCGCCCGGTCGGTAGAAAGGATTTTGTTGATACGGACCTTAATTTTTGTGTGCAAATGGATTTTCCCGGTGTCGTGCGCCATCATGGCCTCGAAAGTATTCCTGAAAACGGCAATCCTTTCGCCCTCGTGGCCTTCGGCCCA
>Ga0315297_10002355_pt1 | contig 11911 bp, 9 predicted proteins | sample YL17G15_0_MG_FD_203628 | JGI IMG/M metagenome (GOLD analysis project Ga0315297, IMG submission 203628) | Sediment microbial communities from Yellowstone Lake, YNP, Wyoming, USA - YL17G15_0 | ecosystem: Environmental > Aquatic > Freshwater > Lake > Sediment | place: USA: Wyoming | collected... | reverse complement strand
CCCCTCCTCGCTGGCGTGGAACTCGGCCCCCAGCCGGCGCAGCGGGAGGTACGCCTCCGGCGCCAGGACGAGGGCGAAGAGGCCGACCTCCAGGGCCAGGTCGCCGACCGCCAGCCGGAGGCCGATCCCGACGGCGACCAGCGCCACCGAGAGGCTGGCGAGCAGCTCCAGGACGAGGGCCGAGAGGAAGGCCACCCGCAGCGTCCCCATCGTCTCGACGCGGTAGGCGTCGGTGACCCGGCGGAGGATCGCCACCTGGGCGTCGGCGCGCCCGTACGCCCGCAGCGTGGGCAGGCCCGCGACGACGTCGAGGAAGCGGTGGGCCAGGCGGGAGAGGGCCGCCCAGCGCCGCCGGCGGCGGCTCTCCGACATCCGGCCGACCAGGACCATGAAGACCGGGATGAGCGGGACCGTCAGCAGGACGGTGAGCGCCGCGACCGGGTCGGCCGCCGCGAGGCAGACCACGACGACGACCGGCACGATGACCGCGAGGGCGAGCTGCGGCAGGTACCGCGCGAAGTAGCCGTCGAGGGCGTCGAGGCCACGCGTGGCGAGCAGGACGACCTCGCCGCTGCGCGCCTCCGACGCCCAGCGCGGGCCCAGCGACACCGCCGTGGCGAGCAGGCGCCGCCGCAGGTCCGACTTCACGACCCCGCTGATCCGCTGGGCGACGAGCTCGGCAGCCCAGCCCAACGCGGCCCGCGCCGCCAGGACCACCGCAAGTGCGGCGAGCGGCCCGGCCAGCTCCGACGGGCCGGCGCCACCCAGGAAGGCGCCCGAGATCGAGCGGGCCAGGAGCCACGCCTGCGCAACGGCCAGCGCCGCGCTCAGCACCCCCAGGGCAACCGCCGCCGCGAGGGCGACGGCCGCGATCCGCCCCGAGGCGAGGAGGCGTCGGTCAGCCGGGGTCATGCATGGCCGGGGGACGCGGCCATCGGATCAGGGCTCGACAATCGCCGGCGGGGCCGTGACGCGCTTCCGGAAGACCCAGTAGGTCCACCCCTGGTAGACCAGGACGATGGGGACGAAGATGACCGCGACCACGGTCATGATCGTGAGCGTGTACTCGGTCGAGGAGGCGTTCGTCACCGTCAGGCTGTAGGCCGGGTTCGTCGACGACGGCATGACGTCCGGAAAGAGGGCGACGAACAGGGTGACCACGGCGAGGCCGATCGCGACGGCCGTGCCCAGGAACGCCCAGCCCTCGCGGCGCACGCGGCTGGCCAGCATGCCCCCCACCAGGGCCCCCGCCGCCAGCACCGTGGTCGCCACGGCGGCGGGATTGCCGCGGAGCAGCAGCGTCCAGCCCAGGAAGACCACGGCGGCCACCGCAGCGGCCAGGCCGACCCAGCCCGCGATCCGGTTCGCCCGGTCGCGCACGCCACCCTCCGTCTTGAGGGCCAGGAAGTGTGCGCCGTGGGTTACGAACAGGAGGAGCGTGGTCACGCCGCCGACGAGCGCATACGGGTTGATGAGCGTGAAGAAGGTCCCGGTGAACTCCTTGTCGGCGTCGATCGGCACGCCCTGCACGATGTTGGCGAAGGCCACACCCCACAGGAGGGCCGGCACGAACGAGCCGATCGCGATCGCCCAGTCCCAGCGGGTCCGCCAGGCGAGGCCCGGGCGCTTGTTGCGGAATTCGATCGCGACCCCCCGGACGATGAGCGCCACGAGGATCGCGAAGAGCGCGACGTAGAACCCGGAGAAGAGCGTGGCGTACCACTCCGGGAAGGCGGCGAACGTGGCGCCGCCGGCGACGATGAGCCAGACCTCGTTGCCGTCCCAGACGGGGCCGATCGTGCGGAGCATGGCCCGCCGTTCGGGCTCGCTGCGGCCGATGACCGGCAGGAGGATGCCGACCCCGAAGTCGAACCCCTCGAGGACGAGGTAGCCGACCCACAGGCCGGCGATGAGAACGAACCAGATGGTCGTGAGCTCCATCACCGTGCCCCTCAGTACCCGAGGGCGAGCCCGGGCTCGCCGTCATGGTGGATCCCGGCGGTCGGGTCTGCGTCGGGGAGGCCGGCCCGGATCTGGCGGAGCAGGAGTCTCACCTCGACGACCGCGAGGACCCCGTAGAGGGCCGTGAAGCCGACCAGGGTGAGGGCCACCTCGACGGCCGAGGTCGACGGCGACACCCCGAGCGAGGTCGTCATCAGCCCCCAGACGATCCAGGGCTGGCGCCCCATCTCGGTGAAGATCCAGCCCAGGGAGTTGGCCGCGAGCGGCAGGAGCGGCAGCAGGACGGCGGCCGTGACCGCCCCGCGACTCGGGAGGCGCCCCCTGCGCATGGACCACAGGAACCAGGCCGCGGCAAGTGCGGCGAGCATCCCCGTCCCGATCATGAGGCGGAAGGACCAGTAGGTGACCGGGATGTTGGGAGTCCAGTCGCCCGGCCCGAAGGCCTGCTCGTACTGTGCCTGGAGGTCGTCGATCCCCTCCACCTTGCCGTTGAAGTCGGCCGTCGCGAGGAACGAGAGGAGGTTCGGAATCCGGATCGAGAAGAGCTCCTTCGAGCCGTCGAGCGACCCGATCGTCAGGATCGAGAACGACGCCGGCTGCGAGGTCCTGTACAGCGCCTCGGCGGCGGCCATCTTCATCGGCTGCTGCTCGGTCATGATCCGGGCCTGGGCGTCGCCCGTGATGGCCACGAGGAGTCCTGAGACCACCAGCATCCAGGCCCCCACCTTTGCGGCGCTCCGGAAGGCGGGCGCGTCGACGCCCGGGTAGCGGACGAGGCGCCACATCGCGACGCCGGCCACAAACGCGCCGCCGGTCACGAAGGCGGCCGGGATCGTGTGGACGAAGGTCACGAGGGCCGTGGAGTTCAGGAGGACGGCCACGATGTCGGTCAGCTCGGCCCGCCCGGCGGCCGCGTTGATCGTGTAGCCGACGGGGTGCTGCATCCAGGAGTTGGCGGCCAGGATGAAGTAGGCGGAGAGGACGGTCCCGATCGCGGCGATCCAGATCGTGGCGAGGTGGGCCATCCTGGGCAGGCGATCCCAGCCGAAGATCCAGAGCCCCAGGAAGGTCGACTCGAGGAAGAACGCCACGAGCCCCTCGATCGCGAGGGGCGCCCCGAAGATGTCGCCGACGAACCGGCTGTAGTCGCTCCAGTTCATCCCGAACTGGAACTCCTGGACGATGCCGGTCACGACGCCGAGCGCGAAGTTGATGAGGAAGAGCTGCCCGAAGAACCTGGTGAGGCGGAGGTAGCGCTCGTTCGTCGTGCGGACCCAGGCGGTCTGGAAACCAGCCACCGTGAAGGCCAGCGAGATCGTCAGGGGAACGAACAGGAAGTGGTAGACGGTGACGATGCCGAACTGCCACCGCGCGAGCATCAGGGGGTCCACGGGCACGCCACCTCCGGGAGCGTCTGGGTCATGGCGCAGCGTGCCCGGGCGCGGCCCGATCGGGACCGGCCGAACGTCCCGAAGCCGGGTGCCCACTGGCGGCGTGATCGGGATCGCGTCTCAATTGGGCGAGCGGGCGGGAGGTCGGGGTCAGGCGCCCCCGGGCGGGGGGAGGATCTCCACGGCGTCGCCCTCGAAGGCGGCGATGGCGATCCGGTACTCCTCCGGGATGGGGGTCGGGCGCCGCGTCGCCACGTCGACGAGGACGAGCGTCATCCGCGCGGTGCACATCAGCCGGTCGTCGTCGACCCGGTAGGCGGCTCCCTCCGTCGTGACGCTCGTGCGCCCGATCCGCGTCGTGCGCACGAAGACCTCCAGGAGATCGTCGAAGCGGGCCGGCGCCTCGTATTCGACGTCCATGGCCCGCATCGCGAACTCGCGCTCGCCGGTCCAGTAGCCGGCGAGGCCCAGGTGGCGGAGATACTCCAGGCGCGAGTTGTCGAAGTACGGGAGGTAGCGGCCGTAGTACACGACGCCCTGGGCGTCCGTGTCGGAGAACCAGACGCGGGCGAGCGCCGCGTACCGGTACGGCGGGTGGCGGTCGGAGAGGCGCCCGGTCTCGAAGTTCGTCACCAGGGGATCGTACGCCGCGCGGCGCGATCAGCGACACCCTGTCCGAATTGATGCCCGTGGCCGCATCACCGGCGCATCAGACCATCCACCCGCGCCGACAGGGTCACCGGGCGGAGCCCGCCGTTCGCCTGCGCTACGATGCGACGGTGCGCCCGTAGCTCAGCGGACAGAGCATCTGACTTCGGATCAGATGGTCGGGGGTTCGAATCCCTCCGGGCGCGCCACGGACCTGCCCTGCCCCCGACGAGGGGTGTCGCCGGGCCCGCCCATCCGCTACGCTCCGCTCCTGACCCCGGCTGCGGAAGGGGCGACCAGCGTGCTCTGCTCGAACTGCGGGACCGAGAACGATGTCGGGCTGAAGTTCTGCGATCAGTGCGGGACGACGTTCAGCGCGAGCTGCCCGGCGTGCGGGGCTCCCAACCGACCGAACGCGAGGTTCTGCGGATCGTGCGGGGCCGGCCTCGCCCCCACGTCGACCTCCGTCTCGACGCCCGCACCGTCCGGTTCCGAGCTGTCCCCCGTCGCCGAGCGCCGCCTCGTGTCGGTCCTGTTCGCGGACCTGGTCGGCTTCACCCCCTTCGCCGAGGACCGTGACGCCGAGGACGTCCGCGAGACGCTGACGCGCTACTTCGACCTCGCGAGCGACGTCATCGGCCGCTACGGCGGCTCGGTCGAGAAGTTCATCGGCGATGCAGTGATGGCGGTCTGGGGCGCTCCGGTCGCACGGGAGGACGACGCCGAACGGGCGGTGCGGGCCGGCCTCGAGCTGGTGGATGCCGTCCGCTCGCTGGGTCCCGGGATCCAGGCGCGCTGCGGGGTCCTGACCGGCGAGGCCGCGGTGATGATCGGCGCCACGAACCAGGGGATGGTCGCCGGCGACCTCGTAAACACGGCGGCGCGCCTGCAGTCCGTCGCCCCGCCGGGATCCGTCCTCGTCGGCGAGGCGACACAGCGGGTCGCCGACAGGGCGATCGTTTTCGAGCCCGCCGGCGAGCAGGTCCTCAAGGGCAAGACCGCCGCCGTCCCGGCCTGGCGGGCGCTCCGGGTCGTCGCGGAGCGCGGCGGCCGGGGACGATCGGACATCCTCGAGGGACCGTTCGTCGGCCGGGCCGACGAGCTCCGCCTGCTCAAGGACCTCTACCACGCGACGGTGCGGGAGGGCCGCGCGCGTCTCGTCTCGGTCATGGGTCCGGCCGGGATCGGCAAGACCCGCCTCGCCTGGGAGTTCGAGAAGTACCTCGACGGGATCGTCGGGACCGCCTGGTGGCACCGTGGCCGGTCGCCCGCCTACGGCAGCGGGATCACGTTCTGGGCGCTCGGCGAGATGATCCGGCAGCGGGCCGGCCTCGCCGAGACCGACGACGAGCCCACCACGAGGGCGAAGATCGCGACGCTCCTCGACAGCCTCAGCCTGCCCGACACCGACCGGCGCTGGATCGAGTCCGCGCTCCTGGCCCTGCTGGGCATCGAATCGGGGATCGGTCCCGAGCAGCTCTTCGGCGCCTGGCGGACGTTCTTCGAGCGCCTCGCCGCCAGCGGGCCCGTCGTCCTGGTCTTCGAGGACCTCCACTGGGCCGACAGCGGAACCCTCGACTTCATCGACCACCTCCTCGAGTGGAGCCGCTCGATCCCGCTCTACGTCGTGACGCTCGGCCGGCCAGAGCTCCTCGACCGGCGGCCCGACTGGGGGGCGGGGCGCCGGAACTTCACGAGCCTCTACCTCGAGCCGCTTTCCGAGCCGGACATGCGGGAGCTGCTGGCCGGCCTCGTGCCGGGTCTGCCCGAGCGAGCCATCGGCTCGATCGTCACCCGCGCCGACGGCATCCCCCTCTACGCGGTCGAGACCGTACGGATGCTGATCACCGAGGGGAAGCTTGAAGAGAACGACGGGGTCTACGCCCCGGTTGGCGACCTTGCGAGCCTTGCCATTCCTGAAACGCTGACCGCCCTCATCGCCGCCCGCCTCGACGGGCTCGATGCCGTCGACCGAACGCTCGTCCTCGACGCCGCCGTCCTCGGCCAGAGCTTCGTCCCCGCCGCCCTCGCCGCTGTCGCCGGCAGCGACGAGGCGACCGTCGACCCGCACTTGCGTGCGCTCGTCCGCCGCGAGCTGCTCTCCCGGGAGGCCGACCCCCGGTCCCCGGAGCGCGGCCAGTACGCGTTCGTCCAGGGGCTCATCCGCGAGGTCGCCTACAACACGCTCGCGCGGGCCGACCGGAAGACCCGCCACCTGGCGGCTGCTCACTACTTCGAGGCGCTCGGCTCGGACGAGCTGGCCGGCGCGCTCGCCGGCCACTGCCTCGCCGCCCGCGAGAACGCGGCCGACGGCCCCGAGCGGGACGCTCTCGCGGCTCGGGCCAGGATCGCCCTCCGGGCGGCGGCTGAGCGCGCCGGCGCCCTTGGCGCCCACGACCAGGCAATCGCGTTCCTGGAGCAGGCCCTGCCGATCACGACGGATCCGGCCGACCGGGCGGCGATCCTCGAGCAGGCCGGCGAGGAGGCGGCTGTCGCCGGCCGTCACGACACGGCCGAGCAGCACCTCCGTGGCGCCCTGGAGCTCCGGCGCCGCATCGGAGACCGGCCCGCCATCGCGGTCACGACGGCCGCCCTCGGCCGGGCCCTCAACAACGACTTCCGCACGACGGCGGCGCTGGCCCTGCTGGAACCGGCCGCCGCCGAGCTCGCGGATCTCGCCGGGGACGCGGGCGTCGTCGAGATCGGCAGTCAGCTCGCGCGGGCGTACTTCATCGCCGACGATCTCCGCCGGGCGATCGAGCTCGCCGATCCGGTGCTCGAGGCGGCCGAGCACGCCAGCCTCCGCGAGATCCTCGCCGACACGCTCGTCACGAAGGGGACGGCCCTGATCTTCCTCGACCGCGTGGTCGAGGGCCTGGCGCTCGTCCGGGCCGGCCAGGAGCTGGCCGAGGCGATCGGGCTCTCGTTCGCGATGCTACGCGCCTACAACAACCGTGCCACCACCGAGACAGACGCCGACCCGCGCCGCGGCTACGAGCTCGCGGTGGCCGGGCTTGCGGCCAGCCGCCGGCTCGGCAACCGACACGCCGGTGCGATGCTGCTGAACATCGCGGCATTCGCCGCGGTCCGGATCGGCGACTGGCCATGGGCCCTGGATGCGCTCGACACAGCCCTCGCCGAGGATCTCGAGGCGACGGACCGCCTGGGGATCGCGGTCAGTGCGCTGGCCCTCCGCGCCAACCGCGGCGAGGCGGTCGATACGCTGCTGGACGAGGTCACCCGGCTCGTCGGCGCAGCCGACCGAGCGCGAGAGAACGACCTCCAATGGTCCCTCGGGGCCGTGGCGTTCGCCACCGGCCGGCTCGCCGACGCCCGGGCTGCCTGGCGCCGGTGCGTCGAGATCTCCCCGCTGGTCGCGCGGTGGGTGCTTCCGTTCGCGGCGCGGGCAGCGATCTGGACGCGCGACGTCGCCGGCGCCCGCGACGACCTGGCCGCGTTCGACGCCGAGCCCACGCACCTGGCCACGTTCGAGGCGGACCGGACCACGATCCGCGCGGGCGTCGCCGCCCTCGAAGGTCGTACGGCCGATGCCCTCGCCCTCTACCGCGAGGCGCTGAGGGCCTGGCGGGAGATGGGGCTCGACTGGGACGAAGCGCTCTGCGGGATCGACATGGCAACGTTGCTTGATCCAATCGAACCCGATGTCCGCGCTGCTGCCAAGCGCTCGCGTGAGATCCTCGTCCGGCTCGAGGCGAAGCCGTTCATCGAGCGCCTCGACGCCGTGCTGGCTCGGCCGTCGGCGACTGTTCCCACCAGCTAGACCTCGTTGTTGTTCCTGCGCGCCCAACGCCCTCCGGGCGCGCCATTGTCATGCGTCGCGACATAGGCGACACACACGCGGTGGGCGACTTCCCAGGCCGCAATGTCAAGGAGCAGGTCGGAGTCGTCGAGCGCCTCGGAGTGCGTCCTCCCGTGGCAGTCGTGGGTCGATCGCGTGCCGCGAACTGCTCGATCGGCGATCGCAAACATAGCGAACCGCGCCACGCTCGATGCAGCGGGCAACGGCAGATGGTCTGCGGCCGCGACGTAGAATCCGAACTCAGGGTCGCTGAAGGCGCCCACATCCGCTTGCCTCTTCTCCTCAACATGGGGTGCGATCGATGACAACCGGCGCCAGCGACCGGCAGGACCTCGTCGAGGCGGCACGGGACGCCTATGTCTTCCTCTTCCCCATGCTCATGGGCTACCGGTTCCTGTTCGGCGCCTTTCTCGTGCCCGGGATTCCCTCCCACCAGGTCCCGCTCAACACGCTCGGCGGGAAGCCCAGGACGCTCGACCACACCTTCCGAGAGGTGATCACCCCGAACGCGGATACGCCCTACTCCATGGCCGGCCTCGACCTGCGGGCCGATCCGTTGGTGCTGTCGGTGCCGGCCGTCACCGATCGCTTCTACCACTTCCAGCTGGAGGATCTCTGGGGCCAGAACGTCCACTACGTCGGCGTGCGGGCCACCGGCACGGGACCCGGGACCTATCTCCTGGCCGGACCCGGCTGGGACGCCGAGACCCCGGCCGGCGTGGACGCCACGCTCCGGTTCGAGACCGATGTCGTCTTCGTCATCGGCCGCACCCAGCTGCTTGGCCCCGGCGATGTCGAGACGCGCGGACTTCCAGGAGGACGGAACCCGCGTGTGGGGACCCCCGGTCGGCCCTTCTCGCGTTCACGAGGCGCGCTCCGTTGGCCGAGTTCCTCGAGCGGCACAGCACGCGGGTGTTGGCCGGATCGAACGGCGCGCCACCGTCGATGAGTGCGGTGACGTGGTCGAGCGTCAGGTCGCGCGTCGGGTGCGCCGGATGCTCGACACCATCGCCAGGGCAGACGTAGCCGTGCTGGCCGACGTGGCGGGCGATCATCCGCTTGGACAGTCGAGCCCATCGTGCATCCGCGTGGACGTGATGGTTGGCACCGATGCCCGACAGCCGTGGATGCTCGCCGCAGCGTCCAGTCGAGCGGCTGGTGACGACACCGCAGACCGTGCAGAGCTTCACCCGCAGATCGTCGGCGGGCAGGCTGGCGAGGTCTATTCGCCTGCGGTGCTACGCCTGCGGGGCCATGGCCGGCGGTGCAGGGTTTGCGCGGCTTCTGAGCGCGGGGCTGCAGCTTAGCTCTGTGCCGGGCGGACCAGGACCCAGACCCGCAGCCCGCCGTCAAGCGCGGTCGGTCGCCGGCGGTCCGAAAGCCCAGGCGCTCGTCGGCAGCGAGCGCAGGTGGGTTGACGGCCGCCTTACGGATACGAGGTCCAGGCGTACCAGGCCGTGACCGCGTTCCACCCCAAGCCGACGATGATCAGGAACTTGTCGTACAGCCCGGAGTACGTCGGCAGGCCGACGACGTTGAAGACGAAGAGACCGACCGCGGCGATGACGCTGATCCAACGAAGCGTCTGCCCGGTCAACGTCACGGACACGACGACCATGACGATCGGAACAAGCATCAGGACGGCGACGAACATCAGCGCCGCCGGGACCATCTCCTGCTTGAGGCTGCCGAACTGGCCCGGGGTGGCGTCGCCGCTCCAGAACCGCAAGACGTCCCCCAGCAGGTAGGTGAGCATCAGGGCTACCCACAGCGCTGACAGCTTGATCTGAACCTCTGGCATCGACCGGCTCCGTTCTCGATCAACTGAGCTCTTTGAGTTGCACGTCAAGCCTCCGGTCGATCCACCGGCTCGGTGAGCGCCGAACGGATCTGCCCATCGGCATTCGGCTCGTTCATGCGGCCCACCCTCAGGCCGCTGCCCGATCGATCGCGATGACCACGGTCCCTCGCGCATGTCCTGCTGCGACATGCCCGACCGCCTCGGGCGCCTCTCGCAGTGGCCAGGTCCCGGCGATCACCGGTTGGACCTTCCCCGCCTCGACGAGTTCCTTGAGGACATGGAGGTCCGGTCGGTTCTGCGCCTTGAGGGAGGGCTTGCCCTGCTGGCGCACAAACATCGACACGATCGCGAGCCGGATCACGCGGCCGAGCGCGCCGCCGGCGTGTCCGCCACCGTTGGAGAGCAGCACGCCGTTGGGCGTGAGAGCCCGCCGGGTCGCCGCCATCGAGTGGTCACCCACGTTGTCGAGGATGAGGTCGTAGCGCGCTCCACCCTTCCTGAAGTCCTCCTTGGTGTAGTCGATGACGTGGTCGGCCCCGATCGAGCGGACCAACTCCAGGTTCTTCGCGCTGCAGACGCCGGTCACTTCGGCCCCGAACGCCTTGGCGATCTGCACGGCGTACGTGCCCACGCCCCCGGACGCGCCGTTGATCAGGACCCTCTGCCCGGGCTGGAGCTGGCCGTCATCGCGCAGGAGCTGGAGGGCGGTTGTGGCGGAGACCCCGACGGCCGCAGCCTGATCGAAGGTGAGGTTCGCCGGCTTGAGCACGAGGTGGTCCTCGCTCGCTGACGCGTACTCGGCGAAGGCGCCCGTGCACCACCCGAACACCTCGTCGCTGGGGCGTAGCCCCTTCACGTCCTTGCCGACCGCCTGGACCGTCCCCGCGATGTCCGTCCCCGGGACGCGGTTCTTCGGCTTGCGTAGCCCGGTCGCCATCCGCACCAGGTACGGCGAGCCCGTCATGACGATCCAGTCACCGACGTGGATCGACGCCGCGTGGACACGGACCAAGACCTCGCCGTCGCCGATTTCGGGCCGATCGATGTCCCGTGGCTCCAGGACCTCGGCCGTGCCGTACCTGTCCTGAACGATTGCCTGCACTGCCGGTGCCTCCGTGGCTTTACGTCGTAAAGTTGGCAGGTCGTACTTTACTGTGTAAAGTGACGGATGTCAACCCCCGGAAGTGGTCAGTTGACTCAGTCCCGGAGGAGGCCGATGACGCGGACGACCAAGCGAGCAGAGCGACGCGCCCCTCTGAGCCGGGAGCGGGTGCTCGACGCCGCGATCAAGCTCGCCGATCGGGGCGGGCTCGAGTCTCTGACCATGCGCAGGCTCGGCCAGGAGCTCGGTGTCGAGGGGATGGCCCTCTACTACCACTTCGCCAACAAGGACGAGGTGATCGACGGGATGGTCGACCTCGTCTTCAGCGAGATCGATCTACCTGCTGCCGGGGCCGACTGGAAGACCGCGATGCGCCGACGGGCGCAGTCGCTCCGCGAAACGTTGCTGCGCCACCGATGGGCGCTTGGCCTGATGGAGTCGCGGCGGACCCCAGGTCCGGCGAACCTGCGCCACCACGACGCGGTGATTGGCAGTCTGCGATCGGCAGGCCTCGACATGCCGATGATCGCGCATGCGTACTCGCTCCTGGACAGCTACATCTACGGCTTCGCCCTATTTGCGATGAACCTCCCGTTCCATCCCTCCGAGGAGGTCGCGGAGCTGGGCCGGGTCACGCTCCAGGGGTTCCCCGTCGACGCGTACCCCAACCTTGTCGCCTACATCTCAGGGATGCGGCCTGGGTACGACTACGCGGACGAGTTCCAGTACGGGCTCGACCTGGTCCTTGACGGCCTCCAGAGGGCGGCGGGATCTTCACGATCTGAGGTCGACTAGAGCCGTCCGACGACGAGCGACTCCTCCGCCCCGCGCGGTAGGTCAGCTGCTCGGTCAGCTGGCCTGCGACGGCAGGTGCGTCATGCGCTCCGAAGCCAGTCGCACGGCTCGGGCGACTCGGCGAGGCGCATCGTGATCGGAAGGTCGTTGGTGGCGGGGCTATGCCTCTCGCCCCGACCAAACTCACCGATCTGGCCTCGCAGCTCGAAGACCGCCGGTAGCGCAGCATCGAGGCCCAGGGCGATCGCGTCCGATGTGAGCTCGTACTCCATCCGCTCGAACCCCAGCACGTCCGTCCGGGCGAAGATCGCCGTGGTGATGGTCTGACGGGCATCGGGCCCCGAGTCCGCCCACAGGGCGGGCAGCGAGCGCAGGTAAGCGACGATCTCGGG
>Ga0315297_10002353_pt1 | contig 11912 bp, 12 predicted proteins | sample YL17G15_0_MG_FD_203628 | JGI IMG/M metagenome (GOLD analysis project Ga0315297, IMG submission 203628) | Sediment microbial communities from Yellowstone Lake, YNP, Wyoming, USA - YL17G15_0 | ecosystem: Environmental > Aquatic > Freshwater > Lake > Sediment | place: USA: Wyoming | collected... | reverse complement strand
CGGCAGCACTGTGATGCTGACCGGCATCTCGGCCAGGGTCGCCTGCCGGAACGAAGCCGTGACGACGATTTCCTCGAGCTCGCCCGGCGGGTTCCCCGGCACCGGCGCAGCAGCTGCACGCGTGGGCAGCGCAAGCGCACAGGCTGCGGCCAGGCAGAAGGCAGGAAAAGAACGGGCCGAGGGCATGACACCTGCTCCCTACGCCGGTACTAACCGGATCAGGTTCAACGGGTTCGTCGGTGAGCGGGCACCCCGCGTTCGACGTCTCAGGCCCATTCAGGCCACCCCAAGGTAGCGGCCAGTATAGCCGGAACCGCTGTCCCTGCATCGCCGGACTGTTGACGCGGAGCACCCTCTCGGGACTAATGGGCACCTGCCAGTTGCCCGGATTTCCCTGCATGACCAAGAGCCGCCAGTGCCGCCTGTTCCTCGTGGACGCCTTTACCCGCGAGCGCTTCTGCGGCAACCCCGCCGCAGTGGTTCTCGGCGCGAACCAGCTGACCGCGGACGAAATGCGGCGGATTGCGCGCGAACTCGGCAACACGGAAGTCGCGTTCGTGCTCGACTCGGAATCACCTGAATACGACGTCGAGATCCGGTTTTTTTCACCGCGGCGCGAGGTCACGTTCGTCGGGCACGCCACCGTCGCCGCGCATTACGTGCGGGCGATGGCGAATGGCGTGCCGAAAGGCAAGGTGCGACAGAAGTCCGGATCCGGCATCGTGGAGATCGAGGTGACCGGCAAGGCACCGAAGCTGCGCGTCACGATCCACCAGACGCCTGCCACGTTCGGGCCGGTGGTGCCCGAGGAGCGCATCGGCCCGGTGCTCGACGCACTCGGCATCAGCTCGTCGAGCCTGCATCCGGCTTGCCCGATCCAGGTGATGAGCAAAGCCAACTCGCGGCTGCTGGTCGGCCTGCAGTCGCCGGAAACGCTCGACTCCTTGCAGCCGAAGATGGATCAGCTGATTCACCTCACGCCCCACGTCGGCGCGGACGGCTTTTTCGTCTTCGCGCTCAATCCCGGCGCCGACCCGGCGACGACCGAAGCGCGCATGTTCTGCCCGGTGCTCGGTGTTCCGGAAGACCCGGTGAGCGGCAACGCTCATGGCATGCTCGGCGTGTATCTCGTGAATAACGGCCTGCTGCCGCTCGCGAACGGCGAGGCGCGATTCATCGGCCATCAGGGCCGGTTCGTGGACCGGCCCGGGCAGGTGGAGGTTGCGGTGATGGCGTCCGGCAAGCGCGCGAGCGGCGTACGCGTCACGGGCGATGCCGTGATCGTGTACGAGGCTTCGCTGCCGCTGTGACGCCCGCGCTCAGGCGACCCAGTCGTAGAACTGCAGGTCCATGTCGCCGCCGAGGGTCGCCATGATCGGCGGCACCAGGCGATCGTGGAATGGCGTCGTCTGGTGCAACTGGAATGCCGCTTCGTCCTTGAACCGCGCGTAGACGACGTAGGTATCGGGTTTCGTGCGCGAGCGCAGGATGTCGTAGACGAACGTGCCCGGCTCGTTCTCGTGGGTGAGCTGCGAGAGTTCGGCCTGCACGCGCTCGAAGTCGGCTTCGTGGCCCGGCTTGATCTTCAGTGTCGCAATGAAACACGTCATGGCTGTCTCGTCCTGATGTAGGGTTCTGAAAGGGGCGCGTCAAGCTTCGAACGGGTCGAGGTACTCGCGCACCCACGTGCCGTCCAGGCAAGCGACGATACCGGGGCCTGCGGCAGCCAGCCACGGGGTGCCCATGTGCGCGTGCTCGGCCTCCTCGCTCGGGAACGATTCGAGCACGGCGTAGCGGCGCGGCTCGCGCAGCTTGAAGAACTCGTAATAGACGAGATCGGGCTCGTTGGCTTTCACCTTCGCCGTCAGCTCCTTGCAGATCCTGACGAACTCCTCCTCGCGGCCCGGCTTGACGGTCATGCGGGACAGGAAAGTAATGCGTGGCATCGTCGCTTCCTCATAGGTCCACACCCGTCACCGGGAGCCCGCCGATGGTAGCACCGCCCCGAATCACAAATAAACAGTCACGCCTGTTTCTTTTTGGCTTGATCCGGTAGATTTGCCGCCACCGTTGCCAGACCCGAGATTCCGGAGCCCCCGTGCCCGACAAGGCGTTTGTCCCCGTTCTCGCCGCCGCGGAGTTGCCAGTCGGCCAGATGCGCTGCGTCGAAGTGGGCGGCGTGCCGGTGTTGCTCGCGCACGCCAGGGACGGCGTCTACGCCGTGAACAATATCTGCAGCCACGCGTTTGCGCGGCTGGACGAAGGCCGGCTGCGAGGTCAGCGCCTGATCTGCCCGCTGCACGGAGCCAGCTTCGACGTGCGCACCGGCGCGGTGCTCGGCGCGCCCGCCAACGCACCCCTGCCGAGTTATCCCGTCCGCATCGTGGACGGCCGGATAGAGGTGCAGGTCTGACCAGGCCCACTGGCGGAGATCGACCGACCATGGAATTCCACGCAACCGACGAGCAGCGTTCCCTCCGGGAAACGGTGCGACGCTGCGACCAGAGGCGCTGAGCCTTGAGCGTGCTGGCGGGCGTCCGCGTACTGGATTTCGGCCGCTACGTGGCCGGCCCGTATTGCGCCACCCTGCTCGGCTACCTCGGCGCGGAAGTCATCCGCATCGAGAAACGCGAGGGCGGCGAAGATCGCTACATCGCGCCGGTGACGGCCGCCGGGGAAGGCAGCGTCTTCTTCCAGACCGCCTGCAACAAGAAATCGCTGACGCTCGACCCCGCGGCTCCGCAGGGACGCGAGATCGTGCGCCGCCTGGTGCGCACGGCCGACATCGTGGTCGCCAACCTGCCGCCGGCAACCCTGCAGTCACTGGGCCTCGACTACGCCAGCCTCTGCGCCATCCGGCCCGACGTGATCCTGGTCACGCAGACGGCCTTTGGGGACCGCGGCCCGTTGCGCGAGCGCGGCGGCTTCGACGGCGTCGGGCAAGCGATGTCCGGCGCGATGTACCTGACGGGCACACCCGGTCACCCGGTGAAGGCCGCGGCGCCTTACGTGGACTTCTCGACGGCCACGCTTTCGGCCTTCGGCGCCCTCGCCGCACTGATGCAGCGCGCGCAGACGGGCCAGGGCCAGGAAGTGAAAGCCACGCTGCTCGGCACGGCGATGGCCGTGTTCGGCTCGCACCTCGTCGAGCAAGGCGTACTGCAGCAAGATCGCCAGCCCAGCGGCAACCGCGTGCAGACGTCCGCGCCATCCGACGTCTTTGCGACGCGCGACGGGCACGTTCTCACGCACGTCGTGGGCAACGGCTTGTTCAGGCGCTGGGCGCGGCTGATGGGAGATGCCGAGCGCTGGACGACGGATGCGCGCTACCGGACCGACCAGTCGCGCGGCGATCACAGCGCGGAGATTCTCGCGTGCATGAGCGCCTGGTGCGCCGTGCGCACGACGGCAGAAGTCCTGCGAGAACTCGACGACGCCGGCCTGCCGGCCGGCCCGGTGCACACGTTGCAGCAGGCCCTCGATCAGCCGCAGGTTGCGGCCATGAATCTCCTCAGCACGATCGACGATTACCCCGGACTGCCGCGACCGGCAGCGGTGCCCGACCTGCCAGTGGAACTCACGGTTTCCGGGGGCGGAATTGCGCAGCGGCCGCCGACGCTCGGCGAACACACCGACGCCATCCTGGCCAGCCTCGGCTACTCGGTTGCGGAAATCGCGGCGCTGCGCAGAGCGGGCGTGGTGTGAAGCGCAGCGTGCCAAGCTAGGCGAGGCGCGTGACCCGATACCCGAGCCGCGGGAAATGCACGACGACCTCGCCGCACTGCGGGTGCTGGCGGCGAACTGCGATCTCATTTGCACACGCCGAGTACACTGCGCCGCGCACTGCTCCCCGCTGGGTATCGTCGGGCGCGACCTCGACCGCCATCCCCGCCTGCAGTCCCTGCGCGTCCTCTGGGTCGACCTCGCCGGACATTGGTTGCGCCGCCCGTGCCACGGCAAAGGCCTCCGCGGCGGTGCAGTCCGTGCGCCGGCCCTCGCCAAGCGCGGCCACGCGCTGCTCCCATGCCGCCATGCGCTCGAAGGCAGCGAACAGGTCGTTCACCCCGGGCACGGCGCGCGTAAACCATGGCACCGTCCAGGCGTGAATGTCGAGCAACCCCGGCGCTGCGCCGCAAAGGAATTCCCGGCCATCCGCGAGCTGCTGTTCGACGAACCCCGCATGCGCGCGCAGCTGCGACCGAGCGTACTCGACGTCAACGCCGTCGAAGTCGATGTCGCGGAACAGGCCCTGGCGATCCTTGCGGAAATCGGCAGGCCACGCCTGGCTCGTCGTGGCGATCGCATAGTGCAGACCAGCACGGAAGAAGGCGTCGGCCCATTTCACGGCCGCGTAGGCGACGCCCAGGCCACCGTCGGGAAACAGCGAAGGCGTCGGAAACCGCGCCTCGAGCTCGCGCGCGATGCGCTGCGAGTCCACGTATACATCGGCGCCGATCTGCAGCACGGGCGTGCCGCGATAACCGCCCGTGAGCGCGAGGAGGTCGTCCTTTGGCGGCATCATCGGTGTGATCACCGAGCGCCAGTCGACGCCTTTGATGGCCAGCATCTTGAGCGCGCGCTGCGTGAACGGCGAGGCGTCGTAGTGGTGCAGGATGAGGTCCGTCATGAGGCTTGCTCCCGGCTGCGTTCGGCCACGGATTCCGCGGTCTGCCCGTACAGGTAGCGATAGGCTGCGGCATCCGCCATGCGCTCATGGCCTATCTCATAGGCGCGACGCACGGCCGGTCGCGCGCGCACGGTTTCAAACCAGCGCTGCACGTTCGCAAAGGCTTCGAGCGGCTGGCCTTGCCGCTCATGCGACACGATCCATGGCCAGCAGGCGATGTCGGCGATCGAGTACTCGCCGGCGATGAATGGCCGGTCGGCGAGGCGATGGTCGAGCACGCCGTACAGTCGATTCACTTCATCCGTGTAGCGCTTGATGCCGTACGGCACGACTTCGGACGCGAACGCGCGAAAGTGATGCGCCTGCCCCGCCATCGGACCGAGCCCCGCGATCTGCCAGCACAGCCACTGCAGCACCTCGAAGCGGCCGTGGACTTCCTGCGGCAGCAGCTGCCCCGATTTCTCGGCGAGATACTGCAGGATGGCGCCCGACTCGAATACGGACAGCGGCCCGCCCGGCGCCTCCGGATCCACGATGGCCGGAATGCGATTGTTGGGGCTGATGCGAAGGAACTCGGCGGCAAACTGCTGACCGCGCAGAATGTTCACTTCGACGATGCGATACGGCAGGCCGCACTCCTCGAGCATGATCGGGATCTTCAGCCCGTTCGGCGACGGGTAGAAATAGACGTCGATCATGCGGGCGCCACCACGTAACCGATGCGTGGGAAATGCACGACCACCTCGCCGGCGCGCTCGTCGTGCCGTCGAACCGCGACCTCCTGCACGCACAGCGTGACGAGTTCGCCCGCGACGGGCACCTTGCCGTAGTCGTCGGGTGTCACCGTCACGCGCTGGCCGAGCGTCAGTCCGAGCGGGTCGCCGGCCGCCACACCCAGCCCTGGCAACGGCGCGGCGGCTCGCGCGATCGCGATCGCATCCGACGGCGCCATCTCGCTGCGCTCGCCGTGCCCGACGGCACGCATCCGCTCTTCCCAGCGGGCCACTTTCCCATAGGGCGTCAGCATCGTGTTCACCGCGGCAACGAATCCGCGCGCCATCCACAGCACGTAATACGCCGACGCATCGGCGAGCCCCGGGCGATCGCCTTGCAGGTAGAGGCGTCCGTCGGCGAGTTGTTCCTCGACCAGGCCCGCATGTGCCAGCACCTGCGTGAACATGTGCGCTGCGCGCCCGCGAAACGCCGTGAAGTCCATGTGCGAGAAAAACTCGCGCCGGTCCTTGAGCAGGTCGGCGGGCAGTTCATCGTTGAGCCCCATGGCGAGCCCCGACCCTGCGTCGAAGAACCGCTCGGCCCACGGCGCCAGCGCCAGGGCGAGCCCCGGGCCGCCGTCCGGGAACAGGGTGGGCGCCGGATGCCGGCGCTCCAGCTCGCGGGCGATGCAGCTGGTGTCGCAATAGATGTCGGCGCCGACCTGCAGCACCGGCGTCTTGCGGTAGCCCCCGCTCAGGGCCGTAAGATCCGGTTTGGGCATGACCATGGGGATCTGCACGCTGCGCCAGGCCAGACCCTTGATTCCGAGGAGCACGCGGACCTTCTCGGCGTACGGCGACCAGTCGAAATGATGAAGAATCAGCTCGTTCACATTGCCCCCTGGTGTGTGCTGGCCCCGGCCGCCGGACTATAAGCGCGCCGGGCGGAAAAAAACAGTCAGGCCTGTTTCTTTCCGACCAACGCGCTTCTATAATCGCCCGGCCAGCAGCAGAGGTTCGCCCATGGATGCCCCCACGTCCGAGCGTTTCGTGCGTCGCTTCCTCGCAGGAATGCAGTACGAGACCGAGCGCACCGCGCCGCCGGAGGGGTTCCCGAAGTTTCCGCGGATTCCGGGCGGCCGCTACAACGATTCCACTTTCCTCGAGGCCGAGCGGCAGGCGCTGTGGAAGCGCACCTGGCTGTACGCGTGCCACACCGACGAATTGCCTGAGGCGGGCAGCTTCCTGCTCTGGACCAAGGCCGGCTCGCCGATCCTCATCGTGCGCGGCAAGGACATGACGATCCGCGCCTTCTACAACACGTGCCGTCACCGCGGTGCGCCGCTGGTCAAGACCGAGTCGGGCCGCTGCGACGGCCTCGTATGCTCGTACCACGGCTGGACCTACACGCTCGACGGTCAGCTGGTGAGCCTGCGCGACAAGCGCGACTTCGTCGATCTCGATACCGGCGCGCATTCGCTCGTCGCCGTGCGCTGCGAGCAATTCGCGAACTGGGTGTTCGTCAACGAAGACCCGGAGGCGCAGCCGCTACTGGACAATCTGGCGCCCTTCCCGACGCACTTCGAGCAGTTCCAGCCGGAAAAAATGCGCTTCGTCGAGAAGCACGGCTTCGATCTCAAGTGCAACGTGAAAGTGCTGCTCGATGCGTTCCTCGAGGTGTATCACCTGAAGTCGATCCACCAGGGCACGGTCGATCGATTTCTCGACCATCGCGGCATGACGACGGCGCTCTACCGCAACGGCCATTCCCTGATGGTGACGCCGAATCGCCGCCCGGACTGGGTGGACCCGGGCACCAAGGGCATGCCGCGAGTCGAAGCGGCGACCGTGATTTCCGCGAAGAACAATCCGTCGTGGAACTTCTATCCCAATCTCGTGGTGCCGATCGATCCGTCCGGCTGCCCGTTCCTGCTGTTCTGGCCGACCGGCGACACCACGATGCGCATCGAGTGCCATTGGTTCGCGCCGGACTGGGGCAGCGGCGAGATACATCCGCTGTGGCCCACGCGCATCCAGAATTTCGATCGCATCATGGCAGAAGACCTGCAGTTCGCCGAGCAGATCCAGAAATCGGTCGAGTCCCCGGGCTTCCGCGGCATGACGCTCAATTACCAGGAGCGCCGCATCTACCACTGGCACGAGGAACTCGACAGGCGCATCGACCGTGCCGGCATCACGATTGCCGACGAACTGCGCGTGATGCCACTGCTCGAGCCGTATTACGAGAAGTGATCCGGGAATGACTGCACGCACCGGCATCCGCAGCTTCGGCGCCTATCTGCCGCGCCTGCGCCTCGAGCGCACTGCGATCGCGGCGGCGACGGGCTGGGCGACGGGCACCCGTGGCAACAAGGCCCGTGGCGTGCGCAGTTGCTGTAACTGGGACGAGGACAGCCTGACCATGGCCGTTGAAGCGTCCCGCGCCTGCCTCGTGGGCAGCGACCGCAGCGGCGTGACCTGGCTCGCTTTCGCATCGACCACGCATCCTTTTGCGGATCGCTCGAATGCCGGCGTCGTCGCGACCGCCCTCAGTCTTCCGGAAGCGCTGCGCGCAGCCGACGTCTCGGGCACGCTTCGCGCCGGCACGGGTGCCCTGCTGCAGGCCTTCGTCCAGGTTCGCACCACGGCCGGCGATGCCCTGGTCGTGGCCGCAGAGCGGCGCATCGCCAAGCCCGCGAGCGAGCAGGAAATGTCCTTTGGTCACGGCGCTGCGGCGATCCGCGTGGGGACGGGCGACGACATCGTTGCCGAACTGCTCGGCTCGGCGTCGCTGCAGGACGACTTCGTCGACCACTATCGCGCCAGCGACTCCACGTTCGATTACGCGCTCGAAGAGCGCTGGGTCCGTGACGAGGGTTATCTCAAGATCGTTCCGCGCGCGATTGCCGCGGCACTCGCCGATGCCGGTGTCGCCGCGTCGGCGGTCAAGCATCTCGTCATTCAGGGGCCCGGCCGGTTCGCGGCTGCGATCGCGAAGGCCGCAGGCATTGCCGCGGACTCGCTGCAGGACGATCTGCACCTGGTTTGCGGCGACACGGGAACAGCCCATCCTCTGCTGATGCTCGGCGCGGTGCTCGAAAGGGCGGCGGCCGGCGACGTGATCCTGCTCGCCAGCTTCGGCCAGGGCAGCGATGCCATCGTGCTGCGAGCGACGGGCCGTACGCCCTCCTCCGGCCGCGGCTTGCAGGGCGCGCTCGCCGAAGGGGCGCCGGACCGCGAGTACCTTCGCTTCCTGTCGAACTGCGGCGTCGTGGACATCGACTGGGGCATGCGTGCCGAGCGTGACAATCGCACTGCGCACACGGTCGCATGGCGCAAGCATCGTGACGTGACGGGTTTCATCGGCGGCAAGTGCCGCCAGTGCGGCACGGTGCAGTTCCCGAAATCGCGTGCCTGCGTGAACCCGGAATGCCGCGCGTTCGACACGCAGGTGGAACATCCGCTCGCCGAATCCGGCGGCCGCGTGAAGACATTCACCGAGGACTGGCTCGCCGTGACGCGCAGCCCGCCGCACGTCTACGGCAACGTGGCCCTCGACGCAGGCGCCAACCTGTTCGCTGAGTTCGCCGACACGCCGCCGGGCGCACTTGCCATTGGCACGCCCGTGCGCTTCGTCTTCCGCATCAAGGATGTGGACCGGGTGCGCGACTTCCATCGTTACTTCTGGAAAGCCGCGCCGGTGAGGACCTGACCATGGCGACCGGCATCCGCGACAAGGTGGCCATCGTCGGCATGGGGTGCTCGCGCTTCGGCGAGCGCTGGGACAGCGGCGCCGACGACCTCATGGTCGAAGCGTTCAAGGAAGCGGTCGCGGACGCCGGCGTGGAGCGTGATCGCATCGACGCTGCGTGGCTCGGCGTCTTCTACCAGGAGCAGAGCACCTCGAAATCGGGCCTGCCGCTTGCCATGGCCCTGCGGCTGCCGAACACGCCGGTCACGCGCGTCGAGAACCTGTGCGCCACGGGGACCGAAGCGTTACGCGGCGCAGCCTATGCCGTGGCCGCCGGCGCGGTGGACATCGCGCTCGCCATGGGCGTCGAGAAACTGAAGGACACCGGATTCGGCGGCTTGCCCGAACGCACCAGGGGCACGTTCGACGATCTCTGGCACCCGGGCTTCACACCGCCCGGCGCGTTTGCACAGCTCGGCGCCGCTTACGCGGCACGCCACGGCTTCGCGATGGACGTGGTGAAGCGTGCGATGGCCCACATCTCGTGGAAGAGCCACGAAAATGCCGCATCCAACCCACGCGCGCACTTGCGCAACCGCATCACCATCGAGCAGGCGCTCACCGCGCCGATGATCTCCTACCCGCTCGGCACCTACGACTGCTGTGGCGTGAGCGACGGCGCGGCGTGCGCGATCGTCACCACGCCCGAGATCGCCGCCACGCTCGGCAAGCGCGATATGGTGACGATCAAGGCGCTCGCGCTCGCGCCTTCAAACGGTGTCGAGATGGGTCACGCCAGCTGGGACGGCAGCTACACCCTGACCTCACGCCTGGCCGCCCAGCGCGCTTATTGCGAGGCCGGGATCACTGACCCGGCAGCGCAGATCGACCTGATGGAGGTTCACGACTGCTTCTCGATCACCGAACTCGTGCTCATGGAGGACCTCGGGTTCTCCGCACCGGGACGGGCCGTGCACGACGTGCTCGACGGCCGCTACGACCGCGACGGGGCGGTGCCCTGCCAGACGGACGGCGGACTCAAGTGTTTCGGCCATCCGGTGGGGGCCTCGGGCCTGCGCATGGTCTACGAGATCTATACGCAATTGCTGGGACGGGCCGGCGAGCGCCAGTTGCAGGCGCCCACGCTCGGGCTCACGCACAATCTGGGCGGAATTCCGAATCGCAATGTGGCGAGCGTTTCCGTCCTGGGCCTGCGCAAGTTGTAATCATGAAACATCGTGATCGCCATTAACATCGTGGCGACCGTATGGCGCGGCGTGCCGCAGGTCGCGCGCAACTGCGCGGCGGCGAGCCCGATTATTTTCGTGTCTACTGACACGCCCTGAGCCCACCCGAAGGGAGAACCCGCATGTCCGAAACGCTGTTCACGCGCACACCACGCGACAAGTTACCCGAAAAATTCCACCTCGCCTGGGACACGCTCAACCAGCTCACGGCCGAGCCGGCGTTCGTCGAGGTCTTTGCCTCGAATCCGGACATGCTCGAATTCGTGATGAACCAGTTCTACATGGGAATTTTCTTCGGCGGCAAGGTGGACCAGCGCTACAAGCAGCTGGTGCGGCTGAAACTCTCGCTCCTTCACGGCTGCCGCACCTGCAACAAGCAGAACGTGCCCGGCGCGCTGGCGGCGGGCATCACGCAGGCGCAGGTCGACGCAATGGAGGAATTCGAGCACGGCCCGTTCACCGACGCCGAGAAGGCCGTGATCGCGTACGCCGACGAAGTCGCGCTCACCAATGCCGAGGGCCGCGTGACCCCAACCCTGTTTCAGCGCCTGCGCGCTCATTTTTCCGAGGCAGACATCCTCGAACTCGGCGTCACCATGGCCATCATCTCCGGCATGGCCAAGCTGTCGTTCGTTCTCGACCTCGTCGAGAAGGAGACCTACTGCCCCTTCGCCGCGACCGCGGCAGCGTACCGGCAAAGCCCGCAGGCCAGCAGAAGCGCATGAGTCAGCGCACCTATCCGGTCACGATGCCCAAGTGGGGCATCGAGATGCAGGAAGGCACCATCACCCAGTGGCATGCCACCCCGGGGCAGCCCGTCGCCAAGGGAGATGCCCTGCTCGACGTCGAGACGGAGAAAATCGTCAACTCGGTCGAGGCGCCCGTCGCAGGCACCCTGCGACGGATCCTGGCCGACACCGGCGCCACCGCAGCGGTCGGCGCGTTGATCGCCGTGTTTGCAGCACCCGATGTGGCCGAGTCCGAAGTGGACGCCTTCATCGCGGGCTTCCGACCTGCCGACACGACTTTCGAGCCGGATGCCGCAACGACCGGCAGCGCTGCGCCTGCGGCGGTCGCGCCAGTTCCAGCCGCCGCCCCGGCGCCGACCGAAGGCAAAGGCGAGACACGGGTGAGCCCGATCGCGCGCCGATTGGCCGAGCGGCTCGGCGTGGACGTCACCAGGATCAAGGGCACCGGCAGTCACGGCCGTGTCTCGAAGGAAGATGTCGAGGCCTATGCGGCAGCGATGCAGGGCGGCCCCGCCGCCACGACGTCGGCCGCTGCGGGGACTGCCCCTGTGCGCGAAAAAATGACCTCAATGCGGGCGACCATTGCCCGGCGTCTGCTCGAATCGAAGCTGTCGATTCCACACTACCGGCTGGCGGTGGATGTGGAGCTCACAGCCCTGCTCGGGCGGCGCGCCCAGTTGAACGCGGGCGGCGGCAACAAGATCTCGGTCAACGACCTGCTGGTCCGCGCGTGTGCGCTGGCCCTCGTGAAACACAGCAGCGTGAATGCGCAACTGCACGGTGACGAGGTGGTCAAGTTCCCGCACGCCGACATCTGCATCGCCGTGGCCTCCGACAACGGGCTTGTGACCCCCGTCGTCCGCGCAGCCGACACCAAGAGCACGG
>Ga0315297_10002347_pt1 | contig 11917 bp, 9 predicted proteins | sample YL17G15_0_MG_FD_203628 | JGI IMG/M metagenome (GOLD analysis project Ga0315297, IMG submission 203628) | Sediment microbial communities from Yellowstone Lake, YNP, Wyoming, USA - YL17G15_0 | ecosystem: Environmental > Aquatic > Freshwater > Lake > Sediment | place: USA: Wyoming | collected... | reverse complement strand
CTTACGCGATCACCGCGGTACTGGTGCTGGTCGCGGGGTACCTGGCACTGTTCCTGTAGCCGGAGGCTCGTATGGCTGAACAAGCGAACCCGTTGCGTTTCGACGTGATCGCCGGCCTGACGGCCGCTGCGGTGGTTCTGCCCAAGGCCATGGCCTACGCGACAGTGGCCGGCCTGCCCGTTGCGGTCGGTCTGTACACCGCCTTCATCCCGATGGTGATCTACGCGCTGCTCGGCACGTCGCGGGTGCTGAGCGTGAGCTCGACCACGACACTGGCGATCCTCGCCGGCACGCAGCTCGGCCTGGTCGTGCCCGATGGCGATCCGGCGAAGCTGATCACCGCCACCGCCACGTTGACCGCCATGGTGGGCGTGTTCCTGATGCTGGCTGCGGCGCTGCGCCTCGGGTTCGTGGCCACCTTCATTTCCACGCCGGTCCTGACGGGCTTCAAGGCGGGCATCGGCCTCGTGATCGTGCTGGACCAGTTGCCGAAACTCCTGGGTGTCCACATCGTCAAGCAGGGCTTCTTCCTTGACCTGCTCAGCGTTCTTCATCACGTGCCCGAGACCTCGCTGGCGACGCTGGCGGTGGCTGGCGCCACGCTGCTCGTGCTGATCGGCATGGAGCGTCTGTGGCCGCATTCCCCGGCGCCCCTGGTTGCCGTTGGCGGGGGCATTGCCGCGTCATGGCTCTGGAGCCTTCACTCGCAGGGGGTCGCGACCGTCGGCCTGATTCCGCAGGGGTTTTCGTCGCTGACGATGCCCGACGTTTCCCTGGTCATGCAGCTGGTCCCGGGCGCGCTCGGCATCGCACTGATGAGCTTCACCGAGTCGATTGCGGCGGGGCGCGCTTTTGCCAGACCTGCCGACCCTGCGATCCATGCAAACCGTGAACTGCTCGCAACTGGAGCGGCCAACCTCGGCGGCGCGCTGACCGGTGCGATGCCTGCGGGCGGAGGCACATCGCAGACCGCCGTCGTGCGGGCCGCCGGGGGTCGGTCGCAGAAGGCATCGCTGGTGACGGCAGGCGCTGCGGTGGCCACGATGTTGCTTCTCGCGCCCCTGCTGGGCCTGCTGCCGAACGCCACGCTCGCCGCGGTCGTCATCGTCTACTCGGTTGGGCTGATCCAGCCTGCGGAGTTCCGCAACATCCGCAAGGTGCGCACGATGGAGTTTCGCTGGGCGATCGTGGCCTGCCTCGGCGTGCTGGTGTTCGGTACCCTGAAGGGCATCCTGGTGGCGATCATCGTGTCGATGGTCGGGCTGGGCAGCCAGGCCGCCAACCCGCGCGTGTATGTCATCGGTCGCAAGCGCGGCGCCGACGTGCTGCGGCCGCTCTCGCCGGAGAACCCCGACGACGAGACTTTCCATGGCCTGCTGATCCTGCGTCCGGAGGGACGCCTGTTCTTCGTCAACGCGCAGAGCGTGGCGGAGCAAATCGGTCGGCTGGTGGCCCAGTACAATCCGCGCGTAGTCGTGCTGGACATGAGCCGGGTACCGGACCTCGAATACTCGGCGCTGCAGATGCTCATGGAGGAAGAGAAACGCGCCACGGAGTACGGCACCATCGTCTGGCTCGTCGGGCTGAATCCTGGCGTTCTCCAGATGGTGCGAAATGCCGGGTTGGACCAGCTGCTTGGCCCGGAGCGGCTGTTGTTCAACGCGCGCGCGGCCATCGAGCGTTACCGCGCGATGCAGGCAAAGGCAGGCGGTGCGTCGCCGCCTGCCAACTCCTGATCAGAAGCGTTCCGGCACGTACTTGAACGGGTGCTTGGCAGCCTTGTACCGGCCGATCTTGCGCTTGGGCAGCTTGACCTTCTGCGCGGGTGGAGCCTTGTAGGGCACCTTCTCCAGCAGATGATTGATCACGTTGAGGCGCACGCGCTTCTTGTCCTCCGAGCGTGCGACGAACCATGGCGCCCAGTCGCTATCGGTGGCGGCGAACATCTCGTCGCGCGCCTTCGTGTAGTCGTCCCAGCGATCGTAGGACTTCAGGTCCATCGGCGAGAGCTTCCAGGTCTTGCGGCCGTCGTCGACCCGGTCGCGCAGGCGCCGCTCCTGCTCCTCCGGGCTCACCTCGAGCCAGTACTTGAGCAGGATGATGCCGGAATCGATCATCAATTTTTCGAACAACGGCACCATCCGGAGAAACCCTCGTGACTGCTCCTCGGTGCAGAAACCCATCACGCGCTCCACACCCGCGCGGTTGTACCAGCTGCGGTCGAAAATCACGACTTCGCCCGCGGCCGGCAGGTGCGGCAGATACCGCTGGGCGTACATCTGGGTCTTCTCGCGATCGGTCGGCGCCGGCAACGCAATGACCCGGAACACGCGCGGGCTCACTCGTTCGGTGATCGCCTTGATCGTGCCGCCCTTGCCGGCGCCATCGCGGCCCTCGAAAACGATGCAGACCTTGAGTCCCTTGTGCACCACCCACCGCTGCAGCTTCACCAGTTCCACGTGCTGACGCTTGAGCTGCTTCGCGTACTCCTTGTTGGACAGCGGTTCGCCCGTAACCTCCGCGACCGGCTTCGCCTGCTTCTTGCTTTTCACCATGACTTTCTCCTCGAATGCAGGCCTGATCAGAACAACATGCCGAACAGTTTCTTCAGCAATTCTTCCAGAGGCATCATGGTCAGCACCAGCGGTGCGATGGGTGCAAGAGTCGCCACCGCGAGCTGCAGGATCGCATCCCGTGTCACGGGCACCACGCGCATGGTCCGCACCACCTCGAAACTGTTACCGAGATCCGCGAGCGACTGGATGTCGCCGCTGCCCAGCACCGGCTCATCGGCAGGCGCGCCGCCGCGCAGCCACTTGGTATCGAACTCGCGCACGTAGCGCTGGGCCAGCGTGCCGTATTCTCGCAGCCCCGTGCGCTTCGCCTGCGCCAGCTGGGGCGCAAACACGGCCAGCGGACCGAGGAATATGCACAGCAGGAACACGACCAGCAGCATGATCTCGAGTCTGAACTGAGGCAGTGCGGCGTCGAGGTAGAAGATACGGTTCGCGAGCTGCCCGGCCAGCAGCGCCCCATGCGCCATCAGCAGCGGAATGAAGGCGTGGACCATGGTGGATAGAAATCCCAGGCCGCCGGCGCGGTCGGGATGCGTGGGGACGAGGCGCAGCTCGATGCGCGACACCTGCCAGAGCAGGCGTATCCAGATGAACAGCCGGAAGTACCAGCGCAGCAGCAGGAACTGGAAGAACGGCAGGCTCACGAAGCCATACCACATCCCCGCGGGCGAAAGCCTGGAGCCCTCCGCTGCCGCCGTTGCGTACCACGTCGACGTGTCGAGCGCCATGTAGTGTCGCCAGACGATCAGGACGCCCACGAGGTACACGAAGACGAGCAGCAGCACCTCGGCGAGCACCGAGTTGCGCAGCCGATAGGCCGAGGCAAGGGTGGCCTCAAACTGCGGCCAGGCGCGCTCGGGGACCAGGCCGCGGTCGCGGAAGACCTTGCCCACGGAACGCATGCGCTGGTGCACGGTGAGTTCCGCGGCGACCAGCAGCGGCATCACCACCAGGAACTTGACGTGAACCTCCACGTCCAGCAGGAAGGGCACCGCGACACTCGCGTCCAGCAGTTGCCCTCCCGCTGCAGCGAGCAGCAGGAGCGGCAGCCAGGCAACGAGCGAGATGACGATGACGCGCCGCCGCTGCAGCGTCAGCGCGTCGTCGGACAGACGCGCCCGGCGCAGCAGCTGGAAAAGCGGCCCGCCCAGGACGAGCGAGAAGTCCGCCGGATCCTGGGGCGGGCCGTCGCGGGCCGCTGAGAAACGCGATGCCACGGGTCGATCAGTACTCGTAGAACATGGCCTGGATGCGCTTCGGGTCGCTCGTCTTCGTCAACGCGAGCTGCAGCAGCACGCGCGACTTCGGGGGATTGAGCTCGCCGGAGGCGACGAAGCCCATCTCGTCGTCGTTGACCTCGTTGTTGCGAAGCGTGAGCCCCATCGGCAGACGAGTGCTGCGCACCACGACCACGCCGGCTTTGGCCGCCTTCTGCAGCGCTTCCAGCGCCGGGGTCGTCATGTTGCCGTCGCCGACGCCGGCGACGACGATGCCCTTCGCGCCATTGCGGACGGCCGCATCGATCAGGTCGGCGCTCATGTTGGCGTGGGCATAGATGATGTCGACTCGCGGCAGCTTGTCGAGACCCTCGACCGAGAACTCCGAGGCTGCCCCGAGCTTCTTGTCCATCGGCTCGAACCACTCCACCTTGCCGGTGTGCACGACGCCCGCCGGCCCGCGGTTCAGGCTCGCAAACGTCTGCACGGTGGTCGTATTGGTCTTTACGACGTTGCGGGCATAGTGGAACTCGTCGTTGAGGCAGACCAGCGTGCCCTTGCCCTTGGCCCCCGGGCTCGTCGCGACCGCGACGCCGTTATAGATGTTGCCCGGACCGTCCGCGCTGATGGCGGTCGCCGGTCGCATCGAGCCGACCATCACGACCGGCTTCGCGCTCTTGACCACGAGGCTGAGGAAATAGCTCGTCTCCTCCAGCGTGTCGGTGCCGTGCGTGACCAGCACCGCGTCGTAGTCGGGCGACTTGAGCGCCTCATTGACGCGTTTCGCCAGCTTCAGCCAGACCTCGTCGTTCATGTCCTGGCTGCCGATGTTCACGACCTGCTCGCCGGTGATGTTGGCGAGCTTGCCGAGGTTGGGCACCCCGTTGATCAGCGTGTTGACGTCGTATGCGCCCGACTTGTAGCCGTAGTCTTGCGCGCTCGCCTGTGCCCCGGCGATCGTGCCGCCGGTGGCGATCACGCGCACGTTGGGTAGCGCCGTCTGCGCGACCGCGCCACTGGTGGCCAGTGCGGCCACGAGTCCGAGGGTCAGTGCTGAGAATCTCATGTTCTTACTCCTTCGATAATGTTTACCAGCCACTCAGGCCCTGGTGGTCCTGGTGGGTTTGGTGGTCTTGGCAGGCTTCGCGGTCCGCCGGGAGGCTTCGTACGACTGCACGTAGCTGCGGGCGATGGCGCGCACCGCACGACCGATGTCGTCATAGACGTGATCGTTCAGGTTGGCGAACGACACGCGCACGGACCAGTCCGGCGCGTCGAAGCCGCCGCCGTTCAGGAGCACGATGCCGTAGTCCTCGGCGAGCCGGAACACGATGTCGAGCGGGTGCACGTTGGCCTTGATCCAGTCGACGACCTCCGGGCCCACGTACTTGCCGAGCCAGAACTCGAGGTCGATCACGCCGTAGTAGTAGTCGTACAGCGGGTTCGGGTCGGGCTTGATGCCGAGGCCCTCGAGCGTCGCCTCGACGCGCTTCTTGACGATGCCGATGCACGCCTTCTGGTAGTACTTCTTCTCGTCCATCAGCTCGCTGAGCGAGAACAGCGCCATCATCACCTGCTGCGGCAGCGACAGGCCCGCCGTGTGGTTGAGCGCCACGTCGCGGCTGTCGGCGACGATCCGGTCGATGAACCTGATCGCGCGCGGCTCGAGCGTGAGGCCGCCATAGCGCTTGTCGAGCTTCTTCTGCACCGACTCCGGGTGCTGCGCGATCAGCTTGTCGAACAGGTTGTTCTCGTGCACCGCGATCACGCCGAGGCGCCAGCCGGTGCAGCCGAAGTACTTGCTGTAGGAGTAGACGCCGATCGTGTTGTACGGGAACGCGCCGAGCAGCGAACGGAAGCCGGGCACGAACGTGCCGTAGACGTCGTCGGTCAGCAGGATCAGGTCCGGCCGTTTCTTCAGGATCGCGCCGATCTTCTTGATGGACTCCTCGCTCAAGGCGACGGAGCTCGGGTTGCCCGGGTTGACGATGAAGAACGCCTTGACCTTCGGGTCGAGCAGCTTCTTCAGCTCCGCGTCGTTGAACTGCCAGCGGTCCGCTTGCTTCGTCTGCACGTCGACGATTTTCAGGTCGTAGTCCTCGAGGTGCGGCATCTCGAGGTAGGGCGTGAAGATCGGCGTCGCAAGCGCGATCGTGTCGCCCGCATTCAACAGGCGATTGGTCTTCATCGCCTTGAAGATGTAGCACATCGCCGCCGTGCCACCTTCCACCGCGTACAGGTGGAAGGTGCCCTTGGGGCGCGGCTCGCCGCACATGGCCCACTGCAGGTACTCCCGCACGATCTGCTCGTTGTGCACCAGCATGCGGTCGGGCACCGGGTAGTTGTCGCCGATGATCGAGTCGACCAGCTCGTGGACGAACGCGTCCGGCTCGAAGCCGAATTTCTTCACCGCCCACGGCACCATGGCCGCCAGGAACGTCGCGCCCGGCATGTCGGCGTGCTTCGCGAGCCAGACTTCGAGTCGTGCAGCGCTGCCTTCCTTCTTCGGCATGCCACCGACGCCGGGCGGCAAGTCGAGCACGTGCTTGCTCTCGACGATCGCGAATTGCCCCAGCAGGAAAAAGGCCTCACGAGGCTCGGTGGCAATCCAGTTCGGATTGCCGCGGCCGGCGTTGATGTAGGTAATCGCGGATGACCTCGCGCTTGCTGTCGCGAGCCTGGCGAGGTCGTTCTTGATTTCGAAGGGCCCGAGGGCCTCGTACTTGCGGAGCTTTAGCAGATCCATCGTCGTCTCCCGAATTGGTTCTTCCGTTGGCCGCTTCAGGGTCCAGCCCCGATCAACAGCAGCACTATCACCATGCCGAAGAGCGTCAGCAGCGTGTTCCCGACCGCGTACGGCAGGCCGTAGCCGAGCGCAGGAATCTTGCTCTTCGCCGTTTCCTGGATCATCCCGAGCGCCGCGGTCGTCGTGCGCACGCCGGCGCAGATACCGAACAGGATCGCCGGGTGGAACTTGAACACGTAGCGGCCGAGCAGCACCGCGGCGATCAGCGGCACCGAGGTGGCGACGATGCCCCACAGGAACAGGCTGACGCCGACATGCTGGAGGCCGGCGACAAAGCCGGGCCCGGCGCTGATGCCGACGATCGCGATGAAGACGTTGAGGCCGAGCGTGTTCATGAGCCAGAGCGCCGGGCCGGGGATGTTGCCGAACGTCGGGTGCACGGCGCGCAGGTACCCGAGCAGGAGCCCGGCCAGCAGCGCTCCACCGGACGTGGACAGGCTGATCGGGACGCCGCCCACCGTGATGCTCAGCGCGCCGATCAGGCCGCCGATCACGATGCCCGCTGCCACGACCGCCAGGTCGGTGGACTCGACGGGGCGATCCGCGTGCCCGAGCGCCTTCACCGCGGCCGCGATGTGACGCTGGCTGCCTCCCAGCGTCAGGATGTCGCCGCGCAGGATCTCCATTTCCGGCAGCACCGGGATTTCGATGATGTTGCGGGTGATCTTGCGCAGCCAGATACCGCGTGTGAATGGCTCGTCGGCGAGCTGCCGCACGGTGCGGCCATTCACGGCCTTGCTGCGGACGAAGACGTCCACGACCTCGGCTGGCATGTCCAGCAGCGCGCGATCCTCGACCTCGGGCACGATCGACTCGACCTGCTCGACCAGCAGCGCCCGGCGCCCCGAGATCGCGACGACGTCCCCGGGCTGGAGCACCGTGTCGGCATCGGCCTCGATCACACGGTCGCCACGGCGCACCCGCTCGACGAAGATCCTGAGCCCCGGAAACAGCTCGCGCACCGGCTTGCCGGTGAGCCCGCTTGCGGCCTCGATCCGGTAGCCACGCAGCTCCACCTGGCGATAGGCGGACAGCACACCCGCGTCACCGGCCGTACCGCCCAGCTGCTTCTCGTACTCCGCGCAGGCGGCGGGAAGGTCCACGCCGATGAGCTTCGGGCCCAGCTGTGCCAGCACGATCGCCGAACCGATCGTGCCGAAGATATAGGTGACGGCGTAACCGATCGGGATCGCATCCGTGTAGGCCTGCGCGGTCTCCGGCGCGAGCCCGAGCCGCGTGATCTGGTCGGTGGCCACGCCGATCGAGGCGGAGATCGTCTGCGAGCCGGCGTAGAGCCCGACCGCGTAGCCGAGGTCGAGTCCCGCGATCCGCGCGCAGATGTACGGCGCCAGCAGGCAGAGTGCGAGCACGATCAGGGAGAAGACGATCTGCTTCGGACCGTCCTTGCCGAGGCCGCGGAAGAACTGCGGCCCCACGCCGTAGCCGACAGCGAACAGGAACATCAGGAAAAAAGCAGACTTGATCGGGCCCGGCACCTGGATGCCGAGCTGGCCGATCGCGACGGCCGCAAGGAGCGTGGCAGTGACGCTGCCGAGGCCGAAGCCGGCGACCTTCTTCGGGCCGATCCAGAAACCGATCGCGAGCGCGAAGAAAATGGCGAGTTCCGGATATTGCCGCAGCGTCTCGACCAGCCAGTCCATCATGTGTTCATCCCTCATCGTGTACCGGGGTCATTGAACTGCGCCCCCATAAGGCACCGCACCAGAGTCAACCATGCGGGTGGCGATCTCACTGGACATTTTCCGACACAGACTGGACATTTACAGACAACGTGACGAAGTCTTGTGCGTAAGCTCCCGGTAAAAACACCTACCTGCCATGGGTCAGGAAAGGAGGCACCGCCCCCGCCCGCCGGTTACGGTTTGGCGGCAGCCACGGCCATCGGTTCGGCGAAGCTGCCGCCCAGCGCGAGGTGCAGGTTCACGCGCTGGATCAACTGCTCGCTCTGCACGCGCAGCAACGCCATGCGTGCCGACTGCACCTGCACCTGCTGCTGCTGCACTGCACGCAGGTCCTGGCGGCCGACGCGGTACGCGGCTTGATCGTATTCGAGAGTTCGCTCCTGCTCGGCGAGCACCTGGCTGAGCAGCTGCACACGCTCCGACAGCACCTGCGAGGCGGAAAGCGCGTTCTCCACGTCGCCGATGGCGCGCAGCGCCTGGCTCGCGTAACGCGCGAGTGCTTCCTTCTGCTCCGCGGTGCGCACCGCCACCTGGGCGCGCAGCGCCCCGCCCTGGTAAAGCGGCGCGATGAGCGTGGCGCCGGCGCCGCCCGTCGGACTGCTGTAATCGTCCTGCAGTTGCAGCACCTCGCTGCTCAGCGCCGAGACGCTGGCATTCAGCGTGATGCGCGGCAGCTGGGCGGCCTTCGCCTCGCCGACGCGGTCGAAGGCCGCGGCAACGCGCCGTTCCGCGGCGATGACGTCGGGGCGGCGCTCGAGCATTTCGAGCGGCATGCCGACCGGCACCGGGCCGGGGAAGGCCGGCAGCGACGCCGCCGCTTGCAGCTCCGTGGCCGGATAACGGCCGAGCATCGCTTCGAGCGAGCGCACGGCCTGCTCGTGGCTGAGTCGCGTCTGCCGGGCCGTGTCCTCGAACGTACCCGTGCTCGCGCGGGCCAGCGCGACGTCCTTCTCGCTGCCCGCGCCGACCTTCTGTCGATCTTCGGCGAGCCTCACGAGTTCCCGCGCCGACTGCGCCATGGATTGCGCGGCTGCCAGCTGCAGCTTCGTCTCGGTGGCCATGAACCAGCTGCGCGCCACCTGTGCGGCCATCGACTGGCGCGCGAACTCGTAGTCGGCCTGCGCCGAGGCGTACGTCGCATCGGCCGCATTGCGACCGTAGCGCAGCCGACCCCAGAGGTCCGGCTCCCAGGACACGCCGAGCATCAGGCCCTGCAGCGCCGACGTGAGGTCGGACCCGCCGCCCGCCTTGACGCCGCCGGTGCCGAAGAGGTTGACCCACGGCCGCATTGACGCCTGCGCGATCTGCGCATACGCGGCCGACTGTTCGACCCGGGCCGCCGTCGCCCGCAGGTCCGGGTTCTTCGCGAGCGCTTCGCCGACCAAGCTGGTCAACTGCGGATCGTCGAACGACGCCAGCCAGTTGTCGCTGATCGCGCCCTGGGCCGGAGCACCGGCCGCCCATGCGGCGCGGATCTCGGTACCCGGCAGGGCGTCCTTGCGGATCTGCTCCGGCGGCGGCGGTGCGGTCACGACGCAGGCGGTGAGCGCGCCCATGATCGCAGCTGCGAGAGTGAGATGCCTGGCGCTCATGTCGGTCAGTGCAGCTTCAGAATCAGCCAGTCGAGCTTGGTGCTGACGCGCAGGAATACCTTGCGGAGGATATGGATCGCCCTGTGGGTATTGGTGTAGACGGCGCCGTGCCCGCGGGCCCCCGGCGCCAGGAACAGTTCGACGTCCTTCCCGACCGGCCGCAGCTTGACCGCGAGGCGCATGTCCGGCGCCACGCCGTAGCCGGTGTTCGGCAACATGCCGCTGATGGGTAACTGGCCCTGGGCCGTCGCCCAGATGACTGCCTCCACGTCGCACTTGATGATGCGCCCGGGATAGGTCAGGAGGGCGATCTCCGCCTCGTTGCCCGCCTCGACCTCGCGCACCTCGTTCTGCGCGAAGAACGCCACGACCCACTGCTCGTTCTCGATGAATGACATCGCGGGAACGGGCGGAAACGGCACCGTCATGACGCCGGGCCGCAATGCCAGGGCCACGACCGTGCCATCGGCCGGCGCGTAGGTCACGGTCTGCTCGAGATTCCACTTTGCGTCGGCCAGTTGCGCCTCGGCCTGCGCGATCTGCGCCAGCACCTTGGCGACTTCGTCCTGCACGCCCGCCGACGTCTTCGCCGCGAGCTTCTCCTGCACCTGCGCCACGGCAGCATCGGCGGCCTGCACGTCATTCTCCAGGCGTGCGACGTCTGTCTGGGCCTGCTCGAAGTCGAAGCGATTGCCCGCGCCCGTCTGCGCGAGTTCCTGGAACTCAGAGGCCCGCTTGCGCGCGAGGGCGAGCTGGGTCGTGGCCACCCCCTTGCGGCTGGCGGCTTCCTTCAGTTGCTGCGAGAGATTGCGCTGGTTGGCGTTGGCCGAGAGGAGCTGCGCCTGCAGCGCGTTGATGTTCGCCTCGAACGAGCGCACCTGGATCTCGAACGGCGTCGGGTCGAGCCGGAACAGCACGTCACCCTTCTTCACCGGCATGTTCGGTTCGACCGGGACCTCGATCACCTTGCCGGCGACCCGCGGGTTGATCGGCAACACGTAGTTCATGACGCGCACGTCGGCGGAGGAGGGCGCAGCGATGTTGAGGAACAGGATGAGCACCGTGATGCCGATGATCGGGATCGTGACGGTGATCACCTGGCTCGTGATGTTCCAGGGCAGCCACTTGAACTTGAAGAAGACCAGCCAGGCGAAGAAGCCATAGATCAGGAGCAGGAGGATTTCCATCAGCCGCGCGCCTCCGTGCCGAGCCGTGCTTCGAGCGATGCCAGTCGTTCGCGCAGCTGTTCGATCTCCTCACGGGCCGCCTCAGGACCGGCGCCGGCCGCCGGCGCCTCGGCCGATCCGCCGTGGTGCTCGTCGCTGACGTCGGTGCCGTACGCCATCTTGTAGAGCACCGGCTTCGAATACGCCCACAACCACGCCAGCGGCCAGAGCATGCCGCCGAACACCAGTGACAACAGGCACAGGGTCTGGATCGCCTTGGCCTGCGGGTGACGCCGCTGCTCGGCGATCTTCTCCGGCAGGATGTGCACCAGCCAGAACACCGCGATGCCGACGATCGGCACGATGACCAGCACGACCCACGAGATGCCGTTCGCCACGGCGTCGAGCGTCTCGCCGGCGAACATTGATGCCCGAGCGGCAGCAGATGCGAGCATGCCCGCCAGCGCGAGCGCCGAAGTGAACAGGTTGCGGAGCTTCGTTCGGTTCATGACTGGAATTCCGCCGTGAGTACGCCACATGATGGATCAACCGCCAAGCGCGATCGCGGTTGCGACCAGCGCCGCGCCGCAAAGCAGAAAGACGAGCCCGGTGAGCAGCGGTCTTGCCATCGTGTAGCGCGCCCACGAATAGCCCGCGTAGAACAGTAGCGCAAGGAGCAGGGCGTTCGAGACGCGCAGCGCCACCCACGGCTCTTGAATGAACAGGAAGGGAATGGCCGCCGGCAGGCTGGCGAAGAACACCAGCCAGAAGCTCGCGATGGCGCCGAAGATGTCCGCGCGCGTGACGCGGCTGGGCCGGATGACGCCGATCCGGACGTTCTCGACGATGCGTCTGTA
>Ga0315297_10002344_pt1 | contig 11921 bp, 7 predicted proteins | sample YL17G15_0_MG_FD_203628 | JGI IMG/M metagenome (GOLD analysis project Ga0315297, IMG submission 203628) | Sediment microbial communities from Yellowstone Lake, YNP, Wyoming, USA - YL17G15_0 | ecosystem: Environmental > Aquatic > Freshwater > Lake > Sediment | place: USA: Wyoming | collected... | reverse complement strand
CAGCGCAGGCAGATCCTGGCACAAGGTAGGTTCGCCGCCGGTGAAGACCAGGTGTGGGATGCCACATTGCCATAAGCGGTCGATAATGGATTTCCATTCAACCGTAGATAACTCGGGGAAGTCGCGAGGACGGGCGTTGTAACAGTGAGTGCAATCGTTGTTACAGCGGTAAGTAAGCGCCAGATCCATCCTGTAGGGAGCAGCTGGTTGTGCGCTGAAGGGGGGGATGATATCCAGGTCCAGGTCGTGGATTGGGCAGAGGCCGTCGGGTCGTATCACATCTTCCAGCTGGTTACAAAACTGCGTATAGTCAGTCTCGGCTTGTTGTTTTGAAACCTGGAACCGGCGGGTGATCTCAGAAATAGCCTGTGGACCAGGAGTCTCGTCCAAAGCCAGGCGTGCCATGAAAGCAGCACTGGCATTGAGATGCATTACTCGGCTGGCATTGACCAGCAACAGCCCGCTCCCATCCGGATCGGTGCGCAGATGGATATGTGCCTTTTCTCCCGGCGCCAGCCGCACAAAGGATAGCACCTCCAGTTTCTGAGAGTCTCTTCGTGGTTTCGTCGTTTTTCTGTTGTCCAGATAACGCCGTAAATTAATCATTCGCCTCTACCTGTAAACCAAAAGCCGAAATATCCATCTTATATCTGAAGCCCGAAATTCCTTATCTTCCGCCACCGGCGCAGGCGCATGCGCAGCCTGCACAGGCGCAAGCACAGGCGCAACTGTGACCTCCACCGCCTCCGCTCAAACTACTACCGGAACTAGTAGCGACTGGCATCGGGTTTGTTTTGTTGGTGATGGTGTTTGTGAATTCGGTTACGTTTCCTATCACTCCGCCGGCAAAATTCTGCACGCCTCCGGCTATCGAGGCCGCGAAGGTGCTGCCAGGCAGGGTCGGCAACGAGAAGCTGCCTCCACCGCTTCCCGAATGCGATGGGGTCGACACAGGACTAAGCGATCCTCCGGTATGCCCATAAGATGGATCATAGCGCCCCCACCAGGTGGGTACAAAGACCGGACCGGTGTGGAAAACCTCACGTGTACGACCTTCATAGTCCTTATCCAGCATGGTCCATTCCAGGTATTTATCGTAGGTCTCGCTCTTTACCTCGGGCGTCTGAGCTGCTTCAACCTGTTTCCAGGACCGCTCATTGATATCCTTGTAATAGGCGATGGTTTCTTTTCGGCTAAAGCCTTTCATTTTAGCCGACATACTCTCGACCAGATTGATGGTCATGGTCTGCAGGAGTTTGCGGCGTTCGGCGGCGTTGGTATTATCGAATGCTTTTAGAAACTCTGTTTCGTATGGGTTCAGTCCATCTGGCAACGGATTAACTAACTGTAGCTTGAGTGGCTCCTTGCTGACCACGGTGGCCGCGTTTTTCTTTAGCACGCCGAACAGGATCATCGTCATTACTTTGTCCAGCGATTCCTCCATCAAGATGGCTGCTTCGACTGCTGTCAGACCACGCTTGATCCCCATCCCCTCGATGGAAATCTTGGGTGGCAGGTATTGCAGTTTGCGTTTCTTGGAAGACGAATTGGCTAACCAGCTACCCCCGATGATCAGGGCAAAGATCCCACCACAGCACAGCCATGTAAAACACTGGTCCTGCGAGATCCCCAATACTTCCCACAACGAAGGCTGGCTGATCGCTGAAGCGGGTACGTATTGAGCAGGGAAGGAAGCGCCAAACTGGTATGCTTCTGAGGCGCTGGCCTGAGAGTTCGACCAGGTGTATGTGACGCGCCCCTGGGCGTCCAGTCCGGTTACCGGTTCGGAAGAAAATCCCGCCGGTGCAGCATGCCAGCGCGGTTCAGCTGGCTGTACGCCTGGCGGCAGGTGAAAGGTGACGCTTGTGTTTGTGGTTCCTTCGACGTATTTACTACCGAAATATGTAGTCCCAAAGACAAAACTGGCATAGTTCTTGTCATTGTCATCGAAGCGCAGCCAGGGACCGACATTAGGAACGAAGACGTGCACAGTTCCGCTTCCGCCAGGTGGGATGGCTTGACTGCCCAGGGCAGCTGCAAAGCCAATCCCGCCGGAACCCTGGTAATCTGATGATACCGAGATCGGATTCCCATTCACATCAGCTGCGACATCATTCAGGGAGAAATTGCTGACGGGCATCCCGACATCGACATACTCAATCGGGGAAGCAGATGGGTCATTGACAAACGTAAAGGCGTAGTCGATCGAAGCTGTACCGTCCTGGTTGATGTAGACATTGACATTCAGCTCGCTCAACTGGAAAAGGTAGGTCTGAGCCTGTGCACTGCTAGCTGTGAATAGAACCAGTATAAATAGAAGGAGAGTTATCCGCAGTGTTTTCATCATTTCATCACCATTTGGGCTCTTCGGTCAATTGATAGGTAGTATTGCAATAGGGGCAGGTAACTACCGGTGCGCCGGCGACCATTTTTATATTGTCCGGGGTTAACGCGCCGCCGCAGGATTTGCATTTCAAGGTATCCATGCCGACATTAGCAGGCAGGTCGACCTTGAGGGTAACATTCGTGCCGGGTTCTCCCGCCGTACCGGGTTTTGAGCGGCTGGCGAACCAGATGATGCCGAAGCCGACCAATACCAGCATCCCGCCAACCAACAACCAGCCTGGCGAACCTTGCGGGCTGAACGCCCCCCAGATGAAAATAACGCCAAAAAAGATCAAAATCGCAGCAGAGATATAAGCAATGGTTTTCATAGGCACCTCACTCAGACTCGGTTTTGATAATGGATCCAGGTTAAGTTTATCGTTATTCAGCCAAAATGACAAATGAGATTTTTCTTGATTTGATGTATCATTCCCCAATTATTTTGACCAGAACGCGCTTTCGTCTTCGCCCGTCGAACTCGCCATAGAATATTTGCTCCCACGGGCCGAAGTCCAGCTTGCCGTTTGTCACTGCAACGACTACCTCTCGCCCCATGACCTGCCGCTTCATGTGTGCATCGGCGTTATCCTCGCCGGTGCGGTTGTGCCAATACTGACCGGTCGGCTCATGCGGCGCGAGCTTTTCCAGCCAGACTTCGTAGTCGTGGTGGAGTCCGCTCTCATCATCATTGATGAAGACTGAGGCGGTGATATGCATGGCACAAATAAGGGTGAGGCCATCCTGGATTCCGCTTTCTTTCAAGCAGACTTCCACCTGCGGAGTGATGTTTACAAAACCGAGACGATTTGGGATGTTGAACAAAAGTTCTTTGCGGTAGGATTTCATCTCAACCCTCAGTATCTATTCAGGAATCCGTTCAATTATAAACCGTATTCACTTTTTTCAGGGTCGGGTAGCACCGGTTCAGGCTATTTACTGAAACCAAGCAATCGCAAGCGCCTCGCGTCCAGGTAGAACCTGTCTAGATACCCTAGCTTGTTGTATTCGAAACGATTAAGTTAAACGCTCATATATGAGTAGACAAGTTGTAGCCGATCTTAATGGCTTTGTTTGCGCATAGCCAATAATATATAGAATTAGTTGACGTCTGGGTAATCCTAGCTAGTTAAAATCCAGCGTCTTGGTAAGTCAGCGCCGTATAATTTGGCATATTCAAGCGTATCTATCCCATAGCTTTTATTGTTGCTGGTAGATCTGCCTGACTGAATCTACTAATAGTTAATGGATCAAAGATTCAGTGGATGATATCGGGCTGTATGAGACTAATTCAACGCTGGATTCGACCTCAAAATCCCGGTACTGGTACTTCCCAGAATGGGCATACCGGGAGCGCACAAGGCCGTACCCGCACACATACCATTCACTGGTTATGATGCTGCCTTGTGGGTCGTTGTGGTTCATAGTTTGGAATCTATACTTATAGTTGGCGTCCACTCTAAGCGCTTGAAATAGCCCCAGCCGGGTGGATAGCACCTCCACCTCGCTGATTGTGATGGAAACGCCCCCTGGAGGCCTGGACGAATTGTGCTGGCAGAAGCCATATATCCCTTCCGTTGAAAGTCCAATAGTTGGCGGCTGGGTCAGCCCCTCCCTAGATTCAGGGGGGGCCTGTCCGCCGCATTGGCTTAGGTTGAAAGCCTCCTGCACGGATTTCTGCTCAACGGTAAAAAAAAACCTGTCGCCCTGGTTTGGGGTTTGTTGGTATACATAAGTTCCCGGCAGACTCCACTGGTAAATCGGTTTCCCAGCACAATAGCCGGACATATTGGGCCATTGCGCCCCAGGCGATAGCGCTACTACGGGCGTCTCGGCTGGCCGTGGTTCATTCTCCTCCGGCGCGCTTGGCACGGCTTCGAGCGGGGCGGGTTCAGCGCTGAGCATGAATTCGTCCAGATCCGCCACACCATACTGTTGTCCGTCCGTGAAGAACTTGATTGCGTGCACCCCGCTTTGGATCTGCCCCAACGGGATCGGATCGCTCCAGGTGAACTGCTCCCAGCTTCCTAGATCGATCGGGGAGAATGTGGCTCTTGGGTTCGGCTCATTGTCTATATAAATCAAGATAGGAACCGTTGCGGAGCTGTATTTTGAATAGTGCAGCTTCAAAAACAGCGACTCGCTTTGGGGAGCGTTGATATTCCGGTAAACCAGCTCGCCCGGCTTGGCCTCCCAGGGCGCATAGCCGTTTGCGCCAAACTGCCCCAGCACTTTCGAGCCGGAAGCGTTCGTACGGGTGATCATTTGGCCGACGCTGGCTTCATCCGGCGCTTCGCATTCCACCGTCACGCTCCAAGAGTTTTGATCCGCCGGCTGAGCGGGCGCGGCTCTTTCTGTTGTCAATAGCTTGTATCCTTGCTGGATGAGTTGGTTCTGCTTGGCGGCTTGCCACAAGACGAAACCTTTCCCGCTTTCCAGCTCCAGGTAGCGTCCCCAGCCCAGGGTTTGTAAAGCCAGGTTCCATGACCCTTTGAGTTGGTTCAGCGTCACAGCCGAGCCATCACAGCTCGAGCCGCCTTGGAACATCATGCTCTCGACATTGTTGAGCGGGGAAAAATGTCCCTCATTGATCAACCACTTCCACATTTCGATGGTGGTTGCCGGGCGCAGAGTGGCGATCATGGCGGAATAGTGGGGCATAACCACCGGCGCGCCGGCAGGTAAAGTTGAGCCATCGTTCGCAGCAGTGAAACGGCCCCCCACGCCAAGAGCCTGGTAAATACTCTCCTTCGGACGGCTGGAAGGAGCTGGCGTTTCACCCGCCGATAATCCAAATAAACCCAATTGGCTAAAACAAGAGCCCGGATACTGGGACGGGTAGTATCTAGTCTGGTTGTCGGCTGCCGCCAAACGATAGGAAGTCCAGTTTGTTCCCCAATAGTCTTTGGAGGCGGGCTGTGGTATAAACAGCCAAGCCAGCTCGTCGATGAAGCCAGACCCGTTGGCGGTCGGGGGTGTAGCATACGGCAGCGCTGCGACCTGTCCAGTTGCTGCGGCGTAAGCCAACCCGACCAGCCAGCTTTCCCCGCCGAATGCATCCCAGGCATACGGGATCAGCTCGCCCGAGTACCGGTAGCCATGCGAAATCCCACTGGTTGTAACCAGTTTGTCCCATTCGATCGATTTCAGCATTTGTTCACTTTCGGCAGTATCCATCCCCAGGCCGCTCTGCGCCTCGAGTAACGCGATGGCAGCAATCACCGTATCTACCGAAGACCATTCGGTATTTTCCACAATCGCGATCTCGCCCGCTGTGGAAATCTTAACCCAGTGCGGCCACAGACCTTGGTAACGCGGCGTGTTGTGCAGCAGGGTTTCACCGATTTTTGCCACGATCTTGACTGCCTCTTCTTTTTTGATGGCGCCGAGCTCTTCAGCCACAACCGTGGCAGCCGCCAGGCAGCCCGTCGACTGGATCGCATCGAATTCGCCGCTGGCGACTTTGGCCGTGTCGCGCACCAGCCCGCTGGACGGATTCCAGTTATTCAATAACATGCCATAGCTCCAGACAAACCCCGCCATGGCTGTATCTGCAATCCCGGTCGTGGCTGTGAAATACACCTCCTCCAGCACGACATAGTCGCCGGCCGCGCCCTGGTCCAGCACCCAAACCAGCTGGTTGATGTGCTCCAGCCTGGGCAGGTCAAAATGGATGACCTGTGCTCCTCCCTCCAGCACGCTTTCATTTCTCCAGCGGAATTCGTTGCCGTCTTTCAGCTCCAGCTTGAAAAGCTTGCCCGGCGTCCCGCCCGCAATCCGGACGGTCAGGCCAACGATCTGGCTTTGATATTCTGGTAAGATTTCGGAAGGTAAAATAGCTTGAAAGTTGATCGACTGGCTTTCGCGGATCGGGTGGTTCAGGCTCATCCAGACGCCTCCCCAGGTATTGCCTGCGGAGATCGTGGTAGCCATATACCCTTTGCCCCAAGTCAGCAGGCTATTGTTGATCGCCCCGCGATCGCCTTCCAGCCGATTGAAGAAATAGACCGTTTCTCCCTGGTAGGGTTGTGGCTCGAAGTCATCCACCAGTATTGTGATGAGGCGGGGTTGGGCAGTAGCTGTCGCCCTAGGGCGAGCTGGTGGGTTGCTAGCAGTCATAAGAAGGCGACTTGATGACAGATCGGTCGCTTTGGGCGGGATAGGAAGCGTGGGGGTGTTCTGTCGTTGACCACAATATGCCAGCACCAAACCAGCGCAGGATACGATCCCGATGAAAACCAGCCACAGGTAGCGGCTTTTTGGGTAGTCGGCTTTGGTTTTTGTATCCACATAAAACTGGGCGGCTGAATGCAGAATGAGGGCCATGAGAGGCAGGATCGCAAACAGGATTACAAAACAAACCGCCAATACCAGCATGAGGCTGAGATGGACATGAGCGCCAGGTGGGAGCTTGAAATACATAAGCGCCAGGATGGCCGCTAAAAACATCCCCACTTTGAAAAGGAAAGGATAAGCTAATTTCCCGCTGCGGAATGTGTTCTGGGTTGTGGTGTAGATATCTTTCAGGAAATACCCGATTAAAACCAGGGGTGGAAGGATGCTAAGTACAAATATAAACAGAAGAGCAGCTAGAAGGTGGATAGGAAATAGCAAGACATCCGACCAGGTCCAAGGTTGCTCGGGTGCGCTGCCGCCTGACTCATCGTAGTAGTTATCTGACCTGGGGTCCCATAAGTACGGGAACATGAGAGGCCTCCATTTTCAATACCTTTAATACATAGGGTCCGCCAGAACTTCTGGTGATTTGGAAGGTTGAATTTTACCGGCTAAACCTTGCTCGAAAATATAATTGATATGGCATTGCCTGCAACCAGACGAGTTACAATGAGGTTTCCTTTTTGCGCCTACATACAAGGTATTGAGGGCAATTGATTCCAGCGGATCCCTGATGATATTCCCCAATATAAAATCCGGCTCTGTGGCTCTGATAAAACAGGGTCGTAGATCGCCATTTGCCCTTACAATCTTGAATGTCTGGCTATAGAAACAGCGTGAGAACTCATACGGAGGGTGGGAATTTCCACCTAATACAGCAGCAATATTCGTTTGATCCCTCAAGAAAGTCTCCATCTCCGAAGATTGTGCCGCAAGCTGCCGCACTTCCCTGAGAGCGGTTCGAATCTGCTGTTTGGTTATGGCTTCAGTGAACGGTTTATGGTAGTTGATCGGGTCTCGTCTGAGAGGTCGATATTGAATATTGATTTTGGACAAGCAGCGGGGCTTTTCTCTTTTTACGAGGTTAAAAATGAAATCGGAGACTGCTGCATATTCATGAATATTGGACTTGGCAAACAGAAAGCTGATGCCTACATAAGGCACATCATAATCTAAATAGCTCAGAAAGTTCTTTACAATCCTATCAAAGAGGTTCTTGCCTCTGAACGTTTTGTAGGTGCTCGCGGTCGCTGCATCTAAGGAAAGGCGAATCCAGGCGAACTTGTCAGGCCAATCACCTGGGGGCTTGAACGTTCCATTGGTAGTCAGCGCCAATCTGATTTGGTTATGCTCTATGATTTCATCTACAAGTTCTTGAAAATGATATTTGCCATTGCGATATAAAGTGGGTTCTCCCCCTCCAATAATGACCATAGACTTTGGCTTTAACCTGGCTATGCCCCGAATATATTGAAATGGATAATTTATCGCCAGAGGTTTTGTCTCTGGATTATCATGACCATAGGTGCAACCTAAACAGGTTAGATTACAAACATCTGAGGGATGGAACTCCATATGACAGACTGTGGCATACTCTTTCAGTAGAGTGCTGATTCCGTCGACAGGGATAGGTCGGCCATACTCTTTTAGCTGCGCGGACAGGTGGTGCAAGAGCTTTGAGGTAGAAAGCTCGCCTTTTTGATGGCTTTCCAACAAACGGTAATTTATTTCGAATGCTTCCGGGGAGGTAACCACATTGTGTAAGTTAAGCTTGACAGCGATTTGTTCTTGTCTCTTTAGGAATTCCAAGTGGTTTAACGGTTTGTGCAAGTTACGAGCGACATGCCAGCTTCGTTCTTCATCCCCCTTCAGAAACTCCAGCGGGTTTTCAGGTATAGAGGTCCCCAAACCATTAGGGCTCACATTGTAAACCGAGAAGTCTTCCTTTCCCGACATTATTCGTCCCCCTCAGATGCTTGAAAGTATTTGAATATCTATCGATACCCCACGCTGATACCTGCTTTGCATGATTTCTATCTCCTCCGCCGAATATGCATCAAGAAAGCTTTTTCCTCTGGTCGGCAAATCAGTCACCCAAAAATATGCCGCGGCTTGTTTTTGGCTACGCAAAGCTGCGATATAAAAAGAGGCACACCCCATTTCGATCGTCTGACATTTCGAGGATACAAATTCCCAAAAATCCGAGTCATTCTCGCGGACTACAGAACTGGTAGTGTACGTTAGACCCACTGAAAAGGGTAACTTTATACGTTCAAATGAAGATCCTAAAGAAAGAATGAGTTTTTCATCCGAATTAACAATCGATAAAAAATCCTGTCCAAATAAGATACTATACCCATCTGCACATATAGCTTGATCGGCCAAGAAATAATCCCCAATTTCCAAATCTTTGCTGATTCCTCCACAGGTTCCGGAATAAAGACATCTTGCACCGGGTTTATCAATCACATAAACAGCATCACCCACCAGACTAGGTCCGATGCCTGTAGCTATAAGGGTAACCTGTTCGCCTGCCAGTGTGCCGGTAAGCCCCCGCCAGATATGCCCAAACTCATGGATATCCGTCAGATACTCTTTATACTCGGCCAACCTCGTTTCCCGCTTGATGAAAAGAATCTTCTCCGCAATGGATAACGGACTTCCAAGATAATAGTCCTCGACCGTCTTTTTCGGATTATTCACATTCTGATCCAACCTTTGAAAATATTTAAATGTAATTTCAGTAATTTTACAATCGTTCTAAGAATCGATATTTTGCGGCCAAAAGGTATGGATTTTTATGATTATTCGAACAGAATAAGCCAAAAAACCGGCTTTTTCACGCCAAAAGATACCATTTCTAGAACAGATTGTAAGAAAGGCGAAAGTCCAGAAATTAAATTACGGTAGGTTATTCGTCAGAACAAACATATCCAAATCGGCAACGCCATATTGTTGTCCATCCGTGAATAACTTGATCGAGTGAACCCCGCTATCAATCTTTCCGAGCAAGATTGGCTCTGTCCAGGTGAATTGATCCCAGTTATGCTGGTCCTTAGGATGGATGCTAGCTCTTGGGGCTGTTTCATCGTCGATATAGATCAATATCGGGACGGAAGCAGGGCTGTTCTTTGAGTAACGCAATTTCAAAAACAATTGGTCAAAACCCGGGATGTTGATGTTCTGGTACATCACGTACCCTGCCTGTGCCGGCCAGGGCAGGCCGGCCGCAGCGCCAAACTGCCCATGTACCCTTGAGTCAGATGCGTTCGATCGCCAGATCATCTGTCCTGCCGTACTCATATCCGGATATTCGCATTCTCTTTGGTAATTTTCCCATTTTGCTTGTTTGAACAAAACAAAAACCAGTATTGCTGCAAACGCTATCCCAACCAGGATGAGAATAACCAGGATGAGAATTTTGTACTTCTCAAATTTTGTACCGCTTTTTTGAAAGCCCGGGCCTAAATCCGTATCGGAAATTTCGGCTTTCGCTATTAATGAACTATCTCTATTATCGCTTTTTTCGACCCCGCTATCAACTATGGATTTCCCTGGTTTTTCCCCAAATGTACCTGTGGATTTCCCTAGGGTTAAGATTGCCCCAGTTCTTGAACTCACCTGGAGTTTCTCGTAAATATTCTTCAAGTGAAATTCGACAGTGTGGTCTGAAATGCCGAGATTCAAAGCAATTTGTTTGTTGCTCATTCCCTGCAATAGTAATTCAGAAATTTCTATCTCTCGTTTACTCAGTTTATTCATCTTGGTCATCATTGTCTTATGAATTCAAGCTCGCGTGAGCGATCCGCGCCCAGCCAGAACCTATCGAGCTGCCCTGCCTGGTTGTGATCAAAACGAAGCTCTATCAGCTTGTATACGAATAGATCGGTCGAGGCTGGTCTCAAGCTTACTGGCTGCGCATAGCCAGGTTTGATCAGGATTTGTTCGCCTTCGAGGAATATTTGAAAGGTGATATCCAGTTCGCTGGAATAATATACCCCACAATATTCAGCCAAATCCTGCGCTGTCATCGTGTCCGGCATTGCCAACATCGTAAAACGTTCAGGTTTTTCAGCATCCATGTTAATCACAATCGATGGATTACGACTGGCGGTTCCTGGTTCCAATAATACTACCCAATCACCAAATGACTGATCTATGTTCTGGAAAGTAAGTGAGCTGGTTTGGACCAGGAGGATGCGATCACCCTCCACAACTAAGACCAATGTATCTGCCTCGACTGCCAGTTCCAGAAGGCAGCCTGTTCTTAAGTCGCGGAAGAACCCGGTCCATTCATCCAGGTTGGTAATCGGAACTGCGGGGAGTGTGGGTAAAATTCTAGTTGTGGCCGGCTCAGGATATTTTTCGCTCAGGTAAAGATCGGCGACCTGTAAGGCTAATTTCGAAGGATCAACTGTGCTCAAATTAGCCAACACGATCACTGAAAAGCGCTGTTCGGGGAAGCGGATAAATTGCGAGCGGTAACCTGCCCACGATCCGCTGTGGCTGACCATCCGCAAGCCTCGCTGCGTGCTGGAATAAAGACCCCAACCGTAATCGGTGGCCTCGCTATTATTCAACACGCCTGAGGTCTGCATTTGTTCTACGATTTTTTGCCCACCACCACACAAACAGTTGTGATAGAAATTCTGATCCCACAAATACAAATCGCCAACCGTGGTCAATACCGGGCCGTCACCGAAACCACCGCAAAACGAGATATTCGTGCGAAATCCGCCAGCTTCGACCGGATCGTATGCCAGGGCACGCTTGGGGACGATTCGGCCAAAATCGTCGTTGAAGGTGCTGTGTTTCATTCCCAGGGGTTCGAAGATCCATTCACGGATCAGGTCCAACAGCTTGCGTCCACCGATGCGCTCGATAATCCGGTTGAACAAGAAATACCCCGAGTTACTATACAGGAATTCCTCGCCGGGTTGATGACACAATAATCGTTGGCGGGCGATCAGGTCAAAGATGGCTCCTTCCGAGTACTTATTCTCGAGGGGCATACCGGCCAGCTCCATCAGCGTGCAGTAATCGCGGATGCCACTGGTGTGGTGCAGCAGCTGGCGCACTTTCAGAGGGTCACAGCAGGCGTGCAGCTCGGGTAAGTACTGGCGAAGCGGCGCCTCCAGATCCACTTTTCCCTGCATTGAGAGAGCCAGGGCGACAAAGGCAGTGAATTGTTTTCCGGTGGAGGCGATATCGAAGACAGAGTCGGATGAGAGTGGAACACAGCGTTCCAGATCTGCCATACCGTAGCCGCGCTGGTAGGTGATCTGGCTTTCCTGGATCACTGCCAGCACACATCCGGGGGAGTCGGGATGGTCATAAGCGGAAAAGAGTGGATCGATTTGAGA
>Ga0315297_10002343_pt1 | contig 11922 bp, 12 predicted proteins | sample YL17G15_0_MG_FD_203628 | JGI IMG/M metagenome (GOLD analysis project Ga0315297, IMG submission 203628) | Sediment microbial communities from Yellowstone Lake, YNP, Wyoming, USA - YL17G15_0 | ecosystem: Environmental > Aquatic > Freshwater > Lake > Sediment | place: USA: Wyoming | collected... | reverse complement strand
CGCGTGGAGAACTTGGTGCAGGTCAGCGACTGGTTCTCGCATTACCTCGTGAAGGGAAGGCGTCGGCTCCCGCCCAAGCCGCCCGTCCGCGCGGGACGCTGACCCCCGCGAGGGGGAGACCGGTTCGGCTCGGGCGGCGAGTTGACATGAAGGATCATGCGTAGGATGATGCACAACGGAGGCGCACTCGCATGACGCTCACTCCCACAATCGCATACCAGGCCACGGATCTGGCTCGCAACCACCGCAAGGTCCTCGACTCTGCTCGGCGGGGGGGCGCGCTCATCCGCGACAAGGACGGCCTTGCGCTGCTGATGGCGCCGCTCGAGGAGATCGAACGAGAGCGCGGCGTCACGGGACTCGCTCTGGACCTGGTCCGTGCCGCCCTCGCGATCATCCGGGGCGATCAGGCGGCCGCCAGTTTCGGGGACCTCGGTTGGGTGAGCGTGCTTCCCCCTGAATCGCAGCGACAGTTCTTCAGCGAGATGAGCGACGCGCTGCTGGTCGCGTCCTCCGGCTTGTCGATGCGCAACGTCGACCTGTTGCTCGGAGATTGGAAGGCGACTGCCGAGTCGTGGGCGGATCCCGACGTCCGCGAGCGACTTCTCGCAGGTTCGCCCGAGCCGCTCCCTGACGTCGAGCTGTGAGTCCGCGCCGCCCGAAGAAGGCGGCGCAGCCGACGCCGCCTCCCGTCGACTGGACCGTTAAGCCCGCGAGCCGCGCCGCTCTTCGCGGCTGGGAAGAGGTTGCTGAGGCGGAGCCTGACCTCATGCGCGTCGTCAAGGAGCGTCTTCGGGCTCGACCGCTCGACCGGTCGGACAATCCGAACCGGACACACCGGCTGAAACCGCCGCTCGACTTCGGCAGGGTCGGCGACGCGAAGTTGCCGCAGTGGCAGCACGAGATGACCGCGAGCGGGCGGATCTGGTATTGCGTCGACGCGGACACGCGGACCGTCTGGGTGACGAAGGTCTCGTTCGAGCCACCGAGGGAAACGCACTGACGCCGCGCGGCGCGGCGCGGCCTGACGCGGGCTGACCTTCACGTTCACGTCAACGTGAAGGTCGTGCCATCATGGTGGGGTGGGTCGGATGGAGCGGGACCCCGCTCGCGGTGCGGATGCGCCCCGGGCGGACCGCATGCTGCGCATCAACGAGGCCGCCGCGGAGGTGGGCCTCACGCCGCGCTCGATCCGGTACTACGAGGAGCTCGGGCTGCTGCGTCCCGCCGGTCGATCCCAGGGCTCGTACCGGCTGTATGACGCGTCGGATGTCGAACGGCTCCGCTTCATCCGCGGCCTTCGCGATGACGCGGGGTACTCCCTTGCCGAGATCGGCCGGCTGCTCGAAGACGAGGAGGCCCGCGCCCGGGCCCGCGAGCGCTTCCGCGCGACGGCCGACCCCGGCGAGCGGCGCGCGCTGGCCCTCGACACCCTCGAACGGACCGAGCGGCGCATCGCGACACTGCGCGAGAAGGCCGAACGCCTCGAGGCGATGATCGCGGAGGCCGAGGACCGACGCGCCCACCTCCTCGGGCACCTCGCCGAGCTCGAGGCGGCCGACTCATGACGCGCGAGGGCATCATGTCCGCGGCCGTCGTCCGCTCGTTCCGACATCGCAACTACCGGCTCTTCTACGGCGGCCAGCTCGTCTCGCTCATCGGCACGTGGATGCAGTCGATGGCACAGGCCTGGCTCGTCCTCACCCTCACGGGGGATCCGTTCGACCTGGGACTCGTCGCCGCGGTCCAGTTCGTCCCCGTCCTCCTGTTCGGGCTCTTCGGCGGGGTCATCGCCGATGCGCTCCCGAAGCGGCAGACGCTCATCGCCGCCCAGGTCGCGATGATGACCTTCGCGTTCGTCCTCGGGGCGCTCACGCTCGCCGGCGTCGTCGAGGTCTGGATGATCGTCGTGCTCGCGTTCCTCCTCGGCTGTGCCAATGCGATCGACATGCCCGTCCGGCAGTCGTTCGTCGTCGAGATGGTGGGTCGAGAGGATGTCGCCAACGCGGTCGCGCTCAACTCCGCGATGTTCAACGCGGCCCGGGTGATCGGGCCCGCGATCGCCGGGTTCACCATCGCCCTCACCGGGACCGGGATCGCATTCATCCTCAACGGTCTCAGCTTCCTCGCGGTCATCTGGGCCCTCCTGGCGATGCGCGATGCGGAGCTGCGCTCGATCGATCTCGGCCCGAGGCCGGGCACGGTCCGCGCGGTCGGGGAGAACCTCGCCGAAGGGCTCCGCTACGTCCGCCGAACGCCGATCGTCCTGCTCGCCGTCGTCGTCGTGGGGGCCGTCTCCACGGCGGGGATGAACTTCACGGTCGTGTTCCCGGCGTTCGCGCGGGACACCCTCGGCACCGGGGCGGCCGGCTACGGCATCCTCATGTCGTCGTTCGGGGTGGGGGCGGTGCTCGCCGCGCTCGCGCTCGCCGTCCGCGGCAGGGCGAACCCGTGGGCGATCGTGGGGGGAGCGTTGCTCCTCGGCCTCGCGGAGATCGCCATCGCGCCGACCCGAGAGCTGGGGTTCGCGGTCCTGCTCGGCGTCCTCGTGGGTGCCGGCGGCGTCACGATGGCCGCCAACGGCAACTCGACGATCCAGGTGTCGGTGCCCGACCGGCTCCGAGGTCGGGTCATGAGCGTCTATACGACCGTCTTCGTCGGCTCCACGCCCATCGGCGGCCTCGCGACCGGTGCGGTCGCATCCGCCGTCGGCGTCCCTGCCGCCATCGCGCTCGGAGGAGCGATCTCGGTGATCGCGGGGCTCGCGGGCGCGGTGTGGCTCCGGTCGATCAGGGCGCGCGAGCGCCGGGTGGGCCGCTCGACCCCGACGGCCCTCGACGCCTGAGCGGTGCGACCGCGGCCCCACGCGGTCCGCGCCCCACGAGCGGGAGACCGTCGTGCTGTCGCGGGCCCGTGGGGCGGGATGCCGGAGTGATCCAGCCGTTAGTGCCGCGGTGGGCTACGGGGTGGACGTGGGGGCCGCGCTCGGGCTCGGCGAGGCTTTCGGGCTCGGCGAGGTTGTGGGCGAGGCGCTCGGGCTCGGCGAGGTTGTGGGCGAGGCGCTCGGGCTCGGCGAGGCGCCTGGGCTCGCAGAGGCGCCCGGGCTCGCAGAGGCGCCCGGCGAGGTTGTGGGCGAGGCGCTCGGGCTCGCAGATGCGCCCGGCGAGGGACTGGGCGAAGGTGCCGCAGCGATGATCCGCGGCATCCGCACGAGCGTCCTGGTGCGTGTCCCGTACTTCACGACGATCCGGACGGGCACCGACCCGGTAGCCTGCGAGGCGGGGACGGGGATGGTGCCGGTCGCGACGAACGAGCTGCCGACCCTCCGCAGCGTCACTGTGACCGGGCCGGACTCGAACACCGCGGTCGCCCGCGCGCTGAATACCATGCCCTTCCGGGGGTTGAGCACGCGGACCACGATGCCGATGCTCCCGCCCTGGGTCGCAGGCGTCGCCTTCCCGCTGATCGCGGTGACGGGCCTGGGTGAAGCGGACGGGGACGCCGACCCCGACGGGGACACGGACGCCGAAGCCGACGGGGATGCCGACCCCGACGGGGACGCGGACGCCGAAGCGGACGGGGATGCCGACCCCGACGGGGACGCGGACGCCGAAGCCGACGGGGATGCCGACCCCGACGGCGAGGCCGATGTCGATGCGGACGCGGAGGCAGTGGGCGCCGGATCGTCTCCACCCTGCTGGGCAGCCGCCGTCCCCGTGGCCGCCAGACTGGCGACGATGAGGGCGAGTGCCGCGAGGGAAGCCGCGAGGCGCGGTGTGGGCCGTGTCATCTGCGAGTACCTCCGGGTCGCGGGCCTGTGGCCGCGATCCCCTGTCAGGGTGGATGTCCGTGCGTACGTGCGCGCGGCGTCGACGGTTTCAGCGCCGGGTGACCTCGCGGCCCCTCGCGGCGACCTCGGAGCCGAACGGGCGGGCCCGTCATCCCGGGTTACGGAGTCGCGCGGGAGCTCGCGGTCGGGGAGGCGGTCGGGCTCGGCGAGGCGTCGTCGTCACCGGCGGGCCGCACGAGGACGGTCCGGGCGATCGTCGAAGTCGAGTCGGCGTAGCGCACGAGGATCGTCACGGAGACGGGGCCCATCGGCTGCGTGGCCGTCACGGGGATCCGACCCACCGCGACGAACGCTTCGCCGGATCGGCGAAGGTCGATCGTCACCGGTCCCGTCGCGAAGTTCGCGGTCGCCCGCGCCGCGAACACGGCGCCCTTGGCCGGATGCGCGACGCGCACCCGCACCTTGATCGATCCGCCCTGGTGCGCGGACGAGACTCTCGCGACGACTGTGGCGTCCCTGGATCGGCGGCCCTTGTCGTCGGGAGAGGCGCTCGGCGACGGGGTCGCCGCGGCTGCGGGGCTGGCCGTGGCCGATGGTTTGGCCGTGGCCGACGGGCTGCCGGTCGGCGAGGGGTCGTCGCCGCCATGCTTGGCCGTGACCGTCCCCGTCGCCGCCAGGCTGGCGAGCACGATGCCGGCCGCGACGAGAGACGCCGCGAGGAACGGTGCGGGTCGTGCCATCTGTGTGTACCTCCGGTGTGAGTTGGGCTGGTCGTCGGTGGCGCCGGTCCCGGCACCTTGCGAGGTCAGCTGTCAGGTGAGAGTCCGTTCTGAGGCAAAAGGGTTCAGCGTCCCGTGGCCCGTGGCCCGTCGGCCGTGGCCCGTGGCCCGTCGGCCGCCGACGACGTGAAGCGGCTCGCCCGCCGCGTGCGCCTTCTCGCGGTGCGCCCGCACCGACCGGTTCAACGACTTGCTCGAACGTTCAGATAGTTCTAACATCACGGAAGATCCGACGGTGGGCGCCAGGCCGGACGATGAAGGAGCCAGGGTGATCCGATCGCCGATCGGGGATGTGGATGAGGCGGCCGAGCGCGACCGGTACATCGACGACGTCGGCCACTACTTCGAGAGCGCCGGCATCCCGCGCATGGCGGGACGGATGCTGGGAACGCTCATGTTCGCGGATCCCCCGGAGATGACCGCGGAGGACCTCGCGCGCGCGCTCCACGTCAGCCGCGGCTCGATCAGCATGGCGAGCCGCCTGCTCGTCGTGAGCGGCCTCGTGGAGCGGCGCCGGCGACGCGGCCAGCGGCGTGACTACTTCGCCGTCCGCCCCGGGGCGTGGACGGATTCGGTTGAGCGTCGCGTGGACCAGATCGTCGCACTTCGGCGGATCGCCGAGCGGGGACTGGACCTCGTGGGCGACGCGCCCTCGCGACGTCGCGACTCCCTCGCGGAGCTCGCGGACATCTGCCTGTACTTCGAGCGGGAGTGGCCGGCGGTCGTCGACCGCTGGCGTCGGGACCGCTCCCCGCGTCCTGCATGACGCGCGCAACATCCGCCGGACGAGCGTCCGCCCGAGGAGAGGTGACCGATGGCTGGCCAGGTCATCAGGACCGACAAGCTCACCAAGTGGTACGGAAAGCACCGCGGGGTGATCGACGTCGACCTCGAGATCGAGGCCGGCGAGGTCTTCGGGTTCCTCGGGCCCAATGGCGCCGGGAAGACGACGACGATCCGCATCCTGCTCGACCACATCCGTCCCACGAGCGGGACCGCGGCGGTGTTCGGGATCGACACGCGCGCCGACCCGGTCGCGATCCACCGCCGCACCGGCTACCTGCCCGGCGAGTTCGCGCTGTACGACCGGCTGACCGGCGGCCAGACGCTGACCTACTTCGCGAACCTCCGCGGCGGCGTCGATCCCACGTACCAGGCCTCGCTCGTCGAGCGCCTGGATCTCGACCCGTCCCGCCGCTTCAAGGAGTACAGCAAGGGGAACAAGCAGAAGGTCGGGCTCGTCATCGCGCTCCAGCACAGGCCGGAGCTGCTCCTCCTCGACGAGCCGACCTCGGGGCTCGACCCGCTCGTCCAGCAGACGGTCTTCGCGATCCTCAAGGAGGCCGTCGGGGACGGCGCGACGGTCTTCCTCTCGAGCCACATCCTGTCCGAGGTCGAGAAGAGCTGTGACCGCGTCGCGATCATCCGCGACGGCCGCCTCGCGCGCGTGGACCGCGTGGACGCCCTGCGCGACCTCGCGCACCACCAGGTCGAGCTGCGGTTCACCGGACCCGTGCCCGTGGCCGCCTTCGAGGCCCTGCCGGGCGTGAGCGAGGTCATCGCGGACGACCATGTCCTGCGCCTGCGCGTGTCGGGTGCGATCACGCCGGTCGTGCAGGCGGCGGCCCGCTATGACCTCCTCGACTTCGTGAGCCGCGAACCCAGCCTGGAAGAGACGTTCCTCGCCCAGTACGGGCCGGACGCGGGGAGGTAGCGAGATGGCAGCGAGCGCAGGCGGCGCCCGCCTCGTGACGCCACGATCCCGCATCCCGGCGCTGAGCCGCATCTACGGTCTCGGGAGCATCTACGCCAAGACGCTGAGAGACTCGCGGCTCGCGTTCATCATCATGACCGGCCTCCTCGCCGGCCTCATGCTCGCGGTCGGCTCGGCGTGGGGCAGCGCGTACGGCAACGCCGAGGCGCGACGGGAGATCGCCGCGCTCGTGTCCAGTGTCCCGCCGGTGCTCGCGGGCATCGCGGGCCCTATCGTGAAGCCGGACACGATGGGCGGCTTCCTCACGTACAAGTACGGCCCGTTCTTCGCGTTCATCGCCGCGCTCTGGTCGATCCTCGCGCTCTCCTCGACGCTCGCGGGCGAGGCGCGGCGGGGCAGCCTGGACTTCGTCGCGGCCGCGCCATTCGGGAAGCGGCGGATCGCGCTCGAGAAGCTCGCCGCCCACGTCACCGCGATGGCCCTTGCGATGGCGTTCCTCGCGATCGCCACGACGATGGCCGCGGCGGCCTTCGGCGACCCCACCCTCGGCGACGAGATCCCGCTGGTGAACGCCATCGGGTTCGCCATCTGGGTCGGCCTCATGGGCCTCGTCGCGGGTTCCGTCGCCTTCGCGCTGGCGCCCATCGTCGGGCGCGCGAGCGCGGCGGGTGTCGCGGGTGCGGTCCTCCTCGGCTCGTTCGTCCTCGGCGGCTACGCCCCGTACGTGCCTGCCTTCGAGGGGATCGCGAACGCCTCGTGGTTCCACTGGACGTACGACCACGTCCCGCTGGCGGGCGAGTTCGACTGGGCGTCGATCGGGCTGGTCGCCCTCGTGACCGTCGTGCTGTTCGCCGTCGGCGTGGAGCTCTTCTCGCGACGCGACCTCGGGGTCATGACCGGGCTGCCGGTCCCGGGCCTTCCGCGGGCCACCCTCGGCGTGCGGGGTCCGGTCGGCCGGGCCTTCGGCGACCAGCTGCCCCTCGCGCTCGGCTGGGGGATCGGGATCGGGGTCTTCGGGTTCCTCCTGGCGGCCGTGAGCCGGACGTTCTCGGACCAGCTGGTCACGCAGTTCCCCACCTTCGCCGACATCATCAGGACGATCTTCCCCAGCGTCGACCTGGCCTCGGCCGGCTGGTTCCTCCAGCTCGTGTTCGTCGAGATGGGGCTCATCATCGTCGGCTTCTCCGCGGCGACGTTCGTCGGGAAATGGGCATCGGACGAGACGAGCGGACGGGTCGAGACGCTGCTGGCTGCCCCGCTCACGCGTGGTCGCTGGGTGGTCGCCGGCGGCCTCGGGGCCATCCTCGCCGTCGTCGTCACGACGGCGATCTACGCGATCGGCATCGGCCTCGGCGCGACGTTCGCGGGCGGGGACATCCTCGGGCCGGTGGCGGGCACCATCGCGCTCGCGGCCTACGCCGCGGCGATGGTCGGGGTCGGTGTGGCCATCGGCGGGGTCTTCCGCACCTCGCTCGCCGCGGAGATCGTCGCGGCGCTCGTCATCGCGACGTTCCTCGTCAACCTCGTCGCGCCGGCGCTCAAGCTCCCCGACTGGGTGCAGCAGCTGGCGCTGACGGCCCATCTCGGCCAGCCGATGATCGGGGTCTGGGATCCCGCTGGGATGGTCGCCTGCGCGGTCATCGCAGTCGGCGGCATCGCGCTGGGGGCGTGGGGGATGCGGCGCCGCGACCTCGCGGTCTGACGCGGCGACGTCTGGCCCGGTGGCCGAGGGGTCCGGTCAGGGCTCCGGGACGATCGCGCGTCGCCAGGGCAGGGCCCGGATGTTCACCATCGCGATCCCGCCGACGACGAGGACCGCCCCGAGCACGAAGCCGACCGTGAGTGCCTCCCCGAGGAGCACGACCCCGAGCGCGACCGCCACGACCTGCATGAGGTACGTGACGAGAGAGACCCGGGTCGGCGCCCAGACGGCGAGGAGGCGGAAGAACAGCAGGTAGGCCACTCCCGATCCCAGGATCCCCAGCCACGCCACCGCGAACAGGGCCTCTGGGACCGCAGGGACGCTCACGCCACCATCGGCCACGAAGGCGAGGAACACGATGATCGGCAGCGCGAGGCCGACCTGGCCGAGGGCTGTGGCGGTCGGAGGCATCGTCCCGCGGACCCGTCGGGAGAAGTAGACGTTGCCGGCCGCGTAGGAGGCCGACGCGGCGATGACCGCGACGATGCCGCCCAGCTCCGCGGTGGCGCCCGGGCCCCCGAGGCTCCCGCTCGAGATGATGACGACGCCGGCGAACCCGACGAAGAGCCCGAGGAGCCTGACCCCCGTCATGCGCTCCGAGTGGAGCGTCACCACGCCGAGGAGCAGCGTGAAGAACGGCGTCGTGGCGTTGAGGATCGATGCGAGCCCGGAGTCGATCGATCGCTCGGCCCACGTGATGAGCGTGAACGGGACGACGATGTTCACGACCGAGAGGAGGGCGAGGCTCGCGATGAGCCGTGGGTCCCATGGGAAGGGGACGCGGCGGACGAGCACGGCGACGAGGAGGAACGCGGCGCCGAACGTGAGCCGCCACGCGACGAGGGAGAAGACCGGCAGCGTCTCGACGCCGATCTTGATGAAGACGTAGCTGCTCCCCCAGACGGCGGCGAGGAGGACGAACAGGACCGGCTCGATGCCCGTCTCGCTGCGCTCGTGCGGGCGGGGGGCAGCGGGCGACATCGCCGGAGTGTCGCACGTCACGCCCGGCGCCGTGCATCGGCGGTCGAGCTGCCACGGCGGATCGCATGGCGGTCACCGTCGGCCGTAGACTTGTCCCTCGTGCGCCACCTCCGCTCGCTCTTCCTCGCGGTCGGGGCCGCCCTGGGGACGTTCTACCCCTTCCTCGTCGTCATCCTCCAGGAACGGGGGCTCGACGCGGCCGCGATCGGGGCGGTGACCGCCGCCTCCTCGGTCGCGTTCGCCGTCGCCGTCCCCTTCTGGGGCCATCTCGGGGACGTCACGCTGGGTCGCGTCCGCGCTCTCCAGGTCGGGGCCATCGCCTCGGCGGCCGTCGTCGTCCTCTTCGGACTCCCGTTCCCCGCGCTCGTGGCCGCCGGCCTCGTCGTCGCGTTCAGCCTCTTCGAGTCGTCGTTCGCGCCGCTCTCCGACGCCCTCGCGATGGCGGGCGTCCGGGACCGTGATCGCGACTACCCCCGGATTCGGATGCTCACATCGCTCGCCTTCGCCATCGCCTCCGTTGCGTGCGGCGTCCTCTACGAACGGGCCGGGTACGGCTCGGTCTCGCTCCTCTTCGCGATGTGCGCCGCGTGGATCGTCCTGAGCGTCGCCCGGGTGCCCGACGCCCCGCGAGCTCGCCTCCACGCGGCCCCCGGCACGGCCGGGTCCCGCGGGCCTCGGCTGGGGTCCGTCGGCGCCGCCTTCGCCATCCAGCCGCGCCTCCCGCTCGTGCTCGTCGCGATCGGGCTCATCCACATCGGGATCCTGTCGGGGTTCACGTTCCTCCCGCTCCGCCTCGTCGCGCTCGGCGGGGGGCCGCAGGCCGTCGCCTTCTCCGCCGGGCTCGCGGCGCTCGCCGAGGTCCCGGCGATGTTCTTCGCCGGCGCGATCGCGACGCGCATCGGCCTTCGGGGGCTGTTCTCCGTCGCCTGCATCCTGTATGCGGCGATGCTCGCGACCTGGATGGTGCTCGACAGCCCGCTCCTCATCATCGCCACGCGTGTCCCCACCGGCTTCGCCTTCGCCGGTGTCGCCATCGGGTCGGCGCTCACGCTGGGCGCACTCCTCCCGGTCGAGCTCCAGGCGACGGGGCAAGCCCTCCTCCAGACGGTCGCCTTCGGCATCGCGGCGGTCGTCGCGAACCTCGGCGGCGGCATCCTGTACGCGAACGCGGGCCCGGCGCCGCTCTTCGCGGTCGGTGCGGCCGCCGCGGTCGCGGCGGCCGTGCTCGGCTGGCTCGTCTTCCCGGTTCGGGGCCCGACTGCCGCGCCGACCGCCGCGGGGTCCGGGCCCGCGGTCATCGCCCCCGAGCTCGAGGTGCCGTTCGGCGTCTGACGGCGCTGCAGGCGTGGCGGCCGCTACCATGGCGGCGGTGCGGGCGACGGGCCCGTTGGTGCGGCGGGAGGCGAGATGCGGCTCTGGGGCGGGCGATTCACCGGGGAGACGGACGAGCGGATGGCGGCGTTCACGCGCTCGATCGACCTCGACGCGGCCCTCGCGCTCGATGACCTCGACGGGTCGCTCGCGCACCTGCACGGGCTCGGCCGCGCCGGCCTTCTCACCGCCGACGAGGTCGGGCTGCTCGAGGAGGGCCTCGCGGGCCTTCGCGGCGAGGTGGAGGCGGGGTCGTTCGCGTGGGATCCCGCGCTCGAGGATGTCCACATGAACCTCGAGAGCGCACTCGCGGAGCGCATCGGTCCGCTCGCCGGGAAGCTCCACACCGGGCGGTCCCGCAACGACCAGGTCGCGACCGACCTGCGGCTCTGGCTGCGACGCACGGCGGCGGCGCTCGACGGCCGGCTGCTCGACCTCGAGGATGCGCTCACGGGCCTCGCGGAGCGCGACGGCGCCGCCGTGCTCCCCGGCACCACCCACATCCAGCCGGCCCAGCCGGTCCTCCTTGCGCACCATCTGCTCGCGTATGTCGAGATGCTCGAGCGCGACCGCGGCCGGTTCGCCGATGCGGTGCGGCGGTCCGACCTCTCGCCCCTCGGGTCCGGCGCGATCGCGGGCGCCGGGTATCCCCTCGACCGCGAGGCGACCGCGCGTGAGCTCGGGTTCGACGGCCCCACGACGAACTCGATCGACGCGACGAGCGATCGCGACTTCGTCGTCGAGGCGGTGGCGGCCGCCGCGCTCGCGATGGTCCACCTCTCCCGGCTCGCCGAGGAGGTCACGTGGTGGTCCAACCCGCGGTTCGGGTATGTCCGGGTCGCCGACGCGTTCTCGACCGGTTCGTCGATGATGCCGAACAAGAAGAACCCGGACCCCGCGGAGCTCGTGCGCGGACGGACGGGGCGCGTGATCGGCGATCTCGTGGCGTCGCTCGCGATGCTCAAGGGCCTCCCGCTCGCCTACCAGCGCGACCTCCAGGAGGACAAGCCCGCGCTCTTCGACGCGCTCGCGACGCTCGACGCGTCGCTCGAGGTCATGGCGGGGCTCGTCGCCACGCTCTCGGTCGACCGCGACCGGATGCGCGAGGCCGCGGCGGAGGGGCACACGACCGCCACCGCCGTCGCCGACGCGCTCGTGCGGCGCGGCGTGCCGTTCCGGGCGGCCCACCACGTCGTCGGCCGGCTCGTCGCGGACGCCGAGCGACGCGGCGCCGCGCTTGACGAGCTGGCGGACGAGGATCTCGTCGGCGCGCTCGCGGCCTCGGAGGACCCCGCCGCGACCGGGCTCGCGCTCGTCCCCGGGGTCGCGGCCGAGCTGCGTCGCGCCGCGACGATCGAGGCCGCGCTCGAGAGCTGCGACGTCGTCGGGGGCACGGCCCCGCGGCGTGTCTCTGCGGCGCTGGCCGCGGCCCGCGCGCGGATCGACCGGGATCGCGGCCGAGCCGGAGATGACGGCCGGTCGTCGGCCGCGACCGGGGATCGCACGGACCGCCACCCGCCGGGATGAGCGGCGATCCCGGGGCCGACCCGACGCTCACCGAGCTCGATGACGTCCCGGCCGCGTT
>Ga0315297_10002341_pt1 | contig 11925 bp, 11 predicted proteins | sample YL17G15_0_MG_FD_203628 | JGI IMG/M metagenome (GOLD analysis project Ga0315297, IMG submission 203628) | Sediment microbial communities from Yellowstone Lake, YNP, Wyoming, USA - YL17G15_0 | ecosystem: Environmental > Aquatic > Freshwater > Lake > Sediment | place: USA: Wyoming | collected... | reverse complement strand
ATTATTTTTTTTACCTGCTTCTTGAGAGAAACTTCATTATAAACTATGCTTTTATTTGTGATCCCCATAGAGCTTCCTTCAGCAATCGGCTTGACGATTAAAGGAAATTTTAAGACTTTGTCCAAACTGTCGTTCTCAGATTTAAAAACTTGAAAGAGGGGAGTAGGAATTTCATTAGCGATAAAAATTTCCTTGGCTTTTTCTTTGTTAAGGGAAAACGCGTGGGTTAATGGAGATGAACCGGTATAAGGAATTTTGAGCATCTCGAGCATAGCGGGAATCTGAAGTTCCCGATCTTTTCCATAAAGACCTTCAGCAATATTGAAAACTAGGTCAATTTTGCTTTTCAACCGATAAAGTTTGAGATAAGCCCTTTCGTCGGCTTCGATAGGAAAAACTTTAAATCCTAAATTTCTTAGATGTTTAATCTGCCATTTTATTGTAATCGGGTCGTCAAAATCTCCCTGCAATTGATTTCGATAATCTTTTGGGTCTGGATACTGATGACGGACATTATAAAGAAAGGCAATAGTTTTCATAAAAAAGTGTGATTAATTAATCTTGGCAAGTAATTCAAAGAGGTCTTGCTGCAACTGGTAAGCTCTTTTTTTGTTTTTCCCCAAAACCGTATAAAGTAATTGTTTTTCTTTAATCGGGGCTGCCGATGAAATCACTAACCCCTCTTTCTTTTTTTTGTCATAAGCGATTGGTTTAATTACGTCTAATACTTTCTCAAATGTCGGAATTGTTTGCGATTTGAATTTATAATCATTTCTGTTGAGAACATAGACATCGGAAAAAAAATCCTCACCGTAAAGATCGTACACCAATTTATAAATATCAGTGCCTCCGGTATTTCTCGTATTTGATTCGCAAACATATATATGGCTGTTTTTACCGGCGATCATATCGATGTCAAAGTGGCCCCGATATCCTTCTTCGGCGTATTTTTCAGCGATAAAGTATCCTGTGTCGGTAATTCTTGCCGCCGTTCTTTTGTTTACCACATCTTCATGAATATCCAGACCATAATACTTACCTTCTTTTGTTACCATCATGATGCAGTAATAGAGCATTTCAATTTTTCCATTTCTATGAATCTTGAATTCAATGTTTGGATATGCTCCAAAAGCCATGTAATTAACATTTATTAATTCTTCAATAATAATCGGGAATCTTTCCCAATATCCATCCTCACTCAAAAGTTCATAGATTCTTTTTTCGCATGATTTGTAATCTCGAGGCAGTTCGCCTTCTCGGAAAATTAATACTCCATGCCCTCCTGAGCCCTTATTTGTTTTTAAAACGACTCCTTTTTCTCTTATATAAATATTAGCGGCAATCTTGGCCGCGTCCAGTTTGCCAACGCAAATAACACCGTCAGGCATTATAAAATCCGGTTCAATCGCACGACTCTGTTGAGCTAATTGCCTTATCCCTGATTTACTGCCAAAAAAATTAACCGTCCAGGCGTTCTCGATATTGGGAGCTTCGGGTGTATAAACATTCAGACCGAGTTGTATCATTCTTTCTTTTAATTCCAAAAATTCCGGCGAAGTCGCGTAACTTACTAATTTTATCTTTTTATATTTCTTTGCTTTCTGAACCAAATCCCCAAATAATTGTTTATCTGTATACAAGTCTTTACAAATTAAGCCCGTCCTTTTTTGAGGAACATAGACATCAACTTTTTTATTAGTGGTTATAGATTGAAAATAATTCTTAAAATAAGTTGATATTTCTATAGGTGAAATATAAATAAACTCACTCTCTTCTGCGTTAGCAAAGAGGTAACATTCTGAGGAAGAATTACAATCATTAATCATTTCAAACCTTTTGTCTATCGGCTGGATTGAAGAAAGAAAAGACCATTCGTCTTCAACTACATTATAGATATAAATAACTAATTGTCTCTTACTTAATCTGAGAGATCTTTTTTTTCGAGAGCTTTTTTTAGGAGGTTTTCTTAAGACCTTCTTCTTCGTTTTTCTCATGTTTTTCGAATATCAACATTATTACCGATTTTTTATAAATGTCAATACTTATTTTTTGCTATACTAAAAATATGAGGAAAAACTTTTGGTTGTTTTGCAAAGAATCTCTTCAAAAATTTGGAGAGGCCATTATTAACTTATTTATTTTTCTTCCTTATTTTTTTTCGGTTGGAACTTTATTGAAAACGCTTTTTTACCCTTGGAGGAATTTGCAGACAAAAAAAACTACTGTTGGTTTTAGCTTTTCCGACTGGGGCAATCGTTTTGCTTTCAACTTTATCTCAAGATCGATCGGATTTTTCATGCGTCTATCTATTATTTCTTTCTACTTTATTTTTCAAACCGCTTTTATGATCTTCCTTCCTTTTATCGCTTTAGTCTTCTTTCTCCTATCTCCTATCTTTTATCTCTTATATCTTTTTCAAAAATCGCCTGACGAACAAAAAAAAATCTTAAAAGATAAATTTATCGCTGACCATTTACTGAAAGATGAAAACCGAAAATCAGTTGAAGATTGGTTTGAAGATTACTATCAAAAGCATCTTGAAAAAACAGATTGGTGGAAACTATCAAATCTTTTTTCTTATCCACCCTTAGCGCGTGATTGGGCTTTCGGCTATACGCCCATTCTTGACCAATATACTACTGACTTAGGTTCTTCCTCATATTTACACCACATTAACAATATTGTTAATAGAGAAAAAGAGATAAAGGAAGTCGAACAAATTTTATCCAAAAATGCAGAAGCCAATGTCATTATTGTTGGCGAAGAAGGAGTAGGCAAGCATACTATTATTGACGCTTTGGCAAAAAAAATATATTTAGGTAAAACCAATGTCCACTTGATGTACCGACGGATTTTAAAGCTAAATATGGAAAAGATGAAAGATAAGGAAAATTTCTTTGAAGAGTTACTCCAAGAAGCGACCGAGGCCGGTAATATAATTTTGTTTGTTGATAATTTTGAAAAATATTTGGAACTAAGCGGTTCTTTGGAAAAATACGCAAAGAGTGATCGACTTCAATTAATTGGACTAACAACCCCGTTTTTTTATCAAAAATTTATTTTTCCTAATGAAAAAATCAATCGTCTTTTTTCTAAAGTCGATGTCTACGAGGTTTCAAAAAAAGAAGCGCTAGATATCCTTCTTGAGAAATTTTTTGATTTTGAAAATTATCATAAAGTTTATCTCCCTTATGAAACTTTAGTTGAGGCGATTGAAAAAAGCGAATTTTACATTACCTACATTCCTTTTCCAGAGAAAGCAGTTGATCTTTTGGATACGGCGTGCGTCTACGTTAAACAAAGGGCGATTGCGGTGACGGGTGTCGAGAAGAAAGGGTTCCCGACTGCGCGCAGATCAGTCGATATTCACCGACTGTCGAGCACAGGCGGGAATGAATTCGAGACAGGCCCCGTCACCCTTTCAAACATAGTGTTTCCCGAAGACATTGACACTATTTTAACCTTAAAAACCCATATCCCGATTACTATTACTTCTCAAATGAAAGAAAAACTTCTTCATTTAGAGACCTTTCTTTCTTCACAGGTCTTTGAACAAGAAGAAGCCATTAAAAAACTATCTGCTAGCCTTAGAAGATCATTTTTACTAATTGGAAAACGCAAAAAACCTCTAGCTACCTTTTTATTTTTAGGCCCAACTGGAGTAGGGAAGACCGCCACCGCCAAAGCTGTTGCTTCTGTCTTTTTCTCTTCAACTAGTTCTAACCAATTTCAATCAGTTCCAACCAATTTCAACTATCTTGTCCGTTTCGACATGTCAAACTTCCAATCAAAATACGACATTCCAAAACTAATTGGCGATATTAATAATAATGAGCCGGGATTATTAGCAGCAGCTATCAGAGAAAAACCTTACGGAGTCTTACTTTTGGACGAAATTGAAAAAACTGATAAAGATCTATTAAATATTTTTCTGACTATTATTGATGAGGGTTATTTTACCGATGGCTTCGGCCGTGCAGTCGACTGCAAAAATCTTGTCATCATTGCCACTTCCAATGCCAAAAGCCTGGATGTTTTTTCTCCGGAATTTCTTAATCGTTTCGACGGAGTCATTACTTTTAATCAGCTCTCTCCAAAAACCTTAAGATTAATCGCCAAAAAAATTCTCGACGATCTTTCCAAAGATGTCTTCCAACTTCATAAAATTAAAATTGAGGTCAGTGAACAGACTATAAACTCATTAATTGAAAAAGGCTATGACACTCGCTATGGAGCGAGAAACATGGAGCGCGTCATCCGCGACGAAATCGAAGACAAAGTCGCCAAACTGATTCTTGAGGAAAAAATAAAATCAGGAGAAACTATTAATTTATAATCAATATTGAGGCTTTTATATTTTTGTGTTATATTAAATTCATTCTATCTATGGTTAACGTTTATTTCACTGCTTCGACCACTTTTAACGGGAAATATTTAAAACATTATAGAGAAATTCTAAAATACCTTAAAAACCATAGTTTTAGATTAATTTCTGGTAATCAAATTGTGTCTCAACAACTCCTTAGCGAAGATAAACAATTAAAATCAGAGCAAATTTTTAAGAGAGAGAAAGAAAGAATTGAAAAAGCAGACTGTTTAATTGCCGAAGTTACTAATCCTTCCCATGGAGTTGGCGGAGAAATTGTTTATGCTATTGTAAAAAATAAACCAGTATTAGGACTAGTTTTTGAAAATAATAATGATGCTATATCTCCTATGATTGCAGGGAATCCTTCGGATAATTTTTTCCTGGAAAGGTACAGTTTAGAAAAATTGCCTTACATCTTAAAAAATTTCCTCGAACATGTAGAATCTATTAAAAATAGACGTGGTAAATTGATTGTTATCGATGGAGGAAACGGCTCCGGGAAAACTACCCAAGCTAAATTATTAATGGAATATTTTAAAAAAGGACATATCCCTTCAAAATATGTAGATTTTCCTCAATACTATTCTTCTTTTCACGGCAAAACAGTGGCCAAGTTTTTAAGGGGTGATTTTGGCGCCATTGATGAAGTTTCTCCTTATTTAGCTTCTTTAGCTTTTGCCCTAGATCGGGCTTCTGTAAAAAAAGAAATGGAGGATTTTTTAATAAATGGCGGTTTTATCATTTCTAATCGTTATGTTACTTCATCTATGGCTCATCAGGGAGCGAAATTTGAAGATGAAAAAGAAAAAAAAGAATTCCTCGAGTGGCTTTACGATCTAGAATATAAGGTACACAAAATGCCAAAAGAAGATTTGGTCATCTATCTTTATGTACCTTGGAAAATAGGAATCAAGCTAACAGAAAAGAAAAATGACCGACGCTATTTAAAAGGAAATAAAGACATTGAGGAAAAAGATCTAAAAAATAGAATTGAGTCGGAAAAATTGTATTTAAAATTTTCTTCAGAAAATAAACATTGGGTGAAAATTGATTGTGTTGAAGATGGAAAAATTATTCCGCCCGAAGTTATCCATCAAAAAATTCTTGAGATTCTTCGGAAAAAGGCTATATTTGACAAACTTCCTCCTTCTTGATAAGCTTGTAGCTATATGGATAAAAAATTAGTGAGTTTGTTAACCCTTTTTGTTCTAGTTTTCGGACTATTTATCGGTTTAGTCATCTTTAACCAACCAATAAGAACCTTTACCAGAGCAAGTGAAGAATTGATACCTTCATCAGAAAGTTCATTGATCTTTGCCTGGCCTCTAACTGCCAAAGCCGATAATAAAGAAAAAGTCGATATTAATATATTTGTACGAAACGTAAAAAATCTCCCTCTGACTAACAAAAGAGTCAGCCTAGAAACAAACCTGGGGACAGTTGCAACTGTTTCTGATACCACTAATAAATCAGGTAAGGCAACTTTTAGTTTGACTTCTTCTAATCCAGGTATCGCCGAAATAAAAGCTACTATTGATAATCAAGTTCAAATTAAGCAGACTGTCACAGTCAAGTTTGAATAAAGCCTCTTTTATGAATAAAATCACCAAGGTAGTCATTCCCGCAGCTGGTTTTGGTACTAGATTTTTACCTCAAACTAAAGCGATGCCTAAAGAAATGCTACCCATTGTTGATAAGCCAGTCATTCAATATGTGGTTGAAGAAACGATCGATTCCGGAGTCACCAATATTATCATTATTACCGGTTCCAACAAGAGGGCAATCGAAGATCATTTTGATGTACCATCAGAAGATCTGATTAAAAATCTCACTCAGGGTAAAAAACTTCATCTTTTAAAAGAAATCGAAAGAATTTCCGAAATGGCTAACTTTATCTATATCCGGCAAAAAGGACCTTATGGCAACGGCACTCCCGTACTGACTGCCGAACCGGCGATTGAGGATGAACCATTTGCCGTTTTATGGGGCGATGAATTTATCTATAGTAAGCCTCCTAGATTGGCCCAGATGATTAAAGTTTATGAAAAACTCGGCGGGGTGATTATTTCCGGAGTGAAGATTGAAAACAAAGAGGACTTGAAAAGATATGGAATCGCTGATTTGACTCATATAGATAAAAATGTTTATAAAATAAATAAAATTGTCGAAAAACCCGAACCCAACGAGGCTCCTTCTAATATCGCCACCCACGGCGGTTACATTTTGCCTCCAGAAATTTTCTCGGCTCTAAAAAGGATTAAGCCCGGTAGAGACGGCGAGATCTGGTTAGTCGACGCCATTAATCTTCTCAAAAAAGAGGGTATTCCAATTTATACGGTGGTTATCGAAAACGGTAAATATTACGATACCGGTAATAAATTTGAATACTTAAAGACCGTCATCGAATTTGCTCTTCAACATGAAGAAATCAATGGCGACTTCCGAGCTTTCCTTAAGTCATTAAAGATATAAGATACTTTATAAAAGTTCGATGCCGAAATTTTTTTTTCCTAAAAAACGGATGTCGAGAAGAAAGGGTCCCGACTGCCTGCCTACCGGCAGGTAGGCGCGCAGATCAGTCGATATTCACCGACTGTCGAGCACAGGCGGGAATGAATTCGAGACAGGACCCGTTTAGAGGGAATGAGCTTTTAATATTCAATTGAAAATCTAAGCTATCGTTGTTAAAATGTAAAGATTATGACCAATACTGATAAAAAAGTAGAAGAATTATTTGCCGCTGGTTGCCATCTCGGCCACAAAACCAATAAAATTCATCCCAAAGCCAAAAAATATATTTACACCATTGATAACGGCTCTTCCATTATTGATTTAACTAAAACTGTCGCTCTTCTTGAAAAAGCTAAGGAGTTTATCCGTGATCTTTCCAAAAATAATAAAACTTTGTTAATTGTCGTCACCAAGAGAATCGTCTCCGATTTTATCGCTGATCTTTGCCAAAAAAATAACTTTTCACATATTACAGTTAAATGGCCAGCCGGGCTGTTGACTAATTTTGATACGATTAGCAAAAACGTCAAAAAACTAAAAAAAATGCGTGAGGAAAAAGAACAGGGTGAATGGAACAAGTTTGTCAAACATGAACAGGTAAAACTCCAAAAGGAATTAAACAAGCTCGAAAAATTTTATAGCGGCATCTCCATGCTGGAGAAACTTCCTGATGCTCTTTTTATTGTTGACATAAAAAATGAAAAAAATGCCGTTAAGGAAGCTTTAGAAAAAAAGATTCCTATAGTTGCCATAGTTGATACCAATGTTGACCCCGATACTATAAACTATCCAATTCCAGGCAACGACGATGCGGCAACATCGATTGAGTACTTTGTGAAAGAAATTATTGGAGCATACGCAACTAGTCAAGTCAAAGCTCAAGAATCAAAAGCTAAAGAAGTAGCAAAAAATAAATCCTAAATTATAAATCTCAAATCACAAATAAATCATAAATATTAAATAATAAATTCTAAACAGTTTAGTATTTAGTGCTTATTATTTAAAATTTATTTGGAACTTGGAATTTAGTATTTAGAATTTTCTTATGTATGACATCAGTAAATTAAAACAACTTCGCGAACAATCCGGTGTTTCTTTTTCATTTTGCAAAAAAGCTCTCGAGGAAACAAAAAACAATTTGAAAGAAGCAAAAAAACTTTTAACCAAGTGGGGAGCTGACAAAGTCAAAGATAAAGCGGGTAGAAAAACTAGTACCGGAGCCATATTCTCTTATGTTCACCACAATAAAAAAGTCGCCTCTCTAGTTGAATTAAATTGCGAAACCGACTTTGTTTCCGGAAACAAAGAATTTCAAGCATTAGGTCAAGAATTGGCAATGCAGGTCGCTTCGCTTAAAGCAGAAAAAGTCAAAGAATTACTGGAACAAGAATATATTAGGGATCCGGGTAAAAAGATATCAGATTTAATAAAAGAGGCTGTTTTGAAATTTGGAGAGAACATTAAGGTTAATCGAATAATACGCTGGGAAATATAAAAATGGATATCACTCTACAATTCAAACAAAATGCCCAAAAAGTCATCGACTCCTTAAAAGAAGACCTTAAATCCATCCGGACCGGCCGCGCCAGTCCATCACTTGTAGAGAATTTAATTGTTGAAACATATGGAGGTTCGACACGGCTAAAGCTGATGGAGTTATCCACCATAGTCACCGAGGGACCAATTGCTTTATCAATTGCCCCTTTTGACCCGTCAACAATCCAAGATATCGAAAGAGCCATTTTAAAATCTCCACTGGGCTTATCACCGATAGTCCAAGGTAATCGAGTCATTTTAAAGATTCCGTCTTTGTCAACCGAACAAAGGGAAAAGTTTATAAAAACAGCCGCAGAAAAAATCGAGGAGAAAAAAAATCAAATAAGAAATCTCCGTGACGACATCAGAAAATCTATAAAAAATTCCTTCGAAAAAAAAGAAACCACCGAAGACGAAAAATTTAGATTGGAAAAAAAAGTTGACAACATCAGTACTCAGTTTGTGGAAGAAATTCAAATAATACGCGATAAAAAAGAAACAGAAATAAGAGAAGTCTAAAAAAATGTCTAAATAATCAAATAGTCAAATAAATAAATCAATGCTTAAATGTATTAATAATTAAATCATTTAGTTATTTTTCATTTATTTGCTTATTTGTCGGATTTGTTTATTTAATCATTAAATTATGACTGTTTTGATCTTCATCCTAACCCTTGCTTTATTAATCCTTGTCCACGAGTTTGGCCATTTTTTAGCCGCCAAAAAAAACGGGGTCAAAGTCGAAGAATTTGGATTTGGTCTACCACCGAAACTTTTTGGTATAAAAAAAGGGGAAACACTGTATAGTGTCAACCTTCTTCCATTTGGAGGTTTTGTCAAACTTTATGGTGAAGAGTATCACGAGATAAAAAATAAATCTTTGTCTCAAAGGGCTTTTATTAACAAAAAACCTTGGCAAAAATTTTTGATTGTTATCGGTGGAGTAATAGGTAATTTTCTTTTAGGCTGGGTTCTTATTTCATATCTTTTCACCCAAGGAGTTCCTGTTCCTGCCAATAAGGTAATCGTAGAAAAAGTCCTCTCCAGATCACCCGCCGCTCTAGCCGGTCTAAAAGATAAAGATACCCTTCTTAACATTATTATTCAAAACCCCCAACACCCCCAAATCCCCCTAAAATCCGCTGAAGATTTAATCTCGCTTAGCAAAAAGTATGCCGGCCAGACAATTAAAATCACAGTTCAAAGAAATGACCAACAGCTATCTATTACACTTACTCCCAGGAAAAACCCGCCCAAAGGCGAAGGACCTCTCGGCATCGTTATCACTTCATTCGTAGAAAAAAAGTTCCCCTGGTATCAAGCTCCTTTTTATGGACTCATAGAGGCTTCTAGAATTAGTTATAAAATTACTGTCGAAATTATTAAGGTCCTTGTCCAATTGGTGACTTTTCAACGCCCTCAGGTCGACGTTACCGGACCGGTTGGTATTGCCAGATACGCAGAAACAGCAATTAAATTCGGCAAAAATGCCTTTTTGGAATTTCTCGCTCTTTTATCTCTAAACTTAGCGATTATCAATATTTTACCTTTTCCCGCTCTTGACGGAGGCAGACTAATGTTTATTATCTATGAAGGCATTACCAAAAAAAAACCCAATAAAAATATAGAAAAGTATACCAATATGGTCGGAATGCTCATTCTGTTATCTTTAGCTTTAATAATAACCATAAATGATATTATTAAAATCTATAAATAATAAATCACAAATAACAAATGACAAATGAATTTTTAATTACAAATGTTTAAATATTAAAACATTTATTATTTGTTATTCATTTGAGGATTTGAATTTTGTCATTCAAAATTTTATAATGATTTATGGACTCTGCGTTTAAATCAAAATATCGCCTCATTACAGTTTCCGGCAAAGTGGCTGTCGGAACAACTACCCTGGCAAAAAATCTCGTCCACGTATTAAGCTGGAAACACATTAATTTTGGCGGTCTGCAACGTGAGTTTGACCGCAAACACGGCATTAATGAAAATAAGCAGGGAGCGATTGCCCGTTCTGATGAACACGAAAAAAGTATGGAGAAAATGGGCGAAAAAATATTGAAAAAGGAAAGAAATATCATTTATGAAGCTTGGTTATCGGGTTTTTTAGCAAGAAACTATAAAGATATTTTAAGAATTCTTCTTGTCTGCTCCCTTACTGATATAAAAATTGACCGAATTGTCAATCGGGAAAATATTTCTGTCGAAGAGGCAAAACATTGGATCAAACAAAGAGAGGAAGAAAATGAAAAAAAGTGGAAAAAATTATATGGCAACTATGATTTCTGGGACCCGAAATATTTTAATTTAGTCATCGACACTTATAATTCCGGGCCAATGGAAACTTTAGGAAAAGTTTTGGACAAACTCGGATTTAGACACAGATAATAATGTTTAAATAAACAAATAATCAAATAAGAAAATAAATGAAAAAAATAATTTAAATGATTTTAATGATTTAATCATTAATACATTTATTTGTTTATTTCTTTATTTGCTTATTTTGACATTTTACTAATGAATTACACTAAGATAACTATCTCCGGAAAAATCTGCACCGGCAAAACCACTCTTTTACAACGTCTTCAAAAGCACCTCAATTGGCCCTCCTTTATTACCGGCCAACTGTTTCGTGATTACGTCAAAAAACACGGACTAAGCCTTGAGGGAGCCGAGGAGCAAAGTGAAAAGTTAACCAAAGAAGTCGATTATAAGGTCCGCGATATACTCCATGAAAAAGGACATCTAATTGTTGACGGCTGGATGTCAGGACTCATGGCAAACAAGCTACCTGATGTTTTGAAAATTATCCTCGTTTGTAAAGATGATATCCGTTATAAACGATTTGCTAAGCGGGAAAAAATTAGTTTTCCTGAAGCAAAGATGAGAGTAGAGGACAGACAAAACAGTTGGTTTGATAAGATAAAAAAAATCCATAAAATCTCAAAAAAATCTCTTAATAATGAGAAAAATTATAATCTTGTCATCGACACTTCCTATATCACCCCTCAAGCCGTCCTCAAAAAAGTCCTTGATGCTTTAAAATAACTGCTTTATAAACTTTACCTGTCTGCCGACAGGCAGGTAGACTTTATGAACTTTATAACTTATAATTTAGTTTATGCTTTATTCTAAACTTTTCGGGAAAACTAGTCGTTCTGTTTCTAAACAATTCGAATCAATAAGCCACGAGCTTTTAATCAAAGGTGGATATATCAATCAAGTTAGTAGCGGTATCTATTCTTATTTGCCTCTTGGAAAAAGAGTTCTAACCAATATCGAAAAAATTATTCGCCAAGAATTAAATCTTATCGACGCTCAAGAAATTATGATGCCCTTATTACATCCGAAACATTTGTGGCAAAAAACAGATCGATGGAATACTGTTGAAATTCTTTTTAAAACAAAAAGCCGTTTTGATCAAGAATACTGTCTTGCTCCCACTCATGAAGAAGTAGTAACTCCTTTAGCAAAAGAATATATTAAAAGTTATC